>Ga0302322_100000753_pt1 | contig 25280 bp, 23 predicted proteins | sample Fen_T0_2_FD_203757 | JGI IMG/M metagenome (GOLD analysis project Ga0302322, IMG submission 203757) | Peat permafrost microbial communities from Stordalen Mire near Abisko, Sweden - Fen_T0_2 | ecosystem: Environmental > Terrestrial > Soil > Wetlands > Permafrost | place: Sweden: Abisko...
ATCCGCGGCCCCTGGCGACGGCGCGCAGCACCCGCGGACCGGATGCACGCGCTCGCATCGAGCGCTGACCTGGCAGAAGTTGACGCCGTACGACGCCGACCTGGCAGAAGTTGACGCCGTACGACGCCGACCTGGCACTTGTGCACGCCCCAATCGCGTCAACAACGGCCGGGTCGGCGCATCTGAGCGTCGACAAGTGCCGGGTCAGGGCTCTCCCACGTCAACGACTGCCGGGTCAGCGCACGGCGCGGCGCACGGCGTCGCGGAGGGACTGCTCGGGGTCGACGCCCGATGCCACGGCCTCCTCGACCAGGGCGAGGAGGCGGTCGCCGAGGTCCGCCTCCGGGTCGCCGGCGGAGGGGAGCCCGGTCGCCGCCTCCGGGGAGCGCTCGATGATCTTGGTCGCCAGCAGCAGGGCCGGCAGCGTCGCCGCGATCCCGTCGTACGGCGACGGCGACGATCGGTCGTCGGGCTTGTCGCGACGCTCCGCTTGCTTGATCTCCTGCCACTGCTCGTTCACCCCGGCCGCCGACAGCCCCGTCGGGGTGTCGGTGCCGAAGACGTGAGGGTTGCGCCGACGCATCTTGTCCGCGATCCCGCGGGCGACGTCGTCGAGGGTGAAGTCGCCCGACTCTTCCGCGATCACCGCATGGAAGTAGACCTGGAGCAGGAGGTCGCCGAGCTCCTCACGGAGGTGGTCGAGGTCGCCGGTGTCGATCGCCTCGACCGTCTCGGAGGCCTCCTCCTGGAGGTAGCGCGCGAGTGACCGATGGGTCTGCTCCCGCTTCCAGGGGCAGTCGCGACGCAGCCGCCGCATGTCGGCCAGGAAGTCGAGCAGCGGCTCGCCCTCGGCCATCGTCAGCCGCAGACCTGCGAGGGGCTGAGCGCCCCGGTGTAGGCGGGGTCGGGCTGTGAGGCACCCGCCGCGGCCGCACCCTGGGATGCCAAGGCGCTGAGGGGGTACGACGTCTGGTCGGCCGCGGCCTTGAACTGGCCGCCGTCGGCCGCGATGCCGAAGACCGGGTCGATGCTGATCGAGTGGTCCTTCAGCCAGTCCTCGGTCGCGACCTGACCGCGCTGGAGGGCCGCCTTGGCGGTGGGAGTGGTCGTGCCCGACTCCGCGAGCAGCTTCTGGCCGATCGCCACCTGCACGGTCGAGAGATAGGCGCCACCGGCCTCGACGTCGACCACCGCGTCGCGCAGCTTCGACGGGGCCGAGGCGAACTGCTGCTCGACCTTGGTGACCTGTTGGTCGTACTGCGCGGTCGGCTGCACGTCGTACGCCTCCGCGAGCTGCTGGCCGAGGAGCCGCTGCGACAGGTTCGCGGCCACGAACTGCCGGAGGTAGCGCATCGGCACCCGCTGGCTCTGCTGGCTGATCTGGGGCTCGTAGGCCTGGCAGTAGCGCGTGGTCGTGGTGTCGATCTTGCTCATCGAGATCGACTCGTCGCCGATCACGGCGGCCGACCCGGGGTGGATCCCCGTCGACGCGCCGCACCCGCTCAGGACGAGCCCGGCGACGGCAAGGCCGGCCAGGCCCACGGACCGGGCCACGCAACGGCCCGGCTGACGCGACGACATCACGGTGACTCCCTCGGATCGATGACGGTGTCGATGACCGTACGCGCCCATTCAAGCAGGGCCACCCCGTCGATCGGGCGAGCCCCGGCACCCTCGACGTGAGGCCGCGGGACGAGCATCGTGCCGACCTGGGTCTTCACGATGCTGCGGGGGTAGAGGCGGTTCAGTCGTACGACGCGCGACTCCGGCAGGCTGACCGGCGCGAAGCGGACGTTTCGCCCGGCGATCGTGACCTCCGAGATGCCCGCCGCCCGCGCCCGCGCCCGGAACCTCGCCACCAGCAGCAGCGACGCGACCTCGAGCGGCGGCTCGCCGTAGCGATCGTCGAGCTCGTCGCGGATCTGGTCGACGTCGTCGTCGGTGCGCACCTCGGCCAGGCGGCGGTACATCTCGAGCCGCAGCCGCTCGCTGGGGATGTAGGTGTGAGGCAGGTGGGCGTCGACCGGCAGCTCGATGCGGACCTCGCCGAGGTCGTCGGTGGGTGCGCCGTCGGAGCGGAACTCCGCGACGGCCTCGCCGACGAGGCGGACATAGAGGTCGAAGCCGACGTCGGCGATGTGGCCGGACTGCTCGCCGCCGAGCAGGTTGCCGGCGCCACGGATCTCGAGGTCCTTCATCGCGATCGCCATGCCGCCGCCGAGGTCGGAGTGCTGCGCCAGGGTGGCCAGCCGCTCATGGGCCGTCTCGGTGAGCGGCTTCTCGGCGGGATAGAGGAAGTAGGCGTAGGCGCGCTCGCTCGACCGGCCGACGCGGCCGCGCAACTGGTGGAGCTGGGAGAGGCCGAGGGCGTCGGCCCGCTCGATGATCATCGTGTTGGCGTTGGAGACGTCGAGTCCGGACTCGACGATCGTCGTACAGACCAGTACGTCGAAGCGCTTCTCCCAGAAGTCGAGCATTACCTGCTCGAGCTGGTGCTCCCCCATCTGGCCATGGGCCACGGCGACCCGGGCCTCGGGCACCAGCTCGCGGATCCGTGCCGCGGCCTTCTCGATCGACTGCACCCGGTTGTGGATGAAGAAGACCTGTCCCTCGCGCAGCAGCTCACGACGGATCGCGGCCGTCACGGTGCGGTCCTCGTAGGCGCCGACGTAGGTCAGCACCGGGTGGCGCTCCTCGGGCGGGGTGGTGATCGTCGACATCTCGCGGATCCCGGTGATCGCCATCTCCAGCGTGCGCGGGATCGGGGTCGCGCTCATGGACAGGACGTCGACGCTGGTGCGGAGCCGCTTCATCTGCTCCTTGTGCTCGACGCCGAAGCGCTGCTCCTCGTCGACCACGATCAGGCCGAGGTCCTTCAGCCGGATGTCGGGGTTGAGCAGGCGGTGGGTGCCGATCACGATGTCCACCGAGCCCTCGCGCAGACCCTCGGCGACCTCGCGCGCCTCTTTCTCGGTCTGGAAGCGGCTCAGCGAACGGATCGTCACCGGGAACGCGCCCATCCGTTCGGCGAACGTCGAGTAGTGCTGCTGCACCAACAGCGTCGTCGGGACCAGCACGGCGACCTGCTTGCCGTCCTGGACGGCCTTGAACGCCGCCCGCACCGCGATCTCGGTCTTGCCGTAGCCGACGTCGCCGCAGACCAGACGGTCCATCGGGACGGTCTGCCGCATGTCGGCCTTGACCTCCTCGACCGTGGTCAGCTGGTCGGGGGTCTCGTGGAACGGGAAGGCGTCCTCGAGCTCGCGTTGCCAGGGGGTGTCGGGTCCGAAGGCGTGGCCCTGCGTGGCCTGCCGCGCGGCATAGAGCTTGATCAGCTCGGCGGCGATCTCGCGGACGGCCTTGCGAGCACGGCCCTTGCGCTTGGCCCAGTCGGAGCCTCCGAGCCGGTCGAGGCTGGGGTGCTCGCCGCCGACGTAGCGGGTCACCTGGTCGAGGCTGTCGGCCGGCACGTAGAGCCGGTCGGCTGGCCCGCCGCGCTTGGACGCGCCGTACTCGAGCACGAGGTACTCGCGAGTGGCGCCCTGTACCTCTCTCTGCCTCATCTCCACGAACCGGCCGACGCCGTGCTGGTCGTGGACGACGTAGTCGCCGGCCTTCAGCTCGAGGGGGTCGATCTGGCGCTTGCGCCGCGCGGGCATCCGGCTCTGGTCGCGGGTGGCGGAGCGCTGGCCGGACAGGTCGTCACCGGTCAGCAGGACGAGCCCGACGGACGCGTCGACGAAGCCGTGGGCCAGGGTGGCCGTGGTGACCGTGACCAAGCCGGGCTCGAGCGCGCCGTGGTCGTCGGGCTCGACCAGCCGCGCGGCGACGTCGTGGTCGCCGAGCACCTCGACCATGCGCTGCGCAGGACCGTGCCCGGGGTGGACGACGACGACGCGGTGGCCGTCGGCCAGCCAACCGCGGATGTCGGCGACAGCGCGCCCGAGGTCACCGCGGTAGCCCTCGATCGGGACGGCACCGACTCCGTGGGCGGCGCCCTCGGTCAGCTCGGAGTCGAGACCGAACGGGCTCACCGTCCACCAAGGCATGCCCAGCTCGCGGCTGTGGGCGCGGACGTCGTCGAGCTCGCGATAGGACGCGGCCCCGAGGTCGATCGGCGCAGTGCCCCCGCCTGCGGCGGCCGCCCACGACGCGCCGAGGAACTCCTCGCTGGTGGCAACCAGGTCGTGGGCCCGGCTGCGGACCCGCTCCGGCTCGACCACGACGACCTGGGTGTCGCCGGGCATCACATCGACGAGGAGCTCGAGCTCGTCGACCAGCACGGGCGCCAGCGACTCCATCCCCTCGACGGCGATCCCCGCCGCGATCTTGGAGGTCATCTCGGCCAGCTGGGGGTGGGCCTCGCTCAGCGCGGCCGCCCGGCGTCGTACGTCGTCGGTCAGCAGCAGCTCGCGGCAGGGCGGCGCCCACAGCCGGGGCAGCTGGTCGATGGTGCGCTGGTCGGCGACCGCGAACGAACGCACCTCCTCGACCTCGTCGCCCCAGAACTCCACACGCACCGGGTGCTGCTCGGTCGGCGGGAACACGTCGACGAGTCCACCGCGGACCGCGAACTCGCCGCGCTTCTCCACCAGGTCGACCCGGGTGTACGCCGCCTCCGCCAGCCGGCGTACGACGTCGTCGAGGGCCACGGTGTCGCCCGGGGCCAGCTCGACGGGCTCGAGGTCACCCAGCCCGCTGACCTGGGGCTGCAGGATCGACCGGACCGGCGCGACCACCACCCGCAGCCGACCCGAGCCGGCGCCCGGCTCCGGGTGACGGAGCCGGCGCAGCACCGCGAGCCGGCGGCCGACGGTGTCGCTGCGGGGGCTGAGCCGCTCGTGCGGCAGGGTCTCCCAGCTCGGGTAGTAGGCCACCGCGGCCGGGTCGATCAGCGAGCCCAGCTCCTGGGTCAGCTCCTCCGCCTCGCGCCCGGTGGCCGTCACCAGGAGCACCGTGCGCTCGGCGCGGACCAGACCAGCGACCAGGAACGGCCGGAGCCCCGCGGGAGCGGTCAGGTCGAGGAGCCCGACGCGTGGCGCGTCGGCCAGCGACTCGGCCAGGGTGCGGTCGCTCAGCACGATCTCGGACAGGGTGGACAGGAGCACGGACACCTCGGGGATGTGGGAGGAGACAGCACGACAGCCCCCAACCCGGCGACGGGAGGGGGTGCGGAGCCCAGGATAGTCGGGGCCACCGACAGCCGCCGACCGGTCGGTGTCCCCTCAGTCCAGCCCGGAGTCCACCCCGGCCGCCTCGCGCAGCCGGACGAGGGCCGGGTCGTGGTGGAAGTAGGCGCGGCCCTGCGAGGCGACGGCCTGGAGCAGGGTGACGAGCGCCCCGGAGTACGCCGTTGCGGCGTTGCGCCGTGCGACGAGCGAGAAGTGCCAGGGCTTGACCGAGACCTGTCCGCAGGCCCGGTCCGCGCGCTGGACGTCCGGGAGGGCGCGCCGGGCCGGCTCCGACATGAGGTCGGCGAGGTGGAGCTGTCTCACCCCGTGCGTCGACGCCAGGGCCGGGCGCAGGTAGTTGTCCATGGCGCCCATCCGGATCTCCGACATCGCGGAGGCGTCGCTCAGGCGGTGCTCGCAGCGGGCGACGGCCACCGCCTCCTGGGTACGCACCCGGTGGTCGGCGTACCAGGCCACCCCGCCGACCACGAGCGTGACCGCCACCACCCACCACAGCCAGCGCGGAGGCCGCCAGGGCGGACCCGGCTCGACCTCGATCCACTCCGGCTCGGGCTCGTGCCTCCGTCGGCGCACCGGCTCGTCTCCGAGCAGCTCGGAAGGCAGCCCGGGATCGGGTTGCTCGGTGGCCGACGACATGGCTCCAGTGTGCGCCCGCAGCGCCTCCGGCGCGACGGTCGCGAGCAGGCGAGCGCCGGTCAGTCCGGTTGGAGGAGGAAGCGGGGCGGGGCTGACACCCCGAGCGCCGTCATCGCCTGCGCACGCACCAGATGCTCGGGGGCGAGCGCGTCCGGGTCCGCCCAGACGGCCAGCCCGCGGCGGCCGAGCTCCTCAGCCACCAGCCGCTGGTGGTCGTCGGTGTGCTCGGCGAACTCACGGCGCCGTGGCAGGAGGACCGGGCACTTGCCGTGCTCGAGGGTGAGCAGGGCAGTGCCGACGCCCGAGTGACTGATGACGAGGTCGGCCTCGGCGACCGCCTGCACCATGTCACCCGCAGGGACGCTGTCCACCGCATGGATCGGCAGCCCGCCGGTGTCGGTGGCGCCGGTCTGCCAGAGCACGGTGGCCGAGGATGTGCACACCTGCGGCAGGAGGCGGCTCACGGTCTCGGCAGCGCGCCTGAAGCCGAAGTCGCGTTGGGTGCCGAACGAGACGACCACCTTGTCGATCGGCCGCCAGGGACGGCTGGGCCCGGATGCGAACCCGTCGAAGACAGACCCGCGGAACTGCAGGCGCCCCGCGGTCCACCCGGGGTACTGCCCGTAGAGGCGGACGCCGGGGATCCGGGACACCATGTTCCCGGACATGCTCAGACCCTCGCTGCGGGCGGCGCTCTCGATGTAGTGGGCGGCCATGCCGAGCGCACGGGCCCGGCCGATGAACGGTACGGCGATCGCCGCCCCGGTCGAGATCACGCGTGAGAAGTGGTGCCCGCCGAGCAGGTGGGTGGCGGCCACGCTGCTCTGGAGGGTGCCCTTGACGTCCTTGGGCTTGACGAACGGGATGTAGTGGACGACCTCGTCCGCCAGGAGGTATCTCGACTGCCCGGTGTCGAACGTCGCCCACTCGACCTCCTGCAGCTCGGGGAGGAATCGCTGCCGCAGCCGGTACAGCTGCTCGAGATGGCCGCCGGTGGACGCGACGAGAAGGGACCGGCCCGGACGGATCCAGGATGCCCGAGCCTCTGACGCCAACTGCGTCAGCGTGGCGACGTCCCCCCTTGCTGCAACGTCGCTGATTGGCCTTCGCTCGCGCGTCAGCGGCATCCTGATCCCCCCGGTTTCCCTTGAAACTAAGGGGATTCCTCTCCAAGCCGCTTCATTGAATTCGAGTAACCGATCCTCGTCGGATACCCAAATTCGACGAACCGACCGCGGCCGCCGCCGGCCTACGATCGAGGCGAGCCGGCTTCAGCCTGCACTGCGTCGCACCCTGGGGGAGGGTCATGACACAGCACGAGACCCACCACGACCCCACGTCGATCCGCATCTGCGTGATCGGGGCGGGGTACGTCGGTCTCACCGCCGGCGCGTGTCTTGCGCACCTGGGTCACACGGTGGTCTGCACCGACCAGTCCGTGCTGCGCGTCCAGGAGCTGCAGCGTGGCACGCTGCGGATCGTCGAGGACGGCCTGCCGGACATCGTCGAACGGATGGTCGCGCTCGGTCGACTGCGCTTCTCCGCGGACAACGTCGAGTCCGTCGGCGACGCCGACTTCGTCTTCCTCTGCCTGCCCACCCCGCAGTCGGAGGACGGCAGTGCCGACCTGAGCCACGTGCTGGACGTCGCCCGCGAGATCGGTCCGCACCTCCGTCCGGACGCGATCGTCGTCGACAAGTCCACGGTGCCCGTCGGGACCTCGACCCTCGTGCTCGACGCGTTGGGCCGCCTCGACGTGATGGTGGCCGCCAACCCCGAGTTCCTCGCCGAGGGGACAGCGGTCCGCGACTTCCTGCATCCCGATCGGGTCGTGGTCGGCAGCGACCAGCCGGGAGCGGCCGAACGGGTCGGCTCGCTCTACAAGGCGCTCGACACCCACCTGATCACGACGGACGCCGCGAGCGCGGAGACCATCAAGTACGCCTCGAACGCCTACCTGGCTGTCCGGCTGAGCTTCGTCAACTCCATGGCCGGGGTCTGCGAGGCGGCCGGGGCGGACATCGCCGCCGTCATGGACGGGGTCGGATCCGACCACCGGATCGGGCGGGCGTTCCTGACCCCCGGCCCCGGATGGGGCGGGTCGTGCTTCCCGAAGGACACCTCGGCGCTGCTCCACACGTCGTACGCCCGCGGGTTCGACTTCACGCTGCTGCGGTCGGCGACCGACTACAACCGCGAGCACCAGCGGTGGATGGTGTCCAAGGTCCTCGCGACCTTGGGCGATGAGGTCGAAGGAGCGGTCGTGGCCATGTGGGGCCTCGCCTTCAAGGCCGGGACCGACGACCTCCGCGACTCTCCGGCCATCGAGATCGCCCGCCAGCTGACCGAGCGCGGGTGCGTGGTCCGGGCCTTCGACCCGGCAGTGCGTCACCACGTGCCGGGGGTCACCGTCTGCACGTCGTACGTCGAGGCCTGTCGTGGAGCCCGCACCCTGGTGATCGCGACCGAGTGGCCGGAGTTCATCGGTGCCGACCTGGGTGCCGCCGGCCGCGTGATGCAGGACCGTGCCCTGGTCGACCTGCGCAACCTGCTGCACCCGGACACCGCCGCGGCGCACGGCTTCCGCTATGAAGGCGTCGGGCGGGCCAGGTCCGGCGTCGCCGACCGCAACGTCCAGGTCGCAGGATGACGATCACGCGGACACCCGTCGGCTGGGTCGGTGCTGCGGTGCTCGCTCTCGCTCTCGCCGGCTGCGGCACCGGGGGGACACCACTCTCCGGGCCGCACGCGGGCGGTGCTTCTCCCACGAGCTCCTCGGATGCGAAGAGTCCGGACAACCAGCCCCGCGGAAGCGAGAGCCAACCCCGCACGACTGCGCCGACCCCCGGTGGCGAGCCGGCCGTCGGCACCGCGCCCACGCGGATCGGCGGCGTCGAGGTTCTTCCCGCGACCCCAGGCGCCTCCTCCAGCGGTCTGCCCGGCCTGTCGCACCGGCACGCCTCGCAGGCGCCGCTGCTCAGCACCCCTCTGCCCCGTCTGGCCACCGGCCAGGGCCGGCTGGTCGACGGCTATCCCACCCGGGTGCTGCCGCAGGCTCCGCACTCGCTGGTCCTGGTCAGCAGCGTGTCGCCTTCCGGCCACCGGCTGCAGGTCTCGCTGACGGCCCGCGGCCGCGTCCGGCCCATGCCGCTCGAGCGGTTCTACCGACTCCGGCTGGCTCGGCTGGGCTTCCGCGCGGAGTCCGTCCCGGCCGTGGCCGGAACGACGGCCGTCGGGTTCGCCCGCGGTGACAGCCACGTGACCCTCACCATCCGCCCCGGCCGCGTCACTCACTACAGCCTGTTCGCCACGCTCTCGGCGGACTGACTGCGGTGTACATCTCGCTCCGCGACCGCCCGAGCGCGCCGGTTGTCACGCCCGGGCGACGGCCGCGGGTCGCCCCGGTCGTCATCGGACTCGGCATGGTCAGTCTGTTCACCGACATCTCCTCGGAGTCGGTGGCCGCGATCCTCCCGCTCTACCTCACCGGAGTCCTCGGGCTCTCCACGATCTCCTACGGCTTCATCGACGGGCTCTACCAGGGAGTGAGCGCCCTGGTCCGCGTCACCGGAGGCTGGGCTGCCGATCGCGGAGGCCACCCGAAGTGGGTCGCCTTCGTCGGGTATGCCCTGTCGTGCGTGGCCCGGGTGGGCTTCCTGTTCGCCTCGACGTTCGGCGGCATCTCCGCGGTGGTGAGCGCCGACCGGATCGGCAAGGGCATCCGCACCGCCCCGAGGGACGCGATCATCTCGGGCGCCACACCACCGGAGCACGTCGGCCGCGCGTTCGGTGTCCACCGCACCCTGGACACCACCGGCGCCGCGATCGGTCCGCTGCTGGCCTTCCTCATCCTGTGGTGGATCCCCGACGGCTACCGCACGGTCATGGTCGTCTCTCTCGCGGCCGCCGTCATCGGCGTCGCGATCCTGGGCTTCCTGGTCCCCGATGCGGTGCCGGAACGGGCCCGCACGCTGCCCGAGCGGGTGCCTCTCCGCATCCGCGAGCTGGCGAACCCTCGCCTCACCCGGCTCCTGGCGGTGGCCGGCGTGCTCGGCCTCCTGACGGTGGGTGACGGATTCATCTACCTGGCCCTGCTCGACCACGGCGGCTTCGCCGCCCACTGGTTCCCGTTGATGTACGTCGGCACCAACCTGGCCTACCTGTCCGGGGCCACGCCGATCGGGGCCCTTGCCGACCGCGTCGGCCGCGCCCGCATCCTCGTCCTCGGTCACCTGGCCCTGGTCGGCGCCTACGCCTGTGCCGTGGCGCCCTTCCCGACCGCGGCCACCACGATCGCCGCTCTCGTGCTGCTCGGTACGTTCTACGCCGCGACCGACGGGCTGACGGCCGCGCTGGCCGGCGCCATGGTCGACCCCGTTGCCCGGGCCAGCGGGATCGCCGGGGCCCAGACCGTGGTGGCGCTCGCTCGGCTGTGCGCCTCGGCAGGCTTCGGGATCCTGTGGTACGTCCAGGGTCCGTCGACGGCCTTCGTCCTGATCGGCGCCGTGCTGCTGCTGGTCATTCCGCTCGGACTCGCCACGCTGACACCCCTGGACGCACCAGAATCGTCCGCATGACCACGCGCTTCCGGCTCGCTGCGTTCGTGGCGCTCGTCGTGGTCGTGGCAGGCGCCGCGACGGCGTACGCGGTGCACGACCGGCGGCAGTACGAGGCCGTCCATACCCGGCCACCCAGCGTGCCGACCGCGACCGCCTTGCCGACCGGTCCTCGGATCGTGTTCCAGCACACGGGTCTCGACAACCACTACGGGATGGTCGCCATGGTGCCGCTGTCCGACCCGGGCGGGCCTAGGTCCTTCACCGAGCAGGCCTGCGACCGCGTCTACGCGTCGGCCACCAACCAGACGTGTCTCCAGATCCAGCGCGGCGTGACCACCAGCTACACCATGCTGCAGCTGAACCGCGACTGGGACGTCGTCGAGCGCGACCCCCTACCCGGAATCCCGAGCCGCACCCGGATCTCGCACGACGGTTCACTGGTGGCCGACACCACCTTCGTGTCCGGGCACTCCTACATGCAGGTGGGCTTCTCCACCGACACCGAGATCCGTCACTTCGGGGGCAGCAGCTACGGCAACCTCGAGAAGTTCACCCTCGTCATCGACGGCCGGGAGGTCCACCCGCTCGACCGCAACGTCTGGGGCGTGACGTTCGCCCGCGACGACGACACGTTCTACGCGACGGTCGGCACGGGCGGTCACACCTACCTGGTGAAGGGGAGCCTCAGGGCCCGCACCCTGACCTCGGTCCGCGAGAACGCCGAATGCCCGTCTCTGTCTCCCGACGGAAGCCACATCGCCTACAAGGTGAACGTCGGCCACGGCCAGACCTTCTGGACGCCTGCGGTGCTCGACCTCAGGACCGGCGTACAGACGCTGCTGACGGGCGAGACCCGGAACATCGACGACCAGATGGAGTGGCTGGACGACCACACGATCCTGTACGGCGTCCCGCGCTCCGACCAGGCGGGGGTCGACGACGTCTGGGCGCTCCGTACGACCACCCCAGACGCCCCACCCCGGCTGCTGATCAAGGACGCCTGGTCGCCGGCCGTCGTGCGCTGACGGTCAACCCGGAACGGGCGATCGGACCGCCACGAGCGACTTGACCAGGCCGGCCAGGCGCTCCTTGTAGATCTCCGAGTCAGGGAAGTAGGTCCGCATCTCGCTGATGCTCAGCAGCTCGGTCCACTGCAGCTCGTTGCTGGCCTCGGTGCGGTTGGCCGGGCGCGTGTGCTGCAGCGGCCAGCGTTCTGCCACGGCCGTACGCGCCCGTAGGGGTAGGAACTGCAAGCCCGGGAACAGATAGTGAGGCTCGACCGGGAAGTAGCGGTAGGGGGTCTGAACCCAGTGGTACGGCGCCAGGGCGCGCACCTGCTCCGCGAGCGCCACCCTCGGGCCGTGCCCACCCACGTGCTCGATGATGGAGTTCGAGAACACAAGGTCGAAGGCCTGGGGCGCTCCCGCCTGCGCCAGGACCTTGCCCGCATCGCAGGCATCACCCGTGACCGGCACCAGGTCGTCGGAGTCCGACTCACCGGGCTCGAAGAGGTTGACGACGACCACCGTGCGTGGCCGCACCGGGGCTCGCTCCCACCATTCGACCGTGCCACCCAGGTCGACCACGCTCATCTGCTCCAGGTCGGGGAAGCGGCGACGGACCTCGTCCCACCGCTCGGACCGGAGCGAGGCCGCGAACGAGGTGGGTGAGTCGACGAACAGCCGTCTCACCCTCGAGGAGAGGTCGTCGCGCGCGGGATCCTCGATCGCGTTCATAGCCCTCACTTTCGCACCGATCACCTGTGCGTGTCAGGTGTCCGGACAGCGCCTCGACTTGCCCTCGGCAGGCTACGCACGTTAAATGCTTGGCACCCCTGACCGAAGCGTGACCCCCGATTCCGCACGTGAGGTGTCCAACCCATGCCCCCCATCCCCCAGTTCTCCAGGCGCTCCTTCCGCCGACTGAGCGTGACCGCAGCTGCCGCGACCGCGGTGATCGCCACCGGCTGCGGCATCTCCTTCTCCGGAGGCGCCGACGCCAGCCCCCGACCCACCTCGAGCACGAGCCAGGCACAGTCACTCGACGGCGCTCGTCCCGACGCCACACATCGGCCCCACCAGCCGATTGCCACCAAGAGGACCACGGGCGTGCCGGACGGCTACGACCTCAAGACGTACTCGGGCCCCTGCACCATCACCCACAGCAAGACCATCGTGGGAGTCGACGCGACGCGCTGCGGCGCCATCCTGATCGACGCACCCGATGTCGTCATCGAGAAGTCCCTCGTCCCGGTCATCGACGCGACCACCGATCGGGCGCACTCCGTGACGCTCCGCCGTTCCACCGTCCGTGGCGGGCACTGGCAAGGCGGAGCAGTCTGGGGAAGTCACATCGTTGCCCACCACATCGAGGTGACCGGGGCACAGCACAGCATCCAGTGCACGGGCCACTGCCGGATCTACGGCTCCTGGCTGCACGGGCAATGGAACCCCACCGGGCAGAGCTTCCACAACAACGCGTTCATCAGCAACGGCGGTAGCCACATGGTGCTGAAGAACAACCGCCTGCACTGCACACCGCTCCTGAACTCCACCGACGGAGGCTGCACCGCGGACGTGTCTCTCTTCGGGGACTTCGATCCCATCTCCGACGTGGTGGTCGATCACAACCTGCTGATGGCGAACGACAGCTCCATCTCGTACTGCGCCTACGGCGGGTACTCGTCCTCCAAGCCCTACCCCGTCGCCGACCACATCGTGTTCACCCACAACATCTTCCAGCGCGGGAACAACCGCCGCTGCGGCGTCTTCGGCCCCGTCACCGCGTTCCAGGCCAGGGCACCGGGGAATGTGTGGTCCGGCAACCATTGGGACGACGGCACGAAGCTGCACCACTGAGGCGTCCCTCGGAGGACCGCGGCCTGGGCTGCTCCTACCCGGGCTCGCCGCCCTTCGAACGCACGAAGTCGGCCAGGGTGCCGACGGTCTCGAAGATCTCACCGGTGAACTCGTCGTCATCGATCATGATGGCGAAGCGTTCCTCGAGAGCGGCGGCGAGCTCGACGACGCCCAGCGAGTCGAGCTCGGGGAGCTCCCCGAGCAGGGGACTCGAACGGGTGAGAGAGGTGCCGTGGTCCTCGAGCTCCAGGGTGGAGGCGAGGACGTCGATCACGCCCTTCAGCGTGGTGTCCTGGTCGGTCGTCAGGTCGTCGCTCATCCACCACACCGTCTCATACCAGCACCTCCACGGGAGCGGGATGCCCTAGAAAGGCGGTCGGACTCGCCGTCAGTCCGTACGCACCGGCCTGGAAGATGACGACCAGATCGTCCGGCTCGACGTCGGGAAGCTCCAGCTTGTCACCGAGCAGGTCCAGCGGGGTGCACAACGACCCCACGACGCTGGTCACGCCGACCGCAGAGTCGTCGAGCCTGGTGCCGACCACCACGGGGTAGTTGCGCCGAATGGCCTGACCGAAGTTGCCCGACGCTGCGAGCTGGTGATGGAGGCCACCGTCGACGACGGCGTAGCGATGCCCGCGGGACTCCTTCACGTCCACGACCCGCGTCACGTAGACACCCGATTCCCCGACCAGGTAGCGACCGAGCTCCACCACGACCCGGGCCTCGGGCAATCGTGGCGCGAGCCGGTCACGGACCAGACCACCGAGATGGTCGCCGAGCTCGTCGAGGTCGAGTGCCTGGTCCTTCTCGAAGTAGGGGATGCCGAACCCTCCCCCGATGTTCACGTAGCTGATCGGCTCGGTAGCGTGCGCGGCCAGCTCGAGCACCAGGTCGACGGTGCGTGCCTGTGCCTCCATGAGGATGTCGGCACGGAGGTTCTGGGAGCCCGCGAAGACATGGAAGCCGGCGGTCGCCACCTCGGCCGTCGAGAGCTCGGCGAGCAGGGCAGGCACCCGCTCCGCATCCACCCCGAACTGCTGTGGTCCACCTCCCATCCGCATGCCGGAGCCCTTCACTGCGAACGCCGGGTTGACCCGGATCGCCGCCAGTGGCCGGATCCCGAGCTCCTGCCCGAGGCGTACGAGACGCTGGGCCTCGCCTCGCGACTCCAGCTCGACCATCACCCCGGCCGCGATCGCCCGCCGTAGCTCCGCGTCGGTCTTGCCAGGTCCGGCGAAGCTGATCCTCGGCCCAGGCGTACCCGTGTCGAGAGCGACCTGCATCTCGCCCGCCGAGGCGACGTCGAGCGAGTCGACCAGGCCTGCGAGGTGGTGGACGACCGCAGGCATCGGGTTCGCCTTCACGGCGTAGCCCAGGTGCACCTCGTCGGGCAGAGCACGCCGCAGCTCCGAGACCCGGTCGGAGATCAGCTGCCGGTCGTAGGCGAAGTAGGGCGTGGAGCCCACGCGCTCGGTCAACCGCCGCAGAGGGATGCCGCCGACCAGGAGCTCGCCGCCCTCGGTCCCGAACCGTCTGACGTGGTCGGCCGGCCTCATGACTCCAGCTCCTTGCGCAGCAGGACCCGGTCGAACTTCCCGTTGGGCGACCGCGGCAGCTCACTACGGACCACCACGTCCGCCGGCACCATGAACAACGGCAGGTCCCGACGCAGCACCCGCGAGAGCTCGTCGGTCTCGAGCCCGTCGGCCAGCGGGCTGACCACGAGCACGATCCGGTGCCCCAGCTGCTCGTCGGGCAGACCCAGAGCCACCGCGTCGCTGACGAGTCCGCTGCTGTAGGCGACCTCCTCGATCTCGGTCGGACTCACCCGGTAGCCCGACGACTTGATCATCTCGTCGCTCCGGCCGACGAAGTAGAGGAACCCGTCGTCGTCGGTCACCACACGGTCACCCGACCACACGGCCGCTTCGGGAGCTCGCCAGTCGTCGACGGTGCCGGGAGCAGGTTTGAATCGCTCGGCTGAGCGAGCCGCATCACCCCAGTACCCGAGTGCCACGAGCGGACCCCGGTGCACCAGCTCGCCCTCCTCCCCCGGCGCGCATCGGGTGCCGTCGGGGCGGACCACCAACACCTCGGCGTTCGGGATGGCCTTCCCGATCGAGTCGGGACGTCGGTCCACCTCCCCCGGGTCGAGATACGTCGACCGGAAGGCCTCCGTGAGGCCGTACATCAGGTACGGCGCCGCCTGGGGGAAGAGCGCCCGCAGCTTGTCCAGGGTGGATCGCGGCATCCGGCCTCCGGTGTTGGCGAAGTAGCGCAGGCTCTCGGTCGCCTCCTGCGGCCAGGCCACCGAGGTCAGCTGGATCCACAACGGTGGAACGCAGGTCAGCCCAGTCACCCGGTGCCGAGCGCACAGGCGCGGTACGTCGGTGGGCACCAGGTAGTTGACGAGGACCACGTGGGCTCCCACCGCGAACGCCGTGGTCACCTGGCTGAGGCCGGCGTCGAAGCTCAGCGGAAGCAGGGACAAGATCACGTCGTCGGCCGTGTTGCCAAGGTAGGAGCTGACACTCTCGGCCCCGACGATCAGGTTGCGATGACTCAGCACCACGCCTTTCGGACGCCCGGTGCTTCCCGACGTGTAGAGGATCGCCGCCAGGTCGAGGTCCACGACGCCCTCGACCTGGGTCGGTTCCGGGGCCACAGCACACACGTCCCGGAGGTCGTGCACGGCGACGTGGGGCGTCGGCTCGCCGCCGTCGCCGTCGACGAGCAGCACGTGTCGCAGCCCGTCGTCCTCGGCGAGGTGGTGGCGGAGGCCCTCCCAGCGCTGAGTCGTGGTGACGAGCACCGACACCGCGCAGTCTCCCAGGATGTAGGCCACCTGTGGGGCTTTGAGGACCGGGTTGACGGGTACGAACACGGCGCCGACCACCGAGACGCCGAACATGGCGAAGACGAACTCCGGTCGCTTGTCCAAGAACAGCGCCACCCGCTCGCCGCGCGCGATCCCGAGATGCTCCAGGACGCCCGCGACGCGTCGTGACTCTCGCCAGACCCCTGCGTAGTCGTGCGTGGTGGTCTTGAACGTCAGGGCTGGCGCGTCCGCTGTGGATCCCGCCTGCTCCTCGAGCAGGTGATGGATGCTGGACCTCATGGGCTCGTCCTCTCGCCGCGCTCACCAGGACACACAGGTCACCTCGCTGTACAGGTAGTCGATGGCGGACGCCGACAGGTCATGGCTCCGAAACATTCTCGGACGGGGAGCGCGCTGGAGGACGGCGAGGGCCGGCCGTTCTCCCACCACGCGTAGCTCCGCGAGAGTCACCAGGGCACCGTGACGCACGAGCAGGTGACGGTAGACCGCGGGGGCGCCGCGGCGGAAGACCCGCTGGTCGGACACATGCACGATCGACGCGAAGAGAGGCAGACCCTTGCGGCGCTCCTTGCGGGCGATCACGTAACAGGTGCCCTCGCTGTTCTGAAGTGCCAGGTGGATGACACCCCACGGATGCCGGTGATCGCGGTAGACACGCAACGACGACTCGTCGAGGGCCCGCTCGAGCTCGGCAGGTCGGGCGACGAGACGCGTGCCCCGTGCTCGACCGGGGATCGGCAGGTTGGGCACCAGCGCCGTCGTCGTGTCCAACGCGTCGAAACCCAGCCTGCGGTTGAGCTCGACGACGTTGCCGCTCGGAGAGAAGTCGGTGAACTCGTAGCCTGGTTGCCGGATCACCGCGCGGACCAGCCGAAGGCCCTGGGTGCGATATGGCTCCGCCACGCACCACGCGGCGAGGTTGCAGAACCGGCGCGGGACGCCGTCCACCGCCCGCTCGGAGTAGAGCGCCAGGTAGGCGCCCACCACCCGCCCCTGGGCTCGCAACAGGAAGCCGTGGTTGGGTGCCGGCACCTCCCAGGGCGGCACGATGGTGCGGGCCCAGGCCTCGACGCTGACCTTGTCGTTCAGCGTGTCGTGGAGAAAGCGCGCCACTTCGTCCACGTCGCCTTCGCCGATGGGAGCCACGTGAACCGTCGGCGTCGCCGCTGACGACGCAGCCGGGACCGCGCTCATGCGACGTCGTCCGGCTGAGGGCGGACAACGGGGACCCGCTGGGCCCAGCTGCGTGTCAGGGTGGCGTCATCGAGCGGCGTGGTGGACGCTTCGAGCATCGTGCGGAGCGTCGACCGAGCGAGGAGGCAGACGTGCGCCACGTGAACCTGTGCTTCCACGGGATCGGGACGCCCGGGCGCGAGCTGGAGCCCGGCGAAGAGGACTACTGGATCTCGCAGGAGACGTTCCTCGCCGTCCTGGACGACGTGGCGCAGCATCGCGACGCCGTGGTCAGCTTCGACGACGGAAACGCCTCGGACGTCGAGATCGGGCTGCCGGCCCTGGTCGAACGTGACCTGCGGGCGACGTTCTTCGTGCTCGCGGGCCGCCTCGATGCACCCGGCTGCCTGTCCAGCGCCGATCTCGGCACGCTGCTCGACCAGGGCATGTCCGTGGGCAACCACGGAATGGACCACATCTCGTGGCGTGGCATGGACGAGCGCACCGCGGAGCGCGAGCTCGCGCACGCCCGCGACCGTCTCGCGGAGGTGACGGGACGTCGGGTGGACCGTGCGGCGGCGCCGTTCGGGCTCTACGACCGGCGTGCCCTGGCTCAGCTCCGCGCCCGCGGCTACACCGAGGTCAACACCAGCGATCGGCGTTGGGCACGGGCGGGCGCCTGGCTGCAACCTCGTTTCAGCCTTCGGCGCGGGGACACCCCGGCCGAGGTGCGCACGCAGGTGCTCACGCCCCCGTCGTTCGTACGACGCGCAGAGCGCGAGCTGGTGGGGATCGTCAAGCGCCTTCGTTGAGGTCATCCCACCCGCTCCAGCCACTCCGGTCCGCGTCGCGCACGGAGCAGGCTCGGGGTGCGGAGCACCCGGAAGGCCACCTGCGACGGCTTGCGGCCCAACACGGCCCGCGATCCCTCTCGCACGAGGAGCACCCCCCAGAAGACCGCTGCAGCGGGCCGGCCGTGGCGTGAGCGGTAGAACCGAAGGCGGTTGGCGACGACGAGGGCCCACAGGCGCGGGGAGGTCGCGGAGTCGCCCTCGAGATGCGTCGCGACGGCGTCGGGGACGTAGCGGACCGAGAAACCGGCATCGCGTGCGCGCAGGTGGAAGTCGGTCTCCTCGGAGTAGAGGAAGTACCCCTCGTCCCAGGGCCCGCACTCTTCGAGGCAGATCCGCGAGATGAGCTGCGTCGAGCCCTCGGCCCAGTCGGTGGTGCCCGCGCTTTCGTACGCTGCAGGGTCGGAGACAACCTCACCCAGAGTCCCCCAGCGACCGGCCCGGCGAGCACCCACCAGCGCATCGGCGAAGGACCTGAGGACCGTGGGCTCGCGGCGCTGGGACTCGATGAGCTCACCTGCCGACCCGAGGAGCCGGGGCACGGCGATACCGACGCCCTGTCGGTCGAGCTCGCCGAGCAGGGTGGCGACCGAGCCCCGGGACAACCGCACGTCCGGGTTGAGGACCAGGTAGGCACGTGCTCGAGGAGCCGCCGCCAGGGCTGCGTTGATGCCCGCCGCATATCCGGCGTTCGTCCCGGTCTCGACCACCAACGCGTCCGGGGCGTGCTCGCGCAGCACCTCCAACGTGCCGTCGGACGATGCGTTGTCGGCCACCACCAGCCGCCAGCTCAGGCCCTCGAGCCCGTCGCCCAGCGAGGCGATGAGGCCGGCCAACACCGGCGCACTGTGGAACGTGACGACGATGACCGAGACGTCGACGTCAGGCTCGGGCACCGCGGACATCCTCCACGAGCCCGCCCCTGGGCGCCAGGACGCGCAGTGCATCGACCAGGTACATGGCTCCCCCTTTACTTCCTCAGCCGTGTGACCCGGGGGGTTGAGCACATCAGCGGTGCCGGTGCTCGAGCCAAGTCTAACGTGGCAACGAGCTTCGCGGGCGAGGCGCCAGAACTCCACGGTCTGACCCCGTGGTCCGTGAGAAACTGGCGCACACCGGGGGGCAGAGGGGGAATCGACATGGCGGGTCGGGAACCGCACGCGCGCGGCCTGTCCATTGTCTGCGTCTTCAACGACGCGCGCGTCCGGAAGGAGTGCCTCGACGCGTCCATCTCGGCGTACGACGGTCCCTTCGAGGTCGAGTACCTCCCCGTCGACAACACCGAGCACGCGTTCACCACGGCCGGCGCCGCGCTGAACCACGGGGCACGACGCGCCAGCCACGAGGTGGTCGTGTTCGTCCACCAGGACGTGTATCTCCACTCCATCGACCGACTGATGGCGGCCGCCGGGTGGCTGACGGAGGAGCCGTGGGGGCTGCTGGGCGCCTGTGGCATCGCGCACGACGGCCCCGTGCTCGGGCGACTGCGAGATCGCGTGCTGCTGACCGGAGATCCGGCACCGTCTCCCCGCGAGGTCGACTCGGTGGACGAGGTGTTGTTCATGGTTCGACGCGACCTCGTCGTCGAGCATCCCCTCAGCGAGCACCCGGACCTGGCCTGGCATGCCTACGGCGTGGAGTACGGCATGCGCCTGCGGCAGCTGGGCTTCCGCGTGGGTGCGATCGACACCGGCATCACCCACAACAGCCTGTCCATCAACCTGGCACGGCTCGATGTCGCGCACCACCGGGTCGGCGAGCGCTACTCCGAGAGCCTGCCCATCCGGACCACGTGCGGCACGATCGGCTCCACGCGGGCTCGGCTGCGCACCGTTCCCCTGGTGCGGACGCACGGATGGCGCGTTCGCTGGTTGCGTGAGTCGGCCGATGCGGTCGCCATCAGCCGCGGCGCTCAGGTACCCGTCGTGCTCGGCGACATCCGCGACCAGATCGACCTGGTCGGCCCTCCGGACACTCCGGCCCACGTGCTCAACCTGGACGTGGCCGGTGGCTTTCACGAGCACGAGCCCGACCGGGTCGTCCTGCACCGGCACGCCAGGCCGGTCACCATGCGTGCCTTCTCCGATCTCGCGTCCCTGGTCCAGGCCCTGTCGGACGTTCCCCCTGACGCCGTGGTCCTGGCGGACGTCGAGCGCCCGGACTTCCCGCGCCTGCTCGAGGCGACGCAGGGCCGACGCTCCTGGGTCGCGGGCACCCAGTCCGCCGGGGACTGGTTGCTGTCGCCCCCGGGCACCGATCATCTGCCGGACGACTGGTACCGCGCACCAGGTCGCCCGGTGCTGCGCGGCCTTCGCATCTAGCGGGCGCCGTCCGCATCGGTGGCCGCTCGGACCGCGTGCAGCACGGGGACTCTCTGCTTCATGCGGAGGAAGGGTTGTTCGATGTAGCGGTAGGACGCGGTCGTCAGCACAGCTGTGATGACGAGTCCGAGCAGACGTGGCCACCAGTACTCCAGGCCCACGATGCTGTCGAGGAGAACGAACACCGGGAAGTGCCAGAGGTACAGACCGTAGGAGACCTTGCCCGTCGACACCAAGGGTCGCGTGGCCAACAGCCGCTGGGCAGGGTTGGTGGCGGAGGAGATACAGGCCACGATCAGTGTCACGGTGAGCACAGTGACCAGCGGCCACTGAAGCAGGATCTCCACCCAAGGGTTGACGACATCGATGTTGCCCACGACGCACAGTGCCACCAGGGCGCCGATGCCGCTGGCACCGATCGCTCGGGCGGAAGTCCTCGAACCGCCGGGCTGCCACCAGTAGCTCACGATCAGGGCCAGCAACCCACCCGCGAGCAGCTCGGTGCTACGCGACAACGTGGAGTTCCAGGTGAACGACACCGACGCACCCGCCAGCCAGCACACCAGCACGCTGATGTTGGCTCCCACCAGCAGAGCGGCAACGGCGCCCGTGGTGGCGCCACGGCGGCCTCTCGCCCATCGGAGCGTGGCCATCAAGGTCAGCGGCCACAGGAGGTAGAACTGCTCCTCGATCGCCAGTGACCACGTGTGGGCCATGAGACCCATGCCGATCCCGGCGGCCGCGGCCCAGTTCGACACGTAGAAGAAGGAGAAGAAGGCTCCCTTCAGCGTTCCGCCGGCATCCCAGATCCGGTCGCTCACGACGCTCACCACCAGGACGGCGAAGTACGCCGGCAGCAGCCGCAGGGCCCGACGCCGGTAGAAGGCGGCATAGTTCATATGACCGTTGCTGCCCGAGCGCAACAGAATCCCGGTGATCAGGAAGCCACTGAGCACGAAGAACACGTCGACGCCCAGGTCGCCGTTGACGAAACCGATCCGCGCGTGGAACGCCACGACGATCACCGCTGCTACGGCCCGGATGCCGTCCAGAGCGGGCACATAACCGTGGACCGCAGTACTCGGCTCCGGTCGGGCTCGACCTCCCACATCACCGTCGACACGTCTCATGCTTCCCCCCGCGTCCATGTGTCACGTCAGCGAATGCTCGTCATCGATCCACCCGGCTCACCCGGCGTCAGCCCTACGCGGATCCACGGCCGTGTGCTCCACCGGCCGTCAGGTGTGGTTGAGCGGTCTGGGGCGCGCCCGCGGGGGCGAGCACCGCGAACCGCAAGGTGGCGCCGCACAGACCGATCAGCATGAAGAAGGTGTAGGAGGCCTGCTGGAAGGCGAACACATCGAACGTGGCCAGCGCGAACGCTCCAGCCAGCGTCCCGGCGAGTGCTGCCGTCGCGAGCTCGCGCTCCAGCGGATCGGCAAGGAGAGACCGCGCCGCCACCGCCGAACGGACCGCCATCACGAGCAGGACGATGAGGGACAGGAGCCCGATGACTCCGCCGGCGACCAGCAGGTTGAGGTACTGGTTGTCGAAGACCCAGTACTTCGGGAGGAAGGTCCCCCAACCGCGACCCAACCACTGATGGTGTCCCCAGTAGAGCTCCGCGATCCGATAGCTGTTGGTCCGCGACCTCACGGAGGGGTCGTTGGACGCTCCCGAGAACATCGAGCGGATCGTGCCCAGGAACCCGGGTAGGGCCACGAACAGGGCCACCGCCATCAGCAGTGCCAGACCCCCCGCGACGAGTCTCTTCCTACTGCTCCACGAGACCATCATCACCAGGAAGGCAACGCCGCCGCAGACGATCGCGGTCCGCGATCCGGTCATCAGCACCACGAGTGGCACAGCGAGGCTCATGATGCGGAACAGCCGGGGATGACGGCGTTCGCGTGCCGCCGCCGCGAACACCAGAGGCATCGCCATGGACATCACGGCGGCGAACTCGATCGGATGGGTGGAGGTCCCGCTCGGCCGTGTGATCAGGCCGCGTTGAACCAGGGCGAGATTGAGAGCGCGCGAGAGCCCGGGGACGGACAACCGGTCGACCCACACCTGCTGCGTGATGACCTGCACGAGGGCCAACGTCGCCAGGGCACCGGCCATCAAGGCCCACCGTCGTACCAGCGTCCAGAGTCGGTCCCGATCGGTGACTCCCGTGGCCAGGACACAGACCAGGCCGGCAGCGCCGATGATCCGGATCAGCTCCGCGTCGGCCGGACTGCGTTCGTCACTGGGCAGGGGGAGCGCGGCCGACCGCGCATAGCTCGCGAGAGCACAGACCATCATCAGCAGAGCGGCGTTCCTCACCCACTGCGGCACGCCCGGTTCCGGAGAGGTGCGAGCCACCTGATGCCAGGCCCACCACAGAAAACACAGGAAGGCCAGCAAGGTGCTGGGCCCCCCGACCTGCCCCATGGCCGTGATCACCATGGGCGACGGAACGGCCAGGAGGAGGAAGAGGAACACCGACAGCACCGTGACGACATCCGGCCACCCCTGCCGTCGTCGCGGCTGCGGGACGTTCACCGGCTGCGGGCGCGGCCGCGGCTGCTGGTGGTCGGTCGGCCACCACCGATGCGCCTCTTGGGCTTCTGGCCGCGGGGGACCTTGACCAGCGACCGGACGTTGTCAAGGGGAGGCTCGCTGGTGTCGGCGTCCGGGCCCTCGCGGCCGGCTTCGTCGGGTCCTTCCTGCACAGGACCCTGGTCGGTCTTCCCGGCAGCGTCGTCGCTGGCCTCCGGAGCTTCTCCGGCAACATCCACCCCCACCTCTTCGGCAGGTCCCTCGGGAGCGGTGGGCGAGGCGGCCGGGTCAGGCTCATCCGGGCGCACGACCGAGGGTGTGGTCGGCTCGGCCGCCGATGGTGCAGCAGGAGCCTCCGCCACGCCGGGTCGGACCTCGGAAACGTGCTCCTCGTCGGACATCTCGTCCGGCTCCACCATCTCGCCGCCCTCGGGGTCGTCCCCGACAGCGTCGTCGTGTCGTCGCCTGCGGGTCCGCAGGATCGAGTCGATACCGGCGATGAGGAAGAGCGATAGCAGCGCGAGCGCCGCCGCCACCTCGATGCCCAGCCGGATCTGCCCCTTGTGGCTGACCGTGGGGCTGGCATCCTTGGCCAGCACCTGGCTGGTGATGCGGGCATTCCCAGGGACCCTGAGACCGTCCTGCACGAGCGCCAGGCTCTGCGGCGCCTCCTGCGTCAGCGCCTCGAGCAGGGCGGTGGTCTCAGCAGCGCTGTTGGACCCCACGGTCAGCTCGAGGACCGCGGCGCTGTTCAACAGGTCGGGCGCCACCCCGTAGGTCGAGCCGGGGAACTTGCTCCCCAGCTCTGCCTGGGTGCGTCGGGACGTCAGCGACCCGATCAGCACGTCTCTCGTCTGCTCCAGCGCCCCGAGGTAGAACAGCGGGTTCCCCTGCGTGTAGTCCGGCCCTGCCGTCGGTTGGCTGCTTGAGATGTGCGGAGGGACCAGGAGGACCGTCGCATGTGACTGATACGTGGGTCCGGACCGCTGCACAGCCGCGACCGTGGCCGCGAGGATGAGGGCGAGACAGACGAGTGCGAGCACCCAACGTCGTCGCACTGCACTGGTGATGTCGCTCATGAGCATGCGCTTGTCCCCCAACCGCGCAGAAAACTCTGATCCCGTGATTGTCGCACGCATCGCCAACCCCGTGGCACCATTGCACGAGGGGGACAGCCGTGACGACGATCGACTTCTTGGTTCTCGCCTGCCGGCGTTGGTACGTCGTCGTCGCCGGGGGAGTCTTGACGATCGCCGCGTTCCTGGGCCTCAGCCATTCTTCCCCCGTCTACATGTCCCGAGCCACGGTCATCGTGCTCGTCCCCGCGTCCACCAGCCACAATGCTCTGCAGGTAGTCAGCCCGACTGACATCGCCACGGTCGCGGCCATCCGGGTCAACCAAGCGGCCAACACGCTGGACGCCAGCACCAGCGACGCGACCCTGGTGGGGTCCGGAGTCACCCAAGGGGTCTCGATCCACGTCCGCAACGAGGGGACCCAGTGGGCGCCCCTCGCCCCCGACCCCTACATCGACATCGATGCCGTCGACCACAGCGTGGAGGGCGTGAACCGACGACTCGCCGATGCGGTGGACCGGGTACGAGTCGCCGTTCGCGATCTCCAGCGATCGCTCCGCGTCGAGCCCGGACTGCGGGTGCAGACCACTGTGTCGCCGGCCCACCCGGTGGTCACGCCTGTCCCTCCGAGCCGCAGTCGTCTCCTGGCCGCCTGCCTTCTCCTCGGCGGCGCGGGGACGACGGCCGGCCTGCTGCTCCTCGAGCGCGTCTCCGTCGCTCGGCGACGCCGCAGCGCTCTGCCACCCGCGGGTGCTGCGATCGCGCGCGGTGAGCCCGTCGGTTGAGCTCGACCCTGCTCGGCGCGGTCCCCACCGGTGAGCCAGCCTGAGGGGGCCCGGATTCGTCGTCATGGGCGAACCCTCCTACGTGCACGTACCCGCCGGGTCCACCGCGTCCCCAGGAGCTCGGGCAGGGTGGGGCGGCGTCCGTCCCCCAGCCCTCGCAGGGCCAGCCCCCATCGCTCCCGCGGCTGCAACAGCCCGGCGTTCATGAGCAGTGCACCGTCCGTGCCCGAGATCCCCACCTGCGCCTGAACGAGGCGGACGCGCTCGTCGAGGACTCCGGTACGACGGACACTGTGCACCGCGACCCGGTCGGCGTCCGCCGGCACAGGGGTGTCGAGCAACCGGCCGGCGGCGTCGGCCCAACGAGCGGCTCCGTGGTTCCTCGCCATCGACTCCCTCGTCGCACTTCCGAGGCAGGACCGTCGCCGCCCGTCGTCGAGCAG
>Ga0302322_100000754_pt1 | contig 25278 bp, 25 predicted proteins | sample Fen_T0_2_FD_203757 | JGI IMG/M metagenome (GOLD analysis project Ga0302322, IMG submission 203757) | Peat permafrost microbial communities from Stordalen Mire near Abisko, Sweden - Fen_T0_2 | ecosystem: Environmental > Terrestrial > Soil > Wetlands > Permafrost | place: Sweden: Abisko...
GGGCTGCATAGCGTGAGTGACCTAGCGGTGCTCAATGCCAACTACGTCGCCGCCTTGTTGCGCGATGTGCTGCCGCTCGCCTTCGAAACGCCGATGCTGCACGAAGCAGTGTTCACGGACAAAGCGCTAGAGGCGAAAACTGGCGTGAAAACCCTGGATCTCGCCAAGCGCTTGATCGACTACGGCTATCACCCGCCGACCGTGTATTTCCCACTGGTGGTACGCGGAGCGCTGATGGTCGAACCGACCGAGACCGAAACCAAGCAAACCATCGACTCCTTCGTGGCCGCTGTGAAGGCGATCGTGAAAGAGGCCGAGGAGTCACCGGAGTTGGTCAAGGGTGCACCGCACCTGACGCGTCTGGGTCGCCTGGACGAAGCGCGCGCTGCTCGCAAGCCGCGTTTGCGTTGGTCCCCGGTCTCCTCTAGCGCCACATCGGACAAAGCGTCGGACAACGCCGGAAGCGCTTGAAGAGTCGTCGCCCTAGCGCGTGAGTCGATCGGTGACTGCGCGCAGCGCCGAAATTTCACTGGCCGAGCTCTTGGCGTTGCAGCAGCGCAGCCACGGATCCGCGCGCCTACTGCAGAACCTGGGCGATGGCTTCCTGTATCGAAACAATCCGTTTTTTCGGCGTATCCGCGACGCGGCGCGTGCACGCGGGATCACGTTCACGCTCACCGATCCTGGGGACTACTTCGCGTTCCCACTGGTTGCCCTCGATACGCTGTTGAAAACACGCAAGGTGCCGTATCGGGCGAACTACGCCGCCCTTGCCAGCTTCGAGCGTGGCCGGCCAGGCTTCTTCACGCTGGCCGATCTGCACAAGAATCGCCCGCTGCCCAACTACGTACTGCACGAGTCGGCGCACCTGGTGGCATTCTACGAGTTATTCGGTCGGCCGCGCGATACGCACGCGGCGCTCTCCGATCCGAGCAAGCTGGTGCACGTCGTGCTCGGTGAGGCGTACGCGATGACGGTCGAGTATTTCTCGGCCTGCGCGGTCTCTGGACCGGTGCACGCCTGGTTCTTTTCGATCAACTCGTACCGTCACCGTACGCCATCGAAGAAAGCAGTGGGCGAGCTCGTCACGCATCTCGGCTTACCGCTCTTGGTCTGGGTCGTGCTGATCGCCTTCTTGGAGAACAACTTTTTCGTCGAGCGGCTGCCGATGAAGACGCTGGATCGCGCGCTCGGACTCTACCCGCTCGGCAAATTGCCGGTCGTCTCCCGCGCCGATCGCGTTCGGCTGTGCCGCGCCCTCAGCGCCCTGATGGTAATGAACCCCGAGTTTCGTGAAGATACCGCGCGCTTGTTCCTGACCTTGCACGGCTATCGTCGAAACATTCGCAGCGTCCTCTCGGCAGAGCCACTCGACTTGATCGCCAAAGACGCGGACTTGACGAACCAACTGAGTCGGCTCGTCCGCGCGCTCTGCGCCTAGCACTGAACCGCTTCCAGAGCCCCCGAAAGTACGGAACCGGGCGACGCGCTGTCGGTTCCGTTCATTGCCCATGGGTCGCTTCGCGGAGTTCCGCGACTAAATTCGACGGGCGCAGCGCCTGCTGGGATATCGTGACCCCGCGGGAGCCCAGGTGGCCTTGCCGCGTGGCTGGATCCGGCTCGCCATCAACGACGCGGATTCGTCACCCGCGACAGCCGGAAACAATGGCCCTTTTCGCTAGGCCGGTCGGGTTCGCGCCTGACATGTCGAGGCCTCGGACATACAATCGAGCGACGGTTGGCAGGCTCGACACGCTGTCGAAATGCCCGGCCGACAGAATGCTCGCACATGGCATCCCGAACCTCGCTCGTTCAAGACGGCCTCCTCGATACGCATCGCAAAGCACTCGCGATCAACTTGGACCCGCGGCGCTATGGCACGTTCGCCGAAATCGGTGCCGGTCAAGAAGTGGTGCGCTGGTTCTTCCGTGTGGGCGGTGCTGCCGGCACGATCGCCAAGAGCATCTCCGCATACGATATGGCCGTGAGCGATGCCATCTACGGGCACACCGAGCGCTACGTGGCGCGCAAGCGCCTGCAGAGCATGCTCGACTACGAGCACGATCTGAACCTACAGCGCTTGCGCGATGCGCGCGGGGACACGACCGCGTTCTTCGCCTTTTCCGACACGGTGTCCGCGCGCAATTTCGCCGGAACCAATGACTGCCACGGCTGGATCGGCGTGAAATTTCAAGCCCACCCGCGTGACCAAGACAGCCAGATCATCATTCACGTGCGCATGCTGGATGCCGAAAATCAGTTGCAACAAGAGGCGCTCGGGATCGTCGGCGTGAACCTGCTGTATGGCGCATTTTTTCTGCACCACGACCCGGAGCGGTTGATCGAATCGTTGATTCACAATCTCACCACCGACCGCATCGAGATCGACATGATCGAGTTCTCGGGCATCGAGTTCCGCAGCGTCGACAATCGCATGATGAGTTTGAAGCTGGTGCAGCTCGGATTGTCTGGCGCCGCCATGTTCGGCGCGCACGGTCAGGTGCTGCAGCCTTCGGAAGTGTTGTACCGGCACCCGGTTTTGGTGGAACGCGGCAGTTTTCGGCCGGTTACGCGGGTGAACATGGATATGTTGAATTCCGCGAACGACGCCTTCAGCAAGTCCTTGGTCGAGAGCGGCGTCCAGGCCGAGCCGGTTCAGCTCTTGGAAATTACGATGCGGAACCTGATGGCCAGCGGCGAAATCGACTACCGCGATTTCTTGGCGCGCGCCGACATGATGGCCGCCACCGGAAAGATCGTGCTCATCTCGGACTACTTCGAATATTACCGGCTGGCCGCGTACCTTCGCCGCTACACGAATCAACGCATTGGCATCGCGATGGGCGCGGGCAGTTTGCTCGAGCTGTTCGACGAGAAGTACTACTCGCACCTGGAGGGCGGCATCCTCGAATCGTTTGGTCGCTTGTTCAAGAACGACCTCAAGCTATACGTGTACCCGCTGCTCGACCCCGCCAGCAACGAGCTCGTCACCGTCGAAAATCTGAAGGTTGCAGGCGAGCTCGTGAAGTTGTTCGGCCACCTCGTCGACCGCGGTTGCATCCAACAGCTCGACAATTTCGACCGCTCGATATTGCACATTTTCTCGCGCGACGCGCTGAAGCGGATCAAGGCCGGCGACCCGTCGTGGCAAGAGATGGTGCCCCCAGAAATCGCCGAGGTCATCCGCAGGCGCGGCCTATTCGGCTACCATCCCTCGCACAACGAGCCCCGCGGGGACGAGACGCGCAGTAGGGCAAATTAGCCTCACTCACCGGCCGAGAACGTTCGCTTGGTTTGTGCTAATTTGGGCGCGTGATCCGTCTCGACCCCGCACTCCGAATCGCCCTGCTCCGCTCCTTGGCCGTCTCGTTGCTGCTGGCCGGCTGTAATCATGAATCACCTGCGCCGTCCTCTTCATCGCAAGCCGCGCTTCCCGCCTCCGCGGCCTCGCCGGTAGCGTCCGCGGCACCTGCGGTTGCCGCGGCACCCGCGGTTGCCGCAACCACGTTACTGGCTGTCGGCGCCGAGGTGCCGGATGTGGCGGCGCCCGCGCAGGACGGAAAGCTCGTCCATTTGCGAGCATTGAAGGGCAAACCCATCATCGTCTATTTCTACCCCAAGGATGACACGACGGGCTGCACCATCGAAGCCAAGGGGATCCGCGATCAATACGCGGAGCTGAGTCGCCGCGCAGTCGTACTCGGAGTTTCGGAAGACTCACTCGATTCGCACAAGGCCTTCGCCGCGAAATACGAGCTACCGTTTTCGTTGCTCGACGACACGAACCACTCGTTGGCGTTAGCCTTCGGTGTGCCGTTGTCATCAGGGCACGCCAAGCGGGTAACGTTCGTGATCGACGCCGCCGGTAAGGTCAGCAAAGTATTCCCGGACGTGAACCCGGATGGCCACGCGGCGGAGCTGATCGAAGCGCTCAAGGCGCTCGGTTAGGTTGTTTGCAGGAGGGGCGCCCAGAGGCCTGCCGTCACTGTCTGTTCGCGCTCGGCTCCGCGTTCACTCGGTACAATCCACGCGGCGGTTCGACCTTGGTCAGCGAAATATGGCGCTTCGCGAGTTCGGCCACGAGCTGCTTGAGTTGCGGTGTGCGTGACGGTTCGAACACGTACAGCTCGAGTTGCGCTCGAGCGGCACGCTCGATCGATTGGGCGGTCGCCTTCGGTTCCTCGACGATAAAGACCCTGATTCGGGACCAAAGCCACTTGTCTTCCTTTGACGTGTAAACGGCGGCGTTTTCTGGGATTTTTCGGCTCAAACGTTCGAGCTCTGCGGTCTTCTTCAACACGAAGCCGTGCACGAAAGTGAACGATGAGCCTTGCTTCTGCCAGATTTCGTAGCTGCCGCTCAGTGCCAGCAAAACGACCAACAGGCCACCGCCAATCGTGAGTAGACGACTCTTGGATTGGCCGAGAAATAGCAGCGGCGGCAAGGCTGCCAACAGATAGACGGGTGACAAGTAGCGCGGCACGCTGTGGTGAACGCCGCCGTAGTCCATCGCTCCTCCCCAAAGGTCGTCATGCATGCGGGAGAGGGAAAAGAAGGCCATGATGGCGATGGCGGTGGCCAGAAGATAGCGCGCCTGACGCGGACGCTTCAAAAGCAGCGGCACGAGCGCGACCTGACACAGTAGGACCCCACCGATCGGACCCATCGTCAGCCAGTATTTGCGGAACGCCGTGCTGCCGACCTGCCAGCTCGGGATGCCCATCGGCAACAGCAAGGAACGCAGCATGCCCAAGCCCGGGATCGTGTGTGCCGGCTCGGGACCCCAAGTGCGATCGATCGCAAGTTGATACGCCGCCTGCAAGGCGTGGCCGGTGATCGCTCGGTTCAGAATCAGGTTTGCCGATAGCGCGAGTACGCCCGAGCCAATGATCAGGGCAAGGATCAGCCTCCACTGTCCGGGCATCGCGGCCACGCTGAACAGCAGCATCAATGAGAAAAGGTACGCCGCATAGTCGGGCCGGACGGCGGCGCCGTAGCCCAGGCAAAACAAGGCGGCAGCCAGCCAGCCAGTCTTGCCGGACTCACGCCAGCTGGCCCAACAGAACACCGTCCAGCAGATGCCCGTGAGCAGCGGTGAGATGTTCATCCACGGCCGCAGGAGCCAGTAAAGCGCGGGAAAGGCCAGCGCCGGAGCGAGGATAGCCAGCCAGCGCCGGCCTACTGGCAAGAGCCGCGCGGTGCCCGCTGCGAAGGCGCCCGCCGCGCTTGCGGGCAGCGCCGCGACGAGCACCGACCCGAAGCCGTGCAGTCGGGTCAGCCAACCGAAAACATAGAAGCTGACCGGCGCATAGGTGGGGGTGGCGCGGTTGCCCAAGGTGAGCCAGCTGCGCGGGTGCAGCAAGTCTTCTGGATCGGGCAAGGGCAAGTTCAAAAAAGGTCCCCGCCCCTTTTCGATCAGCCAGGCTGCGTAGCGAACGACTGCCTCGTCGGAGGACGGGAACACGAGCGGATCGAGCCCCCAAGTCCAGAGCACCGTCACCAGGCAGACCACGAACCAGAAGCTCCCGATCAACCATGGCGACGCCCAGCGCGGAAACGTGGCGAGCGCGAATCGACGCGGCGCAGCGCGATCGCCCCCGACCCGGCCACCGCGCAGTCCATCGTTGTCGTGAGCTTCCACTTTCAGAGCGGCGGAAGCTCCCACGACCCTTTCAGGTCGTCAACCGTTCGCCTCTGGCCCGGCCCACGATGGCAAGGTGGATTGACCGGGCAACTGGGCCAGGACGGTGGTAGTAGCGCCGTCAGACATGCCGCAATCAGCAGCAGCACTAGACCATTTTCGGAGCTCTCGATGACCACGACAGGACTCGAAACGATCGAGCGCGCTGGTCTGGCCTACGCGTTGGTCATTCGCTCGCAGGCCGCGAGTGACGCCAAGTACAACTTCCTCACCGATTCGGCCGGCCCTCTTCAGCTGGGCATGAATTTTTATCAGGCGGGGGAGGTGATCAAGGCGCACTACCACCTGAAGAAGCAAGTCGAAACCAACTCCGTGGTGCAAGAGTTCCTGTTGATCGCCACCGGTCGCGCGCTGCTCCGCCTATACGATGCCGGGGATCAGACTGAATTTACCGCTCGTCAGCTGGAGACCGGGGACATGGTGCTATTGCTCGCCGGCGGGCACGGTCTGGATATCCAAGCCGATACGAAGATCATCGAGCTCAAGCTCGGGCCGTACGACGGAAGAGTCAAAGACAAGGTGGTGTTCGGAGCATGAGTTCGAGCGACTTCATTCCGGTGTGCGAGCCGCTGCTCGGCGGTCGCGAGCTCGAGTACGTGACCAAAGCCGTTTCGGGCGGCTGGATTTCTTCCAGCGGCAGTTACGTCGCTGATTTCGAGCGAGAGTTCGCCAAGTATTTGGGCGTGCCCTACGCAGTGACCACCACCTCCGGCACCACGGCTTTGCATCTGGCGTTGATCGCCGCCGGGATTGGCGCGGGCGATGAAGTGATCATTCCGGCGTTCACGATGATCGCGTCGGCGATGGCCGTTTGCTACACGGGCGCCAAACCCGTGTTCGTGGATGCAGACGCCTCGAATTGGAACATGGACCCTGGCCTAATCGAGGCCAAGATCACGCCCAAGACCCGGGCCATCATGCCCGTGCACGTGTATGGTCACAGCTGCGATATGGATGCGCTGCAGCGCATCGCAGACAAGCACGGCTTGCTCGTGATCGAGGACGCCGCGGAGGCCATCGGCTCTCGTTACAACGGCCGTTTGTGCGGAAGCATCGGCGATCTGAGCTGCTTCAGCTTTTTTGCGAACAAGCTCATCACCACCGGCGAAGGGGGCATGGTCGTAGTTCGGGACGAACGCTTCATCGAGCGCCTGCGCTACTTCAAGAACCTGTGTTTTCCCCTGGACGGTTCGCGCCGCTACGTACACGAAGACATCGGCTTCAACTATCGCATGCCCAACGTGCTGGCGGCGATTGGTCTGGCACAACTGGAGCGCGCGGACTTCTACCTCGAGTGTCGGCGTTCGAATGCGGTCCGCTACAACGCGCTACTCGCAGGGCAGCGCGGCATCACCATCCCGCCCGAGCTGCCCTGGACCACGAACTCGTACTGGATGTACTCGATCCTGATCGGTGACGATTTCGGCATCAGTCGTGACCAGGTGATGGTTGCACTCAAGGCGTCGGGCATCGAAACGCGCTCGTTTTTCGTGTCCATGCATCGCCAGCCAGCGTTGCAGAAGTTCGGCTGCGACGTATCGGGGGATTACCCCGTCACCGACGACCTGGCACGGCGTGGGCTTTACTTGCCGTCGAGCTCGGGACTCAGTGACGCCCAGATCGCGCGGATCAGCAGCACGCTGCTCGCGCTACGCAGCTAGAGCCAGTCCCAGCCCCGCGTAGGATCGGCAGCGCTCAGCATTAACCCTCAGTAAAACATCTTTGGCGTCTTCGCATCGTCGCGAATCGCCTCGAAATCGGCGGTGGCCATCAGGGTCACCAGCTCCTTGAAGGTGGTCTTCGGTGACCAGCCGAGGAGCTTTTTGGCCTTGCTGGCGTCGCCCAGCAGCAAATCGACCTCGGTCGGGCGGTAGTAGCTGGGGTCGACCGCGACCAGTACGGCGCCGGTCTTTGCGTCGATCCCGCGTTCTTGCTCGCCCTCACCCTCCCAGCGCAGGCCGATGTCGAGCGCTTTGAAGGTGAGCTCACAGAACTCTCGTACGGTGTGGCACTCGCCGGTCGCCAACACGTAGTCATCTGGAGTCGGTTGCTGCAGCGCAAGCCACATGCCTTCCACATACTCCGGCGCGTAGCCCCAATCACGCTGCGCGCTCAGGTTGCCCAGGCGCAGCGTGTCGAGCTTGCCGAGTTTGATCTTGGCGGCCCCGAGCGTGATCTTGCGCGTGACGAAGCTCTCCCCACGGCGTGGCGACTCATGATTGAACAAGATGCCGTTCACCGCGTAGACGTCGTACGCTTCGCGGTAGTTCACCGTCAGCCAGTAGGAGTACAGCTTGGCCACGCCGTACGGGCTACGCGGGTAGAAGGGCGTAGTCTCGCTCTGCGGAACCGCTTGCACTTTGCCGAACAGCTCACTGGTCGACGCTTGATAGAAGCGGGCCTTGACCCCGGTTTCACGCAGCGCGTCGAGCAAACGCAAGGTCCCCACCGCATCTACCTGGGCGGTGTACTCGGGCATCTCGAACGAGACCTTGACGTGACTCTGTGCGGCCAGGTTGTAGACCTCGGTTGGTTTTACCTTGGCCACCAAGCGGTTCAAGTTGTTCGTGTCGAGCATGTCGCCGTAGTGCAGATCGAAGCGATCGGCGTAGGCCGGGTTCGAATGCACGGCATCGATGCGCCCGCGGTTGAACGAGCTCGAGCGACGAACCACACCGTGGACTTCGTAGCCCTTGCTGAGCAGCAGCTCGAGCAAGTAGGACCCGTCTTGTCCCGTGATCCCCGTGATGAGCGCGCGTTTCACGCCTACTTCAGACATTGCGCGAGCGGATATCACGCGACCTCCGGAGCGTCAAACTTCGTCGGTGCGCGTTCGAATGCTCGAACTTATGCTAAGGTCCGGGCCCAAATGCGCGAGAAAGCGTGGCGCGCGCCGCGCGGCCAGTGACGCCAGAAACTCCAGAGATCCAAGATGTCCGTCTTCGGTGCTTATTCGCAGTATTACGACCTTCTGTATAAGGACAAGGATTACACAGGGGAGGCGGCCTACGTGCGCTCGCTCATCGAACGCTACCACTCTGGCGCCCGCTCGGTGCTGGATTTGGGGTGTGGCACCGGTCGTCATGCGCTGCTGCTAGCCGAGAGCGGCTACCAAATGACGGGCGTCGATCGCTCGGAGGACATGCTGAACGCGGCCAACTCGCAGCTCTCATCGGCATCTCCGGAGTTGGCAAGGCGGTTGGCGTCTTCCGGCGCGGCACCCAAATTTCTCCAGGGTGACCTGCGCAGCGTGCGCACGGGCCAAAAGTACGATGTGGTGGTCTCGCTGTTTCACGTGATGAGCTATCAAACCAGCAATGACGACCTGAAAGCAGCGCTGCTCACCTTCAAGGAGCATCTACTTCCGGGCGGCGTGGCGATCTTCGATTGTTGGTACGGGCCGGCAGTACTGACCGAGCACGCCACTCCGCGGACTCGACACTTGGAGAGTGATCGAATCGCGCTGGTCCGCAGCGCGGAGCCCGTGCTTCGTCCCAATCAGAACTGCGTGGACGTGAACTATCGAATCCTGATCACGGACAAGCACAGCGGTGCAGTACAAGAGCTGCGTGAGACGCACGTCATGAGGTACCTTTTTTCGCCCGAGGTGGAGCTGCTATTGGAGGCGTCCGGGATGGCGCTCCAGGATTCGGCTGAGTTCATGACCAACAAGCCGCTCGGTGTGGACACGTGGAGTGCCGTCTTCGTCGCGACCGCGCGCGCCTAGCGCAGCTCGTGTGATCTACCATCGACAATCGCAAGCGATTGTTCCGCTTCGCGGCAGGCGGTGCACTAGCTGTCTCAGCGGGGCTTTCGCCCTGAATTCACCGCCGGCTTCGCCGACTCGCTAGTGCAGCGGGTCGCCAAATTTCTTGCCCCCAACTCATCTGCGTTGCACTAGCGCGCCACAAAGTCGATGCTCATCGAAGATGCTCGTGCTATCGCATCGGCGCGAATGCTGGAACGACGGATAGATTGGCAGCGGTACGGGGTTGGGGCTGCCGCGCTCTTCACCGGTACGCTGCTGTTCTGGCTATCCTTGCATTGCGGAGGGTTGGATTGGTTCATCTCCGAAACCCACGCGGATGTGATCTACACCGCGCTCCACCAGTTCGGGGAGTTTCCATATTTTTCGTTCGTCTTCAACGGCGGTAGCTACTTCATCCAAGATCCGCAGAGCAACCTCTTCTCCCCGGCGGTGCCGCTGATCCTGCTTGCCGGTCCGAGTATCGGCTTGCGCTTGCTGGAGGGCCTGTGGGGCGTCGTCGGCGTTTACGCCTTCGTGGCTTGGATGCGTCGGCGAGTGAGTCTCGAGGCGGCGCTGGTCGGCGCGGTCGCCAGTGCGACCAGCCTCGGCGTGCTGTGGCGGATCGCGGTCGGCAACGACATGTTCATGTGGCACCTCGGCCTGCCGCTCTTGCTTTGGACTGCCGACCGCGTGCTCCACGAGCGCACCTTAAGCAGCTCGCTTTGGTTCGCGCTCACGCTCGGCCTGTTGATGCTCGGCCCTACGTTCCACTCGTTCACGTACCTATTCGTGCCCGTGGTGCCGCTGTACGTGCTTCTGGAATTGCTATTTTCTCGGCCGAAGCTAAAAGAACTGCGCAAAATCGTCGCGCTCTTTGCGCTCGGCTGCGCCCTTGCCGTGCTGATGATCAGCTTCAAGCTCGCGGCCTGGCTCGAGTTCCCGATGCAACGGCTGGTCGGCGACTTTGGCGTGCTGCCATTCTGGTCGAGCATCGAGCAGCTGTTCGATTATTCGATTGTACACCGAGCGCAAGTGGTCTGTGCCAAGTACGTCGGCAAGCCTGGTCGGCACGGTGTCCGCGGCTGGGGCGTGGAAGAGTCCTCTACCGCGCTGCCGCCAATCGGCGTGCTGTTCGCGCTGGTTGGCCTGTTCGCGGCCGCGCTCTCGAAACACAAGCGCCAGATCGGTCTGTTCGCGCTGATCGTGCTGCTGCTCGGCTTGATGCTCACCAGTTGGTCTCCGGCCTGGGAAGCCTTTCGGCGCATGAATGGCGGAAATTTTAGGGTCGCCCAACGCTGCTTGGGCATGTCGGCGTTTGCCGTTTCGGTGTTCGCCGCCCTCGGGGCCGACGCCCTTTTCTCTCGCTTCGAGCGCGCTGCCTTTCCGCTGTCGCTTGCCGCCGTAGCGCTGATGCTCGGTTCTGCCGTGTGGTGGACGCAGGCTGCAATTCGAAGCGGCGAGCCGTCCATTGAACCCACGCCGATGAACCCGCTCGAGCGCGCGTTCGAAGAGCGCGATAGCGCGTCGAAAGTGCATTCCTTCGACAAGCTCCGGCGCTACCGGAACCAGCGCGACATCTTGACGGGCACGGGCTACACGGACGGCTTCATGGTGGTGGGCAACGAGGACAACCCGCTGCTCTGGGTAGCGCAGCGTGCTTTGCCCATTCTGTTCGACGGTCACGCGAGCATGAACGTTGGAGGCGTGCGGCAGAGTCAAATTACCACCACGCATTTGCGCGTGAAAATTCGCGCCTTGCCCCCCCACAGTCGTACCTACCTACGCGTGCAGCAGCCTGAGTTCGGTCTAGCCGTTACCACGGTCCCACCGAATGCGGAGGTCAACGTACGGTCGCAGGGAAACCTGCTCTTGTTGGAGAACCCGACGGACAAGACGGTCGAGCGGGTCGTGCTGCGCGCGCGCCTTCCGATTGCGGGTTTTTGGCTGATCACCTCCGTGCTCGCCCTTTTGGGAACGATTGGCGGCCTGAGCTGGCTCGCCGACGCTCGCCGACGAGAGCTTGCGCTTGCTCAGGTCGCAGGCTGAATCAGACAGGAAAGTGATGTCTGCCGAGCAATTTCTTGATTTGACCGTGATCTTACCGACGCTGAACGAGGTCGGCAACCTCGAGTCGTTGATCGAGGGGCTTGGCAACCAGCTGCCCGGTTGCCAAGTGATCGTCGTCGATGACAATTCTTCTGACGGCACGCCTGACTTGGTGCGAACGATAGCCGGCCGCAACGCTTCGCTACGGCTGATCGCGCGGCACGTCACTCCCTGCCTCACTGACTCGATTCAGGCGGGCATCGAGGCCTCGAGCACCCCCTACATCGCTTGGATGGACGCGGATCATTCGCACCCGCCGCAAGTGCTGCGGAAGCTGTACGAAGTGGCGCGGGTTTCTGGATGCTGCATCGGGACGCGCTACGCAAAAGCGGCCGATTCGTTTGCCAGCCGCCTGCCGAAGGGCGAAATGCTCGCGGCCGGACTTTCGGCGGTTCTGAACTTCTCGGTCAATCGCGTCTTACAGCTCGAGATCACCGACTACACCAGCGGCTTCATCGTGTGTCGACGAGACCTGCTCGCCAACCACGCGCTGACTGGCGACTACGGCGAATACTTCATCGAACTGGTGTTCTACCTAACTCGCCGCGGTGTCGATTTGCGGGAGGTCTACTACGAGTCACCGCCTCGACTCTCCGGTGAGTCCAAGACGGGCGCGAGCCTCCTGCCTTTGATGCGCCGCGGAGTGAAGTACCTATGGTTAGTTGCCCGCCTGATGCTGAACCCCGGCACGTCGAACTCCTCGCGTTAGCGCGTTGCCATCGGCTGTGTCTGCCTGCCACGGCCTCTTCGCGCGCCGGCCTTGCTGTACTCGAGGCGCTCTACGCGGGGCTCTTCCGTGATGCGGCGGCGCGCGTGATCTGGGAGCCCGGCCCCGAAGACGCGCCGGAGCACGGCGCCTTTGCCGCGGGCACTGTGCGCTACCGCGAGACCGAGCTGCACACGCGGCGCTCCCTACCCAAGGCGGCATTCGCACGCTTGGCGATGAGCGCCGCGATGATGCCCAGACACGTGCTGGCACGAAGGCGCTGGGAGCCATTGATCCCGCACCAGGGCATCGGCTATCTGCTTACGCTCGGCGTGGCAAGCGCCGTCGTGCCCTCGGCGCGGACTCGGCGCGGCAGTGAGCTCTTGGCCGAGCTCGAAGCCTGGTTCGTGAGTCGAGGCTGCCACGAAAGCTTCGTCGATACCGAGCTATCGAACCAACGCGCACACGCCTTCTATCTGCGAAGAGGCTACCTCGAGCTCTCCCGGGACCACGGCCAGGTTCTGCTACGAAAGGCTTTGCTCGCCGGCTAAACGGGCTTAAAGCACGGACTTCATGCCTGTCATGCGCGTCAGCCTCGTCGGCACACTGCCTCCGATCAAGAGCATCAGCGATTATTGCCTAGAGCTTACCCAAGCATTGCTCGAAGAGATCGACGTCGAGTTCGTCAACTTCAAGCACATCTACGCCGAGGCCCTGTACAAAGGCGGGGGCACCAAGGAAACGGACCCCCTGTTCAAGCGGCCCCAGAGTCCTCGGCTCGTAGTGAGGGATCTGCTGACTTGGTACAACCCGCTCAGCTGGCTATACGCCGGGCTGACGACGCGCGGTGAATTGCTGCACTTTCAGTGGTGGACTTCGTATCTGTTCCCGGTCTTCTTCAGCATCGCTGCGCTCGGCAAGCTACGGGGCAAGAAGCTGGTGTGCACGGTGCACAATGTGCACGGTCACGAAACCGGCATCATCGATCGGACCTTGAACAAGACCATCTTGACCTTGCCCGATTTGTTCGTGGTCCATACCGAGCGCAACAAGCAGCAGCTCCACACTACTTTTGGCATTCCACGCGAGAGCATTCGCGTGATCCCTCACGGCATCTTCGAGTTCTACCGTGACGAAGAGTTGAGCCAGGCGGAAGCGAGACGGCGACTGTCGATCCCGGCAGACGCCAAGGTCATGCTGAGCTTCGGTCACGTCAGGCCGTACAAGGGGATCGAAGACTTGATCGCGGCTTTCAAGATCGCGCGCCAGGGCGTACCGAACTTATTTCTGGTGATTGCCGGCAAGGCTTGGAACGAGCAGCTGAAGGGCGAACTCGAGCAGCAGCTGTCGGACGTCCCCAACTCGCTCTTGCATCTGAATTACGTCGCCTCGTCGCAGATCAAAGAGTTCTTCTTCGCGGCTGACGTGGTGGTCTTACCGTATCGTGAGTTTGCCGCGCAGAGCGGGCCCGGGAACATCGCCTTGGCCTTCGAAAAGCCGTTGATGGTCGCGGACGTGGGCGGTCTTCCGGAACTCGTAGGCTGCCCGGAGGCAGTGTTCGAACCGGGCAACGTGGCAGCGTTGGCCAAAGCGCTCGAACGCTGTGTCGGAGACGCCCAGCTGCTCGCCCGTATGGCCAGTGACTCCGTTCGACTTCGAGAGCGCTTCTCTTGGCGCCGGGTCGCCCGCGATACCGTGGCAGCATATCAGGAACTTCTCGACTCCCGCCCCTGATCTAGGATAGGCCGTCGAGAGTGCTCGTCCAGTCAGGAAAGCCTACCGGCTACGGTTTCACGCTGCCCGTGATCCGACACGGCCTCACGCGCGTGCGCCCTTCGCGCCTGGCCGCGGGCGGGCGCTTGCTCGATTTCGGCTGCGGCCATGGTGCCCACACCATCCCATCCCCGGACAGCAGCTTCGATTGCATGGTCAGCTTCTGCGCCCCTAAAGCTCGCGTTTGACGTTCACGCCGCCGGCAATGTCGCGCTACCGCCGCCTGCTCAAACCAGCACTTTCGGTGCTGGTCGTGTCGTGCGTCGCGTGGTTCTTTGGCAAGGCGTTTAGGGCCAACTGGGCGGAAGTGCGAGCGCACGAGTTTCAGCTCTCCGTGTCGTTCTTGATCGGCGCGGCGCTGGCAACTCTGGTCGGGACCTTGCTTGCAACCTACGCCTGGTACAGGTCCATCAACGCACTCTCGGCGAGCAAGGTAGACTTTCGCCAGAGCATTGCCGCAACGAACGTCAGTGGGCTCACCAAGTACATCCCGGGCAAGGTTTGGTCATACGCGCTGCAAATGTACTGGCTCGATGGTCTCGGCATTTCCAAGTCGCTGATCGTATACGTCGGGGTGCTCAATCTGGCGATCTCGATGGGCGTTTCCGTGATCTTCGCGCTGGTGTGCCTGCTGTTTGGCCATCTCGCGTTCCCTGCGAGCGCCCTGCTCGGCTCGCTGCTCGGGTTGCTGGCGTTCGACGCGCTCGCCATTTGCTTCAATCACTCGCTGTTGAGGGCACTCGTTTCGCTGGTCAATCGCGTTTTCAAACGCAACTTGTCGGCCTTCGATGTCACCAAATCGCTCTTGCTCGAGTTGCACTTGATTCACGGCTTAGCGGCGGTTGCGTCGGGTCTGGCCGCGTACCTATTTTGCTTCGCGATCGGCTACCGTATCGACTTCGACCGCTCGCTGGTCGTCATCGGCGCCTCCACCTTGGGAGATGTCGCTGGGTTCTTGGCGATCATCGTGCCGGGCGGGCTCGGCGTCCGCGAAGGCTTGATGTACAAAGTGCTGGGCGGACAGGCGACTGGCTCGCTGGCCTTGGTCCTGCCGGTGGCCTCGCGCATGCTGAACATGTTCGTCGAAATCGCGCTCGGACTCGTCGCGCTCCGGCTTTTGCGCACGCTCGCCACTCGCAAACCGAGCGCCACCGCCTGAGTGCAGAAGTGGGCGTCTGGGAGCCGCGCAGCGAGGCCCAGCGCGCACCGCGAGCTGCGATGTGAAACCTGGGATCGCCCCAAAAGGGCGATCGCGATCCAGCAGCGCACCTCGCGTGTCGCCGATTTTCCCGTACTGACGTCTCCCGGATTTTGAACCGCGAAGCGCATACCCGGGCGACGCGCTTCGCGACACCCGGAGGGTCGAGGTCGTGAGAGCTGGGATCGCGCCGAGTTTGGCCTGCGAAGGTGGCTTCAGAAACCAAAAATGTAGTTGGAATTCAACAGTTGGAATTCCTGAATTCCAACTGCATTTTCGTTCGCGAACAGCTCCTGCGATGCGGTGTACGTGAATGAAAAAATGTGAGCTACGACGCGCGCCGTGGAACGGCGGCCAGACGTTTTGCCGTGGGCGCTGGCTAGCGTCCGAGCACCTGCTCGTAGACCTTTACGTTTCCTTTGGCCGTGTTGGCCCAAGAGAAGCGGGCGGCATGAGCAACGGATTTTTCTGCCATTTCTCGTTGCAAGTGGGGGTCCGCGAGTACGGAAATCAAGCAGGCGGCCAAATCTTGTACGTTGTCTGGCTTTGCAAGGACGCCCGCGTCTGCGAAAAATTCGGTCGCGTCCAACGTCGCGACACCGACGACCGGCGTAGCGCAGGCCATTGCTTCCAACGTCGATAGGCCGAAACCGTACAGCGAAGGAAACACCATCAGCGTTGCCCGCGCGTAGTGTTCGGCCAGATCCGCCTCGGCGATAAAGCCCACGAAATTAACGTCTACGAGGCCCAGGCTGCGTACGAGTTCATCGAACAACGGTTGGTCCACGCTGGCATTTCCGCCGATGACTAGCTTGGCGTCGGGGATCTGGGCCTTGACCACGGCAAACGCTCGGATCAACACCTCGACTCCCTTGGCACGACTCACCGAGCCCACGAATAGGATGGTCTTCTCGCTACGCGGGACGCTCGGCCGCACGAAATAGTTTTGGTGATCGACCCCATAATTGACAACGTGCACCTGCGAAGGATTGGCGTGGAGCCGCGAGACCAGCTCGTCTTTCGTGACTTGGTACGGCACGATGATCGCCTGTGCCAGTTTGACGCAAGTGCGCACACTCTGTCGGATTGCCCGGTTCTTCAGACCGCTATCGAATTCGGTCACGTGGAACGGGATCAAATCGTGGATGGTTACGACCAGCGGTTGCTTATGCATGAGCGCCGCTACCGCACCGCCCATCGGAGTGATTGCGTGGTACACGTCCGCCTTCGCCCGGACCAACCCGAGGGCTTGTCCGGGAAGTTTGGTCAGACCATGCAGAGTGTTTTTCGCAAAGCCGGTGTCGACGACCGAGACTGTGACGTGTTTGGCCTCCGACCGCGTGTTGTCGACTATTTCAGCGACGTAGCGATCGTGCCCGCGCCCCGTGTCTCTCGAGGATCGATAGGGGTAGCAGAAGAGTGACAACTTGAATGCAGTGGGCGTAGGCAAGTCCGAGGGTCCTTGAGCAAATGCGCTTTGGGCCTTCTAGCACAATCTTCCCGCATGAAACGACAGCCCCTCTGGGCAGACTTCTGCGCATCGTTCGGCGCGATTCGCCGTAATTCGTCGCAATTCGCGGAGCGAGCCCGCGCGCTACTCAGCGAGCTCGTGGCACGCTAGGCTGCGGTCGGTCGAATCATGAAAGCACTCGTTCTTTGCGGTGGCCGAGGCACGCGCCTCAGGCCTTATACGACCGTGATCCCGAAGCCACTGATGCCCGTCGGTGACTATCCGATCCTCGAGATCTTGCTACGCCAATTGCGTGCCGCGGGAGTGCGCGACGTGGTGCTTGCAATCGGCTACATGGGCCAGCTGTTCCGCGCGTTCTTCGAAGACGGCGCGCGGCTCGGGTTGAATATTCAGTATGTTACGGAGGACAAGCCGCTCGGCACCGCCGGGGCCGTCGCAAGCTCGCTCGACTTACTGGGTGACGACTTTCTCGTCACGAATGGCGATCTGCTGACCACGTTGGACTTCGCCGCGCTGTTCGCCGCGCACGTCTCGAACCCCAACGCGGCCACGATTGGCCTCTTCCCGCGTGAGGTGAAGATCGACTTCGGGGTGATCGAAACCGGAGCGGCGGGCGAACTCGTCGCATACACCGAGAAGCCGACCTATCACTTCGACGTGAGCATGGGCGTGAACGTGCTGAAGCGCAGCGTGGTCAGACAATTCATCAAGCAGGGTGAGTACCTGGACATGCCGAATCTGATGATCCGTTTGCTGCAGGCAGGTCACCGAGTCGGCACCTACCGCGCCGACTGCTCGTGGCTGGATATCGGTCGCGTGGACGACTATCAGGCCGCAATCGAACTATTCGAACAGCGCAAGGCCGATTTCCTGCCCTCGGAGGGCTGATGATGCGAGCGCTCGTCTCCGGCAGCACGGGCTTTTCAGGGCGCTATTTGAGTGCGGCCCTGCGTGCGTCCGGTTTCGAAGTGTGTGCCGTGAGTCAACGAGCGGAGCTGCCGGGTGTGCTTCGCATCGATCTCACATCGAGCGCCGCATGGAGTGCCGTAATCCAGGAGTTCCGCCCCGATCACGTGTTCCACCTGTCGGGCGTGACGCACTCGACCAAGCTTTCTGATTTCGCGCTGCACAACACCGCAGCTGCCGCCGCGTTGCTCGACGCGACGCTGGCTCAGGCCAGCATGCCGCGTTCGCTGCTCCTGGTCGGCACGGCCGCCGAATATGGGCTCGTCCCCGAAGCGTCGTTACCCGTGGAGGAGAGCTTTTCGGCGTCGCCTCGCTCGCCCTACGGCGTGACCAAGTACGCGCAAACCGTGCTCGGCGTGGAAGCCGCGCGCAAGGGCTTGCGCGTGATCGTTGCGCGCCCCAGCAATCTCATCGGTCCGGGCATGCCGCACAGCACCGCGCTCGGCAGTTTCGCCCACCAGATTCGCGAAATCGAGCTCGGACGTCGAGCGCGGAGGCTCGACGTCGGGGACTTGACTACGAGTCGAGATTTCATCGACGTGCGCGACGTCGTGGCGTTCTACGTCGCGTTGGCGACGCATCCCGACGCCGCCGGGGTGATCAATGTGTCAAGCGGCGTACAGGTGACCATGCGCCAGATCTTGGATCGGCTGATCGCAGAGTTCGCCATCCCGGTGTCTGTCGCGGTCGACAGTGCACGCTTGCGAGCGAGCGAAGTGCAGAAGTTCTCCGCCAGCCCCAAGCGCCTGCGTGCGTTGGTCGGCGAGCGCGCGCTCGTCCCGCTCGTCGACACGCTGCGTGACATCGTCGCGTACGAGCGCGCAACGTTTCAGACCGTGTAGCGTTCGGGGCGGTAACGGTCCAAGTTGGCGCGCAACCAGTCCACCGTCTTGACCAGCCCAGCGTCGATGTTCGTCGCGTTCGTCCAGTCGGTCGTGCTGCGCAGCTGCGTGTTGTTGCTGATCAGTCGCATGACTTCACTCGCCTGGGGACGGATGCGCGCTGGATCTTGGCGAAGTTGCGCCTGGTGGCCGGTGATGGTGACCAGTCGCTCGTAAATTTCGCGGATCGAGACCGCCTCGCCTGTTCCCACGTTGACGACTCGTCCCAAGAACAGATCCGTGCTGGCAATGGTGATCATGGCCGAAGCGGTGTCTTCGACGAACGTCAGATCGCGCACGGGGTCCAAGCTGCCGACGTCGATTTGCGGACGACGCGCCAGGAGCTGCGTGGCAAGCGTGGGAATGATTGCGCGGGCGGATTGCCGCGGCCCGTAGGTGTTGAAGGGGCGCGCCACCACGACCGGCAAGCCGAACGACAGGTGGTAGCTGAGCGCGAGCTGGTCCGCGCCGATCTTGCTGGCTGAGTAGGGCGACTGCGGCTGAAGTGGATGGGCTTCGTCGATCGGCGTATAGATTGCGGTGCCATAGACTTCGCTCGTGGACGTGATGAGTACGCGACGCACGTCGCTGCGGCGCGCAGACTCCAGCACGTTGTACGTGCCTTCGACGTTCGTGCGCACGTAGGCAAGTGGTGATTCGTAACTGTACGGAATGCCAATCAGCGCGGCTAGGTGAAAGACCTCGTTGCAACCGGCGACCGCGCGCGAAACACTATCGAAGTCGCGGATGTCGCCCGCTACGATTTCGATCCGCTCGCGGACCGTGGATGTATCGAGCCAGCCCTGTGAGCCGCGTCCGTTGTACCTGACGAGCGCGCGCACCTCGTGCCCTCGTGCGATCAATTGCTCACAAAGGTGAGAGCCGATGAATCCGCCAGCGCCAGTGACCAAAACCCTTGACATGGCCGCTGTGCTAGCACGCTCGTTTGTGCTGGAAAACCCGGCTCGCTGCGTTTGCTCGTCTGCGCACGCCGAGGCTTGCCCAATCTGAGCTAGGTTCGTGCCTACCGATGAAGCCGGGTCTGATTCGTGGTTATTCCCGTTGCGGATCGCGCAGCGCCTCGTGTCTGTGGCTCGTTGGCTGTGCGGCCGCGCACTCGGCGCCCGCTACCTCGCAAGCGCCACCCAGCGCGAGCATCGCGCCAGCGCCGGGTACGAACGCCCCAACCAGTCCTGCTGTTGCTGCCTCCAGCGCGCCGCCCGCACCGCCCGCGCCCCTGAAGCTGGCTCTCAGCCGACTGCTCTCGGTCCCGGTCACCGCGATCGCGCTGGGCGAGGGCACGCGGCTCGCGGTGCTCGCGGATACGCCCTACGTTGGTGACGCGCGCGGCATACGCCCGCTGCCCCTACCAGCGACGCTTCGGCCCAAGCCCGGAGAGGTCGACCAACTGGGCATCTTTTTCGGTCGCGACAACGAGCCGCGCATCATGGGTAGCCGCCATGGAGAAAGAGGCGATCGGGCGGTCTACCTTCGCCACTTGGCCAATGGCTGGCGTGACGGCCGAGAAGAGATCGGTTCTCTGGCGGGTAGCGGGCCCGGGTCCGGCGGGCTGTGGGGCGTGCTCGGCTCGGCAGATCCCGAGCTGGTTTGCCGCGCAGGAGCGACCTGCATCATCAAACGCAATTCGGGCTGGACCAGCGCGCCAGCGGGCGCGGAGCCGCGACTCGTCACCCTTCAGGATGGAGTGCTGTGGGGGCTCGAGGCGAGCGGCATCTCCGGTATCGATGCTCACGGCTGGACGCTCGCCATTCCGGCAGCTCGCTGGTCCGGCCCACAGGCGTTCTGGGCGACGCGCGGCGAAGCTTGGGTGAGCGCCGCACAAGAGCTATTTCACTACCGAGAGGGCAAGTGGGAGACGGTACCGACACCCGTCGGATCAGCCACGTCGTTCTGGGGGACTCGCTCAGATTCCGTGTGGCTGGTTGGCAGCACCGGCGCCGCGCACTTCGACGGCCAGCGTTTCCGGCCGATCGCCATCGACGGACCGCTCCGCGTCGTGCGAGGTCGCAGCGATAGAGAGCTCTGGTTCGGTGGCGAGGCAGGCTTGTTCTACGCGGAGCCGGCGGGTTTGGGCGCGCAGTGAACGACGCGGCGCTGCACAATCCCGCGTTCCGCCTGCGCGCGTTGTTTGGGTTGATCGGCACCTGTGCGCTGTGGGGCCTGAGCTTTCCGGTGATGAAGGCACTCGCACTCCATCTGTCCACGCAGGCTCCCGGAATCAGTACTTGGTTCGTGGCGGCCACGACGCTCGTGCTGCGTTTCGGGCTTGGCGCCATTCTGCTCGCGATCTCGAACACCGCGCGGCCGACGAAGGACGAGCTCGTGCAGGGCTGCTTACTCGCGGTATTTTCCGCCGCCGGCATGCTGCTGCAGATGGACGCGCTGAATTTCAGCTCGGCTTCGATCAGCGCGTTCCTCACGCAAGGGTACATCGTGATCTTGCCGCTCGTGGCGGCACTCATCGGACGCGCTTGGCCTCCGGCAAAGACAATCGTCTGCGTTTGCGTCAGTACACTCGGGCTCGCGCTGCTTTCGGGCTTCGACTGGGTGAGCTTGCGGCTCGGTCGTGGAGAAACCGAAACACTGTTGGCAGCGTGTTCGTTCGCGTTTCAGATCTTGTTTCTCGACCACCGCGGGTATCGAAGCAACCGTTCCCGTGTGGTGACGCGCGTGATGTTCGTGTGCGTCGCCGTCGTGCTCGCGCCGATTGCGCTCGCTACGATGCGCACGCCCTCGGAAGCGGCGCTCTTGTTCTCGTCGCCGCTTGCGCTCGGACTGATTCTCGTGCTGTGCCTGCCGTGCACCGTGCTGGCCTTCAGCTGGATGAATCGCTATCAACCCGAGCTGAGCGCGAGCGAGGCAGGCATCATCTATGGCGCCGAACCGCTGTTCGCTAGTCTGCTTTCTCTGTTTTTGCCCGGTATTTTCAGCAGCCTGGCCAACATCGACTACGCCAATGAAGCGCTGACGAACAAGCTCCTCCTGGGCGGCGGCCTGGTGATCTCTGCCAACGTGCTCTTGCAGCTGCCTTGGTCCTTCGGCGTACCTTTCCGAGGCGCCCGGGTGAGCTCACGCGAGGAGTAGATCATGAACGATCGCAAGAAGTAGTATTAGACGCTGCCCGGCGGCTCAGCCAATAGCAGTCGATTCTTGGGTGTGATGGCAGCCGGGATGCATTGGGTGTGCACTCGGTAGCCGTGGCCGCGCATTCGGGCCGCGCGCGTGGCATCGATGGCCAACGCGGGGTCCAGCCAGCCCCCGAGCCCGCCCTGGTCATTGTCTGCCTTTTCATGGCAACACGGCAAGACCGCGACACGCGCGCCTGAGGCGATCGCTTGGCTCAACACCTCATCGGTCAGCGATCCGCACGCGTGGCACGAAACGATGAGGTCGCCCGGCCCTGCTGCGACGCTCGAAATTGCGGCTTGCCGGAGCTCGATGCGACCTGCCAGGCGAGGCCAGGCTTGCGCGAGACGATCACTCAAGAGCTGTGCGCTTCTCGGCAGACGCGCATCGACGGCCAGGGCCGAGGGCGACGAATCGTCCAGCAAGAGTAGAATCTGTGCGAGCAGGCCATGCCCGCAGGCCAGATCGATCACGCGTCCGCCACGGAAGCGACGTCGCGTGCGGCGCGCGACTTCCCAAGCTTCGAATAGTTCCTTGCGCGCTAGGCATTCACTGTCGCACACCTGGCGCGCAATGCGGTGAAACAGCGTGTCATCGCCAAAGCGGGCCAAATCACGATGAGTGAGCTTGGATCGGCTGCCGGTGTCGAAGCTCATTGGGGCGAGTGTAGCATCGGCTGTGTGCACTGATGTGCTCGTCGTTCACGGGATGGCAGTCGGCGATCTCGGTTGGGCTTGGCGAACTCTCGATCGTCACTTTGCTGGCTGACCAAAGGCAAAGAACCCAGCCGCGCCCGCCGCTAAAATCAATCCGTGAGCACGATCTGCTCGCGGTATACTTTCAATGCCAGTGTTGCTCGCAGCGGCCCAGCGAGCGCTGGCGCACTGCAACCTCCAGCGGAGCAAGAATGCAGAGATTTCGCCAATGTTGCCCGATGGAACGGAAAGCTTTTCGAGCCGAGCGGATCGCTTTCGATCGCGAATGCAGTAGCCATCGGCCTGCGCGCGCCCCAAGTGTTAGCATAGCGCCATGCCGATCCTCGCAGCGGGCACGCCCGCCCCCAATTTCTCGCTTCCGAGTACCCCGGACCAGCGCCTGTCGTTGACGGATTTTCAAGGTCAGCCAGTGGTACTCGCGTTTTACCCGGCGGATTGGAGTCCGGTGTGCGGTGACCAAATGGCCCTGTATAACGAGATGCTCGCCGAGTTTCACCGACAGAAAGCGCAGCTGTTGGGCGTCTCGGTGGACGGCGTGTGGTGCCACGCGGCTTTTGCGAGTGATCGCAAGTTGCACTTCCCGCTGCTGGCGGATTTCGAACCCAAGGGGGCAGTGGCGCGGCAATACGGTGTGTACCGCGAGAGCGAGGGCCTGACCGAACGGGCGCTGTTCGTAATCGACGCCGAGGGCGTCGTGCGTTGGAGCTTCTTATCCCCGATCGGCGTCAATCCCGGCGCCGATGGCATCTTCGATGCGCTAGAAGCGCTCGCGACGAAAGGCCTACGAGCATGACGCTACGTCGTTCTGTTTCGGAACACGATCACACTGCCGGCAGCGCGGACGCGCCGCTCACGCTGGTTGAATATGGCGACTACCAATGTCCGCACTGCGCCGCCGCCGATCCGGTCGTGCGCGCAACACAAAAGGCGCTGGGCAAGCAGCTGCGTTTGGTGTTTCGAAATTTCCCGCTGGCTGAAATGCACCCTGCAGCCGAGCCCGCCGCGGAATTTGCCGAAGGCGCGGCGGTGCAGGGCAAGTTCTGGGAAGCTCACGACGCGATCTTTGCGTGGTCGCGGCGGCATGGGCCAGCGTCACTCGGGCCGGAAGCTTTTGCCTCGATCGCAAAGTCGCTGCAGCTCGATGGCGCGCAGCTCGAGGCGGACATCGAGAGCCACCGTTACTTGGATCGAATTCGCGATGACTTCAACGGTGGGGTGCGGAGTGGCGTGAACGGGACGCCCAGCTTCTTCATCAACGGCACACGCTTCGACGGCCCCGTCGATGAGCTAGAAGCGACGCTTCGAGCGCTGCTCTGAGCGCTGACGCGATCGCTGCAAATTTGCCGCGCACGCACCAGGTTCGACATGACCCGGCCAAGTCGTGACGATAGCGACCCGGACCTGCCAACCGGGCCCGGCGGCTTGCCTAAGGGCGCGTAAACGGCGGCGAGCCTAGTCGGGTGGGGCGCGCCTCCACCCGTGCTATACGATGGACAATGACGTACGAAGAGGCCAAGGCATGGTTCGAGTCGAACCAGGGTCAAATGATCGAGTCGCGCGGCGTCGCGACGGTCACCGTGTCGGGCCGAAGCGTGCGCTTCTCGAGCAAGGCGCCGGACCAAGACGAGTTCGCCAAGGCCGTCTCGCGCCTGAAGCGAATCCTCACGTAGCGAACCTAAGATCCCTCGAATGGCTAAGTCGGTCGCTGATCGCGGCCGAGGCGCCCGGCTCTGAGGAGCAACGAAGCCAGCCCGTTGGCATCGGCCGCGAGAGCGATCGAATGGCCATTCGAGGGCTCTAAGACCTTTCCGGTCGCCCGAAGCGGCACTTGGCCGTCAGCTGACTTCGTCGGTCCAAACGGTGAAGGTCGTCAGCTTGGACTCTCCGAATGACGTGCTGATTGCGCAGTCCGCGGCGTCTCGACCACGGCCAATCACGATTCGCCCGATGCGCGGGATGTTGTGGCGCGCGTCGAAGGTGTGCCACTTTCCGTCCAGGTAGGCTTCGAACCAGCCCGAGAAATCCATCGGTGCAGTCGAATGCGGCACGCCGATGTCACCCAGGTAACCGGCACAATAGCGAGCAGGAATGTTCATGCATCGGCACAGGGCGACGGCTAGGTGAGCAAAATCCCTGCAGACGCCGGTGCGCTCTTGAAATGCTTCCCAAGCGGTCTTCGTATTGCGCGCGAAGCCATAGCCGAAGGTCAGGTGGTTGTGCACGAAGTCACAGATGGCTTTCACGCGGCCCCAGCCGGTCGGGGCGTTCTTGAATAACTCCCAGGCCACGGGCGACAGGCGATCCGTCTCGCAATAGCGGCTGCCCAATAGGAAAATCAAGGAATCATGCGGCAGCGCGTCGACCGGTGTTTGGCGTGCGTCCGGGAAAACGGGATCCGGCAAGCCAGTGTCGTTGACCAGCGCATCGGCGGTGATCCGCGTGATGCCGGTTGGCGCCACGATCCGAGTGCACCAATTGCCGAAGAAGTCACGATACATGTCGACCGGGAGTGGCGGGCTGGTCTTGAGGTGATCTGGCGCCAGGATGTCGGACGCGCGCGTGTAGTGAATGTTCAACATCAACAGCATCGCCGTTGGCTGGGGACACTCGAAGACCAGCTCGTAGCCAACTCGGATTTTCATGGGAGATGCGTTCTAGCATCGACCCGATAAACGTCGTTTTATGTTTCCGCGCCGGGTCGCATTCTCGTCCGCTCTGCCGAAACGCCCGGGAAAAATGGCAAGCTGTGGCATTTAGGTACGGAACGCACCGGGTTACCAGCGCACATCGGGCAATTTCCGGAACACGCTGCGCACGCCTTCACTCCACTCCCGGCTGAGCGCAGCAAAATCGGGATCCCCCGTG
>Ga0302322_100000755_pt1 | contig 25257 bp, 25 predicted proteins | sample Fen_T0_2_FD_203757 | JGI IMG/M metagenome (GOLD analysis project Ga0302322, IMG submission 203757) | Peat permafrost microbial communities from Stordalen Mire near Abisko, Sweden - Fen_T0_2 | ecosystem: Environmental > Terrestrial > Soil > Wetlands > Permafrost | place: Sweden: Abisko...
GCTGACGGGTGCCGTCGCGAAGCAAGTCGAGCTCGAGTTCGGTGGCGGTCTTCGGCTTCGTTTCGAGGAAGGCTGCGATCCGGCGTACGTGGCGGCGGTGGTTGGCAGGTTGCGGTAACCGTTGCTCACGCTGCCACCAAGCGTTCGGATCTATTTCGCCGTCGAGCCAGTCGATCTCGCAAAGGCTCTCCTCAAACGGCGAGCCAACGCGGAAGCGCGCGACGCAAAGATCGAGACCGAAGCGGTCGACGTCCCGGTTCCGGCAGCGGAGCTGCATTGCCAGCACTGCGGCGGCGACGACTTCGCGAAGCTCGGTGGTGGCAAACAGAGCTCAGTAATCGACTACGTCCAAGGATACTTTCGCAAGCGCATATTTCGACGCGAAACGCTCGCGTGCCGCTGCGGTCAGCACATCGTCACCGCGCCCGTGCCCGATAAGGTGTTCGACAAGACGCAGTACGGCCCAGGGTTTCTGGCGCACTTGGTCGTGAGCAAGTGTTGTGACTCGCTGCCGCTCTACAGAATGGAGCAACAATTCGGAAGGCTCGGCATCCCGATGCCGCGCAGTACGATGACCGATCTCTTTCACCGCGCCGGTGAATTGGTCGCGCCGCTCGCTGACCGCATCGTTGCGTTGATCGCGGCCAGTCAGATCGTGCTCGCGGACGAGACCCCGATGCCCGTGCAAGACGATCGAAGAAGCCGTACATTTGGACGTTCGTTTCTGGGACGCTCGTCGCGTATCGCTTCAGCATGGATCGCAGCGGCGACACGCCGAAAAAAATCCTCGGCGGCACGACCGGCACGCTAGTCGTTGACATGTACACCGGCTACAACGCCATCACCGGAGTCGAGGGCCGACAGCGCGCCGGCTGCCTTTCTCACGCTCGACGCAAGTTCTTCAAGGCCTTGAATTCCGCGCCAGAAGCACAGGTCGCCCTCGACTTGATCCGCGACATCTACGTGATCGAGCGCGACGTGAAGATGGCCCGAGAGACCGGTGAAGTCGACCACGCCCGTGCGCGCTGGGAACAATGCTTGCCGATCATGGACAAGCTCTACGTCTGGCTCGCCAAGCAAAAAAAACCAGCACCCGCCGAAAAGCGTGATGGGCAACGCGATCAACTACACCCTAAAAAACTGGCAAGCCCTGACTCGCTTCATCACCAACACGGAGATCCCGCCAGACAACAATCGAAGTGAACGCGCGCTGCGAGTCGTTGCCCTTGGCCGCAAGAATTTTCTGTTCGCTGGCAACAAGGACGCGGGTCAAAACCTGGCCGCGCTCTACACCGTCGTCGCCACATGCGTCGCCAACGACGTTGATCCCCTTGAGTATCTAACTGACGTGCTCACGCGCCTCGATTCTACGCCCGCCGACCAGGTCGACACGCTTTTGCCGCAGAACTGGGCAGTCCTGGCGCCGTAGATCAAGCCCGGCCTTCACCGGACGGATACGCTCGGACGATCGCCTTCACCGGAAACTTCCCTTCTTCGGCAAGAGCTCGGGCGACACCAGTTTTTTTTCCGGATGATCTCGACTGCCGCCTTCAAAATCTCGGCTTCCTGCGTCTTGCGGCCGAGCATGCGCTCCAGCTCCCGAATCTGAGCCTTGAGTTGCTTCACCTCGGACGCGGGCACCAGAGGCTCTTCCGCGTGCAGGCCAGTCGCCGCTCCGGCCTCCATTGCCTTGCGCCAAGCGAAGAGCATGCTCGGGCTCAAGCTGTACCGCCGCGCCACCGTCGAGACGCTCTCGCCAGGCTTCTCGGTCTCGTCCAGCAGTCGACGCTTCCATTCATCTGGACCAAGCCCGCGGCTGCAATCATCCGAAGCCACCGCCGAATGCTTGAACGCATCTCACGTGCTGTGCGCTAGCGAGATATTCTATGGACTGGCAACCTCTTAGAGGTCGTTCAAGTTGAGTCTTTGTGAGCGATACTCTACTCTGACCTGGGTCTCTTGGTCACCCGCTAGATCAGGTATCATACGAAGAAAACCGGCAGGTAGCCGCAAGGCTTCCTCGATATAATTCCACGCGGTGGGGCTGAGTCGTCCTTCTGACATTGTCACTCCCGGAACTCGGCCTTTCTGCGTGATGTTGAAGAAGATGCGATCAAAATAAGTCGTATTTAGGAAGCCGAAAGCGAAAAGGCTAGCGTCGTCTCCCAGGCACGATTGGACATAAGCTCGCAGCTCGGGCGATGGTGGACGCCCGTCTGACCAGCTAAGCGCGAGGTCAGTATGACTGTCAAAGCACACTCGAGTCGTGTCTTCGATGGGATCGACGACACGGACAAAATGCTCTCCAGCCGCGACCTTGTATATCACATAGACTAGTCTTCGCTCGGTCGAGTCGAAGTCGACAAATGTATAGATTATCTCCTGCTGACGTCGTTCCTCCGTAGCGCTTTGCGCGATGTAGTGGAAGAGGCCGGAAACTCCAACGCGATGCAAGCATGTCCGCAGATCATAGTCTTGCGAAAGGCTGTGTTGCGTCAACCATAGTGTATAGATTGCAGGCCACATGTCCAGCGCGCCGAAGCCCGCCAACGTTGCCATCGTTGGTGCGAAAACGTGAGAGCGCGCCTCCACGACAAGAGAATCTAGGACGCTTGCGCCCGCGCCGATTGTGACAAAATCAGCCGCGGGGGAAAGGCCGCGGACAGTAGAGTCAAATGTGAACAGTTCCGGTTCTCCGGCGTGTCTCGAACTGATCACGAGTTGAAACCGGTCAGCTGCCGAATCGGGCTGTCGGGTCTGGCACCGTTCAAGAAGTTCAGTCCAATTCTCCACTATAGAGCGGTCCGTCCGAATGCCGCTTTTGAAATCTTCGAGAAATCTTCTAGCTGATTGTGCGTGCCCCGAGATGCCATAGATACAGCCGGGAAAGAGGGCCCCTGACTTGAGCGCGATATCCGCCAAGTCGCGCCGACCCTCGTTTCTAACCCCCATATCCGCAACGATGGCTGAAGAACCGAAATGCTTCGCCGCGACGACGTAAGTCATAGCCAGTATCTAGCATCCTAGCATTGCTCGAGCATCGCGCTCCGCGTTGCCGCTACAAGAGTAGCCGATGAACCAAGACCATCCTTCAGGGATCGGCCTATGAAATCCGCGCGCGATCGCTCAAGCGCGCTGTGAACGTCCGCGCCGGTTTGGGAAGGGCCGCGCTGCCGCTCAGATCGATCGCCCGTGGTCAACGTTGCGCGCACCCCCGTCGGCAACCGCGCGCGGTACCGGTACGAACAGGAACGGTTTCTCGGCAAACTCGAAGAAGCCCCGCGCTAGTAGCACACAGATTGGCACGGCCGTCGCAAAGCGAATCATGACCGACAGAACGCTGACGCCCGTACCGAACCAATGGTCGAGGGTGAGCTGTACCAGAAAGTGAATCAAGTAGAGCGAATACGAAAACAAACCCACTGAGCGAAGGCCACGAGCGAAGACCCCTTGGATGTCCCAAAGCAGCGCACGATTGAGCAATACGACGGAGGCCAGACCAATAGCGGGGTCGCTCAGCACACCGGCCTCGGCGAGCCATGCGCGGCCCCGTAGGTGGACGCCGAACCAATCGCTCGCCACGACCTTGTCGAGCACCGGAACGCTCGTTAGGGCGCCGACGCTGCCACAGATGAGCATCAGCGACGCACTCGATAGCCATTTGGGTAGCTTGACGAGGCCTGCGCGTGCTTCGGCCAGCACCGCGCCTGAAACCCACAATAGCCACCAGAAGAAGGGCCATCCGTGCCAATAGACGCGTGTCTCAGCCCATCGCAGCTCCGGGTCGGCACGCCCGAACGTGAGCGCTTGCCACCCCAAGCTCACGGCTGCGACGATCAGCAGTGTCGTGCGAAGCGAGGTTTTGCGCCTGAGCACTAGGTAAACGGCGTAGAGCGCATACAGCTGCTCTTCGATACCGAGCGTCCACAAGGGCGGGTTGCTGAGCCGCCCGGCGAACTCGGTGAGATTGTGAAGCATCAACAGGTGAAGGCCGAGGTCCCAAGGCAGCGAAACAATCGGGTGCTTGGGTCGCGCGCCGATCACATAATACGTGAGCAGGGTGAACGCGATGGCTGCCCAATAGGCTGGGTACAGTCGCTTGAAGCGGCGCACCCAGAATCGACGCCATGAGACTTCCAGCACCCCGGTGGTCGTGGCGCGAGCGGCTACCGCGTTGTGGATGCAAAAGCCGCTCAGCACGATGAACAAGTGCACCCCGAAGGCACCCCACTGAATGGGCAAAGTGATCAGCCAGCGGCGCACCGAGACATCCGCGCCGCGGTTGATGTGCGTGGCGACTACGGCGAGGGCCGCTCCGCCGCGTAAGGCGTCGATTGAACCCAGTCGCCTCGTGTTTGAGCTGCTCGTCATCGACGCGGTTCAGCGGAAGCAGCTCTTCTCGGGAGCCCTTCCTCCAGCCGCCGACGCTAGCTCATCGCAGCAACATAGGTTGCGAATCCGAACGACCGAGTCTAGCGAGCAGAGTTTCCTCAGTTCCTTAATGCCCTAGCAACCGCCCAGCACGGCGCCTCGGCAAACTTCGAGGCGTCGCAACTGCAGTGGCGACATTACGCGGTGCGTCTCGTTACCCCATGGTTTGCGGATTGCGTACGCGATGCGGCCGTCGTCTAACACGCTGAGCCGCTCAAGACTGTGCGGGGGCCTGGCGCAACTTGCGAAGGAGCCGTTCGCGGCCGTCGCGATCGCTGGCTGAGACGACGACGCCCGCGTGCACGTCGAAACCTCGAGAGTGGCCACTGCGCCGCTGGGACCTGGTTGGCGCAGGCAGGGCATCGTGACCGTCGCTGGTGCCCCGCCTGCCCGGCAGGGCGGACAGCTCACCGAGGCCGAGCGAGCCCTCCAGGCAGGCTTCGAGCGCCGAGCGAGCGGAGAGTTCGGCCGATGGATCGCTTGAATCGTCAATTGAGAAAACCGCGGCGACGTAGCCATGACACGACCCGCATTTCGACGTTGACCGTGAGCGTTTCGACATCCATGCGGTCCGGTGTTGGCAGTCGCCAAAAATCGGCGCGAGCAGCTCCCTTGGTCGCAGTGAACACGCCGTCGGGCACCGCGACGTGAAAATGAACATTCAGGTTCATGCTGCCGCCAAATCGCAGCGGGAAACACATCGCGCCGCTTGCTGTCGAGCGAAGCCCGGACAGCGCCGCGCGCTCGCGCGGCTCGCGGAAGATCTCTCATCCAACTCGAAATCCTCGGCTCGGCTTGAGCTCTTCGCTCGGCAGCACCGCTCGTGCCTCACGGAGTCTGAAGCTCGCTTCTGGTCCGCGCTCAATGCGGGCCAGCTTGGGGTCTCTTTTCGTCGCGAACTGCCGGTTGGTTCTCGCTTCATCGCTGACTTCTGTGCGCCTATCATTGAGCTCATCGGAGTCAGGTTTGCGACGCGGAAACGGTGATGAGAGCTCGCGTGATACTTGGGGTGTATTGAGGGGATTGGTATCGGCATGTTCGACGGAAGCGGACGTCAGCTCCAGTGCCCAGCCCATTTCGAATTCGGAAACAGCTCGGACATCGAGACAATCCGGCTCGGGACTGTGTTGCTCCAGCTTCTGAACCCACCTCGTGCATCTGGGGCCTTCTAGAGTGCAGCGTGATAGTGCGGCGCGTCTGAACGTGCTAAGTTCGGACGGAACCAGGGGCTTTGAATCAGGCCTGGTCCAAGAAACAAGGGAGGAACCAAATGAATCGTATCTTCATTGCGTGTGGGACAACGTTGATTTTTGCCCTGGTCGTGGGTTGCGGCAGCGCTGGGGACGGGGCGGGGGAGGGGAACCAAGGGGACGTCGTCGAGTCTGTCGATGAAGCCACCAGTCCGCTCGCACGCTGCACACCCTGCACGCTCAAGAGCGGCGCTCACGGCTTCTGGCAGATCCGGAAGATCACCGCCGTGTGCGTTGCCGCGCAGACCTGCCAATAGGGGGCCAACGCCGTCACTGTCCGCAGCTCAGCAACTTCGGTGGCGGTCGGAGCCGAGCTCGTGAAATTGCGGGCCGCCACTCACTCATCGCTGCGCGCTCCTGTTTGCGATTGCCACCGAGGCGATGGTCTGCCCTATCCCGCGAGCCCGCTCAGTGGCTAGGGTTTTCAGCGGGCCCCTCCAGAGGCCTGCCCTCGTGGCAGAAGCCGCGTCAGGACGCCGAAGGCTGCGCCGGGCCACGCATGCTCGGTGACCATCAACAACCACTCCCGCTCCGACACCGAGCGTCGCTCGATCCCGGACCGCGCGCGAAGTGCGCGTTTTTTTCGTCCGCCCTGCGCGTTGGGCGATGTCATGGAAGGCGTCACCTGGAAGGAAGTCCGGCGGCGCAGCGATTCAGGGCGCAATGAGGCCGCCTGTGCTCTGAGTCGCGACGCCAGTCGGGGACGGCAATGGACGGTTGGTCTGCGCGGCCTTTTTTAGGTTATCGAGCCCTGCTTCCAGATCTTTGCCGAGCAGCGTGTCCATGTTCACGAAAAGCGAGAAGGCTTTGCCCATGAAGTTATTTTCGCCTTCCATGATCCAGTGCACTCGCGTGCCGTCAGATTCGGGGACCAGCTTGAACTTGGTCAGATTCTTGGATGGAAACGGCTTGACGATCTCGACCTGAATCGAAACGAGCTCCGGCGCGTGACTTGCGAGGATCTCCATCCGCCCCTGTCCGGCCTTGCTATTTCCCAGCCAAGCGTACTGTGCTCCCTTCCCCGACGCGGACCCGCTGAAGGTCTTCTTCATGCTGGGGTCGAGCTTTTCCCAAGGCGACCAAGCCACCCAGTGATGGAAGTCTTCGAGCAGCGGGAAGACGACCGAACTCGGCGCGGGAATGGAAGCGTTGCGTTCGATCCGAAATTGCGCCGGACGCGCCGCAATAACCGAGCTGATGATGGTGAGCAGGACAACGAGCACAATCACGATCGTCATATTTAGATCCCTGAAGCGAAACAGTTTACGAGTCGCTGCAAAGCGTCGCCCGCGGGGAAACCAACGTGCGCTCACGCGCAGTACGTGTCAATGGCACGGGCGCGACTGCGCTTCTCGTCCGGCATTGCCGCGCCTCGTGGGATCTCGAGTCGACGCGAGAGTACTTCAGACGATCGGCGTTGCTCCGGTGCAAGGGTGGTCGCGGTCGGAAGGACGGCTTCGTCGATTCGCGCGTACGATCCCGACCGTCTCTCGCACGTGTTCGTGGCGTTCGGTTGCGTCCAACAGGAACGCCGCCGTGCCACGAAACGTCGCCGACGACGCGCCGTCCGGCAGCGCATCGCGCGCTGCCGCGTAGCGCGCGTCTGGCGCTTTCACGAGCCTCGGCGGGCGAGCAATGGTCCACTCCAGGTCGGAGGCCTTGACGACGGTCTCCAGACCCTCGAGATCACGGGCGTGGTGGCGCAGGAGCCACTTGAAAAAAGCATATTGTGGCCCCGTGCCCGGAAAAAGCACCGCGGCGGAGAGAATGCAGAGCCGCAAAACGCCCGCCGTTCGCATGGCACTGACGGTGGCCGCGGTCGACTCGGCCATGAAGTGACTGGGCCGGAGCGCCAGGCGCGGGGCAAGACCGAGCGTGGAAAGCACGGCGTTTTGACCCTCGAGTGCTCTCGCGAACTCCGGCAGGTCGAACGGACTGCCGGGCACGACACGAAGACGGGTGTGGGTTTGGGTGATCTTTTGCGGCGAGCGCACGAACGCGGTGACCTGGTGACCGCGCGCCAGCGCTAGATCCAACACTTCGCGACCGGAGTTGCCGGTGGCGCCGAGAACGAGCAGCTTCATAGCCCCAAAGACCGGATGCGACCCCGCGGTGTGACCGAGATCGCTGACGGTCACGATTTGCGGTCCTATTCGGTCCATATGGGTGAACCATGAATCCGCCACGCGAAAACGGTGACTTGGCTCAATTCGAGGCGCTGCGGCCCGAGCTCACCGGGCTCGCCTATCGCATGCTCGGTGACATCGGTCGCGCGCAGGACATCGTGCAGGAGGCGTGGCTCCGTTGGCATCAGCGACAGGTCGAGGCCGAGTCACCCAAAGCATTCCTGCTCACCATCGTGACTCGGCTTTGCCTGAATGAGCTGGACTCCGCGCGAGCCCGACGAGAAGAGAGCCGAGGCGATCGCCTGCCCGAGCCCGTTCAATTTGAAGCGGTAGGGCTGGAACGCGTCGAGACAATCGAGCAAGTGTCGATGGCGTTCCTCGTGATCCTCGAGCGGCTGTCCGCCGCCGAACGGGCCGCTTTCCTACTCCACGATGTTTTCGACTTCACCCACGACGAGATCGCGCCGCTCGTGTCGCGCACTCCCGCCGCGTGCCGCAAGTTGTTGGAGCGCGCCCGAGACAAGATGGTCGCCGGTCGTCGCTTGGTCACTGCCTCGCGCGGTGAGCATGAGCGACTCTTGGACGGCTTCTTGGCTTCAGTCACGACGGGCAACGTCGCAGGGCTCGTCGAGCTGCTGGCCAGCGACGCGGTGATGGTCACCGACGGCGGGGCTTCGGGGCGCAGCGTGGGGCCGCGTCGGAACTTGCCGCATCCATTGCAGGGCGCCGCTCGCGTCGCTGCGTTCGTAGTCGCGGCGGCGCAGAGCGTGGAGCTGGAGGTCGAGCGGCGCGAGCTCAACGGCCGTCCGGGGCTAGTCTTCTATCGCGGCAATGCGCCGTTTGCAGCGCTGCAGCTTGCCGTCGCCGACGGCAAAATCGAGCGAGTGTTTTTCCACGGCGACTTGTCACGGCTCGGGCATGTCGGCGCGCGCGCGGTTTAGCACGACGTGATCCGTAGGAAGGGGCTTCGCGCCTCAGCGGCGCGAGAGCGCGTCGTCGTGATCGAGTCGCTGTCCCCTGCTATTGGCGTAGAGCGCTCCGGCACTCACGGCGGCGCCCGCGATGAGCATTGCCGCGTGACGTATGTGGACGGCCAAAACAGCGCCCGACCCGGCACCAAACAGAAACGCGAGCGCGATGGTCGCAAGCAGGTAAATCTTGGGGACTGACGGGCGCACTGGCACATCTCGCCCGATTACGAGTCGCACGCGAATGCCCTCGGCTAGGGCGCCTCGCCAATGCCGAAACCAGCGAGCCATCTCGATGCCGAGGTCGGCAAAGACGCCGGTAAGGTGCGTGGTGCGAACGACCGCACCCGAGAGTCGTGTGACCAGCGCGTTCTGCATCCCGATCGCCGCGCAAAGGAGCAGTGCCTCCGCGTCTCGCACACGGGGATGCGTCGTTGCAGCGAAGAACGAGATTGCGGTAAACGTTACGAGCAGTTTCGACGTTTAGCGTGCCCTGCGCAAGAGCGGCCCTTCGGGGCTGTCCTCGATGGCGAAGCCGCGACTCGAGAGTTCGGCGCGCAGGGCGTCGGCTTTGGCAAAGTCGCGTTCGGCACGTGCACGCTCGCGCGCTTCGAGCACCCGCAAGGCCTCCGGGTCTGCTTGCACGGCGCGGTTGGTCTTCCAACTGAGCCCAAGGACGCCGCCCAGTTCCGCGATCAATCGCGCCCTGGCGCCCGCGGCCAGGCTGGCATCGGCCAGGATGCACCAAAGGACTGCGATCGCGCGAGGCGCATCGAGATCGTCGTACAGCGCATCGTAGAACTGCCGCCGCCATTCGGCCTGCACGACCTCCAACGATTCTGCCAACGGCTCTTCGAGGTGTTGCTCGACGAAATAGCTCAGTCGTTCGAAGCCCGTTTCGGCGGCGCGTAGCGCTTCCAGACTGAGATCGAGCGCAGAACGGTAGTGCGCGGTCATGAAGTAGTAGCGAAAGGCAGCCGCGCTCACGCCGATCGCGGCCAGATCATCCAGATTCGGCGCGAGCCCGGCGGATTTCGCGATCTTCGCGCCCTCCATGGTCAGCCAGGCACCGTGCATCCAATACTTTACCCAGGGCCGCACGCCGAGCGCGTGTTCCGCTTGCGCGATCTCGTTGCTGTGGTGGACGGCGATGTGATCGACGCCGCCGGTGTGGATCTCGAATTGGTCGCCCAAGTATTTGCTGGCCATCGCGCTGCACTCGATGTGCCAGCCCGGAAAGCCCAGACCCCACGGGCTCGGCCACTCGAGTTGTCGGCGCGGTCCGCTGCTCGCCGAGAACTTCCAGAGCGCGAAGTCGGCGAGATTGCGCTTGCCGCTCTGATTCGCGCTGAGGCGGCTGTGCTCGGCGCTAGCTCGCAGACCCGAAAGTTCGCCGTAGTGGGGCGCGCGACTGGCATCGAAGTACACTCCGTCGGTCGTGCGGTAGGTGAAGCCACGCCCTTCGAGCTGTTCGATCATGGCGATCTGTTCGGGGATATGCGCGCTCGCTTTGGCCCACACATCTGGCGCCAGCACCGATAGTCGCTGCAAGTCCGCTTGAAAGATCGAGGCATACAGCTCGGTGATGGCAAGCGCCGAGGTGTTGGCCCGGCTCGCCGCGAGCTCCACTTTGTCCGCACCTTCGTCCGCGTCCGAAGTCAGGTGCCCGACATCGGTGATGTTGATCACGTGTTTGACTGCATAACCAGCCGAGCTCAGCGTCCGCTTGAGCAAATCGGCGAACACATAGGGACGCATATTGCCCAGGTGCTGCCTGGCATACACGGTCGGACCACAGCTGTAGATGCCGACTGGGCGATCACTCAGCGGCTCGAAGACCCGAACAGAACGTGACAGTGAATCGTACAGTTTGAGAGGGGTCATGTTTGCTCCAAAATCACGAGAACGCGCGCCACCGAGCCTTCCTGGCGAAAGGCCAGGCGGCGCAGGGGAACGCGGCGTGAAGCCGCAGGCCTAAGCCGCCCGAACTGCCGAGCGACAACAACCACGGGCCGCGCTCGCTAGATGCGAGGCGGACGCGGGATCACTCGATACAGACAGGGACGACACGACACCGGCAGGCTGTCACGGCTCGCAAGCCTCGTCAAATGACTGGATTTACCGGCCTCCGCGCACTCTTCAACCTGGCCCCCAAACCCAACAACAGAGTGCCCCGTAGCCCCGGAAAAGCAGGCTGCAAAAGCCGCAGCACGACCGGAGAGCTGCTAACGGGTCGTGTCGGCTCCTTGGCAGATCCAATCAGCGATCGCTTGGGTGTCGTCGGCGCTGAAGCGTGGTTTGTCGAGCGGCATGGCTGAACCGCCACACAGATCTTGCCCGAGTAACTTCCTCAATACGTAGCTTCGCTCCGGGTGCCCGGGCTCAATCATCTGGATTTCGCTACAGCACTCGACCGCCGGCGCGCCGATCTGTTGTGAGATTTGCCCGCCAGCGAAGCTGTGGCAGAGCTCACCCGCGCAACTGTCGAAGAGAGGCACGATATCGCGCGAAAACTCGCGTGCCTCGTGGACGACGCAGCTGCCTGCGTCGGCGTGCGCGATCGCTCCGGCATCGGGGCAGGAAACCGGTGAAACGTTCAAGTTCGGGCCTGCATCGTTGCCCGCCGCCGAGTGGCTGGAGGATGCCCCGCAGGCAATGCATGCAAGCGAGAGAAATAGGCTTGACTGAAGGCCCGCGCGAATGAACCCGCGAGCGCGCTGTAACTTGGCTAGCTGTCTCGAGATCGCCGGCCCGAAGGCCTTCCCGTGCGGACGCGAGAGGCGCCTTTTGATTGGTAGCAGAGCTTGCCGCCTGTGGGGCGCTCGATCACGGGCTTGCTGCCATGTCCGGCGAACGATCATCGCTGAAGCATGCAACGAATCCGACTGACACGCCGCGCATCGCTGATTTCACCGCTCGTGAAGCAACACCGCCACGCGCTCTGGGCGCGAATCGCGCTTGCAATCGTTGCTACCAAACAGAATCACTACCGCATCCAGGCGGAACGCTCGGCCGCGAGCGCGAGGCGCCACGTTGCCGGGAAGATTCTAAAGATCGCGTCCCAGGACTCGACGGTGAGCACCGTCGACCCTAGGAGACGGTGTTCGGCGTTTACGCCTCTAAGCAAAGCGTTGAAGCGGGACCGGTAACCGGGCCCGCTGTGAGCGATGTCAAGCGCGCGGCACGGGTGCGAAGGCGGCTGCGCGGTAGCCCGATTTCCCCGGCAAGAGGCACGAAGACTCATGTTTAAGGCACCGAAAGTTTGCGATTTCGCCCACAAACTCGGCGGCCAACGTGGTAAAAACGGCCCGGGCGGTGCGCCGTCAGTTACTTCCGTGAGACTTTCAGGAAGAAGAAACGAATGAAGGCCATGGCTTCTCGTGGTGAGTCCTCTAAGTCACCGCGAATGTTCGAGAACGATCTTATCGACTATTTTTCGCGCTGTCCGTTTTGGATCGTCCCGATCCTGTACGTGCCCGCTACGGTCGCAATGCTCGTTTCCAGTCGGCTTCATGCTGGCATCGGCTGGACGGCCACCGCCGGCCTATTCTTCGGCGGTTTCGCGTTCTGGACGCTGGCCGAGTACTGGTTGCATCGCACGGTGTTCCACTTCGAGGGCAAGAGTGCGTTTTCCAAGCGCGTGCACTTCCTGATCCACGGCGTTCACCACAAGTGGCCGCACGACAAGCTGCGCTTGGTCTTCCCGCCGGGCGCTAGCATCCCACTTTACGTTTCGTTCATGGCGCTGTTCGTGTTCGTGTTTGGGCGTTACGGGTGGGGCTTCCACGCCGGCTTCACCGCGGGGTACATGTTCTATGACCTGTCTCACTACTGGCTGCACCACAGTAAGCCTCGTAGTGAGTACGGCCGCCGGCTACGCCGCAATCACTACCTGCACCATTTCAAAGAGATTGACGCCCGTTTCGGCGTTTCGATGGTGATCTGGGATCGGGTCTTCGGCACCACGGGCTCCGGCAACGCCATCGAGGCCGATCGTCAGCGTAAGACCGACGGTCAGGTTTCGGCTGGCTGAGCTCTGAAGCGCGGCGGTTCGGGGTGCCGCGCTCGCTAGGGCGTATCCCTGACTTCGGGTTCCCCGTAAACGTGCTGGGCCGGTGCCCGACTCTCCGAGATGACCAGGGGGGCGATCGCGATCCAGCCATGCACCCCGCCTTGACGCGGGGTTCCCCGCGATCGCGAACCGCATCGGATTTGGACGCCGAAGGCTGAGTGCGACGCGTGGGCGATCGTGACCATCAATCAAAGAGAACCGGCAGAGAGCGGGCACGGGCACTTTTACGGGCGTACAGAACGCAGGCGCAAAGTCCTAGATCGTGATCGCCCCAAGATCCTCGGGTGTTTCGCGCGGTTCGGGGATCCAGTTCTCGTCAAGAACCGGGGGCGGCAGCTCGACGGGTTTGCCATCGTAAGTGACGCGCCGCCCCGGCCAAATGAACGTCCTCACGAGGTACACGAGCATCGACCTCTGGTCGAGCTCGGGGGCGATCTGCGGGGCGAGTTCGCGCGCGTGCGCCTCGGGCAGCAGGCTCCAGTGCAGAGCTGGATGATGGTGGTGGATGCCGTGGTAGCCGTTGTTGAACGTCCACCAATTCACCCACTTGCCGACGAAGTTCCGCGAGTGATTGTAAGCGTGAGTCTGATCGCAGCCGTCGTGCTGCAAGTAGTTCATGCTGATGATGCCCCACGCCGCATACAGATGGGGGACCAGCCAATACACGATGCCTTTTTTCCAATCCAAGATCAGTAAGCAGGCGGTCACGCCCAGCACCGCGAAGTTTTCGAGTTTGTATTGCTTGAACCAGGCGGGGTGCCGCCCGCGGGCGGCGCGCGAGTAGGCGATGTCGTTCTTCGTGATTGCGACGCCCACGCGCGGCGCAAACTCGAGCATGTTGAGCAGGTTCCATTCGTGGCGCACTTTGGTCGTCCGCATCACATCGCGCGGCGTTTGAGTGTGCCGATGGTGGCTCAGGTTGTGGCCGGGAACGAAGGCGCTGACGGCGGAGCCATAGCTGAGCGACAATACGACCTGAAGCACGCGATTGGCCGCGCGTTCGCGAAACACAGGCGCGTGAACCGTGTTGTGTGTGATTACCGCACACAAGAACGACATCACGCAGGTCGCTAGCAAGAATGGCACCGCCAGCCAGGCGCCCCTCGGCGCCGCGAACCATTGATATCCGAAGAGCCCGTAGTAAGCGACGACGAATGCGAGCGATCGCCAATCGGCCGCCCGCCGCAATGCCAGGATGGGCAATAGAGCCCTCTGACCTCGAATCGCTTCCATCGATCGCTCGCGATTTCACCTGCATGCGCGGCCCGAGGCAAGCGCAAAATATACGGCGACCCAAAATCGAGCAGCAGCGAAATCGAGCCGTATCGAGCGCCGACGGCGGATTTTCTGCGCTAGGACAGTACCGAAACCGTGCCGTCGCTGGCTCGTGGTCAGGCAGCTTGCACTTGTGAAATCGAGCTCTATGCACTGACGTGATCAGCATCCCGACCGTGCACGACTGCTGCGCACAGAAGGCGTTGCCGGAGCCGGCACTCACCCTTGGCGTTTATCGAATTCGACGTGCGCGTCAGCCTGCCGTGACGGCGCGTGCAGCAACCGGTTGGACACGGCTCTTCAGGAAGGCAACCACGTCTTCCTTGCTGCGTACCGGGGCGCCTTCCAAGTGCACGAATTTATCGGCCAGAAAGGCCCAGCGCCCCAGCATCATGTTCAGCCAGATTTCGAAATAGTCGACGCCATCGAACACGATCGCATCGTGCGCGGCGTACTCGGGGAGGGCCTTTTCGAACTCGATCGGGTGTTCGGTCCAGTGCGCGCGCGGCTTGATGTGATGCAAAATGTGATAGCCGTCGTTGAAGCAGCGACGGTTGTAGCGCGAGTTGATGCAGGTAATGCTGGACTGAAACGGGTCTTCCGGGTGCTCTTGGCTGATGAAGCTGTGTTGGGTCCAATTGCCCATCATCATCAGCGTGCGGATCAGCACCAGCGGCACGATCAACACTGCCAGCGTCGCTTGCGGGCGCAGCCACAGCCCGAGCCCTACGACCGACCAGTAGACGCCCTCACCGACGAGCACGCGGCGGAACAACTTCCAGCTTTTTCGCTTGTAAAAGTACAGTATCAGCTCGGGCAGCCCGATGATCAGAAAGCGCAGATAGTAACGGAGCCAGTGCGTGATGCGATTGCGAGTGAAGCGCATCGTGGAGCTCAAGTCGTCGGGAAGATTCTCTTCGCGGTGATGCATACCCATGTGATGGGCAAAGTACGTGTTCGGCGTTTGCCCAAAAAATGGACCGAGCAGCCACGGGATGACGTGGTTCAGGCTCTGGTAGTCCTTGTTGAACAGCTGCCGATGCGAAGTGAAATGCAGCATCAACGTGAAGCGGTCCATCACGGCCACCATCACCAGCGCCCAATACAGCGGCGCCACGTACCAAACCGAGATCCCGGTCGCGTAGGGCCAGAAGAACAGTGAGAGTCCGACTCCTGCGACCAGCGCGCACTGGAGCATCAACCAGACTACAGAGGCGTCGCGCGGGTCATTCAGCATTCGCGCTGTGCGACTCAAGAAAGGGGGCGCCGATGCAGTGCGAGGGTCGGTCAGGGTCATTCGGGCGGCTACTTATTAATCGAAGCAGCCACGCGGGGAAGTAACGGATCTCGAGCGGCCGAAGTTCTGCCCTTGCTGGCGCCTCGTCAATGGCCGGGGGGTGTACTGTAAGTCACTGTTAATACGGGGAATTTGTCGTGCGTTCGCGGCCGCCCCTTTGCCCGCGCAAAGCCGAAAGCATTTTGTCCGCCTTCGGCAAGCCGCCCGTAACCGGGCTCCTTCACTAGCTCTGCCCGCGATGTCATTGGTCGCCGCAGGCAACCAGATGCTGCTCGATCCGGTGCGCCTGCGCCATGAGTACTCGATCCACTTCCTGGTCCTGGCCTGGGTCGTGGGGTCCGACGGAGGGAAACGACCGTCCGTGTTTCTTCGAGTGCAAACGTTACCGCGGCTATTGGCTTGACGTGGACGACACGGAGCTCGAAAGCGAGAGCACGGATACGCGGTCCGCGCAGAGCTGTTCTTCTGGCAGTCGGCGAGTGACGGATGCAAGCGCCCGCACTGACGATTCCAGCATGCTGACAGCTCATGGTAGAGTCGTCGCCATGCCTCGACGCTCGTCCACTGCCACTCTCGGGGTCGCACTTTCGGTCGCCGGAATGGGTGCGCTGTGCGCTGGCGCCAAGCTGAGCGCGCTTTCGCTGTTTGGCGCGGGCATCAAGCTGCTCGAGAAAGATTGGCGCGCGCGTCATCCCGAGTTCACGGGTAGTGCCGCAGAGCGTTGGCAGGCGTCGTTGGCTTTCTATCGCCAGACGCACCAAAACCGCACGAACCGCGCGCTGCACTCGATCGGCATTCCGCTGATTCTGGGCGGTGCGGCAGGGCTGTTCGCCTCGAAGCCGCCCAGTCCGCTCCGCCCCCTGCGCGGTGCGCTGTGGGCGGCATCGCTGGGCGCGTTTGCGGCTGGCTGGGCGCTCAACTTGGTGGGTCACGCGGCGTTCGAAAAACGTGCCCCGGCGTTCAGCGATGATGGGCTGTCCTTCATCGCCGGCCCAGTTTGGGATCTGCAACAGCTGTTCGACTTTGGACGAGCGCGCTGAGCCCGGACCCTTGCTGCGCTGATTGAGCGCGACGCGCCGTAACCTGAACGTCGCGCTCGGCAGTGTCGTGCGAAGTAGGCATGTTTCAGTGTGTAATCGGCACTGCACTTGCAGAGTGACCCACCGAGGTCGCAATGAAATCTCGTCGCTGCGCAGAGTGCAATGTTTCGTCCGCTCGCTTCGCTTGGGGCTTTGCTCTGCTGGCACGCGACGGCTGGGCCCTCACCGCCGAACGCGGCGTAGCTGAAGACGACTGGCTCTGCCCAACTTGTTCAGCGCAATCACGCGATGCAGCGCCCGAAGTGGCGAAGACCGCCAGCGAAGGTCAGCGACCGAGCGACTGCTCGAGCTCGGACAAACTGCGCGTGCTGCTGGTCGACGACGAAGAACTGGTTCGGCGTTGCACCGCGCGCAGCCTTGCCAGCTTCGAGATTGTCACGGCCAGCGGCGGTGCAGAAGCATTGGCAATTCTGAGCGGCGATGCCGACTTCGACGCGGTGCTCTCCGACGTCATGATGCCGTGCATGACTGGCCCGGAGTTTTTCGAGCGTTGCTACGATCGCTATCCCGAGCTGGCGCAGCACTTCGTGTTCGCAAGTGGCGATCCGAGTACCGCCCGCCGGCAGTTGCTGCGCGCAGTCCAACGAGTGGGAGCCGACCGGGTGCCGATCCTGCTGGCCAAGCCGAGCTCGCGTGAGGAGCTCAGACACGCGCTATGCGCTGCGGCGGCTCACAAATCGGCGCACTCCGGCAGCTGGGCGATTGCCCAGACCGTGCCAGGGGTCAAAAAATACCGGGGCTAGGTACCACACTGTGGCTAACGGCCCCGGTCGTGAGGGACGCTAGCCATCAACTCGAGCGGTACGAATGGTTCGGCGTTGTCCAGCTTGCGGGTCGGTGCGGGATCTGCGCGCGGGCAGCCCGCGACCCAATCCAAACAACGGGTCGCGGCTACCAGGTTCGCAGCGCCGTTTACGGCCGGATGAGACCGGTCAAATCTCCGCCGACTGCTTGGATCGAGTCGTAGAGCACCTGTTTCACGTAGGTCGGGTTGTGAACGCCGAAGCCTGACCCGCGTGCGATCAAGAAATAGTTGTAGAGAGCCCCGGCGATCGGCCCTTGCACCGCCGGGCGACCTGCCGCCCCCGTCGCTGCGGCGGGCATGGACCCGTCGGAAGCGAAATCTTGATCAGACAGTTCGGTGGTGAGCGGGTTGATGCCATCGCGGGTGAGCAGCTGGAGGCTGTTCAGTTTCACGCGCAGGGTCTGAAGCTCCGATTTGACCAGGGTCTGACCCCCAGACACGTCGAAGTTGGTCACCCCGGCGTGGCAGTTCGTGCACGCCGAAACCTGTGGGTAAAACGAGTGATTGCCGATATTGCCGTTCGCAGCAACGGGCGGCATATGGCACTGAACGCAGCCGGTGCTGAAGTTCGTGTGCGACGAGTTCTTGTAGACCTTGGGGATGTACTCGTAGGCGCCCTTGCCCGAGTAAATATCGGTTTGCGGTCCCTCGTGGGGCCCCCAGGTCGTGCTGGTGATGCTGTTCGTGCTGGCCAGCACGTAGTTGGTCACGTCTTTGCGAGACTTGTGGCACCACATACAGGCGTTGCCCGCTCGATAGTTGCCCGCGCTGGTGCCATCCGAAGCCCCGAGCGCCGAGCTTCGCTCGATGACCGCATAGTCTTCGTTGCCCACGGGGGCGCGCAGCGGGAAGGAGCCCTTCACGTAGTCAGCACCACTGATGTGTGGATCGTGCCCAATGGCGTCGTGGCAGGTGTTGCAGCCCACGATCGCGACGGTCGTCTTGCCGGCGTACGTGCTCTCCTGAATCTTGCCAGAGACCGAATCCTTGTAATTGATCTGGCCGTGGGCCAGGTCGGCAGGACCAACCGTCCCGGTGTGTCCGACGGTGCCGGAATCCCGATACTCCAGGCCATCCGAGGCGTGGCAGTTGCCGCACGCTTTGGCTCCGGTCCACGTGTCCACTTCATCGCCACCTAGGTTCGAGATGTAGGTGGCGTAGTGGCGGCTGGTTTTCCACTGCTCGACGATGCCGCTAAACGTGTGGCACGGCTTCATGCAGCTCGCGTTCAAGGTCCCCACTGGGTCGCTGCTGCCGGCCCCTGCGGCCCCGATGCCCGGCTGGCCTTGCGGACCTGGATCGCCCTTCGGACCTGGTTCCCCTTGGGGGCCCGGTTCGCCCTCCGGACCTTGTCCGCCGGGTTCACCCGGATCGCCCTTTGCGCCCTTGGCTCCGGGAGGACCGGCGGCGCCGTCTTTGCCGTCGTCGCCCGAGCAGCCGAACATTGCCAAACCGAGCGTGACGATTGCAGCGCCCATAAGCAGCTTCATCTAAGAATCCTCCTCGTCGGCTCTGCGCCGTGCGGGGATGCTCTCAGACCGAGTCCCGCTCGTCAACAACGTTCGAATCTCAAACTCGAAGTCTGATCTGCAACAAGTCGATGGCGTCGAGTTTGTACTCGCGCTCGCGCAATTCTTGCGCGGGCCATCGCGCGCCAATGGCTATATGGCGCAGTTCTCGCGCGCTTCAGCCAATCTACGTCGAGTCAGCAACGTCGCGCGGGGAACTGGACTCGCGCAATCTTTGCGCCGGCCCCGGTGCATCGGGTGAGTGATCGGTGCCGCGCATGACGTCCACCAGGATCGACAGCAGGAAACAGAGGAATGCAACGATACCGATCACTTGCCCGACACTCATCGCAAAAATGACGATCAGTGGCGCTGGATTTAGGATCGATGCAGCCATCGTTGCTAGGCCGACGAGCGCTACCCAACAAGCCAGCCGGGCGAGGCTGATCACGGAATGCCTGCGTAGCCGACTAAGCAACGTGTTGCGAAAACGCTCGCGGATACTCACGGTGCATGCTCCGCCGCTGGGTGTCCGGATGCACTCGCTGCGGCACCCAGGCCGTCCGGACCTTTGCTGAAGGGATGCGCGTAGCCGTGGCAGCCCGGGCTGGCGCAGCTCATGCGATTCGAGGCAAGCTGTGCGGCCGACGCCTGGTGATCCGGTACCGAACGCCAGACGTGCGCGGTGGTGGTGTGGCACTGACGGCAATTCGCGTTGTCGTAGGGCTTGGCGATGTGAACTTCACGCCGAGCCTCCTCCTTAGTCATGCTGCGATAGCCGCCCAGGTAGTAGTAATAGACGTGTTTCATGCCGCCCATTTTGGTGAGCGCATAGCCGTACATGCCGTAGTCGGCGTGGCACACATAACAGCTTTCTTCGCCGAAAAACGGGTTTCTGGTGTGGCGCGCGGCCAGCGATTGGGCGTCCGGATTGGTCGCGTTGCCGAAGTGATCGTCCATCGTGTGACAGGAGCCGCAAAACTCGCGATGGGTGGTCGCTTCCATGCCAGCCACCGTGGAAGTCGCGGCGGTGATGGTTGGAAACACGCCCAGGCCGAGCAGGAGCATCAGCTTGGTTCGCAGGTCGAGCGGGGGCCTCCGCAGCAAGAAATGCAGGAGAATGACCGCTGCGATGGTTGCACTCGCCAGCGCTACGGAGCCGAGCCAGGGGCCAGCGTGAGGCACATGTCATTGTCCTTCCGTGCGGCCGCGCAAGCAAGCGCAAAAAGTGGCTATGATGCCCGCACGTGGAACAACGCCAATCAGTGCTCGCGTGGGTGTTGATCCCAATACTCATGCTTTCCGCGCTTGCCGCCTGCGCGGACAAGAAAGAAGCGCCGCCAATCGAGCACAAAGCTGCGCCACAAACCGGGCAGAAAACTGCGCCGCAGAACGGGCAATGGGGGGCCGGCGTTTACGTCGACAAAGCCTGGAGCTTCGCGCGCGATGTGACGGGCCATCGCATTCACGTGCAGAAGCAAAAAATCGAATGCACGAAATGCCACGCCTCGACTGTCGACAAGATCGGTCCAGTGACGCCGGATCGCTGCGCGTCCTGTCACGAAAAAGAGGGGCATATTCGGCACGCCTCGGTGGAAGCCGCCAAACGCTTCGGGGCGCAAACGAAGGCCGTGTGCACGAGTTGCCACGCGTTCACGCTCGAGGGGGCGCGCCGCGATGAAGCCTTGAAGACAGAGCCCGCGCGCGTTGCCATCGACGGAGGCATGATTGACGGAGGTTTGGGCAAGCCCGCGGTCGCTGTCGAAAGCTACGAGCCAGCGGACTGCAAGCGCTGCCACGGCGTGCAGCAGGGCGCGCTGGCCCCGGTGACGGTGCACGGCACTCAGCCCTGTGTTGCCTGTCACCAACCACACGAAGGCGCACCGCAATCGGCCCCCTGCTCCAATTGTCACCAGGCCATTACGACGAGCCATGCAGCGCAGGGCAAATCACTGGTCGAAATTTGCTCGACCTGCCACCAACAGCGTCACGCACCGGCCAAGGAAGCCATCGCCACCTGCGCCGCGTGTCACGCAAAGCAGCAGCCAGTCATTCCGGCATCAGCTCTTTTTGCGGGCGGGCACACGCAGTGTATCAGCTGTCACAAGCCGCACGAGTTCGCGAAAAAAGAAGCTACACCCTGCCGCAGCTGCCACGCGCAGCTCAATGTGATCGGCGGCGGACGCATCGCCGCCCACAGCGCCTGCACGAGCTGCCATGCGCCGCACGACGTGAGAGCGACGCCAGCGGGCGCCTGTCCGACCTGTCACCAGGATGTCCATCCCGACCATCCGAAACAAGCGGGAGGTTGCGTGGGTTGCCACGATCCACACCCGGCGCAGATCTCCCAAACCGTGGCTGCCCGCGCCTGCAGCTCGTGTCACCAATTCGCCCAATCAGACCGCGGCGCGCACGGCGCTACCGCCTGCATTGGCTGTCACAAGCCGCACGCATTCAAGCTCTTGCTCAGCAACGTGGCGACCTGTCAGACGTGTCACGCGGCGCGAGTCCAGCAAGTTTCGTCGAACAAGGGACATCAAGCGTGCGTGGGCTGCCACCGCGGGCTCCCGCATCATCCAGAGCCGGAAAAAATCGGTTGCAACAACTGTCACCAGCAGCAGGCATCCCTTGTAAAGCCGGGTCACGCCCGCTGCACGGGCTGCCATGAACCACATTCCGGAGCGCAGGCGACGGCCTGTGGCAGTTGCCATGGCGCCGAGCAACAGACCGCACCGCAGGGGCACCAAGTGTGCACCACTTGTCATGAGCCGCACCGCGGCCTACCAACCCAGAAAGTGTGCGCCGACTGTCACCGCGCCGAGCAGCAAAGCGCGCACGGACAGCTAGCCACCGGTTGTCTGACCTGCCACCGACCGCACGGTCCGAAGGGACCGGCAAAGGTGCCGGCGTGCGCGACGTGTCATCAGCTCCAAAAGCTTCCCGGCCTGCACGCGGAGGCCAAGCACCAGCCGTGCGTAGCCTGCCACCAGGGTCACCAAGATCCCGCCGCCCTCACGCGCAGCGTTTGCGTCAGTTGCCACAAGGATCGCGCCGAGCATTTCCCACAAAGCCCGCGCTGCACCGGGTGTCATTTGTTCACGAAGGGCTGAACGCCGGCCGCATTGCGCCCGTTCGTCCGCACCGCCACGGGCAAGCAACGTGCACGTTTGCCGGCGGACACCGCGTGCGTCGTGCGTCGGGGTTCGGTGGCTGGTGACAACGCGCGGAGCGACGCTTGAGCGATGCGCGTAGTCCTCTTGCCACGACAAATTATACTTCGTGCACGAAGCAATGCCGTTCACTTAAGGGCTGGCGGTCGAGAGTATGGAAAGGGTGCCCCGCGCGTGAGACGTCGAGGAAGGACGGCCGTCCTCGCGCTATCGCGCTGCGGGCGCCCGGGCTGCCCGGGCTTCCCAAGCGCTGGCCTGTGGCCAGCGCGGTGCGCCAGCGGCAGGGGGGAGCTCTCTTTCGAGTGCGTGAACGCTCTTGACGTGGGATCGACGGATTTCGAAGGAGCCACAAAAAAGCACTAGTTGGCGCGCGGCGCGGCGTGGGAGCTTCCGCAATCATCCGCAGGTTTTCGCCATGGTGGCGAGCGGCGCGTTGCACGCCTCGGCGCTGAGTCGGTAGTGACCTCCCCAGGGAGTGGTCGCGCGGTCACTGGAGCTGATAGGTGACGACGCCGTCCACGTGCAGCTCGGGGTGGGTGAAGGTCAGATCGTCTTCGGCCATGTCGGCATGGCAGTTGTGGCACGGATTGCCCGGATTCGGGTGCGGGGGTGGCGGCGGATACCCGTGGCAGCTTCCGCAGGCCGCTTGGCTGCCGTCGACTCGGGTCCAAGTCGGAGTTGTGTTCGTGCCGCCCGAGGGATCGCCGTCCGGGAAGACTGCGCCGTGGCAGCTCGTGGATTGGCAGGTTCCGTTCACGTACTTGGGCGTGGCTCCATGCGCCAGCGCTGCGCCGGAAAAAGTGAGCTCGGCCGGAAGTGCCGAATCGAGGTGTCCCGGATCCAGCACCCGCTGGGGAACCGCGTGGCATTCTTTGCACGGAACCGCGCGCGAGCGTTCCGTCCCGCGCACGTGTGTTTGGTGCGCGCCGACGCCGGGCGCCGCGGTCATCGTGTTGCCAGTCGTGTCGACTGGGGGGGCGGGGTTCGTTCCACCATGGCAGTTCGTGCAGCTGCCATTCACCGAGACATTGACCACGCCGTTCACGTGCAGATGCTTGTCGACGATGGTGCGGTTGTCGGTCGCGACGACCGCGCTGTGGCAAGAAACGCAGTTGTCGGATTGCGGATGCGGTAGCGCCGGAGGCAGGCCGTGGCAGGAGGCGCAGTCCAGGCGCTTTTCCTGGGTCCACACGGGCGAATCGCGCATTTCAGCGGGCGAAGGCGAATGGCAGTAGGTCCCGCCGCAGGTGGCGTGGGATTCGTTCCAAGCAGGCGAGTGGTTCATCGCCCGCGCGACGCCGTTGAAGACCAGCTCCGCTGGAAGGCCGTCCACGTGCATCGGATCCTCGACCTTGGCGGGCACGACATGGCACTCCTGGCACGCGAGCGGGCGACTATTCGCCCCTCCGCTCAGGTGCGCCTGGTGCGCGCCCACGCCGATCGCGGAGCTATTGGTATTGCCCAACGTGTCCAGCGGTGGGGCCGCGTTCTTGTCATTGCCGTGGCAGAGCTTGCAGTCGCCGGCCGTGTAATCGACCACACCGTCTACGTGACGTTCGGGCGCGATGATGTGCCGGTCGGCGTCGATGACGTCCGCGTGGCAGGCATAGCAGCGGTCAGATTGTGGGTGCGGAGCCTTGGGCGGCAGCCCGTGGCAAGTGCCGCAAGCTCGACTGCTTTCGCGGGGCTCGGTCCACACGGCCCCTGCTTCGCGATGGCAATAGCTGCTCTGGCAGGTGCGCGTGGCGGGGTCGTAGGCAGGCTTCCGATCGCCCGTTTTCGCGAGCGCACCGAACGTCACGTCGCCGGGTGGCCCGTCGTCAGCATGGCCGGGGCTTTCCACCGCGTCCGGGATCACGTGACACTCATTGCAGGCGATGGCCGCGTGCGTGGAGCTCGCGTTCAGGTGGATTTCGTGCGCTCCGACGCCCGGATAGCCGGGGAGCGATTGCTGCATCAGATCTTTGGGCGGCGCCGCGCGCCGCAAGTAGTCCCCTGAACGATTGGCGTCGCCGTGGCAGCTCGTGCAGCGGGTCAGCTCGGCGTTGCTCTTGGGTTCGTCGCGACGCTCGAGGCAGCCCGGAACCAGCAGAGCGCTGACGACCGCGCCTAGCACGACCAAACCCAGCGACAGTGTCGCACGGCGCTTGAAGGCGCTGCGCTCTCGGCCGACCCGGCGCGGCTCATTCATGGCAGTACCTGCACATTTCCGCATCGACGCCGCGCGCGCTCTTCCAGCCACGCGGGTGAGGGTTGCCACCGTAGGCGCCGACCTTGTGGCAGCGGATGCAATTGGTGGCGGGTCCGGCTTCGTGGCAGCCCGCGCAGGACACGATGTCACGCCGGGCGACCGTGCCGTGGAAGTTGCTCGACGACGTGTTGCTGCCCACCCACTCGGGCGGATGCGGATTGGCCGGGTTGGCCACGTTCGCGCTCACGCCACGCGCGACATGGCAAGCGTCGCAAGTCTGGACCGTGTGGCAGGTGAGACAGCGCGCCGGCTCCGAGCGCGCCTCGATTGCGTGGCGCACCATGAAGTCCCCGCGGTGCACCTGACCCGACTCGATCTGCTCCGGCCGTCGTGCCTCGACCGTCAGATCCTGAGTGACGTCGTGGCAAGACTGACATTGCGCCTGCGTGTGGCAGCTTTGGCAGAGTTGGGCCTGCTGACGCTCGGCCATGGCACTGCCATGGTGACGCAGGAACGCCGTATCGTGCTTGAGGAACGTGGTGGGCATCGTGCGCCGTAACGCTTCGGGCTCGTGGCACGGCGTGCATTGCCCCTGGGCCCACTGCTCGGCGTGCTCGTGACAGCCGAAGCACTGGCTCATGGGCGGCAGCGGCGGCCGCTTGGCGTCGACCACCCCCGCGTGGCAAGGCACGCATTGGCCGCGAATTTCTGGCATGGCCAGGTGCTTGTCGTGATCGATCGCGATCTCGCCGCTCGGGCGTACGGGTGCCACGGCGAGCACCGCCCGCACCTGATGGTCGTCGTGATGGCAGCGGGCGCACAGCGCGGCGCCCGGGATCCGTTGCCCGGAATCGTGCTTGGCCACGTCGTGACAGCTCACGCAGCTCAAGCATGCCGGTTTGCCGGGCGCGCCGCAGGCAATGCGGGTTAGATGAAGTTGGTGCGGAAAGCGGGTCGGCGTCGACTCGCTCTGGCAGGCCGCGAGCGCTGCAAGCGCGACCGCGATCCAGAGCAGCAGAGCCGAGAAGCGCGCGTTCATCAGCGTTGCCTCGGCCTCATGGGCG
>Ga0302322_100000756_pt1 | contig 25255 bp, 14 predicted proteins | sample Fen_T0_2_FD_203757 | JGI IMG/M metagenome (GOLD analysis project Ga0302322, IMG submission 203757) | Peat permafrost microbial communities from Stordalen Mire near Abisko, Sweden - Fen_T0_2 | ecosystem: Environmental > Terrestrial > Soil > Wetlands > Permafrost | place: Sweden: Abisko...
GGCATCGAGGCGCCCATGCTCGACAAGCCCGGCGGCATTTTCGTCCGGCGCCTCGAGCAAATTCCCAGCGACGACCGCGTGCTGTTGCAGGCCGTGGCGCGCGTCGTCCTCGACGATGAAAAAGGCCAGCTCGCCGAGCAGCTCGAACATCGCAGCACTTTGGAGCCGTCGGTTCCCTTGCTGCGCACCCGGCGGTTCCGCCCGGATGATTCCCCCGCCCCGTTGCCGCCGCGCGAATTGATTTTCACCAACGGCCTCGGCGGTTTTACGCCCGACGGCCACGAATATGTCATCACCCTTCACCCCGGCCAGATGACGCCCGCGCCGTGGGTCAATGTCCTGGCCAATCCCCAGTTCGGCACCGTGATTTCCGAAAGCGGCGCCGCCTACACCTGGGTGGAAAACTCCCACGAATTCCGGCTCACGCCCTGGAGCAACGATCCCGTGCAGGACACCACCGGGGAAGCGTTTTACATCCGGGATGATCAAACCGGCCAGTTTTGGTCGCCCACCCCCCTGCCCGCGCGCGGCACCTCGCCCTATGTCATCCGCCACGGCTTCGGCTACACCGTGTTCGAACATACCGAATTTGGCATCACCTCCGAGCTCTGGGTCTATGTGGCCATGGATGCGCCCGTGAAATTCTCCGTCTTGAAACTGCGCAACATTTCGGACCGGCCGCGCCGCCTCTCCGTCACCGGCTATATGGAATGGGTCCTGGGCGACCTCCGGCCCCGCAACCTGCTGCACGTGCAAACCGAAGTCGATCTCAAGACCGGCGCCCTGCTCGCGCGCAATTATTACAACACCGAATTCCCCGACCGCGTCGCCTTCCTGGACGTCAACGACGCCACGCGCACCCTCACCGGCGACCGCAAGGAATTCATCGGCCGCAACGGCAGCCTGGCCCAGCCCGCCGCCATGAAATGCCAGCGGCTGTCCGGTAAAGTCGGCGCCGGCCTGGACCCCTGTGGCGCCGTGCAAGTCGCTTTCAATCTGTTGCCCGGCGATGAACGGGAATTCAGTTTTCGCCTCGGCGTCGGGCGGGACACCGCGGATGTGGAGAATCTCATCCGGCGTTTCCGTCAGGCGGACGCCAGCCGCGCCGCCCTCGAAGGCGTCTGGGCCCATTGGAACCGCACCCTCGGCGCCGTGAACGTCGACACGCCCGATCCCGCCGTGAACGTCCTCGCCAACGGCTGGCTCTTGTATCAGACCCTGAGCTGTCGGCTCTGGGGCCGCACCGGCTTCTATCAGTCCGGCGGCGCCTACGGTTTCCGCGACCAGTTGCAGGACGGCATGGCGCTCGTCCATAGCGAGCCCGCGCTCATCCGCGAACATCTGCTCCGCGCCGCCGCGCGCCAGTTCAAGGAAGGCGATGTCCAACATTGGTGGCATCCCCCGTCCGGACGCGGCGTGCGCACGCATTTTTCCGACGACTACCTGTGGCTCCCCTATGCCACCTGCCGCTACGTCGCCTGCGTCGCGGACACCGGCGTGCTCGATGAAAAAATCCCCTTCCTCGAAGCCCGGTCCGTCAAGCCCGAGGAGGAGTCCTATTATGATCTGCCCAATCGTTCCGAAGAATCCGCCACCCTGTACCAACATTGCGTCCGCGCCATCGAACGCGGACTGACCTTCGGCCAGCATGGCCTGCCTCTGATCGGTTGCGGTGATTGGAATGACGGCATGAACCTGATCGGCAAAGACGGTCGCGGCGAAAGCGTCTGGCTCGCCTTCTTTCTCTACGACGTGCTCGAGCAATTTGCCCGCCTCGCCCGTTCCCGCGACGATCACGCCTTCGCCGACCGCTGCCACACCCAGGCCGAACAACTGCAAAAAAACATCGAATTGCACGCCTGGGACGGCGAATGGTACCGCCGCGCCTACTTCGACAACGGCGAACCGCTCGGTTCCACCACCAACCCCGAATGCAAGATCGATTCCCTGCCGCAAAGCTGGGCCATCATCAGCGGCGCGGGCGAACCCGGTCGTTCCCGCCAGGCGATGAACGCCGTCAACCAGCACCTCGTCCGCCGTGCGGCCGGACTCATCCAGTTGTTCGACCCGCCCTTTGACAAATCCGCGCTCAATCCCGGCTACATCAAAGGCTACATCCCCGGCGTGCGCGAAAACGGCGGCCAATACACCCACGGCGCCATCTGGACCACCATGGCCTTTGCCATCATGGGCGAAAACGACCGGGCCTGGGAACTCTTTGACCTGCTCAACCCCATTCACCACACCGCCACCGCCAGTCAGATCGCCACCTACAAAGTCGAGCCCTACGTCGTCGCTGCCGATGTATATGCCGTCACGCCCCACACCGGCCGGGGCGGTTGGACGTGGTATACCGGTTCCGCCGGCTGGATGTATCGCCTCCTCGTTGAAACCCTCCTGGGCGTGAACCTTGAAGGCGATCAATTGCGGCTGACCCCTCGTCTGCCGAAAAATTGGACCACCTACAAAATCCATTACCGCTACCGTCAAACCATGTATCACATCACCATCACCCGTGTGGCTGCCGGTGCCGCCGCAGAGAGTCAACTCATTCTCGACGGCGAAGAATTGCCAGTGAAAACCGTCCCCCTCGTCGACGATAACCGCGAACATTTCGTCGAATTAAAAATCTGCGACCAGTGAAATGCACCCTAGATGGACCATAGAGTTTGCCGCCCATCCATCCACCGCAACTTTAGGTCATTTGCCATTCGTGGTCGTCCACGATCATCTTGCCGAGACACGCACACTACTTTCGTCCCTTTCGTCCCTTTCGTCCCTTCCGTCCGTGTCCATCCGAATCACGCATCGCCCCGTCGTCATTCCTTCAGCCTTCCTTGTTTTTTAATTTTTAATTTTTAATTTTACATTTTTAATTGATCGGTCCTCCGTCCCATCCGTGTCATCCGCGGTTAAATCTTTGCTGTTCAAATTCCCATTTTTGTCCGTTTTTCAAATTTGAAATTTCCAATCTGAAATCCCGCCTCCGCCTCGTGACCCTGCGCCAGCACCCCGTCCCAGCGTCGTAGGCGCGACATATTTGTAGCCCCAAAACCAAAAAAACCTTCCCTTCTCCCCAATGTTGCGTCGAGCCTCCGGCTCGTGCCCGCAGGGCGGATGCGGGGGCGCCGACCCTTAATTCACGTTTTATTCTGTCCATTCTGTCAAAATCTCTTCGCCCCGTCGTCATTCCTTCAGCCTTCCTTGTTTTTTAATTTTTAATTTTACATTTTTAATTGATCGGTCCTCCGTCCAATCCGCGTAATCCGCGGTTAAATTTTTGCTGTTCGAATTCCCATTTTTGTCCGTCTTTCAAATTTGAAATTTCCAATTTGAAATCCCGCCTCCGCCTCGTGACCGTGCGCCAGCACCCCGCCCCAGCGTCGTAGGCGCGACATATTTGTAGCACCAAACCCCAAAAAAACCGGCCTTCTCCCCAATGTTGCGTCGAGCCTCCGGCTCGTGCCCGCAGGGCGGATGAGGGGGCAACGCTCCGCCAGCACCCAACCTTTGTAGACCCCTTTGTGCCACCGCAGCATCACGCCTTCGTCATCCATCCATCAATCCTCCGCCACCTCCGCCACCTCCGTCGCCTTCGTCATTCGTCATTCGTCATTCGCTGGCCTTCCTTGTTTTTTAATTTTTAATTTTACATTTTTAATTGATCGGTCCTCCGTCCCATCCGTGTCATCCGCGTAATCCGCGGTTAAATCTTTGCTGTTCAAATTCCCATTGTCGTCCGTTTTTCAAATTTGAAATTTCCAATTTGAAATCCCGCCACCCGCCGGATATCGAGTCAGTCGCCCCGCCCTCGCCCCCCCCTTTCGGCCGCTTCAGCTTTTAGCGTTTTGCCTTTAGCCTTCGTCATCCATCCATCAATCCTCCGCCACCTCCGCCACCTCCGCCGCCTTCGTCATTCGTCATTCGTCATTCGTCATTCGCTGCCCTTCCTTGTTTTTTAATTTCTAATTTTACATTTTTAATTGATCGGTCCTCCTCCCCGTCCCACCGGGACATCCGAAAATAGCCTGGCGTTTCAACGCCAGGTCACCCCGCAAAAACGAAACCAGTCCCGGCGGGACGGTCGAACCGCCTTGGCGAATATCGAGTCGGTCGCTCCGCCAGCGCCCAACCTTTGTAGATCCGCCAAGAGGTCATCCGCGTTGAACTCAATCTTGACGACCTTGACCTTCCGGCGCACACTTGCCCTCCATGATGCCAGAAGGGATGAATCCAGAAGGTAATGTTAGCTTTGGTACAGCCTGCCGGTGGCGGATCAGTAAGATTGTACATGACAGTTTTTGGACCGGCACTGCGGCGTTTTCACTACCTCGAAACGCCGTCATTGGAGTTGGCTTGGAATCCTCCCTTGCCACTTGATGGCTGCAGGGTTATGAATCTTTTCCACAAAGAATGCAATTCCCTAAAAAACAGGCCGCCATCATGAGTCATAATCTTCAAACCCTGCGCGTCTTTATCGCCTCACCAAGTGATTTGAATGATGAAAGAAACGCTATAAGTGAGGTTGCCGATAGCTTAAACGCCACGTTTGGACCGGAGGCGAACTTGCACATCCAAATATTACGGTGGGAAGACACTTTGCCAAGTGTTGGAAGGCCGCAAGCGCTGATAAACGAGGATCTGGATAAAGCAGATCTGTTTATCGGGATATTGTCGCGCAAGTGGGGGAGCTCACCGGGTGGCGAAAAATATTCCTCTGGGTTTGAAGAAGAATTCTTTCGCGCACTCGCAAGGAACGAAAAAACAGGGATCCCTCAAATGAGCATGTTCTTCAAGGAAGTCGAGCCAGCGACACAAAGTGATCCCGGAGAAGATCTCAAAAAAATTCTCGACTTCAAAACGAGCTTGATTGCCTCAAAAAAAATACTCTTTGGGGATTTCAAAGACATCCAGGATTGGAAAACAAAGACACGGAACCATCTTGAAAGACATTTGCTGCGGCTACTGAATCCAAAAACCTCTTCGACCCTCCAAACCCAACCCCAGCAACCCGCCGAACATCAAGTGATCGATACAGCTCGCATCCCGGAAGGTCAGAGCAAAGTGCCTGAGGCCGCTCGACAACAGGTTGCTCTCCTTTTCAATGAAACTGCGGACGCCATCCAGCAGGGCAATCTCTCTACATATGGGAAGTCCTCCGAAAACTTAAACGCTTTCAAAGTTGCGAGGCTCGGTTTAGCAGTATCGAGTATCTTAAACCGCGATATCGAAAGCGGTCTTCTCGGCACTCATTTAATCAACTTATTGTTCAAGAACCGCAAAGAGGTCGCATTAAACAAAATAGAAGAATTGCTGGTTTTACGCAACAATCTTGCGACACCTTATGACTCAGCGCCTGGTTGGTATTGGCTGCAAAAGTTTTCGATAAATCTGAATCAACTGCTTCCTTTCCTTGCATATCATGATCAAGATGCACAAGTTAGGCTGGCCGCAATTCATCTGGCAACCGAGCTGGACTTATCTCTTCTTCCTCAGCCCAAGACACCCCAAAATTCTATCAAACGCATCTGCTCACACGAAGATGCAATGACCCGCAAGGCCGGTCTTGAATATTTGGCTGTAAAAGGTAGAATTACAGATCTCAGCTTTGCTGAAATGTTGGTTAACGACCCTGAAAATATCGTCCGAGCTCAGGCCGACCAGACGATTCGCGATATACGGTTGCGCCATAACCCAACGACCTACTTCGTTAATTCCGTTCTGGGAGGCTCATACGTTAACGATGATATAATCACTGCAGTTGTGCCATATGCTAATAAATTAAGCACAGACATTATTAGATATGCCCTTGGGCATTCACTAGAAAAAATCCGCAGCTTTGCCGCGCAAACTTTGGCTGATCGCGGTTTAATTGCGCCAGGAGAAATTAACCAACTCAAAATTAATGAACCTGCCGAGATTTGGCAGGCCTATTACACTGAACGAATCAATTCTGGTATTCATTGTGATCCTGGCGAGATACGGAAGAATCTTACTATTCCTTTTTTAGGATTCAGTTTAATATCTCTTCGAAAAGTTGATCCAAACAAGATTATTCTGAAAATGTTTCGACAGTATTCTTATGAGGAATTACTGCGCCACCTTGAATTCTTAGCCCCTGATGGCGAAATAGCGTACCGAGTGTTGGCGGAGGAACATTTCGAAAAGTTCGGCGACAAACTTAGATCTGATATCGAAGACAATTTTGAATCATTCGAACGCGCTTCCAAAATTTCAGCGCCTGCACGATTGATAGGCATCTTAGATCACCTGACTGACGCGGCTGGCTCGTCAAAGCTTCGTCTTTTGGCTCTTGCTTTAAGTGGATTATCATCCCACGCCAAGAAAGCCGATCGCGAAGTATTTCTGCGCTTTATCAAACACGAATCACAAGAAGTGCGGCTTGCCGCGATGGGCGGCCTTCGACAAGCGGGTAATACAGAAGATTCAGTGCTTCTGCTCCACGCCGCGGAAGATGCGACTGGGGAGGAGGCGATTGTAGCCGCGAGTGTGGCTATTACGTTGTTCCCTGGTGAAGGCGGCCCTGCTTTTGAACTCCTCAAGTCCCGTAAACCAGAGCTTTTCAAGCTAGCGATAAGAACACTTATGAGTTCGACGCGGAGCCACCTGTGGAATCAAATTAAAGGAAGGCTTTACGACGAGGATGAAAATATCCGTAAAGCGGTATCTGCCTATGCAGTGCTGAAATTCCGTCCCAAGGAGTTAACAAAAATTCTTGAAGTGTATTTGTCGAAAGATATCTATTATTACAATGTCGTTTTCTATTTCGATCGAGCACTATACGCAAAGTTACCATTGCGTAAATTATTCCTAAAGGAAATCAAGGGTTTTTTGGAATGAGCGCTTGCCACTCGAACGCCTTAAGCCGCAGTTTGTTGGTGGAGCCAAAATTCGATCAAGTTATAATAAAGCGATGTAATTTTAAATCCCGAATGAGGAAGAACCATAAACCTTAGTTTAAGCCTTCGGCCTGCATCTTGTATTCGGCGAGACGGTTTGGGACGGTGACTTGAAAGGGGTCAAACCTGAATGGCCCTTAGTTAAAGTGTAAAACTCTAATTGTTAATGGCTTGAGAAACTTGCTGATTGCATATGATCTTGTACCGCGATTTCACGAACCCCTTATATCCATTGATCAATTTCTCTGGGCGATTTTATCAAGTTTTGTAGAAATGGCGAAAAGTAGCCGAAAAGCCCAATAAATCAGGGGCTAATCCTTAACTAAGGGCCATTCGGGTCAAACCTAACTATTGACACAACTACGTCGGCTGCCGCCCCCGCAACCACCCGCCGCCGCATTTTTTGATCCTTTTGCGCCTTTTTGCGGCCAACCCATTCCCCAATTTGCCGCTCCTCCGCACCAGCGAACCCCGCCACGCCACCATTCATAAAAGTCAAAAAGACCGCAGCTTTCAGCCCCTTGGCCGCATCGCTACAGCATTGCTGGAAATGCTCTGGCGTCAATTCGCGCAATTCGCGTAAAAGTGCCGCCCCGTTGCCTTGGCTGGCTGGTTCTTGGTTACTTTGTTACTTCGTTGTCAACCCTGTTTTTTGCGCCCCCTGCGCCTTTTTGCGGCCAATCCATTTCCCTGCTTGTTCCCCCGTTTGAGGTCCAAATTGCGGCCTCCCCAGAAATTCGCATTACATTCTGTCTATTCTGTCAAAATCCCATATCCAAGCCGTTGGGCCAGGTGGCCATGCGGGTCATGGACCTCGAGATAATTGCCGGCGGCGATTGCGATGCGGTCGGAAAACACCACGAGGTTCACCCCGCCAGGATGTTTGGCGGAGGCATACTTGATGCCCGCGATGCGCCCGGAATCATAGGCCAGCCGGGCCAGCAGTTGCGTCGGCGGCAAGGGCGTGGTGACCCAGGTCCCCGTCATTTCCTGCGCCGTGGTGCCAAGCGCCGCCAGCGTCGCGGCGTCGGTCAGATCCAACAGCCCGTTCATGATGCCCTCCACCGAAATCACCACCCACGGCGCGGAACGCACGGGCACCGGCCCGCCAGGCAATAAAATCAGCGCCGAAACTTCAATGAACGCCGTGATGGGATCATGCGCGAGATAGATCGAATCAAAGCCGCCCGGCGGCGTGAACCGGGCCCCGGCAATTTTGGCGGCACCACCCCACAACGGTTGCGGCGGACCCGTCTGGCCCGGCGGCGGACCCAGCAAATGGCGGTAGCCAATCGCGCGCGACCACGGACCATGAGCCGCGGTTAAGCTTGCGCCCGCCAACGCCGCCGCCAACTCAGGCCCGGGGAGCATCAGACCGGCACGCCAGCGGCTGCGTTTTCGAGCACCCGCAACACCGCGAGCGTGTTGTTCGCCAGCATCATTTCCAGCGCCGTGTGCCCATCCAGGTCAGGATGCGATGTGTTCAGCCACACCCGCACCACTTCCGGTTTGTTGAAAAATTCATGCAATATCTCCGCCGCCCGCTTCACCGGTTTGAGCGCTGCCTGGAAGGCATCGGCCGACGGATTCCGATGGATCGCTTTGTAATTCAAGTGCAGACCATCCGCGAGCCGTTTGAGGGGCACCCCCAGATAAACCGCCAGTTTTTGCGCATCAATCCGCCCGCTCGCGTTATCGTGCAGCTCGGGAAGAATGACCTGCAGCCCCCCGGCGCCCCGCAGGAGGTTTTGCAGTTTTTCTTGCATCACCGCGACCTGACTTTGCAGTTCAGCCGCGCGTTCCAGAATTTCCGGTTGTTCAAGCAATGCCGTCGTCATGCCAATAATCTACACAATATCCCACTAAAGTCCACAATTAATCCTCACTTATTCGCTTGCTAACTTCAACCCGGAGCCCACTCTTCGCCTCCCTCGCCTCCCCCAAAGGAGGAGAGGGCCGGGGAGAGGAGGCCAATTGTTTGCCCCTAAACGAGTTAAAAGATTTTTTGCCACGCGCGCCACCGCCATTCGTGCTTTGTCATTCATTCGTCATTAGACATTCGTCATTCGTCATTTGGTTCCATCCGCGTTCATCCATCCGTGGTTAAAAATTCGCACCCATTCGTGAAATTCGCGTAAAAGTCGTCCCCTTCGTCCTTTTAGCCTTTAGCCTTCAGCCTTCAGCCTTTCTTCGCCCTCCCCAGAACTGACGATAGACTTTTGCCGCCCCGACCTTCCATACTCCTTCATGCACGCAACTAAATCCCTGACCCGCGCCATGTTGGCCATGACGCCCGCCATTTTGCTCGCCGTGTTCCCCGGCACCACCGCCGCCGGCGCCGCCCCCCCCCTGCCCCTGCTCCACATCGACGCCAGTCAGGTCACCGGCCAGGTCAGCCCCCTCCACTACGGCCTCATGACCGAGGAAATCAATTACTCCTACGAAGGCGGCCTCTACGGCGAACTCCTCCGCAACCGCACCTTCAAGGCCGTCACGAATGAAGCGAAGTACTGGCGCGCCACCGGCCCGGCCACCATCGCCCTCGATCCCGCCACCCCCTTGAATGAAGCCCTGAACGTCAGCTTGCAGCTCATCGTGCCCGCCACCGCCGACAACGCCCCCGCCGGCCTTGCCAACGACGGCTATTGGGGCATTCCCATCCGCCCCCAAACCAGCTATCACGCCTCGTTTTACGCCAAGGCCGCCCCCGGCTTCGCCGGACCCCTCACCGTCGCCCTCGCCAGCGCCGACGGCCGGACCACCTTCGCCCACGCCGAAGTCTCCGGCCTCACCGGCGACTGGAAAAAATTCGACGTCACCCTCACCACGAAAAACGTCCCCCCGTCCAAGGACAATCAATTCACCATCACCACCACCGCCCCCGGCACTATCTGGTTCCAGCAGGTCTCCCTCTTTCCCCCCACCTTCGCCGGCCGCGCCAACGGCAGCCGCCCTGACCTCATGCAACTGATGGCCGATTTGCAGCCCAAATTCCTCCGCTTCCCCGGCGGCAACTACCTCGAAGGCGATTATTTCAACGAACGCTTTGACTGGAAAAAAACCGTCGGCCCCCTCGAACAGCGCCCCGGCCATCGCAGCCCCTGGAAATACTGGTCCACCGACGGCTTCGGCCTCCCCGAATTCCTCGGCTGGTGCGAAGACCTCCACATGGAACCCGTCCTCGCCGTCTTCGCCGGCTACGCCCTGAAGAAAGATTACCTCACCGCCGGCCCCGCCCTCGAGCCCTACGTCCAGGAAGCCCTCGAAGAAATCGAATACGTTACTGGCGACGCCGCCACCACCAAATGGGGCGCGCAACGCGCCAAAGACGGCCATCCCGCCCCCTTCCGCCTCCGCTACGTCGAGATCGGCAACGAAGACTGGTTCGACCGCTCCGGCAGCTACGACGGCCGTTTTGCCCAGTTCTATGACGCCATCAAGGCCAAATATCCCCAGTTGCAGCTCATCGCCACCGCGAAGGTAAAATCCCGCGTCGCCGACCTGCTCGATGAACATTACTACCGTTCCCAAGAGGAAATGGAACTCCACGCCCTCGACTACGACAAATATTCCCGCACCAACCACACCAAGATCTTCTGCGGCGAATGGGCCACCCGCGTCGGCAGCCCCACCCCCAACATGGCCGGCGCCCTCGGCGACGCCGCCTGGATGACCGGTATGGAACGCAACTCCGACCTCGTTGTCATGCAATGCTATGCCCCGCTCTTCGTCAACGTCAGCGACCTCCGCGAAGGCGGCAGCATGCAATGGAAGACCGACCTCATCGGCTACGACGCCCTCAACAGCTTCGGCTCACCCGCCTACTACGCCCAGAAAATGTTCAGCGCCAGCCGCGGCGACCAGATCCTGGCCACCTCTTCCCGGGACATCCCCCAACAAACCTGGCAGCCGCCCGCCCGCAAACGCAACGGCGTCCTGCAACCCCTCCCGCCGCCCCAGCAACTCCAGAAACTCTTCTTCAGCGCCACCCGCGATCACCAAAGCGGCAAAATTTTCCTCAAAATCGTGAACAGCCTCGGCACCCCTCAGCCCGTCGAAATCGAGCTCACTGGCGTCCAGTCCGTCGCCGACGCCGGCCAGGCCACCGTCCTCCAAGCCAGCCGCCTCGACGATACCAATTCCCTCCAAGACCCCGCCAAAATCGTCCCCCTCACCGCCCCCATCCAAAACCTCGACAAAAACTTCCGCTGCACCTTCCCCGCATATTCCATCACCGTGCTGGAAATCACTGCGAAGTAACAAGATACGAACATCGCCTGGCACCGCTGGCGCGGTCGTCTCGCCCAACGCATTCCAAATCAGTAATTTGTCTAAAACTCGACATCCGGATTAGCCGCCAGCCACGCGCTTAACCCCGGCAACGGCACCGACAAAACCCGTTGTGCCTTGGAGATATCCAGCGAAGTATCCAACGCGCGGGCCGGCCCGGGAAAATCCCTGGCCGAGCCAGCTTCCAGCGGCCCCGTCACCTCCGGCCAGCGTCGCACCAGCAATTCCCCCAGTTGCAGCCGCGACATCTTTTCCGCCCCCGCCACGTGATAAACCCCCGCGCACCCCTTCAGCGCCATATCCCACACCGCCCGAGCCGTTTCCACCGCCGGAATCGGGCAACGAAACTCATCCGTAAACAGCTTTGCACCCCTCTGCCGCACCGCGCACCTCAACTGCTCATTAAAACCCCGCCCTCCAGCCGAAACTCCGCCGTTAATCGTCGTCCGCACCACCAAATGACGCGGACAGCGCAATACCGCTGCCTCTGCCGCCAGCTTCGTCTCGCCATAAACATGCAGCGGATTCGGCGCATCCGTTTCCGTGTAGTTGCCCTTGCGCCCGTCAAACACCAGATCGGTGGAAAAGAAAACGAAAGCGCCGTCCGCTGACAGTTCCGACAGCAATTGGGTGGCCTCCAAATTCACCCGCCACGCCAGCGCCGGATTTTTCTGTGCCTCCGCGACCGTCGTGATTGCCGCGCAATGAATCACCAATTGTGGCCGGTCCCGTTGATATTCGCGGCGGATGGCGGTCACGTCGAGCAGGTCAAAATCTGCGCGCGTCAGTGCCCGCACCCGCCAGCCGGGGGCTCGTTGCGGTGCCGACTGCACGAGATAATTGCCGATCAACCCATTGGCTCCGGTGATCCAGGCCAGCTTTTGCTGCTTCACGCGGCGGAGCTTACGGCAAACCGGCCGAGGGCAAAAACAATTTTGTGTTACCAATCGCCAGAGTCATGACGCAAAGGTGAAATTGGGCCGGCGCATTTCAAGTGCCGGTGCGGGCACTTACGTCGTCACCAACCGACAGGCGGCCGGGAACTGGCTATGGGCTGCGCCGAGGTTAAGCAGCACCTCCTCCGTCGGAATGCGCCGGTTCATCACCCACAAGTCCTTCGCCCGCCGGCAAAAGTCCGCTTCAATTTGCGATCCAGTTTTTAGGGGCCACCTCAGCGGAACGGTCCTCACAAATGGAAAACAAGCGCACATTAAACTGCGGGCCACGACGTGATGCCAAACTGATTTTGCGTGCGCGGGGAGGCTTTTTTCTGTAAAACTTTGCCCGCATGTTTTCTCTTCAACAATTTTTCAGCAAAGGCGACCGCTTTCAGGAATTGCTCGAAGCCGCCGCGCAAGAATCACACGAAAGCGTCCGGCTCGTCATCGAGCTGATGAAATCACCCCGCAACACGCAAAACCTCGACGATCTCATCATTGCCCGCCGCAAGGAAAAGAAGATTTCCGAGCAAATCAGCACGGAGCTGGTCAAGACCTTCATCACCGGCCTCGAACGGGAAGACATTGAGGCGCTGGCGCGCGGGCTGTTCCGCATTCCCAAAACCGCCGAAAAACTGGCGGAACGCCTGGTCATGGCCGGGCACCATCTGGATGGCATAGATTTCTCCAAGCAGGCGGACATGATGGCCAAGGCCACGGACGCGATCCTCGGCATGGTCAAACAACTGCGTTTCATCGAGGACATGGAGAAAATCAAGACGTTCAACGACCGGCTCCAACTCGTCGAAGTTGAAGCGGACAAGCACATGAACGACCTGCTCCGCGACCTGTACAACGGCAAATATGACGCCATCCGCGCGATCGTCATCCGCGACGTTTATGAACTGATGGAGAAAGTCGTGGATCGCTGCCACGACGCGGGCAATGTCGTGATGCAAATCGTCCTGAAAAATTCCTGACGCGCGATGCTCCTCATTTTGCTCGTCATCTTTGTGGCGTTGGTGTTCACCTACATCAATGGCTTTCACGACACGGCCAACTCCATCGCCACCGTCGTCTCCACCAAAGTGCTCACGCCGCGCCAGGCGGTGATGCTGGCCGCCGGGACAAATCTTATCGGCGCGTTTTTTGGTACTGCGGTCGCCACGACCATTGCGTCGGGGCTGGTGGACGCCCAGGTGGCGACGATGCCGGTGCTGTGCTGCGCCCTGCTCGCAGCCATCGCCTGGAGCCTGCTGACCTGGTGGTTTGGCCTGCCCTCTAGTTCTTCTCACGCCCTCGTCGGCGGCTTGTGCGGGGCGGTGCTGGCAGCCTCGGACAACCGCTGGACTTCCATCATCTGGTCCATCCCCGGCAAGGAGCATTGGTGGCAGGGCAAAGGCATTCTGTGGAAAGTCATCGTCCCCATGATCACTTCGCCGATCCTCGGCTTTGTCATCGGCTTTCTCGTCATGGGCCTGCTCTATTATCTGCTCCGCAACTGGCGGCCAGTGACCGTCAACCGCACTTTTGGCAAGCTGCAATTGGTGAGCGCGGGCTACATGGGTTTCGCCCACGGCACCAACGACGCGCAAAAAACCATGGGCATCATCGCCCTCGCACTGGTGGCCGGCACCGCTTCCGGCAGTTTCGATTCCCTGCCCGGCTGGCTGGGTTTCCTCAAAACCGCCGCGCCCGCCAGCGGCCAGCCCGTCGCCATTGCCACGTGGATTAAAATTCTGTGCGCGCTGACCATGTGCGCGGGCACCGCCGCGGGCGGCTGGCGCATCATCAAGACGCTCGGCCACAAAATGGTGAAGCTCCATCCCGTCCATGGCTTCGCTGCGGAGGCCACCGGTGCGACCGTGCTGTTTACCGCCGCCCATTTCGGCATGCCCGTCTCGACGACCCACGCGATCACCACCTCCATCATGGGCGTCGGCTGCGCAAAAGGTTTCAACGCCCTCAAGCTCAGCGTCGTCGAACGCATCCTCTGGGCCTGGGTGCTGACGCTGCCCGCCAGCGCGGGAGTCGCCTACGGACTGGTCTGCCTCGCCCATTGGTGTGGCTGGCTGTAAGGAATGCGACCGAGGCAACGGCCTGGTGCCGGCTTCAATTGGCATCAAACCGCTTTCTCCATCCGTGATTATCGGCCGGCATCCAGTCGCGGATTAAAAACCCGCTTCAACTTCATGGCAACGGGCCAAAATAGAAGTTCACTGCGCCGGTGATTTCCCCGGTCAACACGGCGGGCTGGCTTTGCGGGCCGAGCGCGCGGGCCGGCTTGAACTTGCTGCCGATGGCCGGAATGGCGTCCAGCAGCCCAAGTCCGCACATGGGCACAGGCGCAAACGCCTGACCCACGAGATTGGCCGGCGGAAACTCGGGGGTGAGCACCTGCACGAACGGCACGGCTTCGGGGATAACCGTGATGGGCCCTTCCGCCGTGTCCAGTTGGAGCCAGTCCACATTGGCAAAAAAACCTTTAAACTCCGGATAAGTCCAGTCGCGGAAACCGGTGAGTGTGTTGTTATAATTATTTTCCCAGTAACCGCGCACCACGCCGCGCAGCCGGTTTTGCCAGACCCGGAACGGGCCGTCCCCCACCCAGCGCTTGCGCTGCACGAGTGATTCCGGGTAGTCGAACAGCACGCCGGCAAAATCATTCGTCCCGGCCGGCGCGTAAGTATAACGGCAGCGCACCCAGCCGTTGTTGCTGATGCGCCAGAGCACAGATTTCAGCGCGCCGTCGTAGCTGGCGGATACAAACGCGTCGGGACCGTCGTCGTCAAAATGAATTTCGCGCAAGGTCGCGCTGCCGACGGCGGGCCGCGGGCCGTTCGTGAAGGAAAACGTCTGCGCGCCACGCCGCACGCCGGTCAGCCAACCCGTCTGCTGGCTGAAGGTCACTGCAAACTCTCCGGCCTGCACGGTCACCACGCCATTGGTTGCGGACGGAATCGCGCGCAACTCGGACGAGTCCTCCGCAAACCGTGCCGCCGTGCTGGGGCGGAGCGGCCACACCCACGTCCACAATTCGCGGCCGCCGGCATCTGTCACCCGCAACGAAAGCGCATCGGCACTCCATACCGTTGGCAATTGGATCACGCCGCGGCCGCCAGGCGGAATGGCCGGCGAAGGCAGCACACCCTGGCGGATCACAATGACGTTGGTTTCATTGGGCAATGGATAACGCCGCAACTGCCACGTAAACTGGCAGGCGCGCGTGTCGGTGAAACTGTAATGATTCTCCACGGTCACAGTGCCGTTGGTTTCACGCGTGACCTGGATTGGTGACCAAATTTCTTTGATCGTGTAAAAGCTGCCTTCGCGCTGGCGATACGGACCGACGATGCCATCTGGTGCCTGGTTGCCCGCCACATCCATGGCTCCCGTGTCGGGACGTTTGACCCCGTCATCCAGCAGCGCCCAGATGAAACCGCCGGCGCAGTTGGTGTGGCTCATCATCAAGCGCCAGTAATCATCAAGTCCCGCTCCGGCACCGCCGTCAAAGAGCCCGTGCTGAAACTCCGTCGGCAGGTAGATATACTTGGTCCGGTCATTGGTATCCACCAACTCCGTGTTCGCGTGGTAATAAACGGACTGGCCGGACGCCGCGATCTCCGCCTTGTCATAGGCCAGATAGTGCGCGGTACAAAATCCGTTAAAAGGAGCCCACGGATGCAGCACCCGGCGCTGCTGCGGATCGAACTCGCCGAAGAGTTTGTCGAAATTAGTGTTGAATCCGCCTTCATTCCCATTGTCCCAAAAAAGCACCGCCGGGTGGTTCACATCACGCACGACCATTTCCCGCACCAGCTTGGGGCCCACTTCGTTGTCGTACGCGTGATGCCAGCCGGTGAGCTCGTCCAAAACGTAAAGGCCCAGCTCGTCACAGAGATCAAGAAACTGTTTATCCGGCGGATAATGCGACATGCGGACGGCATTCATGTTCGCGTCTTTCATCGTCGCAATGTCGAGCCGGTGAACCGTCTCGCTCAGGCACCGGCCGGAATCCGGCCAGAAAGAATGGCGGTTGGCGCCCTGCAAAATAATTTTGCGGCCGTTCAAATAAATTCCGTCGCCATCGCGCACCTCCAGCGTGCGGAAACCAAAGCGCTGGCGGAGTTGGTGAACCGTTTTGCCTGCCTGCTTCAATCGGATTTCAACATTGTAAAGATTGGGGGTTTCGGCAGTCCAGAGTTTGGGGGTGGTGATTTGAGTTTGCAGACGGACTCCTTCCGCTGGCGCGGGCGCCGTCAACCGGACGCGGAAAGTGTCGCCGACATTTTCCCCGGCCAGCGTCTGAATCTGGGCTTCCACTTCATCGGCGTTCGTGGCGCCGTTGAGAAAAACCTCTGCTGAAAAGCTGCCATCAGCCCGGGCATCCACCGCCACGCGCTCGATGAACTGTGGCGGTACGGCCTCAAGATAAACCGGCCGGTAGATGCCGCCAAACACCCAGAAGTCGGCCAGTCGCTCCGCGTCATTCACGGAAGGATTGGCGGAGTGCCGGGCCACCGTCACTTCCAACTTGTTGGCGCCGCCCATTTGCACCAGCGGCGTCACCTCGTATTTGAAGCGGTAAAAACCACCTTGGTGCACGGGACCCACCGACTGGCCGTTGAGCTTGGCGTCCGTATCCGTCATCACGCCGTCAAACACGAGAAAGATACGCTTGCCGGCCCAACCGGGCGGCACGGTGAACTCCCGCTCGTAAAGGCCGCGCTCCGCCCAGGCGTTGGTCTGGTCCTTTTTGTAGCTCAACGTGCCAAAGCCATGCATATCCCACTGCGAAGGCACGGGTAAATTTGTCCAGAAACCCGAATTCGCGCCGGAGGTGCAGAAGAATTTCCACGGCACCGCATCGTCTTTGTCCCGGCCGGAGAGATACTGAATTTCAGTTGGCTGGGCCAGGGCGGCGACGGGCCACGCGAGGACAAACAACACCAGCATCAAACCAAAACGGAAAACACCAACCCGCCGCAGCCATTGGCTTATCTGGTCTGCCGTGGGTAGTGGACAGCGGGGAGGAATAGGATTTTTCATTCAACCTTTCAAGTGCTGCCGGAACTCGGTCGGCGTCATGCCGGTGTGGTGGCGGAAGAAATGGCTGAAATAAAATTCGCTGGAGAAGTTGAGCTGGGCGGCGACATCCTTGATGGATAACCGCTTGTCAGCAAGGAAAAGCCGGGATTGATCCAAACGGACGCGTTGGATGTGCTGGTGGATGGTGCCTTGGCCGGAGGTGCGGAAAAGTGCGCGCAGGCCGGAGTAGCTGATTTTGCCGACGGTGGCCAGCTCGACGGCCTTCCAGTCTTTGGCCGGGTTGGCGGAGATGGCGTTGAGGACGCGGACGACGGGAGCCGGCAGATCCGCCTGGGGCGACGTAAGCAACTCACGTGACATGAGCAGTTTGCCAAGCAAGTGGGTGATGGCCAGGTGGGCCTGCCATTCCCAGCCCACCGGTTTGCGGCGGACGAGGCGGAGGAGCTCGCTTTGGGTGCGCGCAGCAAAACGAAGGTCGTCGAGGGTGAACTCGGCGTTCTCGTAATCGCGGATTTCCTCGTGCCAGAATTCCAAGCCGGGGCCGCCGAAACGGAAGCCGGCAATGCTCAAATGCCTGCCGGGCAGCGGGATGTAGGTGCGCGGGTTGTTCATGTCCACGAGCCAGACCTCGCCGCCGCGCCGGAGGCGGAAACGGCGGGACTTGTACTCCAATTCGCCCTCGCCCGACTGCACCCAGAACAGGTGCGCGCCGGGCTTCTCAAAGCGCTCGTGGTGCTCCGGCTGGGTGATCCGGCGCACGCCGATGGAAAAAAGATGCCAAAGCAGCCGTCGGGCAACCGGCGAAGGCTCGACAAAAATCAGATTTTCAGATTGGCCAACGGCTTGAGACATTGCTCCTAATTACAGAATCACAGGGCGCGTGTCCACTGTTCCGGCCAGGAATATGAACCGGGCTTGATGGTGAGCCACAGGGAGTCATCGCCGGCCACGGCCAGGGTGGCCACGCCGGGGGCCCATTCGCGCCGCACGGCCAGCCGCGGCCACTGCATCCGGCGAACCAGTTCGGCCGAAGTCGCACCGCCTTCGGCAAAGATATTTTTGACCGCGACGCTCCGCAGGACAATTTCCGCGATGTCCAACAGATGTCCGGACAACCGCCGCGCCACCGCCACATCATGCACGGGCGGCAACCCGACACACAGCAGCACGCGCGGGGAATCCGCGAACGCCTGGACGACGCGCTGGGAAATCACTTCCTGCGCCCCGCGCGAAAACTCCGCACCCCACATTAATTCCTGGGGCAGGCTGAACACGGGCGTCGCCATGGCCTTCGCCGATTTGACCAGCTGCTGCACGGTCTTGCTTGCCGTCCCGCAGATGAACAGTTGCTTGCCGGCATCAAACTGGATTTCCTCGGCGGGCACGGGCGGACTGCCGTTCCGTTCCGCCGCCAGCAACGCGCCAAAATATTCCGAGCCGCCCACTGACAGCACATTTGCATCCCAAGCGTCCACCCATTCCTGGACATTGGCCGAAGAATCGGTCTGGCCGATCAGCAACGTATCCGCCGGCACGACCCGCTCACCATTGGCCAGGCGCAGCAGAAAATGTTCCGGCGCGGCCAGCAGCCGCAGCACCTGGGCGGAACGGCGGGGATGTTCCGGGTCATGGGCAAATTCCGTCCGGTGAATCGGCTGGCCATGCACAAAATATTCGCCGTCGCGAATCACGCGGCCCAGCGACGGATTGGCCGGCAGCAGCAGGGCGCGATTGAAATGCAGTTGCTGCATCACCGCCTCGACCTCCGCCGTCACGTTGCCGCGCAGCACCGAGTCCACTTTCTTGTAAATCCACCGGGCCCCCGCCAACCGGAGCAGCTTGGCGGCGGCCGCGGCACGCCGGGCGGCCTCCGGGGCCGGACAGGCGCGTGAATCCGTGTCCACACAGACCAGATCCGCCGTCCCGCTGGGTTTGCCGCTGCGGACGATTTCCGCCCGCAGGCCATGGCGCAGACCCACGGCCCCCAGTTCCGCCGCGCCGGTTAAATCATCGGCCACAACTCCGATCATACGAATCCTTTCGCTTTGCCCAAGGCCAGATCCGCCGCGACCTTGATGGCTGAAAAGAGGCTGGTGGCATCCGCCTTGCCCTGCCACGCGATGTCAAACGCCGTGCCATGATCCACCGACGTGCGGATGATTGGCAAACCCAGCGTCAAATTCACCCCGGTGTCAAAGGCCAGCAGCTTGAACGGAATATGCCCCTGGTCATGATAGAGCGTGACGATGGCGTCGAAATGTTTCCGCACATTGGTGGTAAAGGCCGCGTCGGGAACCAGCGGCCCCGCGACATCGAGTTTTTGCTTCTGCGCCAGACGCACCGCCGGGACGATGAATTGCTCCTCTTCGCGCCGGCCGAACAGGCCGTGTTCACCGGCGTGCGGGTTCAGGCCGCAGACGCCGAGGCGCGGCGCGCGACGCAACATCTGCCGCATCGCCTGCGCAGTCAACTCGATGACGTTCAGGACGCGTTCCACGGAGAGTTTCCGGGGCACCTCCGCATAGCCGATGTGCGTCGTAACCATGCTCACGGTCAGCTTGTCCGAATAAAGCATCATGCAACTGCGCGGCGCCTTGGTCAAGGAAGTGAAAATTTCCGTATGGCCGGGAAACTGGACGCCGGACAGGCGCAGCGATTCCTTGTGGATGGGCGCGGTGACCACGCCGTGAATTTTCCCGGCGAGCGCGGCGGAAATGGCGTTTTCGATGTAACAATACCCGGCCGCACCGCAGGCGGCGGAAATTTTTCCCGGCTTCACCCGGGCGGCGGCGATGGCGCCGCAATCCACCACCAGCGGGGTTTCAAAGTCGGCAACGGCCCCAAAATCAGCCGCACGCACAGTCCGCCAGGGACGCCGGGCCGAAGGCTGCCGCACCACCCGCCCCGGGCGGGAAATTTGCCGGGCGACCCGTTCCAGCACGGCGACATCGCCAAAGAGCACGGGCACGCAGATTTTCCGGACCGCCGCATCCCGCAACGCGCGCAGGCAGATTTCCGGACCGATGCCGGCCGGATCGCCCATCGTCAACCCGAGAATTGGCAGTTGGGTTTTCATTGACCATTCAGCAGGTGGAGCGCGGCCATCTGGCTGCGGATTTTTTCCAGCTCCGCCTCGGATACTTTGCGCAGCGGCGCCAGCACCTGCGGTCCGCACAAGCCGCGACAATGCATCGCCGCCTTCAAGGCCGCGAGCGACTCGTTCAGGTTGCGGCCTTTCTGATAAAGCGCCGCCACGACATTCATCCGCGCAACCAGTTCTGCCGCCGCCGGCCAGTCCGCCTTCTCCGCCGCGGCACACAGTTGGTGGCAAACGTCGGGAATCAGGTTCCCGACGCTGGGAACAATGCCATCGGCACCGAGTTTCAAACCGGCTTCCATGAGCGCCCCGACGCCGACGAACACGGAGAACTCCGGCCGGCCGCCGAAGCGACGCAGCAGTTCGGCATGTCGCGGCGGGTTGTTTTCCGAATCTTTGATGCCCGCCAAGCGCGGATGGCCGAGCAGTTTTTCCACCGCGTCGAGCGGAATGGAAATGCCCGTGGTCACCGGCATGTTGTACAGCAGCAGCGGCCCCGTCACCTTTTCCAACAGGGCGCGATACCACGCCTCCAGATTTTCCGGCGCCACGCGGTCGGAAATGGGGGGATGGGCCACCACGGCCGTGGCACCGACGGCGAAGAATTCATTGGCTTCCGCCAGGTCCGTGGCGCGGATATCGCCCAAGCCGGCAAACACCAGCGTCTTTTGAGCAGCGCGCTGCACGGCCAGCTCCACCAACCGCCGCCGCATGGCGCGCGGCACGTGGGCGCCCTCGCCGGTCGTGCCCAGCACGAAGATGCCTTCCACGCCGCCGGCCACCTGGGCCTCCACGAGCCGGTTCAGCGCCGGTTCATCCAGCGCGCCGGACGCCAGGAATGGCGTCACCACCGGCACGACGGCTCCGTGATATTTCACGTATTTTCTCATTTAAAAATCAATAGGCGGACTCGTAAATCCGCAGGGCATCCGCCTCGGTAAGCGGACGCAAATTATTTTTCAACAGGCGCGTCACCATCATCGCCGAGGCGGCCAGCCATGGAATGGCGTCGCGGGGAATGTTCAAGTCGGACAGCGTCTGCGGCACGCCGCAGGTGCGGGATAGCTGCGACAAAAACTCCACCCCCTGCTCCGCCATCACCAGCGCGGAGTCGTGACGCGCGACGCCGAGGGCCGCGGCAATATCGGCATAGCGCTCCGGCGCGGCGGAAAAATTGAAGCGCAAAACGTGCGGCAGCAGCAGGGCATTGGAGACGCCGTGGGCAATGTGGAACCGCCCGCCGAGCGGATACGCCAGCGCATGCACGGCCGCCGTGTTGACGGGGCCGAGGCACAACCCGCCGTAAAGACTGCCGAGCGAGAGGGCCGCGCGCGCTTCGCGGTCGCCGCCGTCACGCACCGCGCGGGCCAGGTGGGCCGCGATCAAGCGCACGCCGGAGAGCGCATAATTATCGACGAGGGGATGCGCGAACCGGTTCGCGTAGGCTTCAATGCAATGCGTCAGGGCATCCAGACCGGTCGCCGCCGTGACCGCCGGCGGCACGCTCAGCGTGAGCAGCGGGTCAATGAAAGCCGCATCCGGCACGAGATGCGGGCTGATGACACCCTTTTTCAATTCGTCGGTCTCATCCAAGAGAATGGCGTTCGGCGAGACTTCAGCGCCCGTGCCCGCCGTCGTCGGCAGGCAGACCAGCGGCAGGGCGCGCCCCGCGAGCAGATTAATGCCAAAAACTTCCGCCACGGTTTGCGGGCCATGCAGGAGAGCGGCCACCAGCTTGGCAACATCAATCGCGCTGCCGCCGCCGATGCCGAGCACGCCGTCAATAGTATCCGCGCGTGCCGCCCGCAACGTGGCTTCAAACCAGGCGCAGGTCGGTTCTCGATCCACCGGCACGGCGAGCAGCGTCTGCACGCCGGATTTGTCCAAAGCCTCCATCACGGCGCCGAGGGTCGGCAGCACGGGAGAACTGGAGACGAGCAGGACGCGCCGGACGCCGCGCTGCGCCAGAAATTCGGCGCACTGCGGCGCACAGCCGTCGCCAAAAACCAGGCGCGGCGGTTGGAGGAGGGTGACAATGTTCATACCGGTTTGACCCCCAGGTTTTTCCGGTTTTTCAGCCAGCCCCAGAAGGTCCATTCCGTTTTAACATTGGCATCCGCCGGGAAAAACCAGCTCGCACCGTAACCGACGAAAAGCACGATGACGTGGGCACCCACGCCGATCATCACGTCCGGCCAGGTATAATTCCAGCCGAGGTCGAGCATTTTGTATTTGCCGCCGGTCAGCGTGGCCCAAGCGGTGAAAATGAGCGCGGTGGTGATGCCGATCCAGAGCCCCTGCTTGTTCGCCCGGCGGCTGAAGAAGGCGAGCAGAAACATTCCCGCCAGGCCGGCCGAGACAATCGCCGTGGCGGCATAGTATAGCGAGAGCGCGCTCTCGCCTTTGCGGGCAATAAAGGCGCCGATGCACACGGCCAGACAACCGCTGACGGCCACGATCATTTTCCCCATGAACAGCCGCTGCTTGTCCGTGGAATGCGGCCGCAGCCGGCGGTAATAATCCTCCACGCCCACGGCGGAAAGGCAGTTCAAGTCCGAGGACATCGTGGACATCGCGGCGGAAAAGAGCGCGGCCATGAAAACGCCCGCCAAGCCGGCCGGAATCTTCGTCGTCAGGAAATACGGAAACACCTGGTCGGCGATGACCTTGCCGTTTTTATCCAGCAAATGCGGCGGCAACACTTCGCCCGACAACTGGTAAAAAGCCCACAGCAGCGTCCCAACCAGCATGAAGGCCGTCCACGCCGGCACACACAAGCCGGCGCCGAGGGCCACGCCTTTCAGGGCGTCCCGGTCGGTTTTCGCCACCAGGTAGCGTTGCACCAGGGTTTGATCGGCCGCGTATTTTTGCAGGTACCAGAACGAGCCGTAGAGCAGCATCACCCAAAAATTACCGTTCTGGGAGAAGTTGCAGTCAAAACTGCCGAGGCTGAATTTATGCTGCTCCGCAGCCAGGTGAAATGCCGCGCCCGGCCCGCCGGGCATGATATAAAACAGCACGCCAATGACCACGGCCACCCCGATGAGCTTCACGATGCCTTGCAACACCTCCGTCCAGATCACGGCCTCGAGACCGCCGATAAGGGTGTAAACGACTGTCACAATCCCGACGCTGATGATGACGTGATATTTGTCCCAGCCCGTCATGCCGCAGATGGCGGCGGTGATGGTGAACAGCACGAAGCCCATCTTGGAAAAATGGCCGGCGGTGAAGGCCAGCGCACTGTAGGCCCGCGCACCGTAGCCGAACCGTTTTTCAAAATATTCGTAGGCGCTCATGCCCACGGCGTGCCGGAAAAAGGCAATCAGGGTCGTGCCCGCCACCAGCAAAATCCCGACCGCCATGAACCCTGGCACGAGCAGGTTCCAGTTGCCCTTGTAGGCGGCGCCAGGATACGCGATGAACGTGATGCTGCTGATGATCGTCGCAAAAATGGAAAGCCCCATGGCCCAGTGCGGAATCGAGCGCCGCGCCACAAAATAGGCTTCCGTCGTCGTCTGCCGCCGCGCGAATTTAAGCGCGATCAGCGCCACCCCCACGAAGTAGGCGGCGATCACAAGTAAATCCAATGTGCGGAGTGAATTCATGAATTATCGAGCCGTCCCTTTCGCTTCCGTGAGGTCCCCGGCCAGGCACCCATTGGTGAAAAAAGCGGTGCGGGCCGGCCCGCCCGTTTCCGCCCACTGAAAACTGGGGCCGTCCGCGACAAAACCAGAAAAATGACGTGGCAAATCCCGGGCCACCGGCTCCGTGTTCCAGTTGGATTCCACCTTTTTCCGGCCGTCCGGCCAGAACTGCGTCCAGACACTATGATGTTGTGGCAGATCATGCGCCCAGCACCACAGCTTCTTTCCATCGGTCGCCCAAAATGTCTCCGTCCCGGTCTTGCGGCCATTTTCATATGTGACTTCATGCTGCTTCTTACCCGTCACGTAAAAATCTGTTTCCGGGCCATGGAGCAAATAGCGGCCATCCGGGCAAATCCGGGCCCCCCATTGCGAGCGAACTTTGCCATTCGGAAAGTTCTCAGCATACGCTTTCACCTCGCCACCGCTGGATTCCGGCATGAGGTCGCCGGCCGCCGAAAAGACCCAGGCTTCGTTGAATTCGTAGTGCAGACACGGCTGCGTCATGGTCGCCAAAACATGAATAACGCCGTTGGGGGCCTGCCGGGCCGTGGCGTAGCCGAGCGTGCCAAAATTCCGGTCTTCGTGGTGCGGCAGCAGGACGGGCAGATTTTTAAACTGCCAGTCCGCACCATTATTGGTGGAGACGGCCACGAAAGCCCCCGCGCCCAGTTTCCAGGCGGGGGGAAATTTACCCGATTTTTTAATATAGGAATCACTGGCGTAGAACAGATGGCCGTTCGCCAGCCGGATCAGGCTGGGGCGCTGATTACCGCCCAGCGCCGGGAACGGTGAAGCCGTGGCCGCCTGCCAGTCCGCGCCGAGGTTCGTCGAGATATTCTGCGGGGTCCACCCATCGATGCAGTAATTCTTGCCGCCGAAGGAGAGCAGCCAGCCCTGGTCATTGAGCGGGACCATGGTGGAGTGGCGCGCGCCGGTATGGCCGGCCAGTTGCCGCCAGTGGACACCCTCATCCGCACTGCGCCAGAGAAAGCTTTGATCCTTCGCCGCGTCCATCGCAAAATACATGGCCCTATCGCTGCCGCGGAAGGCGCTGTTGATGGGTTGCGGGGTAAAATCTTCCGCCGGCTGAGCCAGTTGCGGCAACGAGAGCGTCCAGGTCGCGCCGTTGTCCGTGGAAGCCGCCATTTTGAAGGGCAGCCACGGCGTGCCATCCCGGCCACCGCCAAAGAAGCGAACCGTGCCGCCATCATTCCACAGCAAACCCGACTGGTCGTTCGCGCCTTCAAAGTCACAAAACAGCTCCGGCAAATCCCACTGTTCGGCACCATGACGCAGCCGCGCCTGCACAAA
>Ga0302322_100000757_pt1 | contig 25255 bp, 17 predicted proteins | sample Fen_T0_2_FD_203757 | JGI IMG/M metagenome (GOLD analysis project Ga0302322, IMG submission 203757) | Peat permafrost microbial communities from Stordalen Mire near Abisko, Sweden - Fen_T0_2 | ecosystem: Environmental > Terrestrial > Soil > Wetlands > Permafrost | place: Sweden: Abisko...
TCCGCCGTGATCAGATTTTGGGATACGGCCTTGGCTTTGACCCGAGCCAGATTGATGCCGGCACCGTCGTCCATGATCTCGATGTTGACCTGGCCGCCCTCGTGGTACGCACGAAGGGAGAGAAGGCCTTCCTCGGCCTTGCCGGCATCGCGCCGCTTTTCCGGGGACTCGATGCCATGGTCGATTGAATTCCGGACGATGTGCGTCAGCGGGTCCTTGATGGCCTCGATGATGGTGCGGTCCAGTTCGGTGCTCTGACCGTCCATGATCAGACGGACTTTCTTGCCGAGTTCGTGGGACACGTCGCGCACCACGCGGGGAAACTTGGCCCAGACACTGCCAATCGGCTGCATGCGCGTCTTCATGACGCTTTCCTGCAGTTCGGTGGTGATGCTGTTGAGCCGCTGCGAGGCGGTCATGAGTGCGGCCTGGTCGAACACCGTGGTGTTAGCGACGATCTGATTGCGGGCGAGCACGAGTTCGCCGACGAGATTCATCACCTTGTCGAGTTGGCCGACGTCGACGCGGATGGCGTTGTCGGCGACGCTCGAGCGGGTGGAAGATTCGTTGGGGACCGTGGTTGCCGGACCGGCCGGAACCGGCGGGGCGATGGTGGCGGGAAGGGTGGGAGCCGGTGCCTCGTCCTCAAAAAGACCGAACGCTTCATTGACCACCGCAGCGGGGGCAGCGGGCAGAGCGTCGGGATTCTGCAGGGCCTCGAGTTTCGCCTTCAACTCCGGATGATCGTTGGTGCCGTCGGTTCCGCCGGCCTCAATGCAACGGAGCATTCCGCGCAGGGCATCGGAGAGAGACAACAGGGTGGAAATCATTTCCGGCGTAGTCGTCAGCTTGCCATCGCGGAGCAGACTCAGGAGGTTTTCGCCGCAATGGGCCGTCTTCTCGATGCGCCCGAATCCGAGGCAGCCCGCTGTGCCTTTCAAGGTGTGGATGACGCGGAAGACGGTATTCATGGCCTCGCTGCCGCCGCCGCCTGCCTCCATCGCGAGCAACTCGCGATCAAACCGGTCCAGCCCCTCGTGGCTCTCAAGGAGAAGGTCGTTGACGAGTTCCTTTTGAAGCGTGTCGGTAAGAGACATGCGGCGTGAATTCAGGCAGGAAGAACTTTCGCGACCACCGCAAGAAGTTGTTCCTGGCTGAAAGGCTTGACGATCCAACCCGTGGCGCCGGCGCTGCGGCCCAAGAGTTTCTTGCCGGGATCCGATTCGGTCGTGAGAAGGATGATCGGAGTGCGGGCAAAGGCGGGCAACGCGCGCAGCTGTTTGGTCAATTCGATTCCGTCCATGTTCGGCATGTTCACGTCGGTGATGACCAGGTCGACGGGACGCTGGCGCAGAATCGTCAGGGCTTCGCGGCCATCGGCCGCCTCCAACACCTCATGACCGGCACCCTTGAGCGTGAAGGAGACCATTTTGCGCATGGTCGCAGCGTCGTCCACAGTGATGATCTTCTTACTCATTTGTGGGCAGCGAGGTTCTGTGCGAGGCGGGCCAGATTATGCATGCGGTGTAGGGGAGAAAGAGGAAATGGTAATAATAGGCCGCTTCGGGAAGGCGGACATGTAGTATTAGAGTCTCCAAATCGGCCCATTGGGGTTGATTCTTTAGGTCAATATCCCCTTCGCACCGACTGATCACCGGTGCTGAACTGCCTGACTCTCCGTCGGCTTTGGCGTCTCGGCCGGGGCATCCAGCCAAAGATCAACCTCACCCGTCACGGCCGGACTCGGCGGGACCGACGGCACTTCCGGCGAGGCGGCGGCGGGTTCGTCCACGCCAAAGAGTTCGACCTCGCCGACGCCCGGTGCGGCCGAGATTGGCGGAGTTTCGGTCGGCTCAGGCTGGGTCGGCGCTGATTTTTCCGTCACCTCATGGCCCAACGCGCGCCGGTGCACGTCGCCCTCTCCGCTCATGGTATAGAAAGAAAAGAAATGGTCCGTCAGACCCTGGGGATCAACCTTGATGCCGGATCGGTCGGCCGTCTGCTGGGCGGTGTCGCCGAGCTCGCGGACCACTGCCTGCAACGAGGTCAAGGGTTGGGTCGCGATGGAGATAAACTCGGAAAGGGTGGTGGCCGATCGGATCTCTTCATCCATCCGCGGCAGGAGTTCACCGATGTGGTGCAGCACCTTGAAGGCACTGTCGCGATACTCGTGCAGGTTGGTATTCAAACCACCCGCTTCCCCGGTGAGGGTTCGGTTGAAATTGATGCTGCGCTCCTGGATGCCACGGAAGGAGCTGACCATTTCCGCCAGTTCGCCGGTGAGGCGGTCCAGCTCGATGGCGAGCCGGGTGCTGAGTTCGCTCGTTTCGCGCGAAATCGCACTCGTTTGGGCCGAGAGGACCTCCAATCCGGTGCCGGCCCCGATGTGGGCGGACTGCACCTCGGCATTGAGACCGATCAACTGAATTTCGAACGATAGATTGCGAATGAAACTCGTGAAGTTGGTCGTCATGCCCCCGATCGGTTCGATGGTGCGGTACGACTCGACCGCGAAATTCTCGGCGGTACCCACCAGCCGGAGGACATCCGCGAGGGAATCGAGGAGGATCTGCAGGGCGCCGTCGGTGCCGGTGGTGACATTGTCGAGATCGCGCAGGGCCACGCAGGCGCCGTCGAGTTCGGCGACGCGCTGCATGATTTCGTTTAACCCCGAAGCGACAACGCCGCCCGCCTCGAGGAGATCCGTGTGCATGACGTCGATTTGGGCGGCGCAAATCCGGCCTGACTGTTCGAGGAAGCGAAGCATCCGGCAGGTTTCCGTGCGACTTTCCGGAAGTGAAAGCAGACGGGATTCCATCTCGGTCAGGATTTTTCGCGTGTGATCGAGCTTTTGCGTCATGGCGTCGTGAAACTGCAGCGACATGACCACTTTGCCGGTGTCGCGGGAGATGGCATGGCTGACCCCGGCCAATCGGGTATCGCGGTCGCGGTTCCGCTCGTAACTGTCCTTCATCTTCGTCAGCGATTGGGTCATCTCCGTCCGCAGGCCGGCCACGGTATGTTTGGCCTGGGCCGTTTTGGTTCCGAGCTGGGCGACCACCCGGTTGAGGATTTCTTTGATTTTCCGAATGAGTTCGAATTTCTCGCGGAATCCACTTTCGACGTGTTCGCGCACCCGCTCGATGTCGAGCACCAGGGCGTGAAACATGGTCTGCACCTCGGGGCTGAGTCCGCCCGACTCCACTTTGAAGAGTGTTTGCAGGTAGGTGAGCGGGGCCAGGGTGCGGGTCAGCGCCTGTTCCGCGGCGAGGGTGCTGCTGAGCTGATCGTTGGCGAGATTGAGGCGGATGATGAGTTCCTCGCTCTCCTTGGTGTTGCGTTCCACGAATTCGATGGCGGCCCAGATTTGTTCGGCGGTGGAGTCGATGATGATCTCGCCGCCACCCTGCCCGAGCGCCAGGGAGATCAGCGCTTCCCCGTGCTCGACAAATTCGCCGCTCAGTTTGATGGCGGTTTCGACGGAGTTGCTGATCTGCAGGAAGCGGGCCTCGATGGTGTGCATGGCCCGGTCCAAATCAGTGGTCGCCGATTGGATCCGGCCAAGATACGGCGGGAGGTCGCGTCGGACCCGTTCCCGCAACGGCACGAGACGGCCGGCGGCTTCCGCCAGTTTCTTTTGCAGATAATGTTGGATCTTTCTGACGTTCATGCCTTCACCGCGGGAGGGACGTTGACCTGGTAAACGGTCGACTTACCGTAGGTCACCGGCGTCCAGGCCGGATCCAAATTGATGGTGCTCTCGGCGGTGCCGAGGAAGAGTGCACCCTGGGGTTGGAGGCACGCCCGGATCTTTCGCAGGATGGTCTGCTTGGTCGGAACGTCGAAGTAGATCATGACGTTCCGGATCAGGACGACGTCGAACGGGGGAAAGATGGGCCAGGGCTCGATGAGGTTCATCGCGCGGAACTCGATGCCTCGTTTCAGTTCGTCCTTCACCACCCAGCGGTCGTCCTGCTTGCGAAAATATTTGATCAGCAGCGGCGCCGGCAGTCCGCGGTTGACCTCGAACTGATTGTAACTGCCGGCGCGGGCCTGGGCCAGCACGGTGGGCGAAAGATCAGTGGCGAGAATCGAGACGTTCCAATTGGCCAGTTGGGGAAAGTTCTCCCGTAGCAGCATGGCCAGACTGTAGGGTTCCTGCCCGGTGGAACAGGCGGCGGACCAGATGGTGAGCTTCCGGGTGGCCGCACGCTGCTCGAGCAGGGCCGGCACGATGTTCTTGCGCAAGGCTTCGAACGGCTGGAAGTCACGAAAGAAGAAGGTCTCGTTGGTGGTGAGCGCGTCGATCGCCTTGGTATGCACGGCACCGAGGGACGGATCGCGGCGCATCAGGGAGATCAGTTCGCTCAGGCTCTTGCAGCCCTGGCTGTGGACCAGCGGGGCGAGCCGCGTTTCCACAAAGTATTCTTTACCCGGATCAATGACAATGGCCGCGTTGCGCCGGGCGAGGTCGCGAACGTAGTCGAATTCTGCAATCGAGATGGCCATGTGGAAGGGAGGGTTAAGGCAGGCCGCGAAGGCGACGCAGGATTTCACCGGCAAGTTGGGACAAAGGGAGAATCTTGTCGGCGAGTCCGGCCTGCGCGACGTGGCCGGGCATGCCCCAGACGACGCTGCTGGCCTCATCCTGCGCCAGGATGCGGCCGCCGCGCTCGCGAATGTGCTGGGACCCGCGCAGGCCATCCTGGCCCATGCCCGTGAGCACCGTGGCTAGAATCGCCGGACCGTACACGGCGGCGATGCTCCGAAAAAGAACGTCGACGGCCGGCCGGCAGGAATTCTCGGGCGGTTCGTCCTGGAGATGAAGGCGGATCCGCGCGCCGTCGCTGCGAACTTCCATGTGCCGTCCGCCGGGGGCGATGTAGATCCGACCGGCCTCAAGCAACTGCCCCTCCTCGCCCTCGACGAAACGATTGGGCGAACCCTTGTCCAGGCGCTCGGCGAGCATCTTGGTGAACAACGGAGGCATGTGCTGGACGATCACGCCGGGCACCGGCAGGGAAAGAGGGATCCCGGAGAAAAGTTCTGCGAGGGCATTTGGGCCCCCGGTCGAACAGCCGATAGCCAGGATCTTGGGGGTGACGACCGGTCCGGTCGGCAGGGCGATCTTCACGCCCAGGTTGCCCGCCGGCACGGGTGGCCGCGAGATGGTTGGACTCAACGGGACGCTGTGGCGGCAATGCAGTTTGATCTTGGGGATCAGCTCAAATTTCAGGCGCTCGATCGCCTCGGTCACATTGCCCACATTGGCGGGTTTAGTGACGTAGTCGGTGGCGCCGGCGGCGAGGGCATCAAGCGTGCTGGCGGCGCCCTTCATGGTCAGCGTGCTGAACATGATCACCGGGAGCTTCGGGTAGGTCTTGCGCAACTCGCGGACGGTTTCCAGGCCGTTCATTTCCGGCATCTCCACGTCCATCGTGATGAGGTCGGGATTGACCTGGGGAATTTTCTGCAGCGCGATCCGGCCGTTGGCGGCAGCCCCGACGACCTCGATCGCGGGATCGGCGCTCAACGCCTCGGTGATCAGCCGACGTATGACTACGGCGTCGTCGACGATCAGGACTCGGATACGGGGCATGGCGGGGAGGGTCCGGAAATCAGTCGATCGCGCCGATCAACCGCAGTTTATCCACGACCATTTCTTCCGTCATTGGCTTCATCAGAAAATCGGTGGCGCCCGCATCCAGGGCTTCGGCGACGTCGTCCATCGTGGTGTGCGAGGTGACCATCAGCAATTTCATGTCGGCGTAGGCCGGGTCGGCGCGCACGGCCTTGACGAATTCCAGTCCGTTCATCCGGGGCATGTCCCAGTCGACGAGGGCGAGGTCGATCGGCGTGTGCTTGTGCAGTTGCTCCAGGGCTTGGATGCCATCCTCCGCTTCGAGCACTTCGCCCGTGAAGCTGGTGATGTAGGAGGCGAGCAGACGACGCATCGTGCGCGAGTCATCAATGATTAACGTTTTCATTGTTAGTTGGGAGGGGCGTCGTCAGCGGTAATGGTAGCCTTGGACATATTCCACCGTAAGTGACTGATCGTCACTTTTACCCAACAATTTAGGCCCGTTTTCCCGGGTGAAAAGAGGGCTCGCTCCGCCAGCACTTTAGGCGTCGAACAGCCGGCCACCGGGCGCCTTGCGGGGTCGCGTCAAAGCGAGCTCAATTGAATCATGGAGGCCGCACCGCATGCCACCAAGGCTGGCGAGAAGGCAGACTGGCAAGGCTTGATCTCAATGATTTCGGAACGCGGCTTTCGACTGAAGGACCAGCGAATGCCGGAGCCGCCCGCCAACCTTCGATCGATTGGCGTACGGAACTCAAGAGGCGATGACGCCTTTTTGTCGGACAGTGAAACCTGCGCCAATCCAAGGGTTCAGTTCCATCTTGAGGGCCCGCCCGGTTAAGTTATCTCTAATTGAGATTCGGAATCGTGCGGTTTTTCGGGCCATATTCTGAGTGCCAATAATTTACCTCCCTAAATTCAGCAAAAAATTTGCCGCCATCATCCTACGGCATTCGCCCGTATATTGAGGGTGGTTCAAGCAACGTTGAGCGAAGAATGTCTGACGAGAATCCAGTGTCGGTAGATATCTTGCTTGCCCGCGCAAGCGGTGCAATTCGAGACGGGCGCGCAGATACTTATTGTCTGCCGTTGCTCCCGCTCCTGGAGCATCCTTGGTCGACGGCAGCGAATGAGTTGCCCGAGTGTTTGGGAAGATTCAAGGAGTTTGAGAAGAACGACCTGGTTGCCGAAGATGTGGTCATTTTTGGGTTATGCGAAAGCTCCCAGTATTGGGTCGGTTTAGCGCTTGGGTGGATCGAAGATGGCTTCCCAGTTAGCGCCCGTATTAAAGAGGCACTCGATCTCGTCTCACAACGAAAACACCTCCCTCAACGCGAGCGGCACACTGCGTGGCGCTTGTTCCACAAAGATGCCTAACCACTTTCCGCAGCCGCCGCTTCGCGCGGCTGATTAAAGCGTTCGGCAATACGAACTTTATGAAATGCTTCTACGCCCCGAATGAAGACGCTGTCGGCGTCTGTAAATCATGTGGTCGCGGTTTGTCTGCCCGCTATCTAACCGAATTTCCCGATGGACTCGCATGCAAAGGTCGATGCGAAGGCATCGTTGAAGCCACAATTGGAATGATAAATCGTAGTACTAAAATATCAGCGACCTCTGCTTCGATCGTTCAGACCAACGCTAAAACGATGGCGGTTACTGGTTCCTTTTTTCTAGCCATGGGAGCCGCATTTTGGGTCGCCGCCGCCAAAACTCGCGGATTTGACCTCGGTTTTTACATGGGTGTTTCGTTTATTGCATACGGCGGCTACATCCTCTTCAGAGCATACAAAACCGTTAAGGCTTCGAATAAATAACATGCCGAACCAATCCGCGAATCCGACTTGGGTCTCAGGTCCAATCGGATGACGTCAACGTTGGGCATCAAATAATATGTTATCTGCATCCTATGATAGAGCGTTCGTTTGGACTACAATTGCCTGCGTTGTTATCCTTGGCTTCGTTTTAAAGGGACGAATGCGAGAATTCTACATCGCATCGGTTGCGGCATTCGTAGGCGTCTTTATTATTGCCGAGGCGGCGATGCGTGGCGCTGAAAATCACGGATCGATGAGACCTTATCGGAGCAAAGGTTACGTTGTGGGCGTTGGCTGGTATCAGGAAATCGGCGTCGGAATTGTCGTCGTGGTCGGTAGCGTCCACTTTATTGTTAGCTCCCGGAAAAAGAGAAAAAAGCCCAACCACGCGGCGGAAACGATCTCGCCAGGCCAAGCTGGTTCAGAATAACGATGGCAACACTTGTACAGCCATGACCGATGACCGACCATCTACTTCAACGATTTTGATCATTGCGCTACTCGTAGCGAACCTCGGGCTTTCGGCATATACAGCTTTTCGGCGGCTGCCGGCCCCGGAAGGTGAGCCGTCGAAGGAAGCGGCTACATCCGCGGTTTCACCTGCCGAGGCCAACCGGTTAGTAGAGGCGATTGTCCCACTTTATAACGCAAAAAACATTTCCGCTCTTTACGAAAGATTCGATCAACTTGCCCGAGTCCAATTTACGCAGGAACAATTCGGGGCGCAGATGGAGAAGTTAGCTGCGGTTATTGGGCATATCGAGGGTTACGCTTACTCACACGCAACGGTGGCTGGCGCCGAAGGAGGGCGAACCTACTACACTTTGCACTTTAAGGTAAGCCTGTCGGGCGGTCCGTTCTCTACCGGAGACTTGACGATTACTGCAGCTCGCAATGCAGATGGGATCAGCCTCTTTGGTTTATTCATCAATGGCACGACTGGCCAGCGGAGCCAGTAGGCGCTTTGAAATATCGAGCGTGCATTTGCAATCCATGAAGCGGCCGAACCAATCCGCGAATCCGCCGCTGGCCAAGGTCCAGCTCGGATGACGTCAGCGTTCGGCGGACGATGAAATTTTGGAACGTAGATCAGATCCTCGACGGTGTCCTGCACGCCAGCGCATCGACGTACATCTTCTCCTTCCTTGGCGTCGCGGCACTCTTCGCATTCGGCTTTGGCATCTCTGCTTGGTTCACACCGGAGAGAGACAAATCAAGCGAGGTCGAAAAAACGCCGATCACTACCCGACCAAACGAAGTCGCCGGCAAGAACGAGCCGATCAACCAGAACACAACGGCCAACGACCTTCATGCGGACTGAATCGCACCTGGCGCTCGAATCCGGTCCTACGGTCCGTTCACTGAAACATTCGGCAAACGCAGGATCCGCAGAAATTCTTCCTTGAGGTGAAGCGATTCGTCTGGGTCGGCAATTTTGGCATGGCATTCTTGTGCTTTAGTTGGCTGCCGTGGTGGCTTACGGGCACAATGGGAGGCCATTTGGGAAGAAAAAGGGCAGGAACTAGGTTACCGCGGACACGGCCCCAAAACAGGTCGAAAACCTCCTAGAAACTGTATTTGCCGAGGCGAAAATACGGGGCAGCGGACGGCTTTATTCATCGCGCGGGCCTTTTTTTTGCCGCACTTGTTCGCTCAGAGTTCCCCAGAATAACTCTCTCCGCTGAACTGGTCGGGACGGCGAGATTCGAACTCGCGACCTCTTGCTCCCGAAGCAAGCGCTCTACCAGGCTAAGCTACGTCCCGTTGCCGGCTCCGGCCGTCCGAAGCTGAAGGGTCACGAGATAAAAAAGTTCCGACCGTAGCAACCTCAAATTAGAGGGTCGCGGCGGGATTTTTTCCGCGCCAGCCGATCCATTGATCGAGCGGAAACCGAACTGCCCGGAACGAGCCCGCCGGCTTGACCTTCGCGGGCTCGGCGCAGCCTGAAAACGGCGGCTTCCCGCGGGCCGGCCAACGGCTCAGGTGGGGTCCGGGTTCGAGCGCAGGGTGGGGCCGTCGACCCAGGAGGCAGGGATGGTGGTAGTCGAGGGATGCTCGGGCACGCCGCACTCGTTGCGATGCAGCGCGGCAATCAAAAGTTCCACTCCGCGAGCCCCGAGCAGCGCGGGTTGGAGGTCCAGTCCCGCGCACGTCTCCGTATTGCTGGTAAGATTCAGGCAGCAAAAGCCGTGGGTGGCCGGGATGCGGGCGCCACACGCTTTCATCCAGTCCATGACCTCGGCGCGATGGCACAGCACGGCATCCGGGCGTTTGGCTTTGAACCAGCGGACAAAGTCCTCGCGTTCGAAAGACGGCAGCACCAAAGGCGGCAGCGCCTCCTTCATGGAGTGATGTTCGTGATAGGTGTGAAAGGCGGCCTCCCAGCGGTGCAAGAGGCGCGCGTCATGGTCGGCGTGGAGCACGAGCCCAAGGCGATGATAACCCAGTTCGTGGAGTCGCTGCACCGCGATCACCATCGAGCGGTAGTGGTCCGAGCACACGGTGTGCAAACCCGGCCGCTCAATCAGATAATCGGTGTAGATGCCGGCAAAATGATTCCAATCGAGTCCGCTGAGGTCGGCATTCTTGGCGATGGGCAACACCAGCAGTCCGCGAATGCCGCGGGCCCGCAGAATGCTGTCCAAGCGCGTGCTGGAGATTCCCTTCGTGCCGGTGACGATGGTTTCAGCCTTGAAACCCAATTCGGCCGCCCGGTTGACCGCACCACGCACGAGTTCGCGGTGATATCGGTTGGAGCTGGCGGGACGATTGTCCGGGCCGTCGAGATCGACGATGGCGAGCAAACCGCGAAAAGCCCCCGAACGCGCGCGGCGCATTTCCGACATCAATGCTCCCGCCAGCGGGTTTGGCTGGTAGCCCGCCACGCGGGCGGCCTTCTGCACACGGGCCCGGGTGGCCGGATTAACGCGGGGCGATTCACGCAACGCCTCGGAAACGGTCGTATGCGAAAGACCCAGGCTGCGGGCAATCGTGCGGATGGAGCAGGTGGACATGGGGACCGGGATGTCTTCTTACAGTAAGAACCTAGGGGCAGGTCTCGGGCGATGACGAGCGCGAATTGACCGGATGGCGGACGTCCGCTGCATTCGTCGAGCGATGGTGAACACCGGTTGACCGCAGCTTGGTCCGGCCATGGCCGCATCTAAGGTGGAGTGCGCTGACCCCAGCGCGCTTGGCTTCGCCGCCGCTCCAAACCAGCGCATTGGGTCAATGCGCTGCACCTCGGGTGCGCTGACCTTTCAGGGCGCGAGCAACCGGATTGAACCTGATCCCACTTGGTGCGCCGGACTTCTGGTGCGATCAGCGGATCTCTTGCCCGCTCGTCCGGGCGGCCATGAATACTTGCCGCGGGCTGCGGACCCGATTCTATCGGCATCTCACCATGCTCCCGACTCTCTTGCTCCCTATCTTGTTGGCCGCCGTCACGCCTGGCGGGGCAGGGGAATTGATGGCGCAGGACCATTTTGAGCACGACTACGGACAATGGGCGATTGAGCAAATGCCGGGGGGCCACTGTTCGATCGCGGGCGGCGTGCTCACGGTCGAGGACGAAGCGGGTTGCACGGTGTGGTGGCGGGAGAAGCTGACGGCGCCGCTGGTCATCACCTACGAGGCGACCGTAATCCAGGCCGGGGGGCCGCACGATCGGGTGTCAGATCTGAATTGTTTTTGGCTGGCCACGGATCCCGCGCGCCCGGACTTCTTGGCTCCGGGGCACGGCCGCACGGGAAAGTTCGAGGATTATGATCGATTGCGGACCTATTATGTCGGCCTGGGCGGAAACGAGAACACCACGACCCGCTTTCGCCGCTACGCCGGCGATGGCACGAAACCATTGTTACCGGAACACGATCGGCGCGAGCGGGCGGTGCTGCTGGAAGGCAATCGCCCCTATCGGATCTCGATCGTCGCGCTAGCCGACGGCACCGTCCGCTATTCGCGCGACGGAGAATTGATTTTTGAATACCGAGATCCCGCGCCTCTGAAGGAAGGATGGTTTGGTTTTCGCACGGTTCACAGCCACCTCCGCATCCGCAATTTTCAGGTCAGCCGGCCGGCTCCGTGATTCGTCCGGTGACCCTGGACATAGATCGTGGTGCTTGCCGCAATAGTTCCCGAGCGAATGGCTAACTTCCCAATTGTATGACCGCCGCTCCGAGCGGTTCCAGGGTCAGCGACTTTGCGATGGTGCGGTTCGTCAATAAATCGAGTCCGCTCAAGGGCCCGAGCGGGACTTTGGCCGGGCGTTCGGTGTGGTTTAGCAAAAAGAGGAAGGAGGTCGGGCCGGATTCTCTCCGCGTGACTTCGATGCCCGGTGGGGCGAGCAGGGTCGGCGTGACCTCGGCCGCCCGGGTGACTTGCGCGAGCAAATGGTCCAGTCCGGCCGAATCGAGTCGTGTGCCCAGATAGTAGGCCAGACCCTGCCCGTGGCGGTGGCGAGTTACGGCGGGGCGTCCGGCGAAGAAGTCCCCGGTGTAGGTGGCGAGCGCCTCCGCCCCTTCGAGGTGAAGGAGATCGCACCAATGGTCGCAGGCGAACGTGGGTTTCGCCCGGCCGAAGCGAACGCCATTGGTGCGTCCTTCCGGATAAGGACACCATTCCTCGACCCATAGGCCGAGCGTTTCGCGGAGCATCGCCGGGTAGCCACCGAGCAATACGTGTTCGTTCGCGTCGACGATGCCGGAAAAATAAGTGGCGACTAACGAGCCGCCGCGGGCGACAAAATTTGCGAGGTTTTCCGCGTCGGGCGCCGTCAGCAGGTAAAGCGCCGGGGTCAGGATCAGCGAATATCCCGTGAGGTCCGCGCCTGGATGCACGAAATCGACGCCGATGTTTCGGTCGTAAAACCAGCGGTGCAGCGTTTGCGCCCACGCAGCGTAATCGATGCGTCCGGGCTTGGATTCGGTTTCGACCGCCCACCAGGCCTGCCAGTCGAACGCAATGGCCACGCGGTTGCGGACGAGCGAGCCGGCCACCGCCCTGAGTTTCTGCAGTTCGGCGCCCAACGCCTTCACCTCGGCGAAGACCCGGCTGCGGGCGGCAGGCACATGTTGAATGAATGCGCTGTGGAATTTTTCGGCGCCGGCCCGGGAGGCCCGCCATTGGAAAAACATCACGCCGTCGCCACCGCGGGCCACGGCTTGAAGACTGCCAAGCCGCATGATTCCGGGGCGCTTGGGCAAATTGACCGGGCGCCAATTGACCGCCGAGGTGGCTTGTTCCATGAGCACGAATGGCCGGTCGGGTTTTAGCGACCGCATCAGATCGTGACCGACCGCACCGGCGTGCCGGGCGGCCACCGGGTCGACGGGATCGGGGTAGCTGTCCCACGCGACGTAATCGATTTCTGCCGCCCAGCTCCGGTAATCCAGCGGTTTGAAGAACCCCATGAAGTTCGTCGTGATCGGAATCGATGGTGTCACCTCGCGCAAGATCGCCGCCTCCATTCGGTACAAGTCGAGAAATGCGTCATTGGTGAAACGCTTGAAATCGAGGCATTGCGTCGGGTTGCAGTGATACGGCGCGCGGCGTGGCGTGAGGATTTCCTCCCACGATCCGTAGCCCTGACTCCAAAAGGCGGTGCCCCAGGCCTCGTTTAATGCCGCGATGGTGCCGTAGCGCGCCTTGAGCCAGGCGCGAAAGCCCTTGGTGCTGTCGGCCCCGTGGCATTCGTGCAGGTGGCAGGCGTATTCGTTGTTGATATGCCAGGAGAGCAAGGCCGGATGCGAACGGTATCGCCGGGCCAGTCGGCGTACGAGGGCCGCGGCAAATTTCCGGTAGATCACACTGCTCGGCGAGTAATGTTGGCGCGAGCCGACTTGCAGGGTGACACCATCCGCCGTGACGGGAAGAATTTCGGGATAGCGATACGACATCCAGGGCGGAGGCGAGGCCGTGGCGGTGGCCAGACAGACGGATATACCGTGCTCCGCGAGCAAATCCATGACGCGGTCGAGCCAGCCAAAGTCGAAGCGCTTTTCCTGCGGCTGCAATTTCGCCCAACTGAAAATCCCCAAGCTGACCACGTTGACGCCGGCCTCGCGCATCAGGCGCGCGTCTTCGACCCAAACGGATTCGGGCCATTGTTCGGGATTGTAGTCGCCTCCATAAAGAAGCTTGGTGGGGAGAAAGGGAGTCATCGGGTGGAGAATATTTAGGAACGAAGGATCAAGAGCGAGTTTGCTGAGCGATGAATTTGGTGGCGATCGGGTTGAGGGCCACTCAGCTGCCCTCGGGTTTCACCACCGGCCTGGGCGGACTCGGCGGGAGATGCCAGTCGGCGAAACGATCGGGATGGACTGGATCAAAGATGGGTAAATCTGGCCGAAGGTGGCGGGCCAAGGCCGGCAGGTACGCATGAACCCCGGTCACAACGCCGCGCGCGAGCTCATAGGCTCCGTAGGCGCTGAAGTGAGTGTCGTCGGCCAAGGCAGTCGTTTGGCCAGGGAAAGTGTTTGCGGGAAAATATACGAACGCCTTTTTGGCCGCTTCCGGCCCGAGCGCTTCGTAGAAGCGGATGCTCATCGCGTTCAAGTCGATCACGGGCACACCGAGTTCCTTACCCACCTCGCGCATGGCTTGCGGGTATCCTTCCAGCGAAGGAACAATCTTCCCGTTCGCATCGAAATTGCGTCGCTCCATCGACGTAACCAGAACCGGAAAGGCGCCTTTGGTCCTGGTTTCGGTGATGAATCGACGCAGGTAATCTTTGAAACTCGTCGCCGCGTCGGTGTGCTCGGCGTTCAGTTTTTGGTCGTTGTGGCCAAACTGCATGAGCACGTAATCGCCTCCTCGAAGGAGCGACAGAACTTTCTCCCACCGGCGCTCGCCGACGAAGGACTTGATTGTCTCGCCGGACTCCGCGTGATTCGCGATCGCGACAGTCGGACCGAAAAACGACGGGAGCATTTGTCCCCAGGCGGCCCAGGGTTCGATCTGCTGGTCGGTGACCGTGGAGTCGCCGATGAGAAACACCGTGGGGGCATCCTCGACGCGGGTGAGATCGAGCGAAGTCACGCACGGGTGGAGGCCGTTGAACTCAAGCGTCAACCGATCGTCCCAATGCAAGGCGCCGATTTCGCGGGGCTTTAACCGGACCGTGCCGCCGTCGGGCAGGCGGGCGTTTCGGATATTGATGAGTACGGTGGCCTGAGTCGTCTCGCCCGGCTTGAGGTCGATTGGTGGCAGCACCAGACGGCGCGATTCGGCCTTGATGACCGGGCGCGATTCGCCGGCCGGATCGCCGAGGGTGAGCGTGGCGCGGTAATTGCCTTCGGGCAGATCGACGGAAAAGTAGAACGGACGGTCGCTCGTGCAGAAATCGACGCTCGTGGCGCCGGTCTGCCGGTGAACGCCCGACACGTTTGCGCCGGGTTCAACGCCGTAGCCACGAGAATGACTATAAAAGGTGTCAGGCGTGACCCAGAGTGCGTTCGTCGTCGCCGAGCCGGTTCCGGCAAAAATGAAATGACGCTCCAGCGGAGCGGCCACCAGATTAAAGGCGCCGGCCAACCCCAAAATGATTCCGGCTCGGATCAGCGGTCTGATCGCCTGGAGCCACGGCGCTCTCTCCGTGAAGTGGTTGCTGGCGGAACGGATCACGAGGCGGGCAGCGCATCGCCGACGAGCGCAAGATTTTGGATGGCTGCGAGGCCCCATTGGGCGGTGGCGTTGGTCGAGACAAAGGCGGCTTCATCGACCGGTTGAAGGACGGCTGGTCCGGTGAGGTGCTTGACCTCGAGTGGGCCGTGACGGCCAAAACCTCCGGCACCGGCCTTGAATTCGGCCCAGGCTCGTCGCGCGAGGGCGGGGTCGGCCATGGCGCGGGCGGCAAAGGCGGTCAGTCGCGAATGCCCTTGCTGCAAATTCAGTCCGCTAAGGGCTTCGCCGAGGCGGGCTTTCTGGATCTCTGCGGGAGCGTTGTAGAGTTCGCAATAGTCGATCCACGCCTGCTTGAACTCCGGCACGTCGAGCAATTGCAGGAGCTCGGCGCAAACTTCGACCAGGCCGAAGACGGCGTTCAGGTGCGACGCATAGACCCGGTCGCTGGATGAGTGATCGAATGCGCCGGTGGCGAGATCCATGCGTTCGGCGCCGGAGAAAAAGCCGTGAGGCTGGTGCGCAATCGTGGTCATGCTCGCCACCAGTCGAAGGCGAAGTTTCGGGTCGCCGGTGCGTTCCCACTCGGTGAGCCAGGCGGCCGCCAAGGATCCCCAATCGGTGCCGAAGCTGATGCGGGCATGGGTCGCGGTGGCGTCGGGCGTCTGGGGTTTGCCAAGACCGCCGGCCTTGCGGTTGGGCTGGATGTTGACCAACGCATGGGCGGCCTCGACCTGTTCGCGCATGAGATCGCCCACGCGTTCGTCGGCGGTCAGGTAATAAAAGTAGCGCCGATTGGCGGCATTGCTGATGCGGAGCTGTTTCGCGCTGCAACCCCAGTGGAGCACGTTGTGACGGGAGCCGAGCGGGGCGAACCGGCCAAGGTGATGGACATCGACTTCGCCGGTGTGGCGCGTCATGGCCTCGGCAAAACGAAACACGTCGGCCCGGCCGGTCCGCAGGAAATACAGCCAGAGCCAAAGGTCGGTCGACAGTTCGGAGTTGTCCCAGGCGAAGCCCCCGACGTCGTACCGCCATTCGTGCCGGTCGGAGTCGTAAGTGTGCATGACGTCCCCGTAATTCCAAAAACCATACCAGCGCCGCTGTTCCTGCTGGTGACGGTAGAAATTGAAAAACCAATCGAGTTGGTCCTCGAGCGCCTGCCGCGCGGGGGTCGACCGATCGACGGGTGACCAAAGGCCGCCAAAGACGCCGCAGTGATGCAGGTACTCGGGCGCGGCGACCATCACCGGCGGACACCGCACGAGCTCAGCCAGGCGGACAAACTCGTCGCGCGCCGGAGTGGCCGCCAAGGCCCAGAAATACAATTCGCTGGTGCGGGCAACACCCTCCGGTGAATCGAAGCCCGGCTCATAGTCCTCGTAGGTAATCTCCATCGCCTCAACTTGTTTCGCGTAGTCATCCTCGCCCATCCCGTCGTGATAGGGGCGGAGATCCATCGGGTCGGCCGAAGGTGCCCAAAACCAGGCGGTGATTTCCGCGGAATCGCCGGTGGCGTTTCGAATATCGAGCTGCGCCGGGTGGCTCTGCCAGAAATTACGGATACCGAACGCTGCGCCACCGTCGGGCGTGCCGATATATCCGAGTCCGCCGGCGCGGGCGCCGCGCGCCGAACTCAGCCACGTGAATCCGTCGCGGGTGCGCTTGCGAATCTCAAAGCCGTCACTGTTCGCCTGAAAGAGTGTCCAATCGGCAAACGAGGGGACAAAATCCAGCCGCGCGCTGACCGTTTTCGGCCAGGTGTCGATCGCGGGCGTGGCGCGCCCGGCCAGCTGGGCTTCCTTCACGTTGGCGCCCGGATCGCGCCGGAGTCCGGTCAGGCCGCGGACCGCCTCGGCGAAGAGACCATCGTCCTGGCCGGAGAAACGCACGTGCCGGTCGTGCAACGGGCCGCGCAGCGGTACGGCAAACCTCACACCGAGGCCGCTGATGGCGTCTTGCGCCGGATGGCCGTCATAGATGATCGTGTGCAACATCCGGATGGCGTCGCTTCCCGCATAGAAGTAGAGGCGAACGATGAAGGGCAACCAGGCGGGCTTGCCGGATTCGCCTGCGTGACGGCCAGTGATCTTGACGACGGCGCGGACGGCCCCGTGGGATTCAAGCGCCACGCTTTCGATCTGGCCGTGAAAGGTCTCCGGCTTTGATTCGCCCGACGGCGAGTCAGATCGCAGCAAGACCAGTTTTCCGTCGCGAAGAATATCCCGGCCGTCGCGGGTGATGAGCGGAATGAGGACCGTTCCGGTCTTGGCGACGCGGATGCGGATCAATCCGGTGTCGATCTCGAAACCGTCGGTGGTTTCGGTCGCCGCGAGTGGCCGAGTCGGAGCGGCGGCGGGTCCCGCGGCGAGTTCAAACCGGTCGGTCGGGGCGGCGTGGGCCGGGAGCGCGTGTCCCGTCCATTTCAGCGAACCGTCGGGCCAATAGGCCAGGGGCCAACTTTGGACGGGCACGGCGTCGCCCGCGGCGTTCAGCAAATTGAAGTCGGTCCCGGCTTGGTGCTGGCCCCGGGGCCACGGCACGCCCCAAGTGGTGCCGGTCGTGAGCCCTGGGGCGCGACGGTCGAGCCAGTGCACCGCGGCGACGCCGGGCTTGAGGGCGACAGGGAGCGCCGGAGGAGTGGAAGTGGGCGGTGTGGAAGTGGCGGCGGCGGTGAGATCGCCGGTGAGGCGGGCGGCGGCGACGGCGAGGGCACTATGGCGGACAAATTCGCGGCGGGTGATGGCAGGCATGGGAGCGCGAGGTTGGAGGGAATGGCGGCGTCCCAGACGCGCGATTATTCGGCCGGGCCGTCCGATTCAGGACGCCGCCGGGACTTGGAGAGAAAAACCGTGCTGAAGCAAAAGCGAATGGTCGGCGAAGGCGCGAGTGAGGGCGGCTTCGAGGCCGTCGACCACCGGCACGGCGGGCTGTCCGGGAGCCGGGGACTGCCAGCTGACGAGACCGGGCGGAACGGTCTGGACGGTGGCGGCGGCATGAACGGCTTCGACGAAGGCCGTGTGACGTTGAGCGAGGGCGGTGCTGCAGATGGCCGTGGCCGGATCGCGGAGGCGGGCGAGGGCGGCGGCGAACATCGACTGGCGATTGGCGGTGATGTCGGGTAGGGCGCGTTCCTCGCGGGGACCGCCGTCGGGCAGGATCACACAGGTGCGCTCATGTTTCCACTCCACGCGGCCGTTGGTTCCCTCGAGGTAGATTTCGGGCTCGCGGACGGCGTGGCACGTGTGGGTGGCGCCGAACCAAAAGGAGATCCCTTCGGGCGAACGGGCCCGCACCACGCTGGTGTCGAAGCTCTCGATCGCGTGGGCGCGGAGCAATTCCGCCGATTCAATCTGGGTGGAAGCCGCCGAATCGGGTTCGGTCCCCGCAAAGTACAGGCCCAGGTTGACGAAATGGGCGAACGCGTTGTTGAGCGGGGAATCGAGCACCTGCGTCCCGTCGGCGTGCAGCCGGCCGGCCCAGGGATTGCGCGTGAAATACGCCGCCGGCCGGGGCCAGAGGCCGAGGAAACGGACGGTGTGGAGCCGACCGATGACGCCGGCGCAAAGCTGCTGTTTCAGCCAGCGGTTGACGGGGCTGTAGATATCCTGGAAGCCAACGGCCACGAACCGGCCGCTCGCGCGTTCGGCGGCGCGAATGTCGGCCACCTCGACCAGGGAACCGGCCAGCGGCTTTTCCACGAGGACATTGGCTCCCGCCTTCAACGCGGCGAGAGTCATGCGCGCATGCCAGGGAATGCCGGTGGGAATCAGGCAAAGATCGAGACGCCCGGACTCGGACTGCAGCATTTCCTCATAGTCGCGATAGATGCGGCAGCCCCCGGAGCGCAGGACCGCCTCGGTTGCCGCTTCGTCCGCTGGGTTGATGATGACGGCGGCAGCCAAATCCAGCTCACCCCGGGCTTTGGCGGCCAAAGCCAGCTCCAGGTAGATGCGCGCATATCCGGAAACCCCGATCAGGGCGACACGTGGCAGAGGTGGAGATTTAGGAGTCATGCTGTCGTCCTCGGCCGGAGCCGGATTAGGAGGACATCTTGGTAAAGGGAGAGAGCAGAGGTCGGCGATGCATTTTCGGAACCGTACCGACCCGCGTACCAGATAATGTGCGCCCGCCCCGGGCAACGGGCGATTCGAGGATAATCATACAGTCAGATGGACGAGGGCGCACGGGCGGTCTGGAGCATAATGGCGCGCGGAACCCTCGCTCCCGGCTTTTCTTTGGGGCGGTGAATTCGATCTCCGCCCGCAAAGAAACCGGTCGTTAAAAAAGGCCGCAGCGTTCAGTGCGGCCTCGCAGGCTTAGAAGTCAAACGTCGTCGTGAGGGTGAATTTGCGCGAATCGATGATGCGGTAGCCATAGGGCGATCCGTCATAATTCACTGCGACCACCTGCAGGTGGCCCTTCTCGAAGGCATTTTCCACGTTCAACTGCACCGTCAGGTTAATTTTGTCGTGCCAGATCTTGGTCTTATAATTCACGAACAGATCGGTGTAGAGGTTCGACTTGTCGTAGATCGGACGAGAGGTATCGGAGAGGTCGAGCAGGTTCAGATTAGACACCGTGCTGTGGCTCGCCTTTCCGTAGTAACCGATGATGGACTTGGCTTCCCAGCGCTCGGCGCCGCCGATGCCGATGCCCTTGAGACGGCCGGCGGTGAAATCATAACCGGTGTTATACGCCCAGCGATACTTGCGCTGACCGGGGGCCTCCTGACCGTCGAGATCCTTGGCCAGCTGGACCTGCGGGGTCAGGTTGACGTTGATCCAGTCCTGGACATTTTGACCGCCTTGGGCGTTGGTGACCTTGACGGTGCTGTTGTAGCCATAGCTCGTCAGGAAGTTGGTAAGGTCCACCTGGGTGCCGTTGGCTTGGTCGCCGATCCGGTAGGTGGCGAAGTTTTGGTATGCGGGCAGGAGGAAGTCGGACGCTTTCGCGGCCGCCCACACCGGGGTGCGGACCGCGGCCCAGGCATCGTATTGCTTCAGCACATTGGAGTTGGTCGTGACCTGTTTGCCGAAAGTCAGGCGGTTGCGCCAATTCCTGGTATTGTAGTTGAGTTGGATTTCCATGCCGGTGGAAACGGCGTCGCCCGTGGCGGTGATCGCACCGGCTGACGCGATGTTCTCGTAGTAGGTGTACGGCAGGCCCCAGATTTTCGCGGCGGCCGCCTGGACGTCGAGTTCCTGCTGCGGACTGAGAGCCACGGCGGGATCAATTCGCGGATCGATGCCCATATTAATCTTGGCAATCGCGCGGGCCCAACCCTTGAACAGGGCGTCAACGCTCGCCTGGGAGCTGTCGGGCGTGGTCAGCGGAACCTGGGCCGTCAGGCGGCCGAGGGCGGTACCGGCGGAAAGCCGCGTATTCACAGCGGTCGACCGGAACCAGGTGACGCGGGCGAACAATTTGTTGTCGAGCGCGGTGAACTGGAAGCCCACGTCGCGACCGATACCCTGGGGGTTCGGAAGCGGTTTGCCGAATGCGTCGACTTGAGCGGCGGTGGGGGCGTCAAAGTTGTTCGACCAGTTGTAGACCAGGCCGAAGTCACGAACGAATTGCCAGAATGGGTTGCCGCTGTCGGCGCGGGCGTCGATCGAGGGCCGATTCAGAAACGGACGCAGCACGCCGCCGCCGGTCTTGGTCCGGCCGGTGGCCCGGCTCCAGGGACCGAAGCGATTCCAGATCGACGTGGTGTCAAAATAGCCTGTGGCCAGGAATTTCTGCTGGGGCGTGAGGGCCGGAATAACCGTGCCGTCGGCCAGAGTAATGGCGGAGCTGGTGCTGTTGCGCGCCTTGAACCGGTCCAACCGGGCACCGAAGGTCGTGGTCAAACGCTCATTCCAGAGGTAGGTCGTGACGCCGGTGCTCAAGGATTGCAGGGTGCGTTGGCTGCGGACCGGATCGGCGAAGGTATTGTAGGTTTCGGTCACATTGGCGTTCTCGAAACTATTCGTCAGGTAGTTGTATACCCGGATGTCGCCCGTGTAGGTGCTCGGATTCCATTCGCCGGACGACCGGCTGATTTTGCCCAATGGGTCGCCGGGACTGGCGAGATAATAGAGGCGTTGGGTGGCGCCGCCGAAATTCCATCCGGTCCGGTTGCCCGCGCGATCGGGATTCGGGTTGGCGACATAGCGAACCGACGCCGATGGGCTGCCCGCTGCAACGTAGTTGAGGCGTTGGCGAATCGCAATCGACATGGCCTCGTCGCGTGACCACAGGCCGAGAATTTGGTGGTGGCCCAGCCATTTCAGCCAACTCTTGTGCTGTCTGAAATCCGGGGTGTACGCGATCATCCCTCGGAAATGATCGTCGAGTTCATTATTCACATAACGATCCGGGTCTTGATCCTGAACAAACGGCAAACCGACGTACGGATTTGGGGTGCCGTCCGGGAGGTATTTGTTCTCGTCGATCCTGACCGCGGTGGCGTTGAGCTGCCCGATGGTGTAGTTCGTGGATTGCTTGAAGTCCTGGCGGAACCATCCGCCGCTCACGAATAGGTCGTGGGTGAGTTCCTGGTCAAAATCGATATTGTAGTTTCTGTTCGACTGCGAACCGTAGTCCGCCTGCAGGATGTTGATCTTTTTCCAATCGTAGATCGAACGGTCCGTGACGCCTGGGTACCGGTAGCTGCCACCGAGGTTGCTGACGAACGAGTTGTTGGTCCAACCGCCGGAGGCGTAGTTGTTGCGGTCATAGGCATCGGACGAAGCCAGGTTGCTCCAGATGTTGGAAATGGGATTATTGACATTGTTGGGCGCTGGAATGGCCGGCAGGCCGCCGCCGGCGGGTACGGCATAGGCGGTGGTATACGTCTGATTATAGAGGGGCTGGTACCAGTTCTGCAGCGTGCCGTTGGCGATGGTCATGAACGCACGTGAGTTGAACTGGCTCATGCCCGGGACGTAGAGCACGGAAGCGGCGGGATTTGGTGCCGCGGCCGTAAGCGTGGGGATGAGTTGGGCGCTCGTGGTGCCGCCGAAGATCGGCTGTCCGTTGTAGAAGGAAAACGTGGTATCGGTGCCGCCAAAAGCCGTGGCTGAGGTGCCGCGCAGAGCGGGGTTATAGGTGGGGAGCGACTTGATGTAGTCGCGCACCTGTTGGGCATTGGGCGAACTGGCGCTGCTGATATAGGGACCGACGACCTGGCCGGTGCTGGTGATCGTGATCTTCTTGGTCAGAGCATCGTAAATGGGGCGTCCTGCCAAATTCCACTGGGTGATATAATCGACCGGCGAAATGGTGTTGGGGCGGCGATTGCGGTTGTCGTAGTTTTCAAAGTTCGCGCGGATTGAAGTCTTTGAAAACGGCTTGTAGGTGATCGCACCATACTGCCGGCGGGTGATGTCGTAAGACGGTTTGCGCTCGAACTGGCGATCATCGTAGAGGAACGCCCCGTAGATCGCGAGTTTGTCGGCGATCAGGCCACGGTTGAACGAGAGGCTGCTCCGGAACGAGCCCCGATCGTCGGTCCGCAGCTGAACCTGGTTGGTGTTGCGATTCACCATCGCCTGCGCGGTGGTGGAATTCGCGATACCCGCGGGGCTACCCAATCCGAAGAGCATGGAGTTGGGGCCGCGGCTAATTTCGAACGACTGGATATTGTAGGCGTCGGGCGGAAGGGCCGCGAGGGACGGGTAATAATTGATTGCGGCGCTGGGGATGCCGATGCCGCGCACGCGGTTGGCGGTGGCGTTGGTGAGCGAGGCCACGTTGTTGCCTTGCGTGCCGCCAGCGTTGACGTCGAGCACACCGTCGTTGCGGAATGCCTGGGTGGCGGGAGTGTAGGTGCCCGAGCCTTCCGTATTGAGTTCGTACCGGAACGCGTCGTTGAGATCAACCGACGCAAAATCCTCCATCTGCGCCTTGGTCACGACCGAGATGGCCGCACCGAGGTCCGCCAGGTTGGTGTTCATGCGGCTGCCGGCGAGGGTGTTCGCCGCATAATAGCCGCTGTCCTTGCTCGTGGTAACGATGAAAGGCGAGAGCACGACCTGGTCTTCGGGCTTTGGCGCCGTCTCGCTCTTCTCGATTGGCACAGGTTTTTTTTCCACTCCAGCCGCTGGGGCCGGAGCGACGGTCTGGGCATGGACGACTGGCGCGGCGGCCAGTCCACAGGTCAGCGCCAACAACAGCCGGCGCGAGAACTTTCGTTTGGGGATGAGGTTCATGAGGATCCTAATGCTGGGTTTGGTCGGAGGTAAGGAATCACGCCGCAGGCAACCCGGCGGGTTGCGATGGGAGTGGAGAAGGGGTGGGAAATGACGGAAGGAAATGAAGCAAGGGGTACGTGCTTCAGAGCGGAGTTAGGTGAGGGGAGAGCAGCGAACCGGGCGGTACAATGGACCAATCTTCGGACAGTCAGAGGGGGAATTTCCTCTAGGTGGGGGATACTGAAGCGGAATGGAATCTGGGGAAACGAAGCCGTGGATGCCTCGAAAGGGGAAGTGGCATGATGCAAAGAGAATGGCCGACGAATTCAACGGGCCCAGTTTCTTACAGTAAGATGGCCTGGGCATGTGGTCCCCTGGTCCGGTCGTTGGGACCGCGGCGCGGTTCCGGCAAACCACCGATCCGCCGGGACGGCGACCGGGCAGACGCGGACGGCTTGGCAGGTTTGGCGCGCGGGTTGCCTTATGACATAAAATCCTCCGCGGTGTCTTCGGCACAGATCTCCTCGGATTTGCGCCGCAATTGCGCGATTTTCCTTTAGGAAGTCGAAAAACAGGATTGCCAGAACCGGCGGAGTAAAGCGTTGATTGTTCTCCCGCGCGCACTGATTTGTCTGCCAGATCCGCGCACGCCATGGCACAGTAATAGCTGCACAAAAATCCCTCGATTCGAACCCTCTATCCTTCGACCTGACAACGGTGAGCAAAACACTGACATCCCAGCCTTCCCGGCCCCGTCCGCGGCTTTCTTCCACGCGGGCGGCTGAGCTCCAGGCCTTGCGCTTACCCTAGTCGATCTTTGCCTCGTTGGGTGACGCCAACGACTCCACTCACTCATCCGATTTTCGCTTCCCACGATGTTGCCCGCCGCCCGGCCCACCGCCCTTTCCATGCCCACTCCGAAGAATGATTCGTCCAGTGCCGTCCAGGCCCAGAATTTCGGCCGCCCCGGCAAACAGGGTCTTTATGATCCGGCGTTTGAACACGATGCCTGCGGCGTCGGTTTCGTCGTCGACATGAAGGGACGCAAGTCCCACCAGATTTTACAGAACGGCTTGCAGGTGCTGCGCAACCTCGACCATCGCGGCGCCGCCGGAGCGGAGGTGAACACCGGTGACGGCGCCGGCATCCTGTTGCAGATGCCCCATGCCTTTTTCAAGGAGGCCTGCAAGAAGTCGCGCATTGTGCTTCCCGCCGCCGGCGAATACGGCTCGGGCATTCTCTTCATGCCGCGCAACCAGACGGTTCGCCGCAAGCTGGAGCAGACCTTTGAGCAAATCGTCCAGTCCGAGGGCCAGTCCTTCCTGGGCTGGCGCACCGTGCCGGTGGACAATTCCTCCCTCGGCGACACCGCCAAGGCCTGTGAGCCGTTCATGCGCCAGGCTTTCATCGGCCGCAATCCGGCCCTCGCCGACGATCTGGCATTCGAGCGTAAACTCTACCTGATCCGCAAGCGCGCCTACTCTGAGATTCGTACGTCGACCATGAGCGGCGCGGAGTCCTGGTATGTGGCCAGCCTGTCCTGCAAGACGATTGTCTACAAGGGCATGTTGCTGACCGACCAGCTCGAGAAATATTTCACGGACCTCTCGAATCCGCTGATGGAGACCGCCATCGCGCTGGTTCACTCGCGTTTTAGCACGAACACCTTCCCGAGCTGGGATCGCGCCCATCCCTACCGGTACATCGCACACAACGGCGAGATCAACACGCTCCGCGGCAACATCAATTGGATGCACGCCCGCGAGGCGCTCTTCGAGTCCGAGGCCTTTGGCGAGGACATGAAGAAGATTCTGCCCATCATCAATCCGAACGGCAGCGATTCGGCGATGTTCGACAACACGCTCGAACTCCTCGTGCTCGCCGGCCGCCCGCTGGCCCACGCGATGATGATGATGGTGCCCGAACCATGGTCCAACGATGAGAACATGGATCCGGCCCGCCGTGCCTTTTATCAATACCACGCCTGCCTGATGGAACCGTGGGACGGCCCGGCCGCGATCGCTTTCACCGATGGCAAGCAGATTGGAGCAATCCTCGAC
>Ga0302322_100000758_pt1 | contig 25248 bp, 19 predicted proteins | sample Fen_T0_2_FD_203757 | JGI IMG/M metagenome (GOLD analysis project Ga0302322, IMG submission 203757) | Peat permafrost microbial communities from Stordalen Mire near Abisko, Sweden - Fen_T0_2 | ecosystem: Environmental > Terrestrial > Soil > Wetlands > Permafrost | place: Sweden: Abisko...
CTCTTCTCCCCATGTCCTACTCCATCCAACATCTAAAGGAAACCGCCGAGATCGTCGCCAAGATCAATCCCGACGACAGTGAAAAGTGCGTGGGCGAACTTGTCGCCATGCGCCAACGTGGCGGACGCCTGTTTATCCTGGGCGTCGGCGGGAGTGCGGCCAACGCCTCCCACGCGGTAAACGATTTCCGCAAGATCGCCGGACTCGAAGCCTACGCGCCGACCGACAACGTTTCCGAACTGACCGCCCGCACTAACGACGAAGGTTGGGCGAGCGTGTTCGTTGAGTGGCTGCGCGGTTCACGCCTCAACAGCAAAGACGCGATTTTAGTGCTCTCGGTCGGCGGTGGTAACATTGAGAAAAACGTCTCCCCAAACCTCGTCACCGCACTGCAACTGGCCAAGCAGGTCGGCGCCCGCGTGATCGGCATCGTGGGCAAAGACGGCGGCTACACGGCCAAGGTCGCCGACGCCTGCGTGATCGTACCCACCGTCAACGCCAACAACATCACGCCCCACAGCGAAGCCTTTCAAGCGGTGGTCTGGCATCTCTGGGTTTCGCACCCTGAGCTCAAGGTCAACCAGACTAAGTGGGAAAGCGTCGTCGCCCGCCCAGCATCAAATTGAGCAGCGACGGCCTAATCAATTCCACAACTATCCGCCAAACCTACCGTGCCCGCACTACTCCGCCCCGCCGTTTTCCTTGATCGAGACGGCACGCTCAACACTCCCGTTGTTCGCGACGGGAAACCATACCCGCCCGAAAACCTCCAGGAATTCCAGCTCTTTAGCGACGTGATCGGCGGTTGCGCAAAATTGCACGCCGCCGGCTTCGTTCTGGTGATTGCGACCAACCAACCCGATGTCGGGCGTGGCACCCAATCGCGCGAAGCGGTTGAGGCAATGCATGCCAAGCTGGTCCAACTAGTACCCACGATCACGCGAATCGAAGTTTCGTACGAACCAGGCGGAGAAAGCCCCCCTTCCCTAGACCGTAAGCCCGCGCCCGGCATGTTACTGCGCGCAGCGCGTGACCTCGGCCTCGACCTTACCCTCTCCTGGATGGTTGGGGACCGCTGGAGGGACATTGATTGCGGCCAGAATGCCGGCGTCCGCACGGTTTTTATTGATCGGGGATACAACGAAGCCCTTCGCGCAAAACCCGACTACATCGTGCACGACTTCACGTCGGCGGTCGGAATTATCCTTGCTCAGCGCGTGCGCGGCTGAATACCTCAACAGCTCATGAGGTCCCTCTCCGATTTGAAGATCCATCTCTATGCTGACGGCGCCGACAAGGCCGGCATCCTGGACCTTTACGCAAAACCCTACATCAAAGGCCTGACCACAAACCCGACTTTGATGCGGAAGGCCGGAATCGTCGACTATGAGGCCTTCGCGCATGACATCCTGAAAACTGTCACGACCAAACCCATCTCCCTCGAAGTTTTTTCCGACGACTTCTCTGAAATGAAACGTCAGGCGCTCAAAATCGCCAGCTGGGGAAAAAACGTGTACGTTAAAATCCCCATCACCAATTCGCATGGCGAGACCTCGATTCCGCTCATCCGTGAGCTGGCCGCGCAACAAGTTCAGCTCAATATCACCGCCATCCTCACCTTGGACCAGGTTCGGGCTGTGGCGGGCGCGCTAAACCCAGCGGTCCCTTCCGTGGTATCCATTTTTGCAGGACGCATCGCCGACGCCGGGGTCGACCCGATGCCGATCATGCGAAGCGCTCGCAGCCTGCTCTCGGCCCAGCCAAGGGCCGAACTCCTCTGGGCCAGTGTGCGCGAAGTATACAACCTCCTCCAAGCGGAGGAATGTGGATGTAACATTGTGACCGTTACCCACGATATCCTGGCCAAGGCAGCCAAGATGCTCGGCACCGATCTGGCAAACCTTTCGCTGGATACAGTGAAAATGTTTGCCCGCGACGCGGCTGAAGCCGGTTACCAGTTGTGAACGGAATTGAATACACGCCAGCTCCGCAATCCATGGTCAGCTCCGCCGGCCTGTTTCGATCTACTATGGTGATTGGTTTTAACTCCGGGAGATACGTCAGTGGAGTATTTCTGGTGATCCCTATCCGGTCGGTCGTTCCTTGAAGCCTCGCCATGCCGGTTTCCCCTTCAATTGAATCTGCGATTCGCGAACAGCTGCAACGTGCCGGTCGGCTCTCAGCCCAGCAAGCGCTCACGTTTCAACCGGTCGCCCAAAACCCGGAACGCCGTGATTCGACCTCGGTCCAGCGCCAGGTTGTCGCGGGCGGGAAGACCCCAATCGCCTTTTTAATCACCGGACCAGACCTTTCCGAACTGCAGCGGAGAACCGAACTTTTCTCCACCACCTATCCCGCGCTGGCATGCCCTGTTCTTGCCCACGGCACCACTCCAAATGGGGCGTACCTGTTGACCGAGTATTTCGATGGGACTAGCGCCGGGGACGCTCTGACCGCCCGTGAAATCGGGCTTGAGCAAGTCCTCGCAGCTTTGCGCGTCATTGCCGATCAATACTCCAATGCAACCCGGTCCTCGACACCGGCAGCAGCACGTGAAGAGCTGCAAGGACTGTTCGCCCGTGTTTTAGCGATAAAGTATTGGACGGCTCTCGACCGCGAATTTTTCTCAAGCGTTGTTTTCCCGTTTGTCGAGCAACACTTGGTTTCAAGCGCACCGCGTTGCCGGGTGTCCAACGGTGATTTCACGCTGACGAACATCATGGTCAACCGCCATGGCGATGTGCGCGTGATCGACTACGAGGGGGCCAGCCTTACCCACTTCTTCGCTGAAGATTGGTTGAGGCTAACCTATTGGAAGGCTCCGGACGTGGTCCGCCGGTTTGCCCTTCGCCAGATAACGGGCAACCCGGCCATCAGTCTCTATCTTTCACTCAAACAATTGGTTTTTGAGGACGAGGCGATCATTCCCTCCCGGGGCCGACTCGACATCCAGCACTGGGGTGTCGAAATTCGGAAGTCCATTGAGCTGCATAGCCCCGAAATTCAGCAATCGCTCATTTGGCCCGCACCGTCCCCGGAAACGAGCCGTCGTTTCCTACGACTCGCTGGCAATGCGACTCGAAACTTGAGCCGGGCACTCGAGCTCTGCAAATTTGCCCAGTTCGAACACGAGCAAACGCGGGAGGATACCCACACGCTGCTGCATCATCTGAACAGCAGCCAAGTCAGCCTTTATCAACGCGAGATCAAAATCCTCCAGATGCAGCGTTCTTTTTCGTGGCGCGCCACTGGTTGGTTGCGTGCTTTGCGCCGCGCCCTCATCGACCCGTATTTCGGTAAATCGGCCGCCCCCGTGCTTCCCGCCCCGACCGCGCTCTCGCTTCCCACGCACGCGTTTCCGTTTTCACCCTCGGACTTCTCTCTTGCGCCATGCAAGGCGTTGTATTTTGAAATCGAGTCTCCCGTTACGTGGCAGGCGAAACCGAGTGATATCAACAAAATAACTGGTTGGATCGTCACTGACCAACCAATTACCCTGCGGCAAATACGCGCTCGGGTCGGTGGAAGAACTTATGACGGCTCCTACGGCCTGGAACGGCCCGAGATCACCGAAAAATTCCTCCCCCGGGCGTACTCCGGATTTGAGATTAACGTGGTCTTGGAGGAAAGTGATACCTACATCGATCTCGAAGTCGCCGACAGCAGTGGCGAATGGTTCCTCTTTCTCGCCCAGCCTCTCTCCTCCAGCAAGGATCAGCAGATTGCATTGCCCCAACCCCGCTTCGACACGACGCAAAGTCACTACGCTCGCTGGGTGGAACAGCACGATACGATCACGTCGGAACAATGCGAAGCGTTGATTCGCGAGGTCGCTCGTTTCCAAGAACACCCGCTCATCTCGATCGTCATGCCGGTTTACAATGCGCCGGAACGATGGCTCAGTCGGGCGATAGAATCCGTCCGCGCTCAAGTCTATCCGCGGTGGGAGCTTTGCATCGCCGACGATGCTTCCAGCGCACCGCATATCCGCGCACTCCTTGAGAAAGCGGCGCGGGAAGATCCGCGGATCAAAGTCGTCTTTCGGCCGCAGAACGGACACATTTCCGCGGCGTCCAATTCTGCACTTGAACTCGCCACGGGCGAATTCGTCACGTTCCTCGATCACGATGACGAGATCGAACGCCACGCACTCTATTGTTTTGCCAAAGTACTTTACCAACATCCTGACGCCGAGGTTGTCTATTCGGATGAGGATAAAATCGACGAAGCCGGCAACCGTTTTACCCCTCACTTTAAACCCGATTGGAATCCCGACCTACTCAATAGCCAGAACTATTTCTGCCATCTTGTCGCCTACCGCACCGCGACGGTGCGCGCGGTCGGCGGCTTTTGTATCGGGGTTGAAGGCAGCCAGGATTGGGATCTCGCGTTTCGCATCACCGAACGCGTAAAGCCAGAGCAGATCCACCATGTGCATCGCGTGCTCTATCATTGGCGGGCAATCAGTGGTTCGACCGCAAGCCAACCCACGGCAAAAGACTACACAACAACGGCCGCACGCAAAGCCCTCGAGGAGCACTTCAAGAGACTCAATCAAAACGTGACGCTCGATTTGGTCCGAGGCGGTCATTGGCATGTTATCTACCCCCGTCCCGAGCCGTCACCGCTCGTCACGCTCATCATCCCCACCCGCAACCGCCGCGAACTCTTGGTCACATGCGTCGAGAGCCTTCTTGCGCAGACCGGTTATCCCAATTTCGAAATCCTCATCGCCGACAACGACTCGGATGATCCTGAATTGTTTTCGTTCTACGAAAAAATGAAAGCGACGGGACGCGTGAGCGTTCTGCCTTGTCCGGGGTCATTCAACTTTTCAGCCATCATCAACCGCGCCGTCCGTCAGGCGCACGGCACGGTGATTGGTTTACTCAACAACGATCTTGAGACCATGCATCCTGAGTGGCTCGACGAGATGGTTAGCCACGCCGTCCGCCCGGAGCTCGGTATCGTCGGCGCCAAACTGTATTATCCAGACTTGAGCATCCAACATGCCGGGGTGATCACAGGCCTGGGAGGTATCGCCGGTCATGCTTTCAAGAAATTCGCCCGAAACGATCCAGGCAACGCACAGTATCGCCCGCATCTGGTCCACAACGTCACTGCGGTAACAGCAGCCTGTATAGTATTGCGCAAATCAGTTTTTGAGGAAGCCGATGGTTTCAACGAGACCGAGCTCAAGGTCGCGTTTAACGACGTCGACTTTTGCCTGCGCGTGCAGTCGCTCGGCTACCGAAACCTTTTCACACCCTTCGCGGAGTTGATTCATCACGAATCCGCCAGTCGTGGCTTGGAAGACACTCCAGAAAAAATCGTGCGTTTCCAAGGCGAACTCAAATACATGCAACAACGCTGGGGAGAACGACTCCTCAACGACCCCGCCTACAACCTTAATCTGACGTTGGACCGCGAAGATTTTTCCTACGCCTTTCCACCCCGCATTCCGAATTAGCATTCGTTGCAAAAAATATTCCCTATGATCGAAGGCAAGAAAGTCGTTGTCGTAATGCCAGCGTATAACGCGGAGAAAACGCTGAGGCAAACCCACGATGAGGTTACGACGTGTGGTGTCGTAGATTTGATCATCCTCGTCGACGATTGCAGCCGCGATGATACCGTAGGCGTTGCCCGTTCGTTGCCGGACACAGTCGTCCATGCCCATCAAAAGAACCGCGGCTACGGCGGTAACCAGAAGACATGCTACCGTTTGGCGCTCGATCACGGAGCAGACGTAGTTATCATGGTGCATCCTGATTATCAATACACCCCGAAGTTGATCCCCGCCATGGCGTCACTGATCGGTTGCGGACTGTATCATTTCGTCATCGGCTCACGCATCTTAGGTGGCCAATCCTTGAAAGGAGGCATGCCGCTGTGGAAATACGTCGCGAATCGCTCCCTCACGGCTGTCCAAAACCTGCTGCTTGGGGCGAAGCTCTCCGAATATCACTCGGGCTACCGCGCGTACTCGCGTGAGCTCCTCGAACGCATCGATTTCGAGCGTAACTCGGATGACTTTGTATTTGATGCCCAGATGCTCGCGCAGATCATCAGCAAGGGCTATTTTGTGGCCGAGATCAGCTGTCCGACGAAGTATTTCAAAGAGGCATCTTCGATTAATTTCAGACGTTCCGTCGTCTACGGTTTCGGCTGCCTCGCGGTTGCATTTCAGTACTGTCGGTTCTGGCAAAAACCTGTGTCGAGTCCATGAGCCACGTTTCCAATTCACCAGGATGCCCCTCCGGAGCCGAGCCGAATTTTATCCCTGAAAATGCGCTAGGGGTGACGCCTTCAGGCATATCAATATTCGAACGCAAATGGGTGGCTGGGTTGGTTCCATACTTGTGGGCAGTTTCACTTTTGGGCGTCGTTTGGGGAATCCGACTGTGGATGGTCAGTCGTTTTGGTAGCGATATACCAAATTGGGACCAATGGGATGGCGAGGGACTCGCCGTTTATCTCCCCTTCTATCAGCACCAACTCCGTTTCGTTGATCTTTTTACGCCCCACAATGAGCATCGAATTTTTTTCACTAAGATCACTGATTTGGCACTCCTCTTGATCAATGGCCAGTGGGACGCTCAATTGGAATGTGCGACCAACGCACTCCTTTGGGGCCTGCTCGCCGTTATCACCTACGTCGGCGCAAAACGTTTGGTCATTCGAGCGCTCCAACCACTCCTGTTTCTAGCCTGTGCGGCCACCTTCGGACTACCTGTCGCCTGGCAAAATATTCTGGGCGGATTTCATTCCCAACAATGTTTCCTCCTTGGTTTTTCCGTTGCAGCGATCTGGTTCAGCGTTCTGCCCAAATCAGGGTCAGCCGCTTGGTGGTTGGGTTGCGTCCTAGCATTGCTGGCCAATTTCACGATGGGATCAGGCCTCCTGGCTGCCGCCGCAATCGCAGGACTTGGTTTGGTCAGGTTCGTCGGCAAGCGGGCCAGTTGGCAAGCGACTTGGCCAACCCTCGTCATGGCCGCTTCCGCGATCGGAGTTGGTATTCTCCTGCGAGTTCCTGTCCCGGACAATTTCAAGGCCCAGTCTTTACGCGATTTCACACTCACTGTTTGCCATTGCCTGCAATGGCCGAACCGCGGTTTCGCTAGTCCTCTCCCAAATGAAAATGGATTTTGGCTGGCTGCGGTGGTTTATGCCCCGTTTCTTATTTTAGCTTGGCGCTGGTGCCTCGCAGCCGGAAAAACAAACCGAGGCGATGACGTCCTTTTGTGTCTCGGGCTTTGGACCGTGTTGCAAGCTGCAGCCGTTGGCTATGCGCGCGGCGCTGGGGCCCCATGGCCGGCCTCGCGGTATTTAGATACAGTGATGTTCGGGCTGCTCGTAAACGGGACTATTTCCATGAGGTTGTTCGAACGCCCCGGCGGATGGCTGGATTGGCGGAGGTTAATACTTCCCGTTTTTAGCCTTATTTGGATGGGCATCGTACTCCAAGGCCTGTTCCCTCATTTGACGACCGTGGTCGGCCAGGAAATGCCAGACCAAGGCCATTGGTTGAAAGCTGGGGAAAGGAATGTCCATGCCTACCTTGCCACCGGCGAATCGAAGTACCTCGATAGTCACGATGTTCCCTACCCGAGCGGCGAAGCGCTTCGAGCCAGACTCGATCCGCCTGAAATCACTAAAATCCTGCCGCAAAGTGTTAGGCGAGCTCAATTGGTTCCGTTCCCACACTCCCCTACAGCCCCTCGTGACACGATCCTCTTCAGCAGCGAATTTACCCCCGCTTATAACGGCTATGTGCGGTTATTGTTCAAGAGCCCGGAGGATGCCGCCCTCGTCCACATTTTGGACGCACAATCCAAATCGGAGGTAGTGACGGTAGCGCCCACGATCGTGAAAACCAACGGCGGATTTTTCGCGTATTTCCGGGCACCTCGCCGCCCCGTTTTTTTCTCCTGTCCGCTGGGGCTTGTCTCCGATCTCACTGATGTTTTGCAGCCGGTCGACGTGGGCAGACTGTCATTCTACTCAATGATGATCACCCAGCGCGGCCTCAGTATTGCCATCGTCAGCGCGACATTAGCCTTCCTCCTATCAACGTTATCCGTCATCGACGGATGCTATCGTCGCACCAAAGATTAGTCGCCGCCAGTTGCGCAACAACGAAGGCGTTGCCTCGCCAATTTTATAACGATGCACCCAGATCCCCACACACCCAAACAGTACGCCTACCTTGTCATTGCCTTGGGCGTCTCGCTGGCCGTGGTATTGTTCTGCAACCGTTCACTACCGCTAGATACCCTGCCCTTACATCGACTCCCCGCGACGGTACCGGCTTTATGCACATTGCTTTTACTTGGGTTTGGAATCCCACTTGCTCCCTTTCCGAGATGGAAATCCCCCATTGATATCAATTGGGAAAGATGGCTTGGCATAGGCTGCCTCATTCTCACCGTGGCAAAACTTTGGCTGGTAGCCGGGCAATCCGTCTGGGTAATAGGCGCCTCACCGCACGATGACCAACTGTTCGTCAACCTGACCCACTCAATCCTGGGTGGGCGCTGGCTGGGTAACTACAGTCAGTTCACACTAATGAAAGGGCCAATGTACTCGCTCTTCATGGCTGGTGTCTTCCTGAGCGGTATACCTTTGTTTCCAGCGCAACACCTCCTCTACGCTTTGGCGTGCTGGCTAGTGATCGTCGGCCTCAAACCGTTGCTTCGGCAATGCTGGCTGCGGGCGCTGCTTTTTGCAGCCCTGCTTTTCAATCCGATCACCTACGACGGGAATGCGTCTCTGCGTGTCCAGCGACAAGACCTCCTCCCGATCTTGGTCTTGGCCATCGTTGCTGGATTCATTGCGCTTTACGCCCGCCGCGGCGACCGCCTGCGGGCGTTATTACCGTGGTCCCTACTCACCGGTATTTCGCTAGGGGCCTTCTGGCTCCTCCGGGAAGAAGGTGTTTGGCTCGTTCCCTGCATCATCCTCCTTGGGTTGGCGGCTTTTTTTTCGCAGTGGCGCGAAAAGACCCACAGGTCCGCGGGACGCTTGGTTATCCTGATTTTGCCCGCGCTCCTTTGGGGCGGGATGATGGGGACTGTCTCTTTGCTCAACTATTCTTACTATGGAATCTTCACGACGTGCGAATTCAGGCACCCCGACTTCAAAGCCGCCTATGGAGCCTTAACCCGTGTGAAACCGAAGAATTGGCAGCCGTATGTGGTCGTGCCTCGAGAAGTGCGGATGCGCATATATGCGATCAGCCCGTCTTTTTCTGAGCTTCGCCCCTACCTTGAGGGAGCGATTGGCCAAGCGTGGTCCGATATGTCACGAGATGTCACGCACCTTTCGGTTCAAGATCACGACATTGCTGGCGGATGGTTTATGTGGGCTATGAGGGATGCCGTCGCTGAGGCTGGTCACTGCCACACGGGTGCGGATGCGATGCGCTTCTACCGACAAGTGGCTGACGAGATCAATCGGGCCTGCGACCAGGGACTCCTCGACGGGAATCCCCGTCACGACGGATTCTCGCCTGAGTTGCGGCGAGAAACGATCAACAAGTTTGTTACTTCACTTCCGCTATCGCTCAACCTCTTCTTCCGATTCGAACGGCTAGCACCTTACGATATGGCCAGCAGTGGCACACAAGAACAGATCGAAAGGTTTACAGACATCACTCGAGCACGACACAAGCCTCGGGTTGACGAACTACCTCTACCGCGTCGGCAACGGTGGCTGGACGGAATTCGTATCAAGCAACTAGATGCAATCACTCGTGGATATCAATCGTACATCGTACCATTGGGTGCTGTGGCGACATTAGCTCTCCTCGCAACCCTGGTCGTCAGTGTATTTCAGAGACGACTATCCTATTTTTGCGTACTCAGCGTTGCTAGCCTGGGATCAGTTTGCGCAATTATTACCGCTGTTACATTGATCGACGCCTCATCGTTCCCCGCAATCGACACAGCCTATCTTACCGGGGCCTATGGCTTATGGATACTCTTTGTCTTCACAAGTTGTCTGGGGCTGGTTGAAACACTCCGCCCTCTTCATTTCGTTGATCGTAAAATAACTATACGAACATAGAATAAAGCCGTGGCGGCGGCCACGTGCACCCCACCCAAAGTGTAACTTCTCGTTTCAAAACGCCACACGACATAACAACGTCGGCCGCAGTATATGATAGTTGATGACGAAAAAACCTTTCACTAAACAAAGTGTTGCCCATGTTTAATTCCCGCGGAAAACCTCCTTCATATAGCCACTCGCTTGAAATCCCAACTAGCGAAACGCATTTTCTGGATCCGCTCGGTTTCAAAGTGGAAGGATGGATCAAAGACCGGCCCGATCATCACCTTCGTTGCGTCGAATTCTACGTTGAAGATCGACTGGCCGGCTCGACGCGCGCACTGTTCGAACGACCCGACGTCTCGATCACCCTAAAAGATAATGGTGTATTTCGCGGATTTTCTATTTTTGCGCGTGCCCCCTGGGTTTTCGAAAGCAAAAACACTACCTGCAAGGTTGTAGCACGGTTTGGTGAATCTGCGGAAGTCCTTACCTCTTTTGAAAAATCCTGGGTATCTCGGGATTACCGACAGGTCGACTATGGAAGCCTGTTGGAACCTGAGAACAAGCTACTCCACCATCGGGCCAATATCTATTCCAGTGGGCCTTCGTCTCCGACTGCTAGCCCGGAATGTGTACAACTTGTTCAACGCTATCTCGGTGCACCGCCGCTAACGATCTTGGATGTTGGATGCGGAGTCGGCGCCTATGGCGAGCGGCTGCTAGCGCAGGGATACGATTGGATGGGAGTTGAAGTAAAAGCCTCTGATTGTGCGGCGCTAAAGACTAAAGGCATGCCGCATAGGCAAACTGACGGAGGCGCATTGCCATTTAGTGACAAGGCTTTCGACTCTTCGATTTCGATCGAAGTATTGGAACACATTCAGTCGCCGGAGTCGTTCTTAAGCGAAATTCGCAGGGTAACCCAGAAGCGCGTAATAATCTCGGTCCCTAATATTGAAATTCTACCTTACATGCGACCCCTTCTCGCCGCTCCTTGGCACATTTTGGAAGCCGACCACAAGAACTTCTTTACCCGTACAAGTCTACAAACCCTCCTTTTGTCTAGTGGGTTCTCAAATGTGGAAATTATTCCATACGGAATCCACCCGCTCAAAAGCGTCGAGGGATTTCCCCTCTATTACCACCTACTCGCGGTAATCGACGTTTGATCGCCCGCAGCCAAATCTCAGGCACAAAGTCCTCATGCTGCGGATCGTCGGATTATTGAGGCGAGGATACGGTCTGAATCTTGGCACCTAATTCAAGGCGGTCCAGACGCATTTCGACCTCCACGTATTTCATAAATGAAATGATTAACGGAAACAAAGCGGGCATGAGATTCCTCACTTCCGCGAGCCAGCTAAACATCAAACTTGAAAATACTAATGACACCGCAACGAAAATTGCGGTGAGCTTGAACGGCCGATCCATATATTTCCATCCAAGCGACGCGCCAATCATCGATATGCCGATCGTGAAAAAGTAAAGAGGCCCCCATTGCACGTAACCCTTTAGGTTGTTAATAGCATGCCCCAGCTCCACGCCGCTGACACGGTTGTATTCAAATTGGCCAGTGTTGACAGCAGCCCGAGCAAGTACGCAAACCGCTAGACCAATGCCTAGATAAAGGACGGCCAATGCAGCGGACTTTAATCTATTCGGCCCATAAAATAAACGGCATACCGCCATCACCACTACAGACTCCTTGGCTAAAACCCCAATGACTAGCACCGGCAGAATACCAGCTTCGCTTCCGCTAGCCAGGAGGTAAAGACAGAGGACGAAGCTCAGGTGCGACGCTGGGTCGACAAACTGCCCCGCATAAGTAAGAATAGTTACCGGATAGATCGCCGTTGTAAGCACAATCACCAAGGCCGACGAAAAGCGCGTCAGGTAAAGTCTGGCGTAGCAATACAGTACTGCGAAAAGCAAGGCGTTAGCCGTAAATCGGTAGAAAACTCGACCAAATACAAAATCACCAGTCAGACGATTAACAACGGCCACAACACAGTCAGGGAGAAAGCGGTACGAATGCGGTAGGTAAGCAGGATCCAACAAAAGGATCCCTTTATGCATGAAAAGCTGCCATGCTGTATTATCCTGCCACCGGACATCTCCCGCGAAATAATGCCCCTTATCGGTTCCCCAAAAGTGTATGATTTCACATACCCCCGCTGCGACCAAGCATACGATTGTAATCACCCGAAGCTCCCTTCCCTTGCTCGGCGCTAGACGAACGACCGCTCTCACAGCGAATAGGGGGATCGTGGCAAATAGGACTTTAAATACTGTCTCAGCATATCCCGGAAATAGAGGCAGTGAGAACTGCCTTGGTGCGGTCAAGGGAAGCAATGTAACCGCAAGAAATATGGCACCATAAACATACCAACGAATATATGATCGGCCGGGGCTCGGGTTGTGCGAAGGCGCGGAGTGAGTAAGTGAGGAATCAGAACTCATTGATTGATTGCGTGCGTCTGAAGTTATGGTGCAAACATTTAATGATAGCTGACGGGAGTGCACGGAAGATTTCCTCGCATCAGCGCATAGTTTTTGGGTCAAACGTGGCGGGATGCGGTGGTATTCCATGCGAATCGAACACAACCCTATTTTCGCGGTTGATCGCACCGAGGAAAACGGGAACCTGCTCCACGTGCGTCGCGTCGACTAACCCGCCGCTCAGGAACCGGACTTGCGCGCGACGGCGACGACCTGCCAGCCAAAAGGAGAGTTAAACATGTTGAAGCGAAAAAGCCCCCTGAACATGGTCATCACTATCCCAGCCAGATAAGCCGATTTTCCTTGGTATCCAACGGCGACATCCTCCGCCAACCGATCCCCTCGTGCGATAACCACGCAACGATAAAGATTAAAAAACGGAAATCCGCTCAAATAAGTTCGGTCTACAACGAAACCGGCAGCTTCGAGCAGCGAGGAAATCGACCTTCGAGTGAAGTGCTGACGATGGCCGATATGTCGGTCAAATGCAGACATAGGCCCACCCGGTACGGTTACAATTAAACGGGCATCGGTTGCTAGAAAACGACGGGCATTAGTCAAAAACAGCTGCGGTGAATCCAAATGTTCTAGAACCTCCGAACAGATCGCATCAGTCGCCCAATTCACACATATATCCGCCTCTGCAGTGGGCTTGTATAAATCGACGACCAAGAACTTCGCCCCAGAAACTTTTTTTCGCGAGATTTCGACGCCGGTCTCACTCATCTCGAAACCCAATAGTTCTGCCTGCGGAAAGGAATTACTGAGTCGTTGCAATAGATCTCCTTGCCCACTGCCAATATCGAGCACGCGGGGAGTGCGCGCATCGGTCCGGGCAGCAAAAAGCTTTTCGGCAAGGGCATAACGCATCCGCTGGGCTGGGTTTTGGGCAGTGGCTACTGCGTATCGGCTCCAATGCTCATCCCAATTGTCGTGTGCCGACTTAGTGGAGCTATCGTGCCTCATAATATTATTGCTCCCGTTTCCCGGTCACACGGTGTGACATTTCGAGCAAGAGCGTGAAGCTAAAAGTTTGAAACCCGATGATAAGCAACAAAAGGCCCAAAATAGCAGAATGTGATACCTGCGAAAGCTTCATGCCTTGCTGAAAATACTGCCAAACAAAAGCCCCAATTAACAAGAGCCCTGAAGCTACAAGAACACCCGAGACCGTCATGCCTCGATCGTAAGTAAGCTGCCGCTGAGCAAAAGCTGCGATACCCGCACGCAAGCCATGCATGATCCGAGCAACAATGCCAATTTGCACACAGCTATAGCCCAAAGTCGTGCAGGTTAAGCCAAAAAGCATCCAGTGCAGGTTAAATCCAATGCCTCCTATTGTGATCGGGCCCGCACTTCCAAGTGCGAGCGTAACGATTAGGCCAAAAACCATCATCACCGCTCCCGGCCGCAGCAAAAACGAATCCGGCGAGTAGACCAACATAACCTTGAGGTTGATCCAGCCGGCGATCCAGGGCGAGAGCCAGCCAGCACGGCGGTGATGACTCAAGCGACCTTCACGATCTTTATAAAACTTCACCGGCACTTCAGCGAAGCGGAGTCCGAGCCGGGCCGCCTTCAATACCATTTCGGAAGCGTACTCCCATGACTGGGATTTCAGGTCGATCTTGGCCAAAGCTTCCCGCGTCAGGCCACGCATGCCACAGTGAATATCTGTATAGCGACTATGATAGATGCGATTGAGAATCCAGGTCGTCAGCGGAGTGCCAAAATAACGATGCAGGCCCGGCATCGCGCCATCCTCAATGCTACCGGCAAAACGACTGCCCATCACATACTCGGCACCTTTTTTAAACTGCTCCACAAACGGCGCGAGCTCTCGAAAATCATAGGTCAGATCGGCATCGCCCATCACAATCCATTTTCCTCGGATGTAGGGAGCCGCGTCGATGTAGGCGCGCCCTAGCCCGCGTTTTGGCACCCGCAACACTTCACCACCGGCCGCGAGGACAAGCTCCGGCGTGTTGTCAGTCGAACTGTCGACTATCAGGATCTGTCCGGTCACACCAGCCGACCGCAGCCCTTCGTGGCACCACGCAACAAACTCGCCCACGGTAATCGCTTCGTTCAGCGCCGGCACAACAATGCTCAACTCAACGGGCTCAAGCTTCACGCCAGCCGGAACCCGGTGTTCGATCCTAGTCGGTGCGGCTTGGACCTCAGGCATGGTTGATCTCCTCTCGCATCGCAATCATGGCGTCACGCACCGCTTCGGCTGAAGTACGGCGGCATTTCCAGCCGAGGGATTGAATTTTTGTGCAATCAAACCGTACGATCGGCACGTCGCCCTTCCAACCCCGATCACCACCGGTAAATTCATGCGTAACGTCGCCAGCCTTGAGCCCGCTAACGCCGGCGGCCAGATCGGCAATCTCGCGCACCGTGATGTAATCGCCGGTGGCCACATTAAAAACATCGTAGCGCGCCTCGCAGCGTTCGTTGGCCAAGAGCACCGCCTCCATGATATCGTCAACATGGATGTAACTCTTGCTCTGCAAGCCGTCGCCTAGAATTCGCAGACGAGTTGGATCATTTTTCAAACGACGTACGAAATCATAGCCCACGCCATGCGTCTGTCGCGGTCCGACGACGTTGGCAAAACGGAAAGCGCGCGCCGTGAGACCGAACATGTGGCAGTACGCACTGATGAGCGCCTCGCAGGCCAGCTTGCTCGCACCGTAAGTGGAGATCGGCAGGCACGGACCGTAGTCTTCACGAAACGCCACTCCGGCATTCTCGCCATAAACTCCGCTGCCGGACATATAGAGCAAACGAGGAACCTTATTAACGCGCATCGCCTCAACCAAGTTCTGCACAAGATAGGTGCCCTCCCAAAAATCGATATCAGGTTGCGTGACCGCTTTCGCGATATCGGGATTCGCTGCAAAATGAAACACGGTGTCGCATCCCTGCATCGCGGCGGTGAGCTTCTTGATATCTTTGATGTCGGCCTCGACGATCTCTAGCCGAGGATCACCAAGTACACCCGCCAAATGCTGGCGAGTACCTGAGGTGAAGTTGTCGTAAATGATAACGCGCTTCGTCGTCTCAAGAGAGAGCAGCCGCTGCGTCAGATGGCTCCCGATGAAGCCTGCGCCCCCGCTGACAAAGATTACCTGCATGGAATGTTGATGCGCTATGGTGGAAATGGGTTAAGGGCAAAGTTTCAACCACCCCGTAGGACAGAAGCAAGTAAAGATCCCCTCGGTTTCCAAAACCATCTGCCCTCGAATTGCCGGGCTGGAGCGGGAAACGATCCAGTGCACCCGAATTAATTTCCGTCCCACAATCCAAGGCCGTGATTTTCGTGTGGTTCACACCGCGCGAAGAAACTGCTTGCGAGCCCAACCTGCACTCGTAAAAGCATCCGATGAGTAATTTCTCGAAGCTTTTCAAGGACATCCCAACTGCCCTCGTCGCAAAAGTGAATGGCGACACAACAGAGGGGGGGTTCCGTTTCATCGGGTCGGAGATAGCCAATGGCATTGAAAAGGAACTCCCCTCCATAACCTCTAGTTCGTTGGGGAAACCTGAAAACCGGTTACAGCACTCCAAACGCATTCTTGATTTTGGGTCGGGTCTCGGCCGCGTCATTCTTCAACTTCTGGAGCGCGCCCCCAATGCGGAGATCATTGGCTTCGATATTGATCCACTCATGAATCAGTGGGCAGGCCATTTGTTGCCGGACAAACGCGTGAAGCTCGTCTCAAGTACACTGGATCTACCTGATGAATCTTTTGATCTCATCACAATCATTTCGGTATTCACTCATTTAGACCAGACGACTGATTTTTGGTTGAGCGAAGTTTATCGCCTACTGTCGAGGTCCGGCTGTGCCTTCATCACCTACCACGACGACACTCTTTTCAAAGAGATGCAGGCTAAAGGCCAATTTACCGCGGCCAAGCTGGTCGACAAGTTTGTCTCAGGACATGGGACGGCGGAGGGAGGCGCTGGGATGGGAACCTACTATTCGACGCCTTACTGGAAACAAGTCCTCGAAAAATATTTCAACGTGGAAGTCCTTAAACCACGTGGACTGTTCCACCACCAATCCATCTCGGTCGTGACCCGAAAAGATGTTCGCATCGATCGCGAGGCGCTCTACCGCACCTATATGGCGACGCTCGAACACGAAATTTACGAGCTTCGACGTACACACGAGATTCACTACTGAGCAGCCCGCTAATCGGCGTAGCAGCACCGCATATTTCGCGACGATCTGTGCTCGCAGCCGGTGATCGTTTTCGCATTGTCCCACGGATCATACCTGCTTCCGGTCCTGTTTAGTCGGAGCTGGTACAAGTCGTCATGCGCGCACTGCTCAAAGATATTCTCGATCTCCGCCGGTTCCCCTGGATTTACCTCGCGGTAGCTTTGGCGGCTGGTGTGGTCACCGCCAGTCCAGCCCTTCGCGCCATATTCGTCTATAACCGCGCCGCCATTTCCCAAGGGGAAATCTGGCGCGTCTGGACGGGACATCTGGTCCATTTCGGCTGGCCCCACTATCTGGCCGATGGCGCTTTGTTTGTGGTCATTGGATGGGCGCTTGAACGATCAAATCCCCTGTGCGGGCGCATTTCTTTGGTTCTGCTGTCCGCAGTAGTGAGCGCTGCGTTGTTTTGGTTTGATCCGTCCATGAACATCTACGGCGGGCTTTCCGGCGTGAACGTAGGATTGCTGGTGTTTTTGGCTTGTCGTGGTTGGCAGCGGAACTGGCTCGATTGGTTCTGGCCAGCGATTCTAGGTATACACGTTGTGGAGGTCTTTCTTGAGATCCACAACCATGGCACTGGAGGTGGCGCAATCCGTTTTGACGATCCCACGATCCATGTCGCCACCGTGGCTCATATCGGCGGGGCATTCTACGGAGTTACTGCCTGGGGATTGTTGGCCGTACGTGCGCGCGCAGCCAAACCATCATAATACCTACAAGCGGCGGGGCGCCGACTGGCCGATCGCTTACAAATCCGGCGGGACCGTGGCGATGGCTTCCTCTAAGGTGGTGAGGCCTTCCTTAACCTTGAGCAGGCTGTCTTGGTGGAGAGTCTTCATGCCGTGGCGCATGGCGATTTTCTTTAGCTCGGCCGTCTCAACTTCCTTGTTGATGCCTTCGACCAGCTCTTCGCTGATCACCATGAGTTCGTGAATGCCGAGGCGGCCCTTGTAACCACTTCCGCCGCACTTTGGGCAGCCGCGTGAATTGGCCTTGAAAATTGGTCCGCTCCAGCCAATCGCTTTCTCGAAAATCAGTTTCTCGCGTTCGTGCATTTCCACCTGCACGCGGCAGGACTTGCAAACGCGACGCATGAGTCGCTGGGCACAGACGCAGAGCAATGACGATGAAATCATGAAGGGCTCGATGCCCATATCCGTGAGACGAGCGATCGTGCTGGGCGCGTCGTTCGTATGCAGCGTGCTGATCAAAAGGTGACCGGTGAGCGCGGCCTCAACCGCGATATTGGCCGTTTCCTTGTCGCGGATTTCGCCCACGAGAATGATATCAGGGTCTTGGCGCAAAAAGGCACGGAGCGCCGTCGCAAAGGTGAGGCCAATCTGCCGATGCATCTGCATCTGGTTGATACCGGCCAGCGTGTACTCGATCGGATCTTCTGCCGTGCGGATGACAAGTTCTGGTGAATTGATTTCGTTGAGCGCGGAGTACAGCGTCATCGACTTACCCGAACCAGTCGGGCCGCAGTGCAGAACCATGCCATAGGGTTGGCGGATGACGTCGCGATACTTGGCCAGGTTCTCCTCGGAAAAACCGAGCATCGGCAATGGCAGCGTGGACTTCTGCTTGTCGAGGATACGCATCACAACGCCTTCGCCGTGATTGAGCGGCGCAGTCGAAACACGCAGATCGATATCGATACTTTTCTTGGTGAACTGCTTGAAAATGATGCGTCCATCCTGCGGCATACGCCGTTCGGCGATGTCGAGATTGCACATGATCTTGAGACGGGCGACGAGCGCAGGGCCAACCTTCCCGGGCAGTCGAAGCTTTTCCTTGCAGATGCCGTCGATGCGATACCGCACGATGACTTCTTTCTCCCACGGCTCGATGTGAATATCACTCGTGCCGCTATAAAACGCGTCCTCGATGATGCGATTGGAAAGCTGGATGATGGGACCTGAATCCTCAGCGCCATCTTCGACTTCTTTTAGGTCTACTTCCTTGGTGCCGTATTCTTCGCCAATCTGGCCGACAACATCATCGAATCCCGACGACACCCCGACAACAGCGAACTTGTCCAGGATGTCCTTCTCACGAGCGAGCACCCGAAGAACCCGCATCCCGGTCATTTCCTGAATTTTCGCCGGGAGGGAGATTTCGAAGGGGTTGGCGAAGGCAACCACGAGATAGTCGCCCACCTGACCGACCGGTAAAACCTGATGCTCCTGACAAAACTCTTGGGGCAACCGCTCAAAGGTGGCCGGATTCACTTTATATCTGGCGACATGATACGGAGCCAGTCCGAAGGCCTTGCCCTTGGCGACCAGTAGCTGAAGGGACGTGATTTTGTATTCATCCAGCAGGAGCTTGTCCAAGGCATCGCCGGTGAGTTCATCGGGGGTCGACGCGATTTTTTCGCGATTCTCCTCGGAGAGCCGCTCCATCTGTTCGAGGGCGGAGACGATCTGAAGTTGGAATTTTCCGAGTGGCATGGAAGAAGAGCGCGGTGATTACTAGGATGACACCGGGGAGTTGGTGGATGATGCTTTGGCTTCCAACTTTTCCAAGTAGTCGCCGAGCATTTCCAAGGTGGCGCCATACCAGAGGATGGGCGCGTCGAGTTTTTTTTCCCAAAACGTCCGCACGGCGGGACTCATGTAATAGGCGGTCGCAACAAAGTAGAACCCCTCGTCGTGATCAAACGGCACGGTCCAAGTCGCCCAGCAGGCACCCAAATCGAGCTTCTTCTTCAACTCCTCGGAGCCTTCGTAATTGCGCAGGTCAACCAAGCCCACGCCGTGATCCTCAACCAAATGGTGCAGCACATCCTCTTCCTTCACCACTTTCATTTCGTAAGCTAGGATGCCCAAAACCGTACTCTGCCGCGCATTTTCATTGGCGGTGATTTCAAGCAACCGCTCGTTGGCCGTATCAAGATCCTCAAGTTTTATGAGGTTCATCTCGACCATCGTTGCACCAAGCAACCGGTTGGCGCGCATCATCAGGGAACGGTGTTCGTTAGCCATGTTGGAAAGGAAAAAGGCTCAGCTGGCTGGTTTGGCTTTGCGCTCGGGCGCCGGCCGGTCAGCCCGCACACGCTTGTAGAGTTCTTCCTTCAATTCGTCGAGACCCTCGCCGCTGACACAGGAGATTTTGACGAGGTCGGTTTTGTATTTACGACGGAACTTCACGAGGTTGGCCGCACATTCCGCGAGATCGATTTTGTTGGCCACGACCAAGCGCGGTTTCTTCAAGAGCGCCTTGTCATAAAGTTTGAGCTCGCTGAGCAAAGTGGCGTAGTCTTCGCGCGGGTCGCGGCCATCCACACCGGCCATATCGATGAGAAACATGAGCACGGAACAGCGTTCGATATGACGCAGAAAACGATGGCCCAGTCCTCGGTTTTCGCTGGCACCTTCGATCAGCCCGGGCACGTCGGCCAGGAGCAAACGATCGTAATGCTTGGGCAGCTCGATCACGCCGATCTGCGGATGCAAGGTCGTGAAAGGATAGGCCGCAGTCTTCGGGTGTGCCTTGGTAATGCGACCGGTAAGCGAAGATTTGCCGGCGTTGGGAAAACCGACCAAACCCACATCAGCAATACTTTTTAGCACGAGCCGGTAGTTCCCATGTTCGCCATCGTGCCCAGGATTGGAGCGCTTGGGCGAGCGGTTCGTCGATGATTTGAAATGCGTGTTGCCCCAGCCGCCGTTGCCACCTTTGCAGAGCACGATGCTTTCACCGTCGACCAGAACTTCGGCCACGACTTTGCCGGTGTTTTCGTCGGTCACGATGGTTCCGAGCGGCACCCTGAGCACGCAATGTTTGCCGTCGCTGCCGTGCTGGTCCGAGCCCATGCCGTGCTCGCCGCGCTCCGCTTTCCAGTGCGGCTTATATTTATAGTCGATCAGATTGTTCGAATTGAAGTCGCCGAGCAGGATGACATCGCCGCCGCGACCGCCATCGCCACCGTTTGGGCCACCCCACGGCTCATATTTTTCGCGACGAAAACTTATGCAGCCGCGACCACCGTCGCCGGCAAGTACCTTGATCAGACATTCGTCGATAAACATGAAAGTAGGATAACAGAGAGATTACGCTGGCGACACGCGAAATCGCTGGTGCGTGTGTTCAAGTGGCCACCGTTTTGGTGAAAATTGACGTCATAGCGCCTATAAAAGGCAGGCCTGCAAGTATCTATTCGGTGCGTTAGAGCGAAATCTTGATTCCCTTTCGCAGATAGGTCGGCACGTCGAGATCCTGTCCTTCGAAAAGATTGCGATCCGTCTTGTCGAAAAAGCCCCGGCTTTCGTTCTCCCCGAGGGAGAACAACTCGTCCTGGTCGACCTTGGCCTTTGTCGGGACTTTGGTCTGTTCGGTTTTCGTGGGTGGCGTGGCGCCGGCCACCGTCGTAGTCGACTTGGCGCGAGGCTGTTCCTCAAAAGGAAAACTGGTGGTTGAGGACTTTGCTTTTTGCGCGACGACTTGGCGACGAGGGACCACGCCGCGGCCGCCGACGTCGGTCGTACCAAGGACACAAACCTCAACCTGATTTTGCAGGCTCTCGTCAATGACTGCGCCCATGATCACGTGGGAATCGCGGCCAAACTGCTCAGTCACCGCCGTCATGATCTCGTTGACCTTGGGCAAAGTAAGATCGGTACCGCCGACGATGTTGACCAGGATGCGGTCGGCTTTGCGCGAAAACTCAGGCGTATGCAGCAACGGGCACAACTTGAGGCTATCAATGGCATCGGTCACGGCGTTTTCACCCGAACCACTACCAAGGCCGAAAAGGGTTTTCCCACCGCGCTGGTAGAAAGCCTGGCGCAGCGTCGCGAAATCGAGATTGATCAGGCCGGTGCGAAACATCATCGACCAGATCGAGCGCACCGCGCGGCCAATCCATTCGTCGGCCCGGGCAAAAGAATCGAGCGCCGTCTCACCGTCTTCAGCTTCCTGGAGCAACATGTCGTTGGGCAGCGGAATCACCGCATCGCAACAGCGCCGCAGCGCCATCAGACCTTCCTCGGCCTGCTTCACGCGGCGACCGCCCTCGAAAGTAAACGGCATCGTCACGAACGCGATCACGAGCGCGCCCGCTTCAGAAGCGACTTCCGCGACGATCGGCGCAGCGCCACTACCCGTGCCACCGCCCATGCCGGCAATCAGGAAAACGAGATCGCAACCTTTCACGATAGCGGCGACTTTTTCACGGTCTGCTTCGACCGCTTCGCGTCCTAAATCAGGATCGCCGCCCGCACCCAGCCCGCGCGTCACCGACGTTCCGATGAGGACTTTGTCCTGCACGGGCGACGAGGAAAGCGCCTGATAATCAGTGTTGATCACGGCCATCTGGAGTCGCTCCAGATTTTCCATCTTGAGACGATCGACCGCGTTTGAACCAGCGCCACCGACGCCGATCAATTTGATCGCGATGCTGCGGTCAGCCAAGACTTCAGCGGTAAGAGGCAACTCGTTAGGATTCATGTTGGGTTGCATGGCTGCACTCAGGCGTTGGCAAACAGACGGCTGAAGAAGCCGCTTCGGCGACGGCCATTAGCGGCCGCCTCGCTGCTGGAGTTGAGCCCGAAAAAAAGTAACCCCAGTGCGGTGCTGTAACCGGGATCGCGCAGGTTCTCGTTGATATAACCCGGCGCTTCTCCAAGCCGCGCAGTAATTCCAAAAACCTTGGCTGCGGCCTCGGCAATACCAGGCAATTTCGACGAACCGCCCGTAAGGACCACGCCGGCTGCGGCGCGCTCCGGCACGAAGGTGGCGCCGAGCCGTTTTTTCACGACCTCGAAAATCTCCCACACGCGGGCGGCAGTAATCTGCTCGATCGCCTGACGCGGGAACTGGCGATCACCGATGGCGAAGTCGCCATTGAGCCAGACCTTTTCGCTCTTGTCGCGTGTCGTCACCGTGCCCGAGCCAAAACGTAGTTTTAATTTTTCCGCCTGTCCATCTGTTAGGCGAAGACCAAGACTCAGGTCGTTGGTTAAGTGACTGCCTCCTACTGGCAAGACGCCGGTGGCATACGCACAACCGTCATGATAAAGCGCATAGTCGGTCGTGCCGCCGCCGATATCGATCACCAGCACGCCATTCTGCCGATCTTCGGCCGAGGTAACCATCGTGCCAGAGGCAAGACTCGAGAGGATGAGTTCCGCGACCGGGACGTTGAATCCGCGGATCACATGGATGTTGTCGGCGATTTTATTTTCCTGGCCGTGGACCGTCCAGTAGCCGACTTCGAGCCGCTGACCGACGAGGTGTTCAGGGTCCGGCACGAGACGCCCATCGAGACGGAAGGGACGGCGGATGTTATGAACCACCATGCGGCCTTCGGGCAAAGCCTTCGCTTTTGCGAGCCGCATGACGGTGTCGATGTCGACCGCGCTCACCATGTTGTCCGCAGCGGAAACATTCACCGCCGCTTCGTTGTAGAAACCTTCGAGATGACCACCCGCCTGCGCGAGGTAAACTTCGTCGATGCGCACGCCAGCATTGCTCTCGGCGGCAAGGAGCGCGCTGTGCGTCGCGTCACTCGCGGAGCGAAAATCCATCACTGCACCTTTGAGCACGCCACGCGACTGGCACTCGCCAAAGCCGATGATGCTGAGACTGCGGCCTTGCGACAGCTCGCCGATCATGACCGTGACCTTGGAGGTGCCGATTTCGACGGCGCCGATGTATTTTGTTCTAGAGCTCACGAGAAGGGAAATGGAGGTTGGTAAAGTAGGCGGAAGGGCGCTGCGGCTCGGACCGGACTGCGGCGGGAGCCGGCGAAGAAGGTTTTACCGTCGGATTCTTTTTCGCACCGGGCGCTGGAACCGCGGGTATTTCAAAAACCACCGGCACCTGAGAACCACCAACCGCTAAGTTGATGGAAAGCGCTGGATGATCTGCCTGCACGTGGCCTTCCTCAACGATCAGGTCGAGCTGCGCGATCTGCTTAAAGAAATCGCTCTCGCGGGTGCCAAACGTGATTTCCTTAATGTCTTTTGACCGCACGATGATTTCCCCATCCAACGCATACCGGGAAAGCGAGACGACATACCAGCCGCTAAATAACGCTGGGATGTTCGCGTGAGCCGTGCTGAGCAGGTCCGCCACTTTATCCATGCCCTCGATCGGCTGAAAATGTCCCTGCACCAGTTTCAAAGGCACGTCGGCGAGAAAGGGCAGCGTGGCGATCAACGCCGCGTCGTAGCTCACGCCTTCATAAATCACTCCGTCGCGGGCGACCAGCAAGTCCTTCGCCGCCGCCGCGCCAACCTGCGCCCTGACGCGCGCCACCGGCGAACGCTCTTCAATCATCACCACGAGCGTCTCGGGAAATTTTCGCGTCAACACCGCGGTGCGCACCTGGCCCGACGCCAAAAGCTGTTTTCTTAACGCAATCAAATCCAGCTCCATCAAGCCGGCAGACTTCGGCAGCGCGAGCGTGCGCGTGACCCAACCCTGGTCGAGCACACCATCTGAACGCGAATCAACGAACTTCACCGGCGCGCTTTTCACCGGCGATTTTATCGCCATCGGATTTTTCTCCCAAATGCGCATCGCCTCGTACACACCCCAACCAGCGAGACCAAGCGCAAACAATACGCCCACGGTTTTCGCCGTCGCGACCTGCAGGCGCTTGCGCCCCTCCGACGACATCGCCTTCGGCGCAATGGCCTGTTGGATGTCGCGCCAGGTTCGGACCTGGGGAAGAGTGTTGACGTGTGAACTCATGAAGACGGCGAATTTTTGGCTGCGTGAAAACGCTGCAACGCGGGCAAAACCAGTTCTCGGACCAAGGCTGTGAAATCAAGTCCGACGCAATTCGCGCTTTTCGGCAGCAAGCTCATCTCTTTCATGCCGGGCAACGTGTTGATTTCGAGTAAAAACAATCCTGTTTTCTCAGAAAAAATAAAATCTACTCGCGCGTAGTCGCGGCATCCACACGCAGCGAACGCCGTTTCGGCCGCACTGCGCACGCGCGCGGTCACCTCATCGCCGAGCGTGGCAGGCGCGGAGTACACGGTCATGCCGCTCGTATACTTGCTCGTGTAATCGTAAACACCGGACTTCGGACTGATCTCCACGACGCCCATCGCGCGACCGTTCAAAACCCCAACCGATAGCTCGCGTCCAAAAATCCGTTGCTCGATGATCCAGTTCCCCGTCTTCACACTCGCGAGTGCTTTTTCCAGCTCGGCCTTGTTCGCAATAATGTGCAGCCCCACGCTGCTGCCCTCGTTGGTGGGTTTGAGCACCAGTTGCTCGCCCAATTTCGCGACGACCTCAGCTGGCGAAGGTTTTTTGTCGGCTGAGAAAACCACATCGGGCGCCCCAACGACGCCCCGCGAGGACGCCGCTCGCTTCGTGCGAACTTTATCCATCGTAAGCGCGCTCGCCGCTGCGTCGCAGCCCGCGTATTGCACGCCCGCCGCATCGAGCAGACGTTGCATGCCGCCGTCTTCACCGAAGGTGCCGTGCAAAGTCGAAAA
>Ga0302322_100000759_pt1 | contig 25245 bp, 24 predicted proteins | sample Fen_T0_2_FD_203757 | JGI IMG/M metagenome (GOLD analysis project Ga0302322, IMG submission 203757) | Peat permafrost microbial communities from Stordalen Mire near Abisko, Sweden - Fen_T0_2 | ecosystem: Environmental > Terrestrial > Soil > Wetlands > Permafrost | place: Sweden: Abisko...
ATTGGCCGCCCTGCGTTATCCGCTAATTTTGTCACGCTTTGCTGCTCTTGGTGGGCGCTGAACAGCGCGGGCAGCAACTGACAACCGGGACCGAGGTCTGGCGCTTCGACGATCTGGCCAGCGATGCAGACTCCAATGAACAACCTCAAGACGGCGCATGCTGCCGACCTGACATGCCCCTAGCCTGCCACGGTGGCTGAATGAACTCGCCTGCGCGGGCTGCGCTGTTCGTTGCGCCGGTTCTGGGCATCGGCGCAGTGATTTTCTTCTGCTCGGCAAACGGCCGTAAAGCCGGGACGATCGTTCGGGACGAAATCCCTTCAGCTGCCACGGACGCGCTCGCCGCCCCGGCGTCGAGTCAAAGTCTGCTGGCGGTCCCCGCTTTCCGTCCGCCGGAACTGGCCGCCTCAGCCGCCGCCGAGAGCGAGGATTCTCTAGCCGCGGCGATGCACGCGCTGGAAGATTCAGCGCCGGAACGCGCGCTGGAACTTGCCCGGCGAGGACGAGCGCTTTGGCCCGCGGGGCCTCGTGCCCCGGAATTTGCAGCAACCGAGGTGAAGTCCCTCTACCGACTGGGCATGCCGAGCGAGGGACGCGGCGCGGCTGAGGCGATGGTGAACAAGTATCCGACTTCTTCTTGGGCACTCGAAGTCGAGAAGCAAACGGGTGCTCATCCGTACGTGGATCACTGAGCGAGAAGTGAGAGGGGGCCGATCGACACGCTTAGTGATACGCGGAGCCGTGCGATCCAGCTTCGCACCTCACCGGGCCGCACTATGACGCCGAGGCTGGGCCGGGACTCGACGCGATTTTTTGACCATCTTCGGCCTACGTCGCGGACGCTAAACGTCCTTCATGCTTTGGGCGAGCTCGCTCAGCATACGGTCGGCGAGCACCAGGCCATCGCTGATGGCTTCGTGTTCGCCGGCACGACGCGTGAGGCGACCGTCGGGGCTGAGGCGGTAGAGGGACTTCTTGCCCGCCACTAGCGCGCTGATCTTGCTGGGATCGAGCGGCGTGTCTTGGAGCAAGTGCAGCGTGGCGGATCTTGCGCTCGCTTCGCAGCCTACGGCACGTAGGCGCCGGAGCTCGGTCTTGACGCGCATGAGCTCGACCAGGCGACGCGCAGCGACTGGCGGCGGCCCGAAACGATCTTCCATCTCCCGCGCGAGCTCGTTCACTTCGGCTTCGTCGGCGGCGCTCGAGAGGCGCTTGTACAAGGACAGGCGCACGCCCACTTCGGCGATGTAGTCTTCGGGCAAGAGCGCTTCCACGTCGAAGTTGAGATCCGGATCGACTTCATGGACGACGGTTTCACCACGCAGTTCGTGCGTCGCGTCTTCCAACATCTTGCAGAACAAGTCGAAGCCGACGCTCTCCACGAAGCCACTCTGATCAGCCCCGAGCAAGTCGCCCCCGCCGCGCAACTCCATGTCGAGTGTCGCGATGTGGAAGCCTGAGCCGAGCTCGGTGTAGCGCTCGAGGGCTTCGATGCGCGAGCGCGCTTCGTCGCTGAGTTGGCTGGCAGGCGGCACGAGCAGGTACGCGTAGGCTCGTTCGTTGGCTCGGCCGACGCGCCCGCGCAGTTGATAAAGCTGTGATAGTCCAAACAAATCCGCGCGATCCACGATGATTGTGTTCGCGCGCGGAATGTCCAGGCCACTCTCGATGATCGCGGTCGCGACCAGCACGTCGTACTCGCCCTGCACGAAGTCGAGCATGGTCTGTTCCAGCGCGCTCTCGCTCATTTGGCCATGCCCCACCGCCACGCGCGCGGTCGGAAGCAGCTCTTTGATGCGCTCCGCTCGTTCGTAGATCCCGTCGACGCGGTTGTACACGTAGAAGACTTGTCCGCCGCGGTCCAGCTCACGGCTGATCGCCTCTTTGATCATGCCCGGGTCGAACTGCGAAACCACCGTGCGAATCGCGCGCCGATCGACTGGCGGAGTGGTGATGATTGACATGTCGCGCATCCCACCGATTGCGAGCTGCAGGGTGCGCGGGATGGGCGTGGCACTCAGCGTGAGCACGTCCACGGACATGCGCATTTGCTTGATGCGCTCTTTGTGGGTGACGCCAAAGCGCTGCTCTTCGTCGACGACCAACAAGCCGAGGCGCTTGAAGTGCACATCCTTGGACAACAAGCGGTGCGTGCCGACCACCACGTCGACCGAACCTTCTTTCAGGCCTTTGAGCGTATTTTGGTGCTCGGATTTCGATTCGAAGCGGCTCATTGCGCGCACCGTCAGCGGGTAACCCGCGAAACGTGCGGCGAAGGTGTTGAAGTGCTGTTGCGCGAGCACCGTGGTCGGGCAGAGCAACGCCACTTGCCGACCGCCCATGGCGTTGAAGAATGCGGCGCGCAGTGCGACCTCGGTCTTGCCGAAGCCGACGTCTCCGCAGACTAGGCGGTCCATCACGCGATCGCTTTGGATGTCCTTCAAGACGTCGGCGATAGCGGACGCTTGGTCGCGCGTTTCCTCGAACGGGAAGCTAGCTTCGAAGGCGCGGTATTCGTCGTCCGGCGGTGTGAGCGGGTCCTTCTTCAACGCGGCGCGTTCGGCGTACAACTTGAGCAGCTCATCGGCCATCTGGCGCACGCGGCGCTCGACGCGGGCTTTGGTCTTGCCGAAGGTCTGCCCGCCCAGGCGATCGACCTTCGGAGTCGTGTCGCCGCCGGCGTATTTCTCGATCTGATTGAGCCGATAAACCGGCAAAAATAGCTTGTCGCCGCCGGCGTATTCGACGACCAATAGATCGACGTGAACCGCGCCGATGGCACGTCGCTCGAGTCCCAAGTAGCGACCCACACCGTGGTCGACGTGGACCACGAAGTCGCCGACGCTGAGCGCGCGCAGATCTTGGAGCATGGCGCGCGCCGAGCGCTTCTTTTCGGCGGGCCGATGCGCGCGTGAGCCGAAGATCTCTTCTTCGGTGATCAGCACGAAGCCGGCTGCAGGCGCGAGCACACCGCGCGTCAACGGCGCGGTCACGATCCGAACCTGAGGGCCACGGGTGAGCTCACTGTCCGAGCGCCAGACGCTGACCGGTGCACCGCGGTGCGAAAGCAGCGCATTCAAGCGTTCTGCCTGCGTTTCGGTGCGCGCGCAGATCACGACCTCCAGCCCCGCATCCAGATAGGCGCGCACGCGCTCCAAAAGTGGCTCGAGCGCGCCCTGCTTGCCGTGTTCGGTGCGTGCGCTCTTCACGGCGCGCGCGAGGTCCGAAAGGTCGGAAAACGCCAAGCTTTGTGCGTCGGGTGGCGCACTTTCCAGGTTTTCGAGCACGCTTTGGCTGACCGGTCCGGCGACCGCGGTGCGATGCAGCGCCAGCAATGAACGCGTGCGCAGACGTTCTTCCAGCTCGTCTCGACCCAGGTACAGCGCGCGCGCGGGGAAATGCGGAGTGCCGCGACGTGCGGCTTCACCAGCCAAGCCGCGTTCGAGCTCGTCTTGGATCGCGCGCACGACCGCGCTCGGGTCATCGACCACGAAGATGGCGTCGGGTGCCAAGTAGTCGAACACAGTTTCGAGTTCGAAGAATGCGGGCAGATAGCCGTCGCTGCCGAAGAACGCGCGACCGGTCGCTAGGTCGTCAATCAGCGAACGTGTCTTGGTGGAAGGAAAATTGACAGTGTCGCACAGGTGTCGCAGCACCTCGCGGGCACGTGCTTCGGTCTTGGGCGTGACGATCGCGTCGCGCGCGGGCGGCGCAACCAAGCGCGTGACGGCGTTTTGCGTGCGCTGATCGTCCGGGTCGAAGACCTTGAGCGAGGCCAGCATATCCCCGTACATTTCCAGACGGATCGGCGCTGGCAGCTGCCCCGGCCAGAGGTCGATGATTCCGCCGCGTAGCGCGTAGCTGCCCGGATCTTCGACCACCGGCGCGCGCAAATAGCCGGCCGCGGTAAGCTTCTGGGAGAGTGCAACTACGTCCAATTCTTGATCGACGGTGAGCACCAGTGTCGCATCGCGCAGCGCTTCGCGCGGCGGAACACGACGCACCAAGGCGCTGGCCGTGAGCACCAGCGGGGAGCGCTCAGGATTCGCGAGCAGCTCGCACAGGGCGGCCGTGCGCAGCATCGTCGCGCGGCGATCCGTGTGCACCTCGGCGTACGGAGTCGACTCGGACGGCGCCAGTACGAGCGGGAGGGGCATCGACTGGCGCGGTAGATGGGTGAGCGGTAGTCCCTTGCCCAACGCCGCCAAATCACCTGCTGCTTGCTGTGCGACCTCGTTGCTCGCCACGAGATACACGATTTGTCGGGCGCTTTGCGCGGCCAGCGCCTGGCTCACCAGCGCCGGGCCCGCGCCCTCGACGCCTACCAGCGGTATGATCCCGGGTTGCGAAAGGCCGAGGCGCGCCGCCTCGTTGGCCGTGATGATCGTCCGATCCTCGGGTAACCGAGGCATGAAGGCGTTGCCTTCGAGGTTGGGATCCAAAGCCGACATGGCGCGCGCGCAGTCTTACTCGGAGTCCGTTCCCTGCAACGTGTGGATCAGATAATTTCGTGCCAGCAGGGCGTACGGGCCGGACTCGTGTTGCGCGAGGTGCGTGCGATAGGCCGTGGCAGCCGCTTGCGGCTCGCCCAGGCGATCGAACAGGTAACCTTTGGCGAAGAACGCCGGGTAATCCGGGTCCTTGCGCGACAGTGCGTCGACCACGCGGACGCGCGCAGCGTTGGCCGTACCCTCGGCGTCTGCAACGAGCGACCGCCCCGGCTCGGGATGCAGCAGCAAGAAGCGGTAGTAGAGGCGCCAATCGTTGAGCGTGGGGGCGAACGGAAAGGCGTGAGGCTTGCCGATCAGCGCCGCAAAGTGCAGCTGAAACAAGACGCGCCGTGTCGCCTCGTCTGCCAAGAAACGCCCGCCCGTGCCGAACCAACCGTTGTGCTGCGCCTGTGGCAGAAAATCCCCGCCCAGCTCCTCGAGCTCGCGGTTCGGCTTCCGCTCTCTTTCGAACTGGGAGAGTGCCCGCAGAAAGTATTGGGTTTGCACGGCGCGTAAGCTGAGCAATAGCGAGCCCTGGCCCTTGGCCATGACCACGTTGATGCGCTCGCGGAGATCGTCCACATCGTGCCCGGTATCGATGCCGTTGTTCACCGAATGGCCGAAGTGGCGGACCGCCTCGCCCACCGCGCGCAGCTCGAACGGCAGGCCCGTCGCTTCGGCTTGGCTGGACAGTTCTCGCTCGCTGGCATTGCGTCTCTCGGCCTCCGCGCGATCGATCCGCGGTAGCGGCAACGTCATCGGACGGCTTGCTCGAGGCAGAGCCAAAAGCGAGAAGGTCAAGACGATACCGACCATGAGCAGTCCCAGCTCGTAGCCCTGAAAATGGCGGCGCAGGCCCGCGCGAAGGGCAGGCTTCTCGCCTGCGGAAGGCGACTTCTTGACAACCTGTGAGTCTCGTCTCAAGGGTGTGCTTCGGGCATTTGCATCCCGCCCGTGGAGCAAGTCGTGGAAGACAAGCGAGTACACCCCCGAGTGATCGTGAACACGCCAGTGTCGTGTGAAGTGCGCGATGGCGCCGCGTTTGCGGGGTTGGCCAAAGACATCAGCATTGGCGGTATGTTCGTCGAGTCGACCGAGGTGGTCCCTTTCGGGACCGATGTTACCATCGTCGGCCGCTTCGCCGGTACCAAAGCCGATTTGCGGCTGCCCGCCATCGTGCGTTGGGCCAAGCCAGATGGCTTCGGTGTCCAGTTCGGGTCGTTGGGCGCGCGCGAAACCCACGCCATCAGCCAGCTGCTCAAGCGCTGAGGCCCGCCACGATGAGCATTCCTTCTTCGCCCGAGTCCTTCTTCAGCCAATACATCCCGGCACGCTTCTCCGGGCTACCGGGCTTCGAGCGCGTGTCCTCGATCGGTAGCGTGACGTTTGCGGTGCCGGAGGTCGGCATCTGGTCCTTCCGCATGCGTGTAGGCCGGCTCCTGTGCGAACCCGGGCTGCCAAGTGATCCAGTGGTGCGCATTACCATCCCGCTGGCGAGCTTCGAGCCAATCGTCGTCCGCGGTACCGAACGCATGGCGGGCCTCGCGCTATCTCCCGAAAAGCAGATGCTAGCCTTCCGCGCGCTGACCTTGGATGCCGAGAAGGTGGCGCAGATCCGTGGCGTGGTCGGCTCGGTATCGTTCGCCGTGCTGGACGGCCAAGTCAGCCACCGCGTGTACGTCACGCCAGGCAACGCCGAGCCCAATCTCGTCAAACCCGAATGCGAGATTTCCTGCGAGTCCGAAGCGTTTTGGGGCCTACAAACCGGCACCCAAAATCCAATCGAGCTGCTGATGAGCGGCAAGCTCAAGATCGCCGGTGAAGCGCAGATCCCAATGGCTTTGAGCAGCCTATTCGTCTGATCCCGTGAACGTGCCCGTCACGCGCCGGTGTTGACGTTTGGTCAAATCTCGGAGTCGCTCAAAGGCTGCAACGACGGTGCGTGCCCGACTGCTGGCGCGTTGGCGACGAGCTACGGCGAGGCTGGCACCGCGGGGAGCAGGGCCCAGTTCAAGCTCTCACCCTCTTGGGTGGAGATCTGCTGCGCCTTCCAACTCTTCAAGGACATCAGCCAAATGCCGGGGCTCTTGTTGCGATTGGAGAAGAAGGCCACGAGCCGGCCATCGGGGCTGCACGCAGGGTAACTGTTGGAACCCTGATTTTGGGTCAGGCGGGCCATGTTTTGGCCCTTTTCGGCGGCGATCACCAAATCCTGACGGTTGCCGCCGACGGCCACCGAGTAGATCAGCTTCACGCCGTCTTCGGTGTCGCAAAAGCTGGGCGAGGCGGCAGTGAAGCCGGCGGGCGAGACCGGCTTGCCATCGACCCAGATGCGCTGTGAGCCTTGAGCCGGTTCGCCGCCGACCCAGGCCAACTTACCGGATGGACTCCAGGCGGGCCGCGTCGCAAGTTCGCTGGTCGACACCCGATTCATACCGCTGCCGTCCGGGTTGCCGACGTAAATCGCGCTCTTCCCTTCACCGCTCACGGCGACCGCCAGCTTGGAGCGGTCTTTGTTGAAGGCCAAGCTGTACACGGAGGTATTGAACGGCAAGTTGAGCGGCTTGCTCGTGCCCGAGAAATACTCCATCACTCCAAAGGGTGAGTAATTGTGGCTCACGGAGTAAAAGATGTGTCCCGGGCTGCCGAAGTTCGGGGCGATCGCCGTGTCGTTTGGATCGGTGAAGGCGAGCAACGCATTGCCGTCCGCGTCCATCCGGAAAATGCGCCGATTTTGCGCCCATTTGCCGGAGAACGTGAGCTCGCTGGCGAAGCTGCCGTTGCGGCCGGTGAGCGCACCCAAGAGCGCATCAGTGATGCGATGGCCGGTTACGCGCGCATCGGCTTTGTTGACCACGATCGTCTTCTGGTAGACCGGCTCTTTGCCGACATTCAAAAAGTAGGCAATGCCGAGGACTTGGATCTGTGTGTCGTTTTTCTTCTGGGCCGCGACTTTGACGATCGCTTCGGCGCCGAGCTTCTGCCAAGCTTCGACGTCAATCGGATCATCGAAACCGTACAAGCCTGGCGGTGCCACCTTGTCCGAAATCAAGTCGTACATCCCGGTTAGCTCGAAATCGCGACGCACCACGCCGCGCACGATTACGTCTTCGAGATCCGGCGACAGCGAGGGCAAGACGGCGATCTTCGGCAGCGGCGCTTGGCCCGCGTTCGTGCCGGTGATCACGAACTCACCGAGTACGCCTTCATCCGGAGTGGACGCGCTGGGGGTCGCGTTCGGCGACGCTTGTGCGTGGGCGGGCAGCGGCAACGCCAGCCCGGCGAGCGCTACGGCGAAGGTTCTGGCGAGGGTGCAGGCGCGGGCGCCGGTTCCGGCGCGGGTGCGGGCGCAGGCGTGGGTGAGGGCGATGAGTCGGCGCATTTGGCGGTCTTTCCGGAGAAGCTAGGGGTCAGCACGGTGCCGGGGCTTAGGTCGGGGTAAAGCGGCGGCGGTGGCGGCAGTTGTTGCCCCACGAAGTTATCGAGCGCTGTCTTGACGCGCGCATCGAAGTCGGAGTTGTTGCTGGCACGGCCCATCGTGGCCGAGGTGATCGTGCGATCGGGCGCCACCGAAATGGATGCCGTTGCGCTCAGCGCGTGCACGATCTCGCAGGGCAGGTTGCTCGGCGCTTGGAAGCGCGCTTGGAACCAGGCGATCAGCTTGGCGATATACAGGTTCTTGGCGCGCGCTTTGAGCGGATCAGTCTCCGTGCCCTCTTTCACGCCGTCCGCGGCGCCTTCGGTAGGCAAGTTCGCTTCGACTTTCGGCGCCGCGTCGGTCAGCGGCTGATCGACCTCTTTGGCGATCGCGGCGTCTGGCGGCGGCGCTTGCGCGTCCGCCTTCGCCAGAGGCGAGGTGGGGATTGCTTCCGGTGTTTTTGCAGCCTTGGGCGAGGGCGCGCTGGTGTCTGCGAAGCGTTGCACCGGTGCTTGCTTCGTCCACATGTCGGGCAGCTTGGCCTTGATCTTCTTACTGCCGAGCTTGAGCAGCGGGAGATCGTCCATCACCGGTTTGACGGCGATCGGGATCTCTTCCTTCACTTCGGCCTGCTGAGCGACCACTTTGGCTCGGTTCTGACCCGCAAAGATGACCAAGCCGAGCAAGCTGACTTCGACCACGGCGGTGAGGAACACCGAAAGGGCCAGCTCCTGCGGCAAGAAGGCGCGCACGGCCATCGCTTAGGGCGCCTTTTTGCTGCTCGGCTTTTTCTTGTCCTCGGGCGTGTCGCTTTCGGGCTCTATCTCCGGCTGGACGAGCAGGTTGAGCGACTCCACGCCGCTATTGCGCGCGGCGGCCACGACGGTCGCCACGATGCCGTAACGCGCGTCCTTGTCGGCACGAATGTAGAGCTCGCGCTCCTTCTGCACACGCGCGTTGTCTTTCAATGCTTGGTCGATGTGCGAAGTCACGTCGTCTTCGCCAAACAACACTTTTTCGTCTTTTGTGACGGTTACCAATAGCCGCGCGTCCTTAACCGGCGTCTGTGCGGCATGCACCTCGGGTAGGTTGATGCGTAGGCCGGTGGTGAGCAACGGCGCGGTGACCATGAACACGATCACCAGCACCAACATCACGTCGACCAGCGGAGTGACGTTGATGTCACGGAACCCGCCGCGACGGCCCTTGCGAGCGGGACCCATGGACATGGTTAACCTCGGCCGCGCGCGTCGCTGGGATCGGCGATCAGCGTCTCCACCCAAACCTCGGCGGAAGCGGTCAGTTCATCCAGCAAATCGCCGATCTTCTTATCGACGAAGTTGAAGCCGATGGTCGCTGGAATGGCGGCAACCAGGCCAAAAGCCGTGGCGATCAGCGCCTCACCGATGGCCGGTGCAACCACCGGCAACGATGCGCTCTTCTCCACGCCGATGCGCAAGAAGGCGTCCATGATGCCCCAGACCGTGCCGAACAAGCCGATGAATGGCGCTGCGGAGGCAATGCTCGATAGCGTGGGCATGAGCGCCATCGTGCGTTGCTGCTCGGTCGCGATCGCGCGCTTGGCGACTGCCATCAGCAGCTCCGAGGTCAAGTGCCGCTGGTGGTGGCGCTTGGCCAGCTCCAACACCACACGCGCGCCCGGCGACGACTTGTGTTGAATCGCCAGTGCGATCAGATCCGAGGCGCGCTCGACAGTGGCGGATGCCTTTTCGAACGCACGGTGCGTGCTCTGCAGTCGGCCGATCTGAGCGGACTTCAAGAACCAGATCAGCCAAACCAAGCAGGACGCGACGACCAGAATCGACAGCACGACCAAGACCACGCCCGAGGCGCCCAGCATCAAACCGATCGGGTCGAGGCCTTTGGGATCGGCTGAAAAGGCGGCAAAGGCGTGGATCATGGCTCTTACTTGCCCAACACCACGTCGACGCGGCGGTCCTTGGCCCAGGACGACTCGTCCGAGCCGGTGGCGTCCAGCTTGCCACGCGAGGTCGTGGCGATCTTCGCCGCGGACAGGCCCTGGGCGGCAATCGCCGTCTTCACGTTGTCGGCGCGGCGGCCACCGAGCACCATGTTGTATTCCTCTTCACCGCGCGGATCGGCGTGACCGACCAGACGAAGCTCGCGCCCTTTGAGCGGACCCGTGCTGAAGCAATCGGCCAGCTTCTTCAAGACGCCCTTGTCCTGCGGGCGCACATTGGCAGAATCGTACGCGAAGAAGGCTTCGGTGTCGGTGATGCCGCAGGCCTTGCGGATCTCATCCGAGATGTTGATGTTCGACTTGGTCGGGTCGTCACCCGGCTTTTCCAACGCCTTCGTAGGCGAAGGCGGCGGCGGCGTCGGTGCTGCGCTGGGGGTCGGAGCTGCGGGCGCTGGCGGCGGATCGGAGGCGCAGCCTGCGGCGATAGCGGTGGATAAGAGAACGATTGCTGCGGCGTACTTCATGACTAGCTCCTTAACGCACACCCCGTCTTGGGGCGGCGCCTGGTATACCTCGATTGCTCTAACTGCCGGGGATAAGAGCGCCTGACACGGAGTGCGTCGGCAACGCTCTCGGGTAGTGGTGTATTCCAATGTAGGCTGCCGTTCTTCCGCCTCGTCGAATTGTTTTTCAAATTCAGCGATTTATCCGTGCTATCGGGATGACACGAGGTAGGCCAGGAGACCGACCGTGGCCAACCCAAAGCAGCCCGCGAGGATCAGGCCACCGATACTGCGTCCGGGGCGAACCGCCTGGCTGCGTGTGGCGTGCAGCTTGGCGAGCGCCACGACAGCGATCCCTGCCAAGCGCTTCTCGGCCACTGCCGAGCGATCGCGATCGCCCTTCATGCCGCGGTAGCGTGCGGCGGCTTCGGCCAGCTGATCGGTGGTCTGACAATATTCGAGGAAGGCTCCGTGCGCGCGTTCGTCCTGCCAGCGATCGAGGACGCTCTTCCAGAGTGCTTCGAATGCGGGGTCGACCATTGCTCAGAGCTTCAGTTCGCGGCTCAAGTGCTCGGTCAGCGCGAAGTAGTCTCGCCGTTCGTAGCGTTCGTTCAAGATGTGGAAGTCGCGTCCGGTGAGTCCGACGCAACCGAAGCAGTACGAGCAGTTGCTGAGCGCGATCGAGCGCACGACGTACGAGCTGCTCGAACAGTTCTCGCAATCGATGCAATGCTGGCAGTTGTGCAGGCCACGGGAACCCCGACAGTGCAGGCTGTCCGTGCATTGCACGCAGCGGACGCAGAAGTTGCACCGAATCAAGCGCTCGGAGTCGGTGCAGAAAGTGCATGAATCGCAGGCCACGCAACGCTCACAAGCGACGCAAGATTCATTTTCTCGGTCACGGCCGACGCCGGCTACGAGCTTGCGGAATCGACTTTCGAAGGTGCGCGCGCTGAGCTTCGTCTCTTTGGCCATGGGCAGTTGCTGAACTTCAGGTCCGAAGCACGCGGCGCAGTTCCGCTGCGCGTGTGCGCGTTTCGGCTTCCTCTGCGCCGTCCTCGAGGCGTTTCAAGCGTTGTTCGAACACGGGCAATTGGACGGGAGCTTGCTCGTCGAGCAGCGCGGTGAGCACGCCCAGCGCTGCGCACACCTCGGCCTCGTCCGTGTGTTCGAGTAGCTTCAACTGTACCGGCTGCTCTTCCGGAAACTGAAAGCCACCTTTGCGATACGCTTTCGCGGCGCGCGTGACCTGGGCGGGGCCCTCGCTATCGAGCAAGCGAGCGAGCAGGTGACGGCGTTCGAGCTCGGTGTCGTCGACGGCTAGCGCAGTCCCCACGATCCGCGCGGCGCGTTTGCTGGCGACCGGCAACGCCTCGGCCTGCGGTGCGGAAGCCACCGGAGGCGATACTGAGGAGTCGGTGCGCTGCGCCAATGGTTGCGCGCTGGCGGGACGACGGGCCAGCACGACCTCCGGCAAAGGCGCGGTCGCGCGGCGGGCCGGACGGCGCTGCTCAGCCGGGTCGGACTTGGGGTCCGTTCGCTTGTTTCGTCGGGACATGTGGAGTCGCGGACGGTGCTGGAACTAGCACGCCCGGCCGCCGGCCGGCTCGTAGAAATCGCAAGGGTCGGCCGCGCATGGTCGCCAATCGGGCTATCGTAATCCGGGTTGGCTCAGCTCTTTCGGCGGCTTTTTGGCGTTTTCCTCGGATCGCTGGCAATTGCCGGCTGCGCGGCTTCCGAGCACAGGCCGCCCGCGCCGCCGGTTCACGCGAGCTCCAACTTGTCCGGAGACTTTCTAGACGGCAAGGCCGGCCGCGTTCGTTCCCACACGCTCGATTTCCCGCTCGAGCTTACGCTCCCGGACAAAGCGCGCTGGCAGATCGCCGAAGGGCCGACGTGGCTGGTCGCCGACCACCGGCCGAGTTCGTCGCAGCTCGCTCTCCGCACCTGGCGCGCGGATCGCTTGGTCCGGCGTGCCGAGTGCGAGGCGCAAGCCCGGCTCGGGCGGCCCACGATTCCTATCGTGCACGAGGATGCTGTAGTCGATCGACATGGGCTTTCGGCTCCCGCCGACTTCGACAGCCAGCTCGTGGTGGGTGTCGAGCCGAGCGCGCTCGGGATCGCCGGCTACGCGCTGGTGATCGGCGCGAGTGTCGGGCGTTGCTATGCGGCGGTCTTCACCACCCAGGTGCGTGGCAAAGATGCAGAGCTCGAAGTCGCCGCGCGCCTGGGCCTGGCCGTTGAGCGCATTTTGAACCGAGTTCGTGTCCTCAGCGTGGATGAACGAGCGCCGCGCAGACACCTCGTGGTGACCCCGAAAGCAGCGCCAGACTGACCCCTCCGAAACCTGGCAGTCTTCCCCACGCCATCATCGCGGCACGCAAACCGGGGACGATGAATCCGAGGTTCGATGTCGTTGAAGTCAGAAGCTGCCCGTTCCGTTCGAACGCGCGTCGTGGATGAAATCCCGAGACCGCGGGCGACGGATTTGGCGGTGCGTCTCGCCGAACAAGTGCGACGTTTGCGCATCCAGGCCGGGCTCACACAGGCCGAGCTAGCCGCTCGGGCCGGGGTTACGGTCGAGACGATCGCTCGCCTGGAGCGAGTCTTGCGCGGTCGGCTTTCGGCGAACGCCAACCCGTCACTCGAGACCATGGAGCGCATCGGCACCGCGCTGGGGGTCGAGGTCTCCGAGTTGCTGTCCGCGCCAGGCAAACAAAAGCCAAAGGACGACCGACTCGCTTCGGTGCTTCGGGGCGTGAGTGCCGCCACCAAACGCCGCGTGATTCGCGTGGCCGAAGCACTCGTGCGCGACGACCGCGCGGACGCCAGGCCGGCTGCGCGCAAGCGCTAGAAGGCTCGCGCCGCGCGTTCCAGCCGGTCACGCACTTTGGCGCTGAGCGGGCCGACGATCAAAAGATTCAAGGAGTCGAGGGTAAAGAGCCGGGCGGCGGCGCGCCTAACGTCAGCGAGCGTTGTGGCCTCGAGCAACGCTTGACGCTCGCGCGGGGTGCGCGCGACGCCAGTCAACTCACCGAGTCCATAGAAGCTGCTGAGCGCCGCCGGATCATCATCCTGCTCGGCGAGCTGCCAGGCAAAGCGACGCTTGGCTTTCTCCAGCTCCGCGTGGCTCGGCCCTTCGTCCCGCAGCGCGCGCAGTACGCCGAAGATTTCCGAAAGCACGTCCTCCGCGCGCTCCGGCGCGGCATCGGCAGCGACGTCGAACAAGCCGGCGTCCACGTAGGCCTCGTAGCTCGCCGACACGTCGTAACAAAGGCCGCGCACGTCGCACAATCGCTCGTACAGGCGCGTGGCCATGCCATCGTCGAGTACGCGTAGCAAAAGCTCTGTCGCCGGCTCGTCGGCATCGAGCTCCCCCGGTGCGCGAAAGCCGACCCGCACCGAGGCTTGGCTGCCGGTGTACTTGACGTGCGAGAAGCGGAGTGCGGTCTGCGGCGCGGGGGCCACCGCTAGCGGCTCGGCGCCGTTGGGCAGCGCCTTGAATACCTCTTCGACCTGCGCGAGCATCGCTTCAGGATCGATTGGACCGGCAATCGTCACCACGCTGCCCTCAGCCACGTAGCGAGCCGTGTGGTGTCGATGCAAGAGCGGGATATCGAAACTGCCCAGCGTGCTGAGTGAGCCCGTGATCGGAAAACCCAGCGGGTGATTGGGAAAAGCTAGCGCGCGTAGCAGGTGGTCGGCATCCACCGAGCGCCCGTCTTCGTCGAGGCTCTCCAAAATCTCCTCGCGGACGATGCCCTTTTCCACGTCCAATCCGCTAAAAATTGGCTCGAGCAGGACCTCGGCCAAGATTCGCAGAAGCTCGCTCAGGTTCTCGGGCGGCGCGGCCAAGCTGAGCGCCCCGTGATCGACATAGGTCATCGCCGACAGAGCGCCACCGAGCGTCTCGAACGCCAAAGCTTGGGCGTGCGCCGAAGGGTAACGCGCGGTTCCGCGATGCAGCATGTGCTCGAGGAAATGGCTGATGCCGTTGTCGGCCGCGCTTTCGAAGCGCGAACCGATCCGGGTATGAATGTCGATCACCGAGCGGCGCACGTGCGGCATGTGTACCGCGCTCACGCGCAGACCGTTCTTCAGCCTGGTTTCGACGCGCGAGGGCGGTGTGTTGCCAGCGAAACTTCCCCCTTCTGGGATCGCGAAGCGCGTCACTCGTCGTCCCGGCTCGACGATTTGGGCTCTTCTCCGAAGCGGGCATCCACCTTTAGCTTGTCGCCAGCCTTCTTGCGCAAATCGGCGACGTAGTTGGCGAGCGCCTCGGTGGCCTTGGCGGCGCGCATCGGGCCCAGCAGGGCCGCCTTGTTCTTGTCGAAATCGGCGCGCGAGGCGGCGTTCTTCTCTTTGAGCTGGATCACCACCGCGCCTTCGCTGGTTTGGATTGGGACTTGCCAGACTTCGTCCGGGTTCTTCAGTTCGAACGCGCGCGCGGCCAGCGGCTCTTTCGGGGTCACTTGCGGAAGCGGATTGCCGGAGGACGGGAATGGTGCCGAAATTTCGACGTGCGGTCGATCCAGGGCAGCCAGCGCTGGTACCTCGGTCGCCGGCGTCTGGCCCGGCTTCTTCGCCGGAGCAGGCAAGAGCAGCGCGAGCTGAGCGTCGAGCGCGTCTTCCAGCTTGGCGCCCGCCTTGGTGCGACGGATCAGATCCTCGCCGAAGGCCTTCACCTGCTCGTCACCGGCGGCGTGCACGTACAGCTTGTGCGCGACGTAGCGACGGCCGAAGGCTTCCAGATTCGCAGCATCGAGCTTGGCTTCGACCTGCAGCAAGTGCAGGCCGCGTGGGGTTTCCACGAGCCCCGACAGCTCACCCGGCTTGAGCGCTGCGGCGGCCTTGGCGACTTCCTCGTTGCCGACCCCGTAGCTTGCGCCCACACAGCCGAGTTCGCCGCCCTGAACGGCGGTTTGCCCTTCGCTCACCGAGCGGGCCACGCTGGCGAACGATTCGCCGCCGGTGATGCGCGCTCGCGCACTCTCCAATTTCTTGCGCAGCGCAGCGCGGTCTTCGTCGTTCGCGCCGGGACCGATCTCGAGCAAAATCTCACGGGTGGGCGCGCAGCCGGCGCTGAAATTGCTTTTGTCGGTCTCCCATGATGCGTCGACGAGGAGCTTGTTGTCCGCAGCCCATTTGTCGACTGCGGTGGCGCTCGTATCGAGCGTATATTTGGCGAACCAATCGCGCGCGAGCAGCGCGCTGCGGATCGTGACGGTACTCCGCGCCTGCTCGAACAATCCGAAAGCCTCGGTTTCGGAGACGCGCACGGGCTCGCGGATGAGATCTCGCATGCGTGCAGCGATCAGCTCACGCTGCTGCATCTCTTTGAACTCTTTGGGGCCGCGATTGGCCAGCACGCGGACTTCACGCTCGTAGCGGGCGTAGTCGAACGGGTCGTCCGCCGTGCGCTTGACGCGCAAGTAGCGAATCATCGTATCGCCGCCAGGCTCACAGCCTCGGCCATCTTCGGCGATGCGACACATGCCGAGCTGAGCGCTCAAAGCGAGTGAGTCTTGCGCCGGTACGGAGACGTGCGCGCGACCATTGAACAGCTCGCCCTCGACGTCGCTCTCGCTAGCGCTGATACCCAAGCGCTTGGCCTCGGCGACGAGCAGTTCCCGCTCTACCAAGCCATCGAGCACCTTCTTGTGCAAGCCGAGTTGCTTGGAGGCGCCCGGATTGATGTTGCTCATCACTAGGCCGAAGGACGCGTAGTACTCCTTGGGATCGACGCAGTCGCCCTTGAGCTCGAGCACGCATTCTTTCCTCAGACTGGCGGCAGGGCCGTTCCTGCCGGCGCGGAACTCCAACGCGAAGACCAGAATGATCGTAAATGCGATGCCTCCGACCAGAACCTGGGAGAAACCGCCGCCTCGGAAGATACTCAGCATTGTCTAAAAACTTTCGCTGCGAAGCAGCCTGCGAGCCTCGCGGCTCCAGCGTGAAGGGCGCGGCAAATACCACGCTCCCTCCGGCGGGTCCATGCGCACGAAACCCGACAATTGGTGGGCTAGATTAGCGCCTTGGATCGGCAGGGGCGGTTTTTTCCAGGGAAAGCGCGTAGTGCAGCTCGGCGATCAGTTCGGCATCAGTGGCTAGTGCCTTTTCGAAGGCGACCTCGTGCCAAACGTCCAAAGTCTGTGAATCATCCCCAGGATCACGCACTTCCACGCTGTTCGCGCCCACTTCGCGGTAGCCACGACGGAGTGCGTCATTGGCCATTTGCCGGGCGCGATCGAAAATCGCCGCCGTGGAATCATTGGGGAACTCACCGCCTTGCGCGCGCACCACGAAGCGCACGCAGGGCACGTTCCCGAGCCGCGCGGCCACTCCGCTGTCCATGATCAAATTTTCCCGGACGCGATCGGCGAGCACGATCTGATCGCTGAGGGTGCGATAGACCTCGAAGCCTTCGGCGAGCAGGAGCTTTTTCAGCTCACTCGGGGTGGGTGGCGACATATCTGCGCTAGCAGCTGGATAAACACCCGGAACCGTACGCGGAACCGACACCAAGCGTCAAGGACACCAAGCGTCGAGATCGGCGAGGCGGGGCGCCGTGTCCACAGCTCGCCCTTTTCGTCGGCTTCGTCGGCTTCGTTCGGCTGCGCTCGTCTCGTGCTAACCTTGCGAAATTCCGTGACACGCCAGAAACTACCAGTCAATCCCGAGTTCGAGGTCCGCGCGCCGCGGCGCCACGCTGGCGGCGCCCGCTTCGAGGCCTCGGAACGCGTGCTGGTTCGCGGCACCGCCTTCGAAACGCACGGCTGGACGCTGAACGTGAGCCGCGGGGGGATCCGCGCAATCGTCGAAGATCCGCTGATTCAAGGCAGCGAGTACCAGTTGATCGTGGGCGATGAAGAAACCTCCCTCGCTCGTCGCGCCAGCGTGGTCTGGCTCCAAGACGAGACCGATGGCCAGATCGTCGGCCTCAAATATTTGGACGTCGAGGACTCCGTCGTTCCCCCAAAGGACGGGTAGCCGGCCGTTCGAATGCCGTCCGCCGCAGAGCTACTGGGTCCCGATGGGCCCCTCGCACGTAGCCTGCCCGCTTACGAGGCGCGCCCCGCCCAGCTCGAGATGGCGCGTGCCGTCGAGAGCGCGCTCGCCAACGATCGCGTGCTGATTTGCGAAGCAGGCACGGGCACCGGTAAGAGCCTTGCATACTTGGTGCCTGCGTTGCTCAGCGGCAAGAAGGTGATCGTATCGACGGCCACCCGCGCCTTGGAAGAGCAAATCTTCTGGAAGGACCTACCGCTGATTGAGCGAGCGCTGGGCGTTCCGGTGCGCGCAGCGCTGATGAAGGGCATCTCGAACTATTTGTGTCGCCGTCGGCTGGCCGAGTTTCGTGCCAGCGAAGAGAGTCTACGGCCCCGTCATGCCCGTTCGCTCGGCATGCTCGACGACTGGCTGAACGAAACCGAGTCGGGTGACTTGGCCGAGCTTGCCGGCATTCGGGAGGACGATCCGCTGCGCCGTGAAGTGAACTCGTCGAGCGAAACCCGAATCGGTGCTGGCTGCACGTACTTCAACGAGTGCTACGTCACGCGCATGCGGCGCGAGGCTGAGTCTGCGCAGCTGGTGGTCGTCAATCACCACCTGTTTTTCGCTGATTTGGCGATGCGCGGCCCACACCCGGCGCGCGTGATTCCCGACTACGACGCGGTGATCTTCGACGAGGCGCACCAGCTCGAAGACATCGCCACCGATTTCTTCGGGATGCGTGTGTCGCGCGCACGACTCGAGCGGCTACTGGGCGATGCCGAGCGAGCGATGACCGTAGTGGGCGCAGGCGATCCGCTGTTCGCCCCCGGCTCGAAGTCGCCCACGCTGGCCAACGCGCGCGTCGCGGCCGAGGCGTTGTGGACGGAACTCGGACGCCAGGGCCGTGCCGAAGACGCTCGCTTCACGCTGGAGCGCGACGCCTGGGTCGGCCCGCTCCAGGAGCGCTACCACGCGCTCGACAACGCGCTCGAGGCCGTCGGTTCGGCCGCAGACGCAGCGGCAGGACGTAACTCGCTCGCGCCGCCCGGAGCCAAGCGGGTGCCCGGCGTTTCGCTCGAGGCACTCAAGGCCGTCGAGGGGCGCGCCCAGCTCGTGCGCGAGGATTTGGCGGCAATTGTCGCTGGTGCGCCGGGTCGAATCACTTGGTTCGACATGGCTGGACGCTCTGCTTCGCTGAGCTCCACGCCCGTGGATCTGTCGCACGTGTTTCGCGCACGCATTTTCGAGAGCGTGCCGTCGGTGGTTTTGACTAGTGCGACCTTGTCGATCGCGCCCTCGAAGAGCAACCCGGACGCGAGTCCATTCGCCTTCTTCCGTTCGCGCATCGGACTCACTGGCGATGCAGTGCCGGTCAGCGAGCTCGTGCTCGATTCACCGTTCGACTTCGCCCGGAACGCGCTCCTCTACACGCCCAAGGACCTACCGCCGCCCGGCCACCCGGCGTTCGCGGCCAGCGCGGGCGAGCGGATCGCGGAGTTGATTGAAATAACCCACGGGGGTTGTTTCGTGCTCACGACCTCACTGCGTTCGATGAACGCGCTGTACGCGATCCTGTCCAAACGGCTTCCAGGACGGCGGCTATTCGTGCAGGGCGCAGCGCCAAAGGCGGCTCTGATTAGCGCGTTTCGTGCGGCGGGCGACGCCGTGCTGGTGGCCACGATGAGCTTCTGGGAAGGCGTGGACGTGCCAGGCCGGGCTCTCCGTCTCGTGGTGCTGGAGAAGATTCCGTTTTTGGTGCCCAGCGATCCAGTCGTGCAAGCTCGCTCGCAAGAGCTCGAGCGTGCAGGCGAAAATCCGTTCTTGCGCTTGCATGTGCCGGCCGCGGCGATCACGCTCAAGCAAGGCTTTGGTCGCTTGATCCGTACGCGTGACGACGCGGGTATCGTAGCGCTGCTCGATCCGCGCGTGCATCAGAAGGGCTACGGCCAGCGCTTGCTGGCGGCGCTCCCGCCCGCCGGGCGCACCTCGGAGTTGTCCGAGGTGCGGAGCTTCTGGGAGCGCGTCCCGGCGCTTACTCGCGGCGCGAGTTAGCGCTTTTTCTTTGTAGCGGGCTTGCTCGGTTTGGCTGCTTTAGCAGCTTTGGCGGCTTTGGCCGGAGCCTTGGCGGCTTTGGCCGGAGCCTTGGCGGCTTTGGCCGGAGCCTTGGCGGCTTTGGCCGGAGCCGGAGCCTTGGCGGCTTTGGCCGGAGCCTTGGCGGCTTTGGCCGGAGCCTTGGCGGCTTTGGCCGGAGCCTTGGCGGCTTTGGCCGGAGCCTTGGCGGCTTTGGCCGGAGCCTTGGCGGCAGCTTTCGGACTGGCCTTGGCGACTGGCTTGGCTGTCACTTTTGGCGCGGCCTTCACCGGCTTGCCCATCGGCTTCGTCGGTGTGGGCTTCGACTTGGCGCTCGCCTTCACGATCGGCTTCGCCACTTTGCTGATACTTGGATTCGTCCCTTTGGCGGGGCCCTTGGCTTTCGCCCCGGGCTCGGCGGGCGCTGCTGCTTTGGCTTTCGGTGCCGGCTTAGCGGGCGGCGCTGCTTTGGCTTTCGACGCCGGTGCCGGCTTAGCGGGCGGCGCTGCTTTGGCTTTCGGTGCTGCTTTGACGGGCGCCGCCTTTACCGGTGCCTTGAGTTTCGGCTCGGGCTTCGCAGCCTCCGGCTTGGATTTAGGTTCCGCCTTCAGTTTTGCTTCTGCCTTGAGCTTCGGCTCCGCCTTTGGCTTCGGCTCCGCCTTTGGCTTCGGTTCCGGCTTCGGTTTTGCTTCTGCCTTTGGTTTCGGTTCTGCCTTGAGCTTCGGCTCCGCCTTCGGTTTGGGAGCGGGTCGGGCGACGGCCTTTGCCAAAGCGGGTTTGGCCGATTCGGGCGGTCTTTCAGCGGCTTTGGCCTTCTTGACCGCCGCCTTCTTTACGGGCGCCTCATCATCCTCATCCGCGTCGTCGTCATCCTCGTCCGCGTCGTCGTCATCCTCGTCCGCGTCGTCGTCGAGTTCTTCTTCCTCCTCGTCGTCGAGTTCTTCTTCCTCCTCGTCGGCTTCTGGGCGACCGAGCGCACCGGCACTGCGGCGATCGAGCGTCTCGCTGATCTTCTCGTCGAGGTCGGAGAATTCGAACGGCTTGTCGAGGTAAGCGTCCGCGCCGTACAGCGGCGAGGTCATTTCGTTCAAGTTCTCGCCGATGCCCGTGAGCATGATCACTCCGGTGTGCGCGAGCGATACCGCTTCGCGGATCTTGCGACACACTTCCCAGCCGCTCATCCCCGGCATCATCACGTCGAGCAGCACCAAGTTTGGCAGGTGCTCGTGTGCGAGCTCCCACGCTTGATCACCGTCGGAGGCCTCGAGCACGCTGAACCCTTTCGAGCGCAAGTGACTCGACAGCATGGCGACCATGCTCGGTTCGTCGTCCGCGACGAGCACGATAGGCTTTGAATCGTTTGGCATAGCAGCAAGAACTCCGGGGGGAAGAATCGGTGGAGAGGCGCGAATTCATTGCTATTCGAGACCAGCGCATGGTTTCCGGTCAAGCCCCGTGACGCACGGCTCACCTCTCGGGCCGCGGGCCGTCTCCGCCAGCCGTTCTTCGCCCCTCTTCCTCAGTCGTTCGGCAGCGACCCCGGAGCCCAGGGCGCTGGGGGCTGGATGGTCCATTGCCTACACCGTGACCGCTGTGCTCCGTGCCCTTCGGGTGCTTAACTTGAGTTGGATGGCTTCCAGCGATGGCATCGCTTTGCTTCGGCGTGCGGCACGAAGGGCCGGGCGCCGGGCGCGCGCATCAGCGGTTTTGAGCCGGATCACGCTACTTCTGCCCCTTCCACTGGGCTACGCGGTGCTGGTCCTGACGCTGGTCAAGGCGCTTCGCCTCGACACGGCGAGCCAACTGGGCTGGTGGCTGCTTGGGGTCGTCCCGCTGCTCGTTTTCCTGGCGGGAGTCAGTCGCGCGCTGTTTACGCGTCGCTCGTCGTGGCTGGGCTCGATCGCGCTCGACCAGTTCCACGGCTTTCACGATCGGGTGACCAGCGCCTTGAGCTTCAGCCAGGTTCCCGTCGCCGAGCGTACGCCGTTGATGCAGGCGGCGATCGAAGACGGGGTGGCGCTCGCGGGCAGCCTGGACCCCCGACGTGCGGTGCCCATCGGGCTCCCGCGTGAGCTCGGCGTGGTCCTAGCCTTGCTACTCGGTCTATGCGCTCTGTCACTGTTGGAGGTGCGGTCGTTCCGGCAGCTGCCGCCGCCGCCCTCATTCGAACCGATGGTGATGAGTGCCGACGACATCGATCTGTTTCGCGATGTCGCCAAGGAACTGCAAGCGAAGAACGACGACCCGAATGCGCTGATTGCGGTCCGCCGCTTCAACCAATTGGTGGAAGACATCGCCGAGCACCGTTTGGATCGCCACGAAGTCTTCCAGCGCATGGGGGAACTGGAGCGCGACCTGAAGGACAACTTGGAGCTGGATCGCGACGCGCGTGACGATGGTTTGAAAGGTCTCGCGCGCGAGTTGGAAAAGAGCGGGTTGAGCAAGGCGGCTGCCAGCGCACTCGACGAAAAGCGGCTCGCGGATGCAGAAAAAGCCCTGCGTGAGCTGGCCGAGAAGCTGAAAAAGAAGGAAGGCCGCCCCAGTGTCGCCGAGCTCGACAAGCTTCGCCAAGCCTTGGAGAAGGCCAGCCGCAGCAACGAAGAGCGCGCCAAGAACATCGACCAGCGTCGTCGCGAGTTGGAAGAAGAGCAAAAATCGCTGCTCAAAAAGAAGAAGAGCGACCAACCCGACGCTGGTACAAGCCCCGATCTCGACAAGAAGCTCGCGGACAACGAGCGTCGTCTCGAGCATCTGGATCGCGAGAAGAACCGCGCTGAGCGCAGCCAAAAACAAATGTCAGAGCTCGACAAGCAGCTCGCTCAGGCCGCACGCGATCTGATGCGCGACGCGGGCCAGAGTGCGCAAGACTTGGCGCAAGGCGCGCAAGACATCAACCGCATGGCCAAGCAGGAGACGAGCGAGGAGCAAAAGCAGGAACTCCTGAAAAAGCTGCAGGAAATGCGGGAGTTGATGCGCCAGCAGGGCAAGGGCGGCAAAGACCAGATGCAGCGTTTGCAAAAATTCGGTCAGCGCGCGCGTGGCGAGAGCGGCGCCGGCCAAGGTCAGCCCGGAGAAGGTCAGGGCGAAGGTCAAAAAGACGGCAAGAAGGAGGGACCGCTGCGCCTGGGCGGCGGGCCCGGAAGCGTGTCGATCGAGATCCCAGTTCCAGTTTCGCAGAGCGGTGACGGGCAGGGCCAGCCGAGCGGCGACAAACCGGGCAGCTCGGAGCCCAGTGCAGGCGCAAACTACGGTAACGGGCACGACTCGAACCTCGCAGGCAAGGCGACCGAGCTCAAGGTTAAGACCACGGACGTCACCGCCGCGGGCGCCGACACCGGGCAAGGCGCCGCGTCGTCGCAAGTGATTTTCGGAGCGGCCGAGCGCGGCTTCGTCGGCCGCGGATACAAGCAAGTGTTCACGGACTATCAGACCGTCGCCGAGCGTGCGCTCAGCCGGGATGAAATTCCGTCCGGCTATCGTTTCTACGTGCGCCGCTATTTTCAGCTGATTCGGCCACGAGAATGAGCTTCAGAAGGCCGACCACGCCAACACGACAGAGGAGAAGCGATGACGGAAGCCGAGCAAGCTCGCGAAGAAGTAGCCGAATTTCAGAAGCGGATCGGGGCCCTGCGCGAGGAGATCGGGCGCGTCATCGTCGGCAACCGGGACGTGATCGACGGCGTGCTGTCATGCATGTTGGGATCCTCCCACGCGCTCTTGGAGGGCGTACCGGGCCTCGGTAAGACCATGCTCGTGCGGACGTTGGCGGGCGTGCTGGGCCTCGATTTCTCGCGCATTCAGTTCACGCCGGATCTGATGCCTGCGGACATCATCGGGACAGTCGTGCTGGAGGAGGGCGCAGGCGGCGCCAGGCAGCTGGAGTTCCGGCGCGGTCCGATCTTCGCCAACATCGTCTTGGCGGACGAAGTGAATCGCGCCACGCCCAAGACGCAGAGCGCGTTGCTCGAAGCCATGCAGGAGCATCGCGTCACGGTGGGCCGCACTACGCACGTGATCGAGGAGCCGTATTTCGTGCTCGCGACCCAAAACCCGCTAGAAATGGAGGGTACTTACCCGCTACCCGAGGCTCAGCTCGACCGCTTCTTCTACAAATTGCAGGTGCCCTTCCCGTCTCGCGACGAGCTGCACGCGATCATCGACCGTACGACCACCGCCCAGCACGTGGAGGTGAAGCGCGTGCTCACCCGCCAGCAAATTCTCGAGATGCAAGCGCTCGTGCGTCGCGTCCCGGTTGCGCGTCACGTGCAGGACTATGCGATCCGCGTGCTCATGGCAACGCACCCGAGCGGCGAGGAAGCGCCGGAGTTGGTCAAGCGCTTCGTGCGCACCGGAGCCTCGCCGCGCGGTGCGCAAGCCATGTTGCTCGGGGCTAAGGTGCGCGCGCTGTTCGATGGCCGCTTCGCCGCGTCGATTGACGACGTCAAGGCGACCGCGCTCGCAGCCCTGCGTCACCGCGTTTTGCTCAGCTTCGAAGGTGAAGCCGAGGGCGTCGCAGCGGATCGCGTGATCGACGAAATCCTCAAGAAGTTGCCGGGATCCAAGGAGTAACCTCGCAAGGTGGGCCTCCTGGATATGTTTCGACGCGAGACGGCGCCACGCGCCAAGCGACGCGAGCGTGCGCTGTTCGACGATGAGTTCCAGCGCAAACTCGAGATGCTCGCGCTGGTCAGCCGACGCGTGTTCGCTGGCAGGTTGCGCGCCGAGCGGCGCAGCAAGAAAAAGGGCAGCGGTCTCGAATTTGCCGATCACCGCGACTACGTTGCAGGCGATGACTTTCGCTCGGTGGATTGGAACGTATACCAGCGCTTCGGCAAACTGCTCGTGCGCTTGTACGAAGAAGAAGAGGATCTCAGCATCTACCTAATCGTCGATTGCTCGAGCTCGATGGCGTTCGGCGACAAGAAGAAGTTCGATCAAGCACGTCGCTTGTGCGCCGCGTTGGCCTACGTGGGCCTCGCCAACTTGGACCGCGTGACCGTCGTAGGCGTCAACGACGCGGTTGTCTCGCGCATGCCAACCACCCGCGGCAAGGGCCGCATTTTCAAGGTTTTCGAGTTCTTGTCGCAACTCGAGCCAGGCGGCACGACCGATCTCGGCAGTGCGCTGAAGACTTTCGTCGCGCAGCACAAGCGCCGTGGCTTGGCGGTTTTGTTTAGTGACTTATACGACCCGGCCGGGTTCGAGGCAGGCATCAACGTGCTGCGCTTCAACAAGTTCGAACCGTACGTCGTGGAGCTGGTCGATCCAGCCGAGGGTCGCCCCAAGCTCGCGGGTGACGTGCGCATCTACGACTGCGAGACCGGCGAAGAGCGGGAGCTGACCATCACCGAAGGAATGCTCGATAAGATGCAGCGCGCCGTGAGCGACTACCGCGCGGGCATCGAGCGTTTTTGCGCGCAGAAGCAAGTGCCGTATTTCCCGGCGGACGTGAACACGCCATTCGACGAGCTCGTGCTGCGTGTGTTTCGGCGCGGAGGTTTTCTGCGCTGATGGTGTTCGCGGGCCTCCCACTTGTGCAGCTGCTGCTGATCGCGGGCGGCGCCGCCAGCGTGACCGTGCTGCTGTACATCCTGAAATTGCGACGGCGCGCGGTTCCGGTGCCTTTTGCCCGCATTTGGGACGCGGTTTTCCGCGACCGTCAGGCCACCGAGCTGTTTTCCAAGCTACGCCGGCTGCTCTCACTCTTGTTCCAGCTCGCGCTGCTCGCACTGTTGATCTTCGCGCTCGGCGATCCGAAGCCGAAGCAGAGCTTGCTCGAGGGCCGGCACTTGGTTGTTTTGGTCGACAGTAGCGCTTCGATGAAGGCAG
>Ga0302322_100000760_pt1 | contig 25224 bp, 24 predicted proteins | sample Fen_T0_2_FD_203757 | JGI IMG/M metagenome (GOLD analysis project Ga0302322, IMG submission 203757) | Peat permafrost microbial communities from Stordalen Mire near Abisko, Sweden - Fen_T0_2 | ecosystem: Environmental > Terrestrial > Soil > Wetlands > Permafrost | place: Sweden: Abisko...
TGCCGTCGCCGGGAAGCGCCCGGTCGTCCCACCCACGCGTCGGGTCGCGCCAGTCGTTGACGTGCACGGCGGGGAACCGGTGCGCCTCCTCACGGATGTGCTCGAGCACGTTCGGCGTGTCCCAGAGGTGCCACGTGTCGAAGAGGATCCCCATGCTCGGTACGCCGACCTCGTCGAGCAGGGCGACGGCGTCGGGGATGTTGTCCACGAGCGTGAAGTCGTCGCGCGCGGACGCGTGGATCGGCTCGAGGGCCACTCGCACGCCCGCCTCCTCGCCGGCACGCGCAACCTCCCGCAACCCCTCGATGACGATCCTCCGCGCCTCCTGCGGATCCCTCTCGCCGACAGGGCCGGTGAGGCAGAGCACGGTCTCGGGCTCGAAGGGCGCAAACCGCTTCACGGAGGCACAGAGCGACGCGATCCGCTCCTCGGGGTCGTCGGGCCCGGGGAACGCCGGCAGCGGCAGCACGGACAGGCCGGCCGGGAGGCAGATCGTCGCCTTGAGGCCGGACTCCCGGAGCCTGGCGAGCGACTCCCGGTCCTGCCCCTCGGGCAACTTCGCCTCGGCGATGCCGATCCCGGCGGCACCGCCGGCGGCGTACGCGGCGAGATCTTCCTCGTAGGACAGCGGCATCGTGCTGAATTCCGAGACGGCGAAGCGTGGCTCGCTCATGTCGATGACTCCTCTCGAGAGGTCGGGTACTGGTACGAAACGGACGGCGGACAGCAGCACGGAGAACGGCGCGGGTGGCTCGACGAGCTCATGCCGCAAGCCCTCCGTCGACCCGCAACACGGCTCCGGTCACGAACGAGGCGGCCGCGGACGCGAGCCAGACGGCTGCACACGCCGCGTCGTCGGGGACCCCCGCCCTGCCGAGCGGTGTCGCGGCGGCGGCTGCATCCCGCTCCACGTCCGACCAGCGCCGGCTCGTGGGCGTGTCGAGGTACCCCGTCACAACCGCGTTCGCACGAACGCCATGAGGGCCGCCGGCGCGCGCGATCGCACGGGTGAGGCCGTGCACTCCGGCCGTCGACGCCGCGAAGACGTCTGCACCCGGCAGGACAGGGGACGTCCCGGCGAGAGGTGTGACGAAGACGATCGCGCCCTTGCCGTAGGCGCTCATCGCTCGCATCGCCACGCGGCCGAAGGAGAACGCGCCGCGCAGGTTGACCGACATGATCGAGTCCCACTCCTGCATGTCCGTGTCCTCGAGCGCGAGGCGCCGCTGGAGCATGTCGCAGTGGATCAGCAGATCGAGCCTACCGGTGCGGATCATCACCCCTGCCATGGCCTCCTCGGCCGTATCCTCCGAGGCCGGGTCGCCCACGACCGCGGTGCCGCCGATCTTCGCTGCGGCCTCCTGGAGAAGGCCCTCGTCGTCGTCGACGAGGACGATTGCCGCACCCTCCTGCACGAGCAGCCGCGCGCAGGCAAGTCCGACGGCGCTCGTCGCACCCGTGAGGATGCACGCAGCTCCGGCGAGGCCGAAGGGCCCGTTCGAGCTCACGTCCGTACCGTCGTCGCGACGGGCCGCATGGTCAGCTCGCCTGAGCGAACGCGGCGACACCGTTTGCCGCGTAGACGGAGCGGCCGCTGGGCTCGAAGAGATGAATCCGCGAGAGGTCGAACCCGACGGGAATCACCTCGTCGGGCCGGTAGTCCACGTCCGGCGGCGTCATCGCCTTGATGATCTTCCCGTCGAAGTCGAGGTCGACGATCACCTCGCCCCCGAGCGGCTCGACGGCGATCACACGGCAGCGCGGCGAACTGGAGGGAGCGTCGGCCCCGAGCCTGACGTCCTCCGGGCGGACGCCGACGCTGAGCTGCTCGCCCGTGTGCGCCGCGACTCCCTCGAGGCGCGCATCGAGTGGCGCGCTGAGCGAGAGCGCTTCGGCGCGGAGCTGGAGGCTGCCGTTCTCGGCCTCGAGACCGACGTGGACGAGGTTCATCGGAGGCATGCCCACCGTCGTCGCGACGAACGTGTTCACGGGGCGGTTGTAGACGTCGTCGGGGAGCCCGACCTGCTGCACGTGGCCGCTGTCGAGCACGCAGATGCGGTCGGCCATGCTCATCGCCTCGACCTGGTCGTGGGTGACGTAGACGAGGGTGCGGCCGAGCTCCCGCTGCAGGTACTTCAGCTCCGCGCGCATCTGCAGGCGCAGCAGCGCGTCGAGCGCCGAGAGCGGCTCGTCGAGGAGATAGACGCGCGGCGCGCGCACGAGGCAGCGCCCGATCGCGACGCGCTGTCGCTCTCCTCCGGAGAGGCGCGCGGGACGTCGCTTCAGGAGCGGTGTGATCTGCAGGACCTCCGCGGTCTCCTTCACGCGCCGATCGATCTCGGGCTTCGACACCTTCTCCTTCCCCTGGCGCAGCGGGAAGGCGAGGTTGTCGTAGACGGTCTTGTCCGGGTAGAGCGCCAGGTTCTGGAAGACGATCGAGACGTTGCGCTCGCTCGGTACGAGATCCGTGACGTCGGTGTCCCCGATCAGCACCCGCCCGGCCTCGGGCCGCTCGAGGCCGACGATCGTGCGGAGCAGCGTCGTCTTCCCTGCGCCCGGAGGGCCGAGCACGCAGAAGAACTCGCCGTCCGCGATGTCGAGATCGATGCGGTCGAGGGCGGTGACCTCGCCGAACTGCTTCGTGACGCCGTTGATCTGGATCCGGCTCATCAGACGAGCGCCTTTCCACTCGCGTCGGAGAACACGTGGACGCGGCGGGAGTCGAGCTCGAGCCCCACCGCCTCCCCAATCCGGGGTCGCACGGTCGGCGCGACGACGACGCGGAGCACGTACCTGTCGCTGGTCAGATGCACGATGTTGCGCGGGCCGAGGGCCTCGATGAGCGTCACCGTCCCACGCAGCCACGCGGCGGCGGAGCCCGGGTCGACCAGCTCGATGTGCTCGGGGCGGATGCCCATCGTGAACGCATCGTCGCCGTCCTCGGCGCTCCGCGGGTGCACGGTGACCGGCCGGGCGCCCTCGACCGGCATCGTGAGCACGAGGTCGTCGCCCGTGTGGTCGAGCGTCGTCGGCAGGAAGTTCATCATCGTGGAGCCGACGAACCCCGCCACGAAGCGGTTGGCCGGCTGGTTGTAGACCTCGTCGGGAGTGCCGTACTGCTGGAGGCGACCGCGGTCCATGATCGCGATCCGCTCCGCCATCGACATCGCCTCGACCTGGTCGTGCGTCACGTAGATCATCGTCTGCTCGAGCTCGCGCTGGAGCTTCTTCAGCTCAGCGCGCATGTAGCTGCGGAAACCGGCGTCGAGGTTCGAGAATGGCTCGTCGAGGAGGAAGATGCCGGGCTTCGTGATCATGCTCCGCCCGATCGCGACCTTCTGCAGGTCGTTGACGGAGAGCTCCGTCGTGCGGCGGTCCAGCATCTCCTCGATCCCGAGGAGCTGCGCGACCTGCCTCACCTCCTGCTCGATCTCCTCTTTCGGTCGCTTCCGGACCTTGAGGCCGAAGGCGATGTTGTCGAACGCCGACATGTGCGTGAAGATCGCGTAGTTCTGGAAGACGAAGCCGATGTTGCGGTCGCCCGGCTTCAGCGTGTTCACGACCTCGCCGTCGAAGAGGATCTCGCCCCGCGTCGGCTCGAGCAGGCCGGAGAGCATGTTCATCGTCGTCGACTTGCCACACCCGGAGGGGCCGAGCAGGGCGACGAACGTGCCGTCCTCGATCTCGAGGTCGAGGTCCTGCACGGCGTCGAACTTGCCGAAGGTCTTCGTGACGTTCTGGATGCGGATCTGTGCCACGGCGTCAGCGCTTGATCGCGCCGAAGGTCAGGCCTCGGACGAGGTGCTTCTGGATCAGGATGGACAGCAGCAGCGGCGGCGTGATCAGGATCACGCCGAGCGCCGCCCGGGAGCCGAACTCCTGGCCGGTCGCGGCCGAGTTGATCTGGCTCAGGAATACCGGCGCGGTCACGATCTTGTTGCCCGCGAGCACGAGTGCGATCAGGAAGTCCGACCAGTTGAGGATGAAGACGAACAGGGCGGTCGTCGCGAGCCCACCCTTGACGAGGGGCAGCACGGATTTCCAGAAGGCCCCGAACTGCGTGCAGCCGTCCACGATGGCCGCCTCGCTGATCTCCCTGGGAACCTCGTCGAAGAAGCTCTTCATCAGCCAGACGACGAACGGGAACGTGACGGCGCCGTAGATCAGGATGAGGCCGAGGCGCGTGTCGAAGAGGTGGAGGTACGTCCAGAGGAAGAGCACCGGGATGATCACGGCGATCGGCGGGAACATTCGCAGCTGCAGGACCGAGAAGCCGAGCATGTTGCCGCCCGCGCGGTAGCGTGAGATGCCGTAAGCGGTGAAGGTGCCCACGACGAGGGCGAGCAACGATCCAAACGTGGCCGTGATCAGGCTGTTGACGATGGAGTCGGTCGCGTTGATCGGCGTTGAGACGAGGAAGCTCGCCGACCCTCCGGGCGTGCCGCCGAAGATCCGCCGGAAGTTGTCGAGCGTCGGCTGATCCGGCAACCAGTAGATCTTTCCGCTCGTCGGCGTCCACTCGTCCGCCGGCTTGAAGGCCATCGTCACGGTCCAGTAGACCGGGAACAGGAAGATGACGAGGACCAGCGAGATCAGCGCGACCCGCGCCGCCGTCACGAGCGCCTTCACGACGCGCCTCCCTGCCGCTGCTCGAGCGGCTTTATCGCCTGCGAGGCGGCGACGCTGACGATGATCATCACGACGATCGCGAGCGCCGCCACGTAGCTCCACTGGGAGTTCTGGAACGCCTCACGATAGAGCTTCACCGAGATCGTCGAGGACACCTCGCCCGGCCCGCCCTGCGTGAGCAGCCAGGCGGCGTCGAAGATCTTGAACGCCTCCATGCCGCGGATGATCAGCGCGATCAGGATGATCGGCTTCACGATCGGCATCACGACGTGACGGAGCTTCTGGTACCACGAGGCGCCGAGGATGTCGGCGGCCTGGATCTGGTCCTCGGGGACGGCCATCAGGCCCGCGAGGAGGATGAGGAACATCAGAGGCGTCCACTGCCAGATGTCCACGAGAGTCACGGAGATGGGAGCGAGCGATGGGTTCGTCAGCCACTGCAACTCGACCGTTCCGGGCAGGAGCGCCGTGAGGATGTAGTTGACGGGGCCGTTCGTCTGGAGCAGGAGGTAGAAGACGAAGCCGGAGACCGCCGGGACGATCATCATCGGCACGAGGAAGAGGACCGTGAGGACCTGACGGCCCAGGAACTTCTCGAGGAAGAGGAGCGCGAGCCCGAAGCCGAGCAGGAACTCGATCCCGGTCGCGGCGATGGTGATCACGACGGTGCGGAGCAGCGCGTGGAGGAAGCTGGGAGAGGTGAGCCCGTCCCAGTAGTTGCTGAACCACGTCCAGTCCCTGTAGGCGAGGTACCACTGGGAGCCCGACGTCGGCGTCCAGGTCGTGAGGCTGATGTAGACCTCCATCACGACCGGGAAGAGGACGAGCAGGAGCAGCAGCACGACCCCGGGCAGGATCAGCATGCGCGAGATGTGCCGGTGGTGGTGCCCCTCGGGCAGAACCGTGACGGCCGGCACGCCGTCTGCAGGTGTCGTGGTGTCGGTCGCGATTCCCATGCTGAGAAAGAAGGCTCCCCCCGGCAGTGCCGGGGGGAGCCGACGGTGTGAGGCCTAGACCTTGCCCCTCGCCGAGTCTGCGATCTTCGGCCAACCGGCCTTCGACGCCCGCCACGCGGCGATCTGCTTGGCACGACCGACCTTGTTCGTGGTCTGATCCCACGACTTGGCGACCGCGTCGAGCGCCGCCTGCGGCGACACCTGGCCGGACAGTGCCTTCTGCAGGTTGATGTCGAGTGCCTGGATGTACTCGTTCGCCCCCTTGAGCGCCGTGATCGACGGCGCGGCGCCCGGCAGCGTCATCGCGATCACGTCGACCGTGCGCGGCGTGTAGCTCGACCGCACGAGCGGATCGGTCAGGCAGGCGACCTTGCACGGATCCTGGTAGCCGCCCGGGTTGGCCGTGAGCCAGGTGTAGATCGGGCCCGAGGCGACCCACTGCAGGAACAGGTACGCGGCCTCGTGGTACTTCGACGGCGAGAACTTGTTGACGCCGTTCGAGGCATTGAAGTACAGGCTCGTGTGGCGGACGAGCTTCCCACCCACGTTCCAGCCGGGCATCGGGATGGCGTGCGTCTTCGAGCCCACGTCGAAGCCGCTCTTGTCGAACGGTCCACCCTTCTTCTGGAACTTCGTCAGGTTGGTGAAGGCGATCGTCATCGCGGCGCCGCCGTCGCCCCAGTTCTGGTACTGCTCGGGCCAGACCCAGCTCAGCGCGTCCTTCGAGCCGAACTTGGTCGTCTTGATCATGTGGTTCAGGGCCTTGAGGCCGCCGGGGCCGTTGATCAGCGGCTTCATGTTGTCGTCCCAGTAGTACGCGACCGGGTTGCCCGTCGACGTGTAGCGCATGACGAAGTTGATCCAGCCCCACGCCGGCGAGCGAAGGTCGGTGGCGCCGAGCAGGTTCTGGTCGGGGCGGTGGAAGAACTCCGCCATGTCCGCCTGCTGGTCCCACGTCTTCGGCGGCGCGAGGGCGTAGCCGTACTTGGCCTTGAAGGCAGCCTGCTCCTTCGGGCTGTCCCAGAGATCCTTGCGGATCACGAAGACCTGGTAGTCGCCGTCGGACGCCACGGCATACGGCTTGCCGTTGTAGTAGTTGAACATCTGGGTGGTGGTGTTGCCGCCCAGGTAGCCCCACTTCGGGTCGTTCCAGTCGGGCCGGTACTGCCCGACGAAGTCGCTGAGGTCACGGAGCAGGCCGGCCTCGGCGAGGTCGCCGGTGTCCGCCATGCCGAGCTGGACGATGTTCATCGAGCCGTCGCGCGTCGCCGCCATGCGGGTGTTCTTGGCGTACGCCTGGGCGGCGTCAACGGCCACGAACTTGATCTTGATCCCCGTCAGCTGCTGCCAGAGCTGGGCCGGCGGCGTTGCCCCCTTCGGGAACGGAGTCGAGTAGTTGCCGATCGATCCGGGGTACATGCCGACGACGAGCTGGTACGGCTTGTTCGGCCCCTTCAGCGCCTTTGCTGCCGCAACTGCGCGGCCCGGTGCGGAGTTGGGCGGGTACTGGTAGCGCTCGGCGCCCGGCCACCCCGACGGCCCGCCCATCGAACGTGCGACGCGCGTCCGCTTCGCGGTCTTTGCCGTGCCGGCGGCCGCCGGGCCTGCAATCGCGAGCCCGAGGCCCGCCGCGGCACCCGCTGCCACTACCTGCCGGCGCGTTGCCCGCGGCCCGCCCGGCGTCCCGTCAGGATGCTCCTGAGGGTGATTCGATTGCTGCTCCACCACGCCCTCCTGTCGTTGAACCGGCAACACCCTGGTGCCACCGGTGAGAACTCACACGTTGCGCTTCTGACCTGCGTGCGCCCGGGAACATCCCGGTGTGCTGGTGCTACGCGGCTGTCACTCTGTCTTTCGCGACCCCCTTCACAGTGGCGCCACGATCACAATCATTCGACGGTAAAGAACCCCGGAAGTTGGCCTGCGAGCCTCGTCTGCTCAGCGGGTGTTCCGAACACTTCACGATTGTCCTTCCTCGCCCGTCGGGTTCTCGACACATACCGGCCTCACTCCGGATTGCGCGAGACTCTAGGGCATGCGCCCGACGTTGTCCAGCCTCCACGGTCAAGGCCGGGATCCCTTTGACGGATCTGGCACCAGTTGTTACGTTCCCCGGAAGCGCCACTGTTCGGAACGCAAACCGCCCCGGCTGCACGGAACGCGAGGAAGGGAAGCTCTGTGTCTCTCACGAGCGGACGCGAGCGCGTCACATTGCCGGCCATGATCGCCGGAGATCTCCGCCTGCAGATCGAGGCGCGCGTCCTCGAGCCCGGGGATCAGCTCCCCGCGCATCGCGATCTCGCCGCGAGCTACAGCGTCAGCCTCGGCTCGGCGCGGGAGGCGATCAGCATCCTGATCGGCGACGGCCTCGTCGAGACCCGGCACGGCCGCGGCACGTTCGTCGCGGAGCCGAGCCGCCTCTCCCTCAGGTCGACCGCCCCGGTGACCCGCCGAGAGGTCGAGGAGCTGATCGAGGCGCGCGAGCTCCTCGGGCTCCAGATCGTCGCGATGGCCGCCGAGCGGGCCTCGGCCGACCACATCCTGCGCCTGCGGGAGGTCGTCGCCAGGATGCAAGACGTCGTCGCCGATCCGGACGCGTACCCCAACGTCGAGATCGACTTCTATCTGCTCGTCGCGGAGGCGGCGCGGAACGGCTTCCTCCGTCAGATGATGGAGGTCCTGAGCGAGACGATCCGCGAAGACGTGGCACTCGCGGCGAGCGCCGGGATCCGGCGCTTCGGGAATCTTCAGTACGCGGTCGACTCCCACGTGGAGCTCGTCGACGCGATCGAGGACGGCACTCCGGATGAGGCGAGGCGCGTCCTCCTGGAGATCCTGAGCCGCACCCACGAGTTCGTCATGGCTCTGTACACCATCGGCACCGCCTCCCCGGGGAGGACGGGCACGTGATCTCGAGGAGGAGCGAGCTATGGAAGTAGCGCCCGGCATCCACCGGATCGAAAGCGTGCTGGGGCCGCGCCCGTTCTCCCAGTACCTGCTGCGCGACGAGCGCTCGCTGCTCGTCGACACAGGCGTCAAGGAGACCCCGGCGGCGGTGATCCTGCCGTTCCTCGACGGGCTGCAGCCGGACTTCGTGCTCAACTCGCACGCCGACGTCGACCACTACGGCGGCAACGCCGCGATCAGGGAGGCCGCGCCGAACGCCCTCTTTCTCGCGCACGCCCGCGATGTCCCGTGGATCGAGAGCGCCGACGCGATCATGCGCGAACGCTACGGCTGGTACGCCGAGTACGGCCTCGCCTACGACCCCGACACGTTCGCCTGGCTCCGCGACGCGATCGGGCCGGACATGCCGATCGACCTCCACCTGCAGGGCGGGGAGCGCATCCGCCTCGGGCCCCGCCTCTCGGTCGAGGTCCTGAACCTGCCCGGCCACACGCCCGGTCACGTCGGGCTCTGGGAGCCCTCGTCACGGACGGCAATCGTGATCGACTCCGTGATGGCGCGCGGGCTGCTCGACATGGAGGGAACCGTGATTCACCCGCCGCCGTATTTCGACGTCGCCGACTACCTCGGCACGGCACGCGCGTTGCAGTCCCTCCGGCCGGCGCGACTCCTGACGGCGCACTACGACGTGCTCGAGGGCGACGACGTCGAGCGCTTCCTCGCCGAGACGATCGCCTTCGTCGAGGATGCCGGACGGGTCGTCGAGCAGGGCCTCGCCGAGACGGGCGAGCTGACGCTGCCGCAGGCACTCACTCTCGGAGACGCGGCGCTCGGCCCGTTCACCTCCATGCCGAACGAGCTCGCCGGGTCGCTCAGGGCGCACCTCCGGGCGCTCGTGCAGGAAGGGCGCGCAGAGGAGGATCGCGCCGGTTTACGCTGGACAACCGCAACCGACAATGGAGGCATCTGATGGAGCTCGGAATCATCAGCTCGATCTGGTTCGACACACCCGTAAGCCGGCTCGAGGGCATTCGGAAGGCCAAGGAGATCGGCTTCGACACCTACGACATCTTCGAGGACCCGCTCGACATCACCGACGCCGAGCGGGCCGAGATCAAGGCCGCCTGCGACGAGGCCGGCCTGCCGATCCGCTCGGTCGTCTGCGTCGCGTTCGGCATCGTCGACTTCAACCCGTCGGTGCGCCGCTTCACGCTCGACCGCATCAAGGCGTACGTCGACCAGGGAGCGTTCTTCGGGGCGCGGAACGTGCTGCTCGTCGTGGGCGAGTACTACTGGGACGGCGAGGTCTTCCCGCGCGAGGCGATCTGGGACATGGCGAAGGACACGGTCAAGGAGGCGGGCGAGTACGCACACTCGAAGGGCCTCGAGATCGTGCTCGAGCTGGAGCCGTTCAACGAGGCGCTGCTGAAGGACGTGCACGAGCTCGTGCGCTTCGTGAAGGAGATCGGCCACCCGGCGGTGCGGGCGAACGCCGACATCTCGCACCTGCACCTATCGGACTGCTCGTTCGACGAGGTCGCGGAGATGACGGGCCTGATCGGCCACATCCACCTCTCCGACTGCGACGGCAAGGTTCACGGCGACATGCCCGCGGGCATGGGTGTGACGCCTATCAAGGAGTACCTGGCTGCGATCCGCGACACGGGCTACGACGGCACGGTCTCGATCGAGCTCGAGTACGCCCCGAACCCGGACGAGATCGTCGCCTGGGCGCAGAAGGCCTACGACGGGACGGCTGCGATCATGGCCGACCTCGGCGTGCGCGGCTGAGGCACCGAGATGAGCGACATCGATCTCCATACCGGGCCCGACCTCCCTTCGAAGACGGACTACGGGATCGGCTGCGTCGGCGCCGGGTTCATCATGAAGGACATCCACCTCGTCGCCTACGGCGAAGCGGGGTTCGACGTCGTCGCGATCGCGTCCCGCACGCCCGCCAACGCGCAGGCCGCGGCCGACGAGCGTGGCGTGGGAACGGTGTACGACTCGTGGCAGGAGCTGCTCGACGACGAGCGCGTGGAGATCCTCGACATCGCGTTCCCGCCCGACCAGCAGCTCGGCATCATCCGCGAGGCCGTCAAGCGCCCCCACATCACGGGGATCCTCGCGCAGAAGCCCGTCGCCTTCACGCTCGCCGAGGCGATCGAGATGGTGCGCCTCTGCGACGGGGCCGGCGTCAAGCTGGGCGTGAACCACAACATGCGGTACGACCAGTCGATGCGGGCGCTGAAGACGCTCCTCGACGCCGGGGAGCTGGGCGAGCCGATCGTGGCGGAGATCGTCATGAACGCGCGCCCGCACTGGCAGGAGTTCCTCAAGCAGTACGGCCGCATCGCCCTGCTGAACATGTCGATCCACCACCTGGATGCGTTCCGCTTCCAGTTCGGCGACCCGGAGCGGATCTTCGTGTCCGTGCGCGACGACCCGAGCCTCGACTACCCGACGAAGGACGGAAGCGCCTTCTACATCCTCGAGTACGCGGACGGGCTGCGGGCGATCGGCCTCGACAACTGCTACACGTGGGCCGACCACGGCATCCAGTGGCGCGTCGAGGGCACGGAGGGCATTGCCAAGGGAACGATCGGCTGGCCCGACTATCCCGACGGCAGCCCGTCCACGATCACCTGGACGACCCGTGCCATGGAGGGCCGCTGGGAGACCCCGGCCTGGGACGAGATGTGGTTCCCCCAGGCCTTCAAGGGCACGATGGGCCAGCTGATGCGGGCGATCCAGGAGGACGCAGAGCCGGCGATCTCGGGTCGGACGACGATCGGCACGATGGTGCTCGTCGAGGCGGCCTATCGGTCGGCCGACGAGGGCCGGGCGGTGCCGCTGAGCGAGATCGCGGCAGAGGCAGGTCTATGAGCGGCGGGCCGTTCTCGCTAGACGGCCGCGTCGCGCTCGTGACCGGCGCCGGCGGCGGGCTGGGCGAGGGCATCTGCGCCTCGCTCGCCGCCGCCGGCGCGGCGGTCGCATGCGTCGACCGCGACGCCGAGACCGCCGGGGCACGCGCGGCGGCCGTGCGTGCCGCCGGCGGCTCGGCGATCGCGATCGCGGCCGACGTGTCGGACGCCGGGTCGGTGGCAGAGATGGTGGAGCGGGTCGCTGGAGAGCTCGGCCGGCTCGACGTCCTCGTCAACAACGCCGCCATCTACCCGCGACGGGCGTGGACGGACATCACCGAGGAGGAGTGGGACGGCGTCCTCGCCGTCAACCTGAAGGGCTACTTCCTGTGCGCCCGTGCCGCCTTCGAGCACCTGAAGGCCGGAGGGCACGGGCGGATCGTCAACGTCGCCTCGATCACGGCGTTCATCGGCATGACCCACCTGCTCGACTACGTCTCCTCGAAGGGCGCCGTGATGTCGTTCACCCGGGCGCTGGCGCGCGAGATCGGGCCGGACGGCGTGACGGTGAACGCGATCTCACCCGGTGCGTTCCCGACCGACGCCGAGAAGATCCACCCGGATCCCGAGGAGTACAACCAGTGGATCCTCGACCAGCAGAGCCTGAAGCGGCGGGGCGCGCCGGACGACATCGGCAACCTCGTCGTCTTCCTCGCGAGCGACGCGTCGTCGTTTGTCACCGGCCAGGTGATCGAGATCGACGGCGGCTGGTACATGCACTGAGGCGGCTGCGGGCCGCTAGCCGACGGGCGCCGACTCCCACGCTGCATGCACCATCGCTCTCACGTTCTCGATCGGAGTGATCCGGGGCACGACGCAGCCCGAGCCGAGGACGTACCCGCGCCCGCGGCCCGCCTCGAGGCAGTCCTGCGCGGCCGCGCGCACCGCCTCGGGCGTGCCCTGGAGCAACACCGTCACCGGGTCGACGTTGCCGATCACGCAGGCGCGGTCGCCGACGATGCTCCGCGCGAGCGCGAGGTCGACCTTGTGGTCGACCTCGATGATGTCCGCCCCGGTCTCGGCGTAGAGGTGGAGGACCTTGCTCGAGTCCCCGCAGATGTGCAGGAGCGTCTTCGCGCCGTACTCCTTCCACGCCTGCAGCACCTTGCGCTCGTACGGGAAGGCCCACTCCTCGTAGTCGGCGGGAGAGATCACATCGCACGAGGCGAGCGAATCGCCGCAGTGCAGCAGGTCGGCTCCGGCGTCGGCGCAGGCCTTGCCGAAGGCGATGAGAGCGTCCGCAGCGAGGTCGAGCGCGCGGTGGATGGCCTCCGGCTCGCTCTCCGGCATCCCGGCCTTCGCCATGCCGACCTCGATCAGGAACTCCTGCGTGCCGATGAAGTACGAGGCCAGGGCGAACGGGCCGGTCCCGGGCGTCCGGATCGCAACCTCGTCGCCGACGGCCTTCCGCACGATCCGCGTCGCCTCCAGCATCACCGGCATGCGACCGTCCGTGAGCGGGTCGGGCACCCGCAGGCCGCCGACGTCGGCGATCCGCTCGAGCGGCGGCTTCACGAGGTGCGGCGTCTCGTCGGGCGGGAGCTCCGCCACGCAGCCGAAGCCTTCCGCGATGTAGTAGTTGTCGCACCCGACGAAGATGACGTCCTGGCCGAGCTGCTCGTGAAGCGCGAGCTGCCCGCGCGCCATCACGTCCGGATCGCTGCAGAACAGGCCGATCGGGGCGTCGATCACCGTGGCGCCGAGATCCATCATCATCGGCCCGACGGGGACGCGCTCCGTCGGCTGCCGCTCGAGCGTGCGCAGGACGAGCTCGCGGGAGGTCACCGAGCGCCCTCCGCCTCGAACGCGAGCGCACGTGAGACGCGGGCGGCTCCGTCCACGACGAGCCGGGCCGTCGTCGCCGCGTTGCCCAGGATCGACGGGCGCAGGCCGCCGACGGAGAGCGCGGCGACGACCGCCCCCGTGTGGTCGCGGACGGCCGCGCCGACGGAGGCGATGCCCAGCCTGATGTCGCCGTCGCTCACCGCATGGCCACGCTCGACGACCGCTCGGAGCTCGCGCCGCACCGCCGCCCGGGTCGCGGGCGTTCGCTCGGTGAGACGCGCGAGGGTCGCGCGCGCCAGGTAGCCGCGGAGGAACTCCTCGCTCTCGTAGGCGAGCAGCGCACGGCTCGCAGCGCCCAGGTGCAGCGGCAGCGTCTCCCCCACCCGCAACGTCAGCGACTGCACCCAGAGGCCGTCGATCCGGTCAACGCAGAGCGCGTGGTCGCCACGCCGGACGCAGAGGTACACGGTCTCCTCGGTGGCGCGGTGGATGTCCTCGAGCACCGGGCGCGCGGCCTGCCGCACCTCGAGCCTCCGGCCCACGGCCGCACCGAGCCGGAAGAGCCGGAGGCCGAGGCGATAGGTCCCGGCGGCGTCACTCCGCTCGACGAGCCCGAGGTCGCAGAGGCGGTCGAGCAGGGCAGCGGCGTCGCGGCGACGGATGCCGGCGGCGAGCGCGACCCGCGACGGCCCTGCCTCCCCCTCGGCCTCGAGCACGTCCAGCACGCGAATCACCGTGTCGAGCCCGTCGAGGTGCGCGTGGGCGCCTGCTCCGGCGTCCGCGGCGACGAAGGTCCCGCGGCCGGGGATGCGCCTGACCAGGCCGTCGCCGGCGATGCGGCAGAGCGCGGAGCGCGCGGTCATCCGGCTGACGCCGAACTCCTCGCACAGCGCCGACTCGGTCGCAAGCGGTGCACCCCCGGGCAGTCGCGCGATACGGTCACGAAGCACGCTCTCGATCTCGTCCGCACGGGAGGGGCGGGACGGTGCTGCAGTCGCTGGAAGTCGCGCAGATATACAAATATCGTATAGACAAATCCGACGAACGGAGGCAATGCGGTGGCCGGCAAGCTCGAGCTGGGAATGATCAGCTCCACGTGGCTGGAGACGAAGGTCGATCGGATGGAGGGCATCCGAAAGGCCAAGCAGATCGGCTTCGACACCTATGACATCTTCGAGGACGCCCTCGACCTGACGGATGCCGAACGCGCGGAGATCAGGGCGGCGTGCGACGCTGAAGGGCTGCCGATCCGCTCGCAGCTCTGCGTCGCCTTCGGCCTCGTCGACTTCAACCCCGCGGTGCAGCGCTTCACGCAGGAGCGGCTGCGGGCGAACATCGATCAGGGCGCGTATCTCTGCGCCCGCAACGTCGTCGTCGTCGTGGGTGAGTACTACTGGGACGGCGAGGTCTTTCCCAACGAGGCGATCTGGGGTATGGCGGTCGCAGGGGTGCGACAGGCGGGCGAGTACGCGGCGACGAAGGGGCTCGAGGTCGTCGTCGAGCTCGAGCCGTTCGCCGCCTCGCTGGCGAAGGACGTGCACGAGCTCGTTCGGTTCGTGCGCGAGGTCGACAACCCGGCGGTGCGCGCAAACGCCGACATCTCGCATCTCCACCTGTCGGGAGCCTCGTTCGACGACGTGAAGGAGCTGACAGGGCTGATCGGCCACATCCACCTGTCGGACTGCGACGGCAAGGTGCACGGCGACCTGCCCGCAGGCAGGGGCGTGACGCCGATCAAGGAGTACCTCCAGGCGATCGTCGACACGGGCTACGAGGGCACCGTCTCGATCGAGCTGGAGTACGCACCCGATCCGGACCAGATCGTCGCGTGGGTCGAGGAGGCATACGCGGGAACCGCGGCCATCATGCGCGACGTCGGCGTGCGCCCGTGAGCGGCACCCGCCCGGCCAGGACGCTCGAGGGCGAGATCGCGGTCGTCACCGGCGCCAGCAAGGGCATCGGAGAGGCCATCGCCCGTGCGCTCGCGGAGGCGGGCGCACGGGTCGCCGTCACCTCGCGAAGTGCAGAGGCGACGGCGGCCGTGGCCGCGTCGCTGGGAGACGGCCATCTCGGCCTGTCGCTCGACGTCGGCTCGACCGCTTCGGTGGACGAGGCTGCGGCGCTGATCGCGGAGCGTCTCGGGACTCCGACGATCCTCGTCAACAACGCCGGCGTGAACCGCATCGGCGCTGCGGAGCTCCTCACCGACGAGGACTGGGAGTTCGTGATCGGCGTCAACCTCACCGGCGTGTTCCGGTGCTGCCGGGCGTTCGGGACGCAGATGCTCGCAGTACGCCGGGGGGCGATCATCAACGTGGGATCGATCATCGGCGCCTCTGTGGCGTTTCCCGGGCGTGCGCCCTACGGGGCCGCCAAGGCCGGGCTCGTCGGCCTCACGCGCATCCTCGCCGTCGAGTGGGCCGACCGCGGCGTGCGGGTCAATGCGCTGCTCCCGGGCCCCGTGCGGACGCCCATGGTCCTCGATGCGATCGAGCGTGGCATCGTCGACGAGGGGGCGGTGATCGAGCGGTCTCCGTCCGGCCGGATGGCCGAGCCCGAGGACGTGGCCGGAGCGGTCGTGGCGCTCTGCGACCCTCGTGGCGCCTTCGTCACGGGCCAGGCCCTCGCGGTCGACGGCGGCTACTCCGGCTACGGTGCAGCGCACCCTGCGTCGCGACGTTACGGCCCCGCCTCCTCCTGATGGCCGCCCCGCCGACGGGATAGGCTTTCGCCCGTGCCGGACATCTTCGGACAGAGCTACTCGCGGCGCGAGCTCTCTCGCCGGGTCGGGCGCCTCGACCAGGTTGCAGGTGTTCGGCTCGTCGCGCTCGGCGACGGAGGAGGCCGCGGCGTCCGGCTGCTCGAGTTCCGCACCGGCACGGGTTTCGCCTTCGACGTGCTCGTCGACCGGGCGTTCGACATCGGGCGCTGCGAGCTGCGGGGGGTGCCGCTCGCCTGGCTCTCCGGCGTGGGCGTCGAGGGCCCCTGGTTCGCGGAGCCCGAGGAACTCGGCTTCTTCAGGACGTTCGGCGGCGGGCTGCTCGTCACGTGCGGCATCGAGCACAGCCTCTTCATGGCCGAGGACTCGGCGAGTCAGTACCACTATCCGCCCAAGCAGACGGAGACGTTCGGCCTCCACGGCCGCATCTCGAACCGGCCCGCGCGCCTCGTCGGCTACGGCGAGCGCTGGGACGGCGACGAGTGCACGCTCTACGCCGAGGGCGAGACGCAGGTCGCGACGGTGTTTGGCGAGCAGCTCGTGCTGCGCCGCAGGATCGAGGCGCGCGTCGGCGAGTCTCGCCTCCGGGTCCACGACGTCGTCGAGAACACGGGCCACGACCTCACGCCGCACATGCTGCTCTACCACGTCAACGCCGGCTTCCCGGTCGTCGACGAGGGGTCGGAGATCCTGGTCGCCGCGACGGGCGTCGAGGCGCGCGGCGATCACACGGTGGAGGGCTACCGGCGGCTCACCGCTCCGCGGGCCGGATGGGTGGAACAGGTCTTCGAGCACGAGCTGGGCGGCGAGCCGGAGGGAACCGTTCCGGCCGCCGTCGCGAACCGGCGGCTCGGGGTCGGCGTCTACCAGGTCTTCGACCGCACGCAACTCCCTCACCACTTCGTCTGGCGCACCCTCGGAGAGGGCACCTACGTCGTCGGGATCGAGCCGTGCACGAACCGCACCGGCGGCCGGCTGGACGCGCGGGAACGCGGCGAGCTGATCGAGCTGGCTGCGGGCGAGAGCCGCAGCTACGACCTCGAGCTCGGGGCGCTCGACGGCGGCGACGAGATCGACCGCTTCGCGGAGCGCGTGGCGCGCGCCGTCGGGGCGGCGGGCTGATCGGTAGCCCCGGCGGACGGACGCGCTCGACAGCGCCCGCCCGCGGGAGGAGCAGGGCTACTGCGCCGCCGTGCTCGCGTCTGTGAACGGGCTACCGCCGACGGCCTTGGTGACGGCGTAGCCGCCGTCGACCGGGACGACCGCGCCGGTGACGAAGCCAGCCTGGGGGGAGGCCAGCATCGCGCACGCTGCACCGACGTCGGCCGGGCGGGCGAGACGACCGATCGGGACTCCGTCGGTCGTTCGTGCGTCGACCTCTCCCTCGAGAGGGCCGACGGCCAGGACGTTCACCCGGACACCGAGGGATCCGAGCTCGACGGCAGCGACCTGCGCCGCCGTCGTGAGGAACGAGCCGACGACGGCCTCGACACCGCAGCCACGCGACGTGCGCAGGCCGTGCACCGGGACGAGGACGATCAGGCAGCCGCCTCCGCCCTCGGCCAGAGACCGCGCCGCCCGCTGCATGGCGAAGAAGGCGTCGCGGGCGGCGCCGATCGCGTCGTCCCACGACGCGTGCTGCAGCAGCACGAGGTCAGGGCCGTTCGAGAGGTCGACGCCGACGACTGCCACGTTCCCTGCAACCGCAACGTCGCTGAACGCGTCCTCGACGGCGGTTGCGAGCGCGGCGGGGAGACCGTGAATGGAGACGGCCATCAGTACTTCCCCACCACGAAGCCGCCGTCCACGCGCAGGTACTCGCCCGTCACATAGTCGCCGTCGGAGGAGCACAGGTAGACCGCGGCGCGGCCGAGCTCACGCGGCTCGGCCGGCCGGCCCGCCGGGATCAGCTCCAGCGTCGCCGCCACCTCCTCGTCCGTCTGCAGCGAAGGCGAGGAGTCGTTGATGAACGAGCGCACCCAGCCGGGCCCGACGTGGTTGACGGTGATCCCGTGCGGCGCGAGCTCGATCGCCATCGTCTCGACCATGCCCTTCAGCCCGGCCTTCGTGGCGCCGTAGACGGACATCTCGCCGAAGGGCATCTGCACGTGCACCGACGAGGTCACGACGATCTTCCCGGGCCTGCCGCCGTCCACCATCGAGCGTGCCGCCGCCTGGCAGACGTTGAAGGCACCGGTGAGGTTGACGGAGACGAGGCGGTCGAAGCTCTCCTCCGTGACGTCGAGGAAACCCTGCCAGTCGGCGACGCCCGCATTCGAGCACACGATGTCGATCGGCCCGAGCTCCGCCTCGACCGCCTCGATCATCGCGTCGACGGCTGCTCGGTCGGAGACGTCCGCGGGGTAGAACGCCGCGCGGCGGCCGAGCCCCTGGAGCTCCGCCACGAGCGCGGCGGCCTCGTCGGCCGCTCCGACGTCGTTGATCGCGACGTCGCAGCCCTCGTCTGCAAGGCACTCCGCGATGCCGCGACCGATGCCGCGCTCACGCGCGGCACCGGTCACGAGCGCCACCTTGCCCAGGAGCCTGCTCAGGGCGTGATCACCGTCTTCAGCACACCGTCCTCACGGCCGACGACGCGATCGATCGCCGCTCCGATGCCGTCGAGCGGCGCCGAGTGGGTGATGATCGGGCCCGTGTCGACCTCGGCATGGGCCAGCATGCTGATCGTCCGCGGCCACTGGAACGGGTACCAGAGCGAGAACCTGATCGTCTTGTCCTGGATCAGGCTCGTCAGCATCGGAACCTGCACCGCATCCTCCGGGCCGGTCACGCCCATGAAGATCACTGTCGACCCGGGACCCGAGATCTCGAGCGCCTGCTGGTTCGCGCCCATCGAGCCGGTGGCCACGATCACGCGGTCGGCCAGGTTGCCGCCGTTCGCCTCACGGATCTTGTCCGCCAGGTCGTCCCCGCCCTCGAAGGCGAAGTCTGCACCGAGCTGCTTGGCGACGTCGAGGCGGTAGCCGCTGTGCCCGACAACGGCAACGCGTGCGCCCTCGTTCCGGAGCAACTGCACCATCGAGAGGCCGACGGGGCCCGGCCCGTAGACGACCGCGAAGTCGTCCGGCTGGACGTCGGCTTTCGCGACGGCGTTGACGGCCGCGGCGAGCATCTCGACGAACGCTCCCTGCTCGTCGGTCAGGTTGTCCGGCAGCTTGTAGGCATGCGCCGCCTTCGTCTTCGCGAATTGCGCGAAGCCGCCGTCGGTGGTGACGCCCAGCACGGAGAGGTTGGCGCAGAACTGCGGCTTGCCGGCACGGCACGAGTTGCAGGCCCCGCAGCTCTGGATCGGGCAGACAGCAACCCGGTCGCCCTCCTGCAGGCCGTACGTGCCGGCGATCTTGCCCATGCCGACGACCTTGCCGGAGAACTCGTGGCCGAGCACGAGCGGGCCTTTGCCCGTCGCGGTTCCCACCGGGGTCTTGCCGTAGTAGTACTCGACGTCCGAGCCGCAGAAGCCGCATGCCGACACCTCGACGAGGACCTCGTCCTCGGCGATCGTCGGCTCGGGCACCTCCTCGACTCGGATGTCCTTGGGCTCGTAGAAGACTGCTGCTTTCATCTCACTACTCCTCTCAGCGGTTTCGGACGTGCTTGTCGAGCAGGGCGTTGAGGCTGATGCGGTCGCTCCACGTGTCGGCCCACGAGTCCGCGTTCATCGGGATCGCGTCCACCGACCACCACTTGCTCGTGTAGCCCGCGTCGACGACGGCGGGGATGAGCGCGTCGAAGTCGACGTTCCCCTTCCCGATGCCGAGGTGCGTTCCGAAGGCGTTCATCCACGTGTTCGAGTCCGTGTCGCACACGTGCATGTGGCCGATCTTGCCCTTCATCATCTCGACGAACTCGAGCTGTCCGCCGGCGAGGCGCTCCTGTGGCTGGACCTGGTTGTGGGCCAGGACCGCACACGCCTCGACATGACCGACGTCGTACATGAGCTTGAGGTTGTCGTCGCCGACGTCGTCGAGGAGCTTCACGGCCTCGGACGGCTTGACGAAGATCTGGCCGCTCTCGAGCTCCCAGAGCATCAGGACGCCCTCCTCGCGCCCGCGCTGGGCGTGCTTCTGGAACATCGTCACGACGCGGTCCCACGTCTTGTCGTAGTCGGCGTCGCGCTCGAGCGGCCCGAAGTTGCCGGGATCGACGCGCATCGACGGAATTCCGGTGTCGACACAGAACTGCAGCGAGTCCTCGAAGAGCTTCTCGTACTCGGCCACGACCTCGTCGGAGCCGGTCGCCCAGGGCAGCCGGCCGAAGTCGCCGTACGGGCCGGGGGCGTAGCCGACGAGCTCGAGGTTGTGCTCGTCGGTGATCCACTGGGCCAGCTTCTGTCGGCTCGCCGCGTCCGGGTACCTCTCGATCGTCGCGTGGTCGAAGAACCCTGCGAGCTCGATCCCGTCGTAGCCGAAGGCGGAGAGCACCTTCACCACCTGATCGAGCGACGGGATCGGATCGAACCCGAACGCGAGACACCAGCTTCCTCTACTGATCTTTGCTTCCATGACGTGCTTCCTCCTTCTCTGCCTGCGTGTTGCCGGACGGCATCACGCCATTAGCAGGCCGCCGTTGACATCAAGCTGTGCGCCGGTGACGAAGCTCGAGGCGTCGGATGCGAGCCAGAGGATCGCCTCGGCCACCTCCTCTGCCGTCCCGGCCCGTCCCAGCGGGGTCGCTGCGATCGTCTTCTCGCGTTCGTCGGGGGTCTTCTCCAGCCCCATCCCGGACTCGATGAACCCGGGGTTGACGCAGTTCACCCGGACGCCATGCGGGCCCGCGTATCTCGCGAGCGCCTTGGTCATCCCGATAACCGCCGCCTTCGACGTCGCGTATCCGGCCCCCGACTGCACTCCACCGACCTGGCCGGCGATCGAGCCGAGCATGACCACCGAGCCTCTCTCACGGACGATCATCTCACGCAGCGCGGCACGGGAGACGACGAACGCTCCACGCACGTTGACCGCCTGGACCCGGTCCCACTCGTCGGTCTCGATGGCATCGATCTGCGTTGTCTGGTGGAGCCCGGCCGCCACGACGATCGCATCGAGGCTGCCGAGCGCTTCGACGGTGCGGGAGACGAGCATCGACGCGTCCGACTCGGACGTCACGTCCACGACGACGGCGAGAGATCCGCCGACGTCAGCCCGGCAGCGCTCGAGCTCGTCTGCGTTCATGTCGGCAAGCACGACCCGCGCGCCCTCCGCGACGAACATGCGGCAGCAGGTCAGCCCGAGGCCGCCGGCCGCACCCGTGACGACGACGACCTTTCCCTCCAGCCTGCCGCTCACGAGAACGCCGCCCCGGGCGCGAGCTGTACGACCTCGACGGCGTTGCCGTCCGGGTCCTCGACGTAGATTCCGCGCCCGCCCTTGTTCGGCCCGCTCGTCGTCGTGACGGGCCCGGCGGAGCGGAAGACGACGCCCGCCGCCCGGAGCCGCGCCACCTCGGCGTCGAGGTCGTCGGTGAGGAAGCAGACGTGGGCACTCCCGGCGTCGGGAAGCGGGCGGGCGCGGGGCTCGCCCTGCGGGCTCTTGTACTCGATCAGCTCCAGGCGCTTGCCGTAGCCGGAGAGGTGGACGAGGCGCTGGTGGGCGCCCGGCACGGCCGTGATCTGCTCGACGTAGTCACGCACCACCTCGCGGTCGGAGACGACCTCGAGCCCGAACAGCTCCGTGTAGAACGCCAGCGAGCGCTCCATGTCGGAGACGGTGATGCCGAAGTGGTGGATGCCGTTGATCATCTCTAGACCAAGAGGCGGTAGGGGTGTCGGAGCAAGCGTACGACGGTGGCGAAGAAGGTGCGGGCGACATCCGTTCGGACGTCCGAGCCGCCGACCGCGAGCGAGAGCGTGACGAGACCGGAACCGGCCCGCGGCCCGCTCACCGTGAGAATGCAGTTTCTCCCCTCGACGGCGACCGCACCGATCAGCGGCACCGAATCGCACACGGTCACAGCCGCACCGCCGATGTCGCTCGGAGCCAGCCGGCCCGCACGGGCCGCATCGATGAGGCGTGAGACCTCGTCGCGTACCGCGGGCAGCAGGCCGTCGACCGCGTTCCGGACCACCGGGACGAGGGTCCCCTCGGTCGTCTCGACCGCCACCCCGACACCCGCGCCGGCGACACCGAGCGCGCTCTCACCGTGCGGCTGCACGGAAAGCGCACGACCCGCAGCGGCGACGGCAGCGTCGATCAGAGTCCCACGGAGGTCGCGGCAGAAGAGGAGCAGCTCCGCCGCTCCGATCGTGGCGCTGAACTCGTCCAGGGGAACAAAGCGGGCCATGGTCTGGGCTCCGGTGGTCATCTGCGCACCTTCCTCGTTCGGGATGCGGGGGCTGCCGAGCTCGCCCGGGCCTCGAACACCGTCGGGAGGACGACGTGGCGCGGGCGCCGTCGCGGCGCGTCGAGACGCTCGAGGAGGAGCTCCGCAGCTGTCCGCCCGAGCTCGTCCATGTCCCGGCGGACGACGTCCAGCGGCGGGTTGTGAAGCACCGTGAGGTCAGTCTCCTCGCAGGCCACGACCGAGAGGTCGTCCGGGATGGCCAGGCCGAGGTCGCGGATGGCGGCGAAGAGCCCTGCGAACAGCAGGTTGTTACCACCGATGATGGCCGTCGGCGGGTCAGGCAGCGCGAGGACCTCCTTCACGGCGCGGTACCCGTCGTCGATCGTCATCTCGTCGCGGCGGCAGAGCGCGGGATCCAGCGCGATGCCAAGTTGGGCGAGCTCCTCCTCGTAGGTGTGGATGCGAACCCGGCTCCCGCGCTGGCCCGGGGTCCCGGCGATCAGCGCGATGCGGCGATGGCCGAGACCGACCAGATGGCGAATCGCCTCGCACAGGCCGGCGCCGTGATCGGAGAGGACGGCGTCGGCGCGGGCGCCCGGCACCTCGCGGTCGAGGAGGACGGACGCCCCGAACGACGCGACGCGCCCGCCGAGGCCGGGAGCCTCCTCGTTGGCCGTCGCGATGATCAGCCCGTCGAGCTGGCGCTGCCGAAATGTCGAGATGAGCTCTGCCTCGTGCTCGGGGTCGTTCGCCGAGTTGGCGATCATGAGCGCATAGCCCCGCGGGCTGAGGGCCTCGTCGGCCGCCCGCGCGATCGAGGCGAAGAGGGGGTTCGAGATGTCGCTGACGATCAGGCCGACGGCGCCGGTCGTGCCCGTGCGCATGCTGCGGGCGGCGACGTTCGGGCGGTAGCCGAGGGCCTCGCTCGCAACGAGCACCCGGTCGCGTACCTCCGACCGCACGAATGGCTGGCCGTTCAGCGCACGCGAGACCGTGGACACGGACACTCCGGCCTCACGGGCGACGTCGTGGAGGGTGGCTGTCTTTAGCGTCTGTGGCAACGTCGGCGGTGCCGCGGTTGGGAACGTTCCCGGGAAACGTTTGCAACGCTACGGCACGACCACCGGAAATGTCAAGGGCCGGGGCGGAGACGCCCTAGCCGCGCGTCGGGATCGCACGCCCGGCGGCGGCGTCGAGCAGCGCGCCGATCGCCTCGGCGTCGTACACGCAGCCGCCCCAGAGGCCGCCGCTCGCGGACTGCAGCCTCGCCCACAGCGCCGTGTCCGCGGGGAGCGCGGGGTCGGGTGCGATGTCCTCCCGTACGGAGCGCCGCTCGAGCTCCGCCGCTGCTTCCTCGGCCGTCCAGTCCTCCTCGCCGTGACCCACGAGGTCGATGGAAGCGACGAGCTGCACCCCGTCGACGACCACGCGGATCAGGTCGCCGTCGCGCAGGCGGCCAATCGGCCCACCCTCCAATGCCTCGGGGCTGACATGCCCGATGCACGCGCCAGTGGAGACCCCGGAGAAGCGCGCGTCGGTGATCAGTGCCACGCGGCGCCCGAAAGGCAGGAACTTGAGTGCGGAGGTCAGCTGATACGTCTCCTCCATGCCCGAGCCGAGAGGGCCGCGACCGGCGAGCACGATCACGTCGCCCGGCGCGATCGGTGCTCCCGCGATCCCCTTGATCGCCGCGATCACGTCCCGCTCGCTCGTGAACACCCTGGCAGGGCCGGTGAGGCGATAGATCCCGTCGTCGTCGAGCACGCGGGGGTCGATCGCCGTGCTCTTGATCACGCTGCCGCCGGGGGCGAGGTTGCCCTCGGGGAAGCAGACCGTCGAGGTCATCCCCTTCGCACGTGCGCGGTCGGGAGGGCAGATGACGTCATCCGCATCGATGCCGTCGGCTTCGAGCAGGCGTCCGCGCAGCCGCGCCCTGCGCTCGCTCGCCTCCCACTCGTCGAGCACGTCGTCCCACGTGCGCCCCGTGATCGTGAGCTCCTCCCGGTTGAGGAGGCCGAGCCGACGGAGGTGCAACATCACCTCGGGCACGCCTCCTGCGAGGAACACGCGCACCGTGACGTGGTTCTGCGGGCCGTTCGGCAGCGCGTCCACGAGCCGCGGAACCGAGCGGTTGAGCCGCCGCCAGTCCTCGACGGTCGGCCGCCGCAGCCCTGCAGCGTGCGCGATCGCCGGGATGTGGAGGAGGAGGTTCGTCGAGCCCCCGAAAGCCGCATGAACGAGCATGGCGTTCTCGATCGCCCTGTCCGTGAGCACGGCGTCGAGCGTCCGCCCTTCCTGCCACTGGTCGTAGACGGCGTCGGCTGTACGCGAGGCGACGTCGAGCCAGATCGGCTGTCCCGACGGTGCGAGCGCCGCATGCGGAACGGTCAGGCCGAGCCCTTCCGCCACGACCTGAGCGGTGGCGGCGGTACCGAGGAACTGACACCCGCCGCCGGGCGACGCGCATGCCCGGCAGCCGAGATCCGCGGCGTCCTCGAGCGTCACGAGCTGGTGCGCGAAGCGCGCCCCGAGCGTCTGCACGGCGCCGGCGTCCTCTCCGTGCGTGGGCGGTAACGTCACCCCACCCGGGACGACGGCGCCCGCGAGGTCACGGAACGAGGCGACCGCCATCAGCATCGCCGGCAGGCCCTTGTCGCAGGTTCCGACGCCGATCACGCCCCGGCGGTTCGGCAGGCTGCGAACGAGCCGGCGCAGGACGGTCGCGGCGTCGTTCCGGAACGGCAGCGAGTCGAACATTCCCGTGGTGCCCTGGCTGCGGCCGTCGCACGGATCCGAGACGTGCCCTGCGAACGGCAGGCCGCCGAGGCGGTCGAGTTGCTCGGCCGCCTCGCGGACGAGCAGGCCGACCTCCCAGTGGCCGGTGTGATAGCCGAGCGCGATCGGCGTGCCGTCGTCGGCACGCACACCGCCGAGCGTCGAGAGGATGAGGAACTGGTCGCGCCCGACCTTTGACGCCTCCCAGCCCATGCCCGCGTTCTGCGAG
>Ga0302322_100000761_pt1 | contig 25215 bp, 24 predicted proteins | sample Fen_T0_2_FD_203757 | JGI IMG/M metagenome (GOLD analysis project Ga0302322, IMG submission 203757) | Peat permafrost microbial communities from Stordalen Mire near Abisko, Sweden - Fen_T0_2 | ecosystem: Environmental > Terrestrial > Soil > Wetlands > Permafrost | place: Sweden: Abisko...
AGCTTCTTACCCTCGGGCTCTTCTCCGGTGGAGAGGGGAGATTCGGAGATCTCAGCTGCCGCCAGCATCGTCATGTGGTCGACCCTTCCTACGCCTAGAAGATCATTCGTTGCGGCTGGTACCCGCGAGTGGTGGACGCTGCCGGGTAAGGCAGGTCACGGGACCCGGGCCGAAAGGGACTCTAGATGACGGTCAAGTGATTTCCACGCGGGCCGAGGTAACGATTCTGTCTCAGGGGGTGGTCACCTCCGGCCGGGAGTCGACACCTGCCTCACGCCGTTGCGCAATTGTGATCGGAGCGGGGGCGCCGGTCAGCGGGTCGTAGCCGCCGCCCGACTTCGGGAACGCGATCACGTCGCGGATCGACTCCGCCCTCGAGAGCAGGGCCACGATCCGGTCCCAGCCGAAGGCGATACCGGCGTGCGGCGGCGCGCCGTACTGGAAGGCGTCGAGCAGGAAGCCGAACTTCTCCTGGGCCTCGGCCTCCTCGAGCCCCATCACGGCGAAGACGCGTCGCTGCACGTCGGCGCGATGGATACGGACCGAGCCGCCGCCGATCTCGTTGCCGTTGCAGACGATGTCGTAGGCCCAGGCGAGCGCGCTGCCGGGGTCCCGGTCGAAGGTCTCGAGGTCCTGGGGCGACGTGAATGCGTGGTGGACGGCCGTCCACTGACCGCTGCCGACGGCCACGTCTCCGGCCGCGGTCGCCTCGTCGGCGGGCTCGAACAAAGGTGCATCGACCACCCACAGAAGACTCCAGGCCTCCTCGTCGATCAGGCCGCCGCGCCGCCCGATCTCGAGACGCGCGGCGCCGAGCAGTGCGCGGCTCTGCTTGACCGGGCCGGCCGCGAAGAAGACGCAGTCGCCCGGGGCCGCCCCGACCTGGGCCGCCAGGCCCGCCCGCTCGTCGCCGCTGAGGTTCTTCGCCACCGGGCCGCCGAGCTCGCCGTCGGCGCCGACCGTCACATAGGCGAGCCCGCGCGCCCCGCGCTGCTTGGCCCACTCCTGCCAGGCGTCGAACTGGCGCCGTGGCTGGTCGGCGCCTCCCGGCATCACCACGGCACCGACGTACGGCGCCTGGAAGACCCGGAACCCGGTGTCGGCGAAGTACGCCGTGCAGTCGACGAGCTCCTGGCCCATCCGCAGGTCCGGCTTGTCGGAGCCGAAGCGGGCCATGGCCTCCGCGTACGTCATCCGCGGCAGCGGCGTGGGTACGTCGTACCCGATCAGCAGCCAGAGGGACACCAGCACGTCCTCGGCCACGGCGATGACGTCGTCCTGGTCGACGAAGCTCATCTCGATGTCGAGCTGGGTGAACTCCGGCTGGCGGTCCGCCCGGAAATCCTCATCCCGATAACACCGGGCGATCTGGTAGTACCGCTCCATCCCGGCGACCATGAGCAGCTGCTTGAACAGCTGGGGGCTCTGCGGCAGTGCGTACCAGCTCCCGGGCTGGAGCCGAGCCGGCACCAGGAAGTCACGGGCCCCCTCGGGGGTGGACCGGGTCAGGGTCGGCGTCTCGATCTCGACGAAGTCGTGCCGGTCGAGCACGTCGCGCGCGGCCTTGTTCACCTTGCTGCGCAGGCGGATCGCAGCGGCCGGGCCGCTCCGACGCAGATCGAGGTAACGGTGCTTCAGCCGTGCCTCCTCGCCGACGTCGCCGCCCTTCTGCGAGCCGGCGTCGTCGATCGGGAACGGGAGGACGGCACTCGGGTTGAGCACCTCCACCTCGGCTGCGATCACCTCGATCTCGCCGGACGGCAGCGCGGGGTTGGCGTTGCCCTCGGGGCGCTGGGCCACCTCGCCGGTGACCTTGAGGCAGTACTCGCTGCGCAGGCTGTGCGCGACGGCCTCGTCGCGGATCACGACCTGGGCGACCCCGCTGGCCTCGCGGAGGTCGATGAACGCCACCCCTCCGTGGTCGCGCCGGCGCGCCACCCAGCCGGCGAGCGTGACGGTCTCCCCCACGTTCGCAGCGGTGAGCGTTCCGGCGTCGTGCGTGCGGATCACGGGGAGATCTCCTGGGTGTCGGGGGCGAGGCTGGTCTCGAGCACAGTCGAGTGGATGGTGGGGTGGAGGTCGGCGTCGGGCGGAGCCCACGTGGCGGGGTCGGCGTCGACCTGGTCGCCGGAGCGGATGTCCTTGACCTGGTGGGAGCCGTCCGTCGACGGGAACCAGACGAACGGGATGCCGCGCCGCTCGGCGGCGCGGATCTGGCGGCCGTACTTCTGGGGGGCCGCGGCCACCTCGCACGGGATCCCGCGTCGGCGGAGGGTGTCGGCGATCCGCTCGCTGCCGGGGCGGCTCTCCTCGTCGGCGAGAGCGACCAGGACGGCGCTCGGCACCGCCCGGCTGCCGGCGAGGACGCCCTCGGCGAGCAGAGGGAGCAGGGTCCGCGAGACCCCGAACGAGATGCCGACCCCCGGGTACGTCGTACGCCCGTCGTCGGCGAGCGCGTCGTAGCGTCCACCGCCGCCGACCGACTTCAGCCGTTCGTACCCGGCCATGAAGATCTCGACGACCGTGCCGGTGTAGTAGTCGAGGCCCCGGGCGATCCGGAGGTTGGCCTCGACCGTCACCTGCTCGTCGACGACGTCGGAGCAGCCCTCGAGCACCGCCGAGAGCTCCGCGAGACCACGGTCGAGCAGGTCGTCGCTGACCCCCAGGGCCTTGACCCGCTCGACGACCGAGGTGTCGGAGACCCTGATGGTCGCGAGCTCGAGGCAGCGCTGCGCCTGCTCCGGCGTCGCGCCGGCGTCGTCCACGAGGAGTCCCGCCACGGTCTCGGCAGGGAGCTTGTCGAGCTTGTCGATGGTGCGGATCGCGGCCGTGACGTCGGGGATCCCGAGCCCGCGGTAGAAGCCCTGGATGAGCTTGCGGTTGTTGACCTGGAACGACAACGCGGGCAGGGGCAGCGCGCCGAGCGCCTGCACCATCACCCGCATCACCTCGACGTCATGGTGGAACGGCAGCTCGTCGCGTCCGACGATGTCGATGTCGGCCTGCGTGAACTGGCGATAGCGGCCCTCCTGGGGGCGCTCCCCGCGCCACGCAGGCTGGATCTGGAACCGCCGGAACGGGAACTCGAGGTGGCCGGCGTTCTCCAGCACGTAGCGGGCGAACGGCACGGTCAGGTCGAAGTGCATGCCCAGGCCGGTGTCGTCACCTGCGTCGGCGGCCTGCAGCCGACGCAGGACGTAGATCTCCTTGTCGATCTCGCCGCCCTTGGCCAGTCGGTCGAGCGGCTCGACGGCGCGGGTCTCGATGTTGGCGAAGCCGTGCAGCTCGAAGGTGCGCGACAACGAGGCGATCACCTCGCGCTCGACGACGCGGGCGGACGGCAACAGCTCGGGGAAGCCGCTGAGCGGCGTGGGTCTGCTCATGAGTCAGAGTCCTCGGGTGACCTGGCCGGCGCCGTCGTGGTCGACGAGATCGAGCAGGAACGGGTTGGTGGCGCGCTCTCGGCCGATGGAGGTCTGCTCGCCGTGACCCGGCAGCACCACGACGTCGTCGGGCAGCGTGAGCACCTTGTGGCGCAGGGTCTCGAGCATCGTCGCGTGGCTGCCACCCGGCAGGTCGGTGCGTCCGATCGACCCGGCGAACAGCAGGTCGCCCGCGAACATCACGTCGGAGACCTCGTCGCCGTCGTACGGCGTACGGAAGGCGACCGAGCCCTCGGTGTGGCCCGGTGTGTGGTCGACCGTGACGGCGAGCCCTGCGAGCTCGAGCCGCTGTCCGTCGGCCAGCTCGGCGACGTCGTCGGGCTCGACGAACTCGTAGCGGCCGCCGAGCAGCATCGCGGCGGTCTCGCTGGAGATCCCGGCCATCGGGTCGGCGAGCAGGTGGCGGTCGGCCGGGTGGATCCAGGCCGTGGCGTCGTAGGCGCCGGCCACCGGCGTGACCGACCACATGTGGTCGATGTGGCCGTGGGTCAGCAGGACGGCGACGGGCTTCAGCCGGTGCTCGCGGACGATCTCGGCGATCCCTGCGGCGGCGTCCTGGCCGGGGTCGACGACCACGCACTCCGAGCCGGGGCCGGTGGCCACCACGTAGCAGTTGGCAGCCCACGAACCCGCTGGGAACCCGGCGATCAGCACCCCGGCAGACTATCGACCGCCCGGTGCCTGGCTAGCATGGGGCGTTGCCGACGGGAGTGAAGAGGAACACTGTGACGACGAGCGAGTGGGGACGCGTCGCCGAGGACGGAACCGTCTACGTCAGGACAGCTGACGGGGAGCGCTCGGTGGGGCAGTACCCCGAGGGGACGCCCGAGGAGGCGCTCGCCTTCTTCGCCAAGCGGTACGACGAGCTGGCCGGCAGCGTGCACCTCCTCGAGCAGCGCGTCCAGGCCGGCGTCGTCTCCCCCGACGAGGCGACCGAGTCCGTCCGCAACCTCCGCACCCAGGTGGTCGACGCGCACGCCGTCGGTGACCTGACGGCGCTCGTCGGCAGGCTCGACGCCCTGGGTCCGGTCATCTCGCAGCAGCGGCAGGCACGGCGCGCCGAGCGCGCCGAGAAGACCGCTGCCGCGAAGACCGAGAAGGAGCGGCTGGTCGTCGAGGCCGAGAAGCTCGGGAACGGCAACGACTGGCGCAACGGCGCGAACAAGCTGCGGCAGCTGCTCGACGAGTGGAAGGCCCTGCCGCGGATCGACCGGGCCTCCGACGACGCGCTGTGGAAGCGGTTCTCGAGCGCGCGGACGTCGTACACGAGACGCCGGAAGGCGCACTTCGCCGAGCAGAACGAGAAGCGCGAGAGCGCGAAGGTCGTCAAGCTGCGGCTGGTTAAGGACGCCGAGGCGATCGCGGGCTCCCGCGAGTGGGGGCCGACCTCGTCGACGTACCGCGACCTGATGCGGCAGTGGAAGGCCGCCGGCCCGGCGCCGCGCGACGTCGAGGAAGAGCTGTGGACGCGCTTCCGCGCGGCGCAGGACACCTTCTTCGGGGCTCGCGACGAGGCGATGGCGGCCCAGGACTCCGAGTTCGCGGCCAACGCCGAGGCCAAGGAGAAGCTTCTCGTCGAGGCCGAGGCCCTGCTCCCGGTGACGGATGTGGCGGCCGCCAAGCGGGCGATCCGCGACCTCTCCGAGCGGTGGGACGCCATCGGCAAGGTGCCGCGCGACAAGATCCGGCCCCTCGAGGACCGGATGCGCGCCGTCGAGCAGACGATCCGCGGCCTCGAGGAGGAGCAGTGGCGGAAGTCGGACCCCGAGAAGTCCGCCCGCGCGGACGACATGGTCGCCAAGCTCCAGCAGGCCATCGGCAAGGTCGAGGACGACCTGGAGCGGGCCCGCGCGGCCGGTGACCAGAAGAAGATCGCCGACCTGGAGGAGAACCTCGCCTCCCGCCGGTCCTTCCTCGAGATGGCCGAACGGGCCTCCGCCGACTATTCCGGCTGACCCCGAGCCCGCCCACGCGCCGTACCTCCCGTCACATCCGTCACGCAGCCCAGGCACTCCCTGCACTTCTCAGGGGTTGCAACGGGCGAGAAGTGCAGGGATACCCGGTGAGCCGGGTATCCCGACCACACGGCGGACCCGCCGACTACTGGGTGACGCGGTAGGCGTCGAAGACGCCAGGGACGCCGCGGACGGCACGGAGGACCGTGTCGAGATGCTTGGCCTCCGCCATCTCGAAGGTGAACCGGCTCTTGGCGACGCGGTCGCGGCCGGTGGAGAGGGTCGCGCTCAGGATGTTCACGTGCGCGTCCGAGAGGACCATCGTGATGTCGGAGAGCAGGCGGGCCCGGTCGATGGCCTCCACCTGGATGTTGACCAGGAACGTCGACCGCGCGGTGGGCGCCCACTCGACGTCGAGCAACCGCTCGGGCTGGCGCTGGAGCTCGGCGGCGTTGGTGCAGTCGCGGCGGTGCACCGACACGCCACCACCCTTGGTCACGAAGCCGAGGATGGCGTCGGGCGGCACGGGAGTGCAGCACTTCGCGAGCTTCACCCAGACCTCGGGTGCGCCCTTGACGACGACGCCCGAGTCGCCCGGGGCAGACGTCTTGGAGCGGGGGCGCGACGTGGTGATGCTGACGCCCTCGGAGAGGTCCTCCGCAGCCCCGTCCTCGCCGCCGTGGAGCTCGATCACGCGGCGTACGACGGCCTGGGCACTGAGGTTGCCCTCCCCCACGGCCGCGTAGAGCGCCGAGACGTCGGCCAGCCGGAAATGAAGAGCCGCCTCGGTCAGCGACTCGTGGGAGAGCACCCGCTTGAGGGGCTGACCCTCCTTACGCATCAGCTTGGCGATCTGCCCCTTGCCGCGCTCGATCGCCTCCTCACGGCGCTCCTTGGTGAACCACTGCTTGATCTTGCTGCGCGCGCGCTGCGACTTCACGAAGCCCAGCCAGTCGCGCGAGGGGGCGGCCGTCGGCGCCTTGGAGGTGAAGATCTCGACCACGTCGGAGTTGTCGAGCGTCGACTCCAGGGGCACGAGCCGACCGTTGACGCGGGCGCCGATCGTGCGGTGGCCGACCTCGGTGTGGACGGCGTACGCGAAGTCGACCGGCGTCGCCCCGACCGGCAGCGCGATCACGTCGCCGCGCGGGGTGAAGACGAAGACCTCGGCCCGGTTGATCTCGAAGCGCAACGACTCCAGGAACTCGCCCGGGTCCTCGACCTCGCTCTGCCAGTCGAGGAGCTGGCGGACCCAGTTCATGTCGTCGAGATCGCCGAGCCGCTCGGTGTCGACGCCGCTGCGGCCGTTCTCCTTGTACTTCCAGTGGGCGGCGACGCCGTACTCCGCACGACGGTGCATCGACTTCGTCCGGATCTGCATCTCGACCGGCTTGCCCTGCGGGCCGATCACCGTCGTGTGCAGGGACTGGTACATGTTGAACTTCGGCATCGCGACGTAGTCCTTGAACCGACCGAGCACCGGGTTCCAGCGCGCATGGATGACGCCGAGTGCGGAGTAGCAGTCGCGGTCCTCCTCGACCAGGATCCGCAGGCCGACCAGGTCGTAGATGTCGGTGAAGTCGCGGCCGCCGACGATCATCTTCTGGTAGATCGAGTAGTAGTGCTTCGGCCGGCCGCGCACCACGGCCTTGACCTTGGCCTCCTTCAGGTCCTCCTCGACCTGCTCGATCACCTGGGTGAGGAACTGGTCGCGCGAGGGCGCCCGCTCGGCGACCATCCGCACGATCTCGTCGTAGATCTTGGGGTGGAGCGTCGCGAACGCGAGATCCTCGAGCTCCCACTTGATGGTGTTCATGCCGAGCCGGTGCGCCAGCGGGGCATAGACGTCGAGCGACTCCGTGGCCTGCCGCTCCTGCGTCGACTGCTTGACATAGCGCACCGTGCGCATGTTGTGGAGTCGGTCGGCGAGCTTGATCACCAGGACCCGGATGTCGCGCGACATCGCGACGATCATCTTGCGGATCGTCTCGGCCTGCGCCGAGTCGCCGTACTGCACCTTCTCGAGCTTGGTCACCCCGTCCACGAGCACCGCGACCTCGTCGCCGAAGTCGGTGCGGAGCTGGTCGAGGGTGTACGCCGTGTCCTCGACGGTGTCGTGGAGCAGGGCCGCGACGAGGGTCGGCTCGGTCATGCCGATGTCGGCCAGGATCGTCGCCACGGCCAGCGGGTGGGTGATGTAGGGGTCACCGCTCTTGCGCATCTGGGAGCCGTGGAGCTCCTCGGCGGTGCGGTAGGCACGCTCGATTAGGCCGAGGTCGGCCTTCGGGTGGTTGGCACGGACGGACCTGAAGAGGGGCTCGAGCTCGGGTTTCTCCGCGGGGCTCCGGGCGCCCATCCGGGCCAGCCGCTTGCTCATGGCTCGGCGGGACGGGAGCCGGTCGACGGCGCGGTCACGAGCAGAGCTCCCGGCACGCTCGGGTGCCTCGGGGAGACTGCTCTCGGTCGCCATGTACCGAGTCTACGTGTGGCGCTGGGCCGTCAGACGGTCATCAGGCTGGTGAGGGACAGGTCACCGATCGCCTCGCGGCCGGGCAGGAAGCTCAGGTCCATGAGCACCGCCACCCCGTGCGGCACGGCCCCGCACTTCTCGACCAGCCGACGGGTGGCGGCGACGGTGCCGCCGGTGGCCAGGACGTCGTCGACCAGGAGCACCCGGTCACCCGGCTTCAGACCGTCGCGATGTGCCTCCAGGGTCGCCTCGCCGTACTCGAGCGCGTAGGTCTCGGTGTAGGTCTCTCGGGGGAGCTTTCCAGCCTTGCGCACCGGTACGAAGCCGGCTCCGAGAGCAAGCGCCACCGGCGCGGCGAGGATGAACCCCCGTGCCTCCATCCCGACCACGTGGTCGACCACCGACCGGCCCGACGCGTCGCGTCCGGCCTCGGCCAGGGCCTCGATGACCGCGCCGAACGCGGCCGGGTCGGCCAGCATCGGCGTGATGTCCTTGAACACCACGCCGGGCTCGGGGAAGTCCGGGACGTCGACCACCAGGCTGCGCAGGAGCGCGCCGGCGTCGAGCGCACCGGGTTGGGTCACTTCTTGCCCCGCTTGGACTTCGTCTGCCGGCTCGGCTGGACCCGCCCCGACGACGAGCTCGGCTTCACCGGACCACGCGAGGGAGGTACGACGCGCCCGCGGCCGACCGCGTCCGTCGACGGCAGCGGACGGTTGCCACCGGAGCGCGTGGCAGCCGGCTCGCCGACGTCACGCGGGCCGGGTGCTGCGTTGGGGTCCGCACCGATCGGCAGGTCCTCAGTGAACGCGGGCACGGAGGCGTAGCGGTCGGCGTCGTGGCGACGACGCGCCTTGATCCGCCGCTCCTGCTCCTGGACGCCGGCCTCCTTCGACTTCATGTGCGCCAGCAGCGGCGTCGCGATGAAGATCGAGGAGTAGGCGCCGGCCGCCATGCCGACGAACAGCGCGAGCGCGAGGTCCTTCAGCGGCCCGCTGCCGAGCTGGACGGCTCCGACGTAGAGGAGCGCGCCGACCGGGATGAGCGCCACGATCGAGGTGTTGATCGAGCGCACCAGGGTCTGGTTGACCGCGAGGTTCGCGGCCTCGGCATAGGTCTGGTGGCTCTCGCGGAGGTTCTTGGTGTTCTCCCGCACCTTGTCGAAGACCACAACGGTGTCATAGAGCGAGAAGCCGAGGATCGTCAGCACACCCGTCACCGTGGCCGGTGTCACCTCGAAGCCCGACAACGCGTAGATGCCGATGGTGATGATCAGGTCGTGGGCAAGGGCGACCATGGCCGCGACCGACATCTTCCATTGTCGGAAGTAGCCCCAGATCAGGAGCACCACCAGGATCAGGAAGACCACGAGCCCGATCAGCGACCGTTTGGCGACCTCCTTGCCCCAGGACGGTCCGATCTCGTCGATGGAGATGTCGGACTTCGGGACGTTGACGGTCTGCTGGATCGTCGTGGAGATCGTGTTGCCTTCCAGCGGCGTCAGCGGCTCGGTCTCGACCAGGATCGAGTTCTTGCCGGCGACCGTGGTGATCACCTGCTGGGCGGCGGGGATGTTCGTGCCGGCCACTGCGGAGCTCAGCTTGTCGGCGTTCGCCTGCGTCGCCTCGCCCGCCGGCATGGACACGGTGTACTGAGCCCCACCCACGAACTCGATGCCGAAGTTGAGCCCGCGGAAGTAAAGCCCGAGCACCGCAGCGATGATGATGACGCCGGAGGCGGCGTACCAGACGTGGCGGCGGCCGACGAAGTCGATGGACCTGCGACCCGAGTAGAGGTCGTTGCCGAGGCGGTTGAACCTACCCATCAGGCCCTCCCTCCTGCCGGGATGCGGTCGAGGCCGAGGCTCTCCGCGTCGAGACCGGACAGCTTGTGGCCCTGGTTGAAGAACGGGAACCGGGCCAGCCACGACACCATCGGGTAGGTGAACCAGAAGAACACGGCCAGGTCGATGATGGTCGACAGGCCGAGCGCGAAGGCGAAGCCCTTCACCACGCCGGCGGCGAAGACGTAGAGCACGACGGCGGCCAGGATGGAGATCGAGTCGGCCGCCAGACAGGTGGCCCGCGCCCTGATCCACCCGGCCTGCACGGCGACGCGCATCGACTTGCCGCCTCTCATCTCGTCACGGATGCGTTCGAAGAACACGATGAACGAGTCAGCAGTGATACCGACCGCGACGATCAGACCGGCGATGCCGGGCAGGGTCAGCGTGAAGCCGGCGCTCTTGGCCAGCAGCAGCACCATCGCGTACGTCGTGGCGCCGGCCACGAGCAACGACGCGATGACGACCAGACCGAGGCCGCGGTAGTAGAGGAGGCAGTAGAGCATCACGAGCAGCAGGCCCACGATGCCGGCGGTGATGCCGGCCCGGAGCTGGTCACCGGCCAGCGACGGGCCGATGGTCTGGATCGTGGTCTTGCTCTTGTCGAAGGTGATCGGCAGGGCGCCGTACTTGAGGCTGGTGGCCAGGCTCTTGGCGCTGCCCTCGGTGAAGTTGCCGCTGATCTGCGACGTGCCGTTGGCGATGACCGACTCGAAGAAGGGAGTGGAGATCACCTGGCCGTCGAGCACGATCGCGAACAGCTTGTTCTGGTCGCCGGCCATCGCCTGCGACAGCTTGAGCTGGGTGGCAGCGCCCTTGCTGTCGAGGTTGATGTTGACCGTCCACTGCACCTGGCCCTGCGTGCTGCCCGGAGCGCCGGCGGAGGCCGAGTCGATCTGGGTGCCCTCGATGAGGGCGGGCGACAAGAGGAACTTGTTGCCCTGCGCGTCACAGGTCACCAGGGGCAGCGTCGGGTCGTCCACCACCGGCTTGGCCGGAGGGCAGGTGAAGGCGTTGTAGACCGCCACCGACTGTGGATCGGGGTTCAGGAACCAGGTGAGGGGGTCCTGGAAGGCCTTCTGGTTCGCCGGCGTGTAGTGCACCTTGCTCGTGGAGTCGGGCACGTGGCCACCACTGCCGGGCCCCGTCGTCGGGCTCGAGCTGGGACTCGCGCTCGGGCTGGACGTCGCCTTCGACTTCGCGGGCGTGCTCGCGTTCTTCTTCGTGTTGGTCCGGTCCTTGCCGAGGAGCGCCGGCGGGCGGTTCTTGCCGGTGGGCTTCGCCGTGGCCTTCGACGTCGAGGGCTTCGGGTTCGCCGGCTTGGTCACGCCCGCGCCAGGCGAGGCGGACGACGACGGCAGCGGGGTCGTGGTGGTGCTCTGCGGCACCTGAGCGACCAGGCGGAAGCGCAGCTGGGCCTGGCGTACGACGGTCTGGATCAGGTTGTCCTGGGTCGCTCCCGGCACCTGGACCACGATCTGGTTGCCGCCCTGGGTGTTGACCGAAGCCTCCGTGACACCCGAGCCGTTGACCCGGCTGTCGATGATGTTGGCGGCCTCGTTGAGGTTGTCCTTCGACACGTTGCTGTCCTTGGCGGTCAGCACGATCTGGGTGCCACCCTCGAGGTCGAGGCCGAGGGCGGGCTTCCAGGTGCCGATCAGGGCGACCAGGCCGTAGGCCAGCGCCAGACCGATGAAGAACACCGAGACGGTGCGACCCGGTCGAGCCTTGTTGCGTGCCATCTACTGCTTCTCCTCCGGCTCTTCAGTGACGAGCTCCGTGTCGTCATCCCGAGAACGAGCCACCGGGGTCACCACGTTCCCGACGGCGGCCCGGACGACCCGCAGGGTCACTCCGTCGGCCACTTCGAGCGAGAACGAGTCGTCGTGGAGCGCCCGCACCGTGCCGAAGATTCCGGAGGTCAGCATGACCTCGTCTCCGACGGTCAGGGCACGTTGCATGCTCCCCATCTCGCGCTGGCGCCGCTGAGCGGGCCGTACGAACAGCAGCCAGAAGAGGAGTGCGATCCCCACCAACGGGAGGAATGGCACGAAGTTGCTCACGACGGTCCTTCGACTGGGGCTGTGGGGGCAGGGGCCGGCCGGCGAGACAGGGTCGGGCCGACCGAAGGTGAAGTGTAACCGGGTGGGGGCGACCACCCACACTTCAGGACTCGAACAGCCCGAGGTCCGGCGGCTCGTCCAGCGGCTGGGCCGGTGGCGGGGTCAGCCCGAGGTGCTCCCAGGCGGCCCGGGTCGCGACCCGGCCACGCGGCGTACGGGCCAGGAAGCCGTTGCGGACCAGGAACGGCTCGGCCACCTCCTCGACCGTCTCGCGCTCCTCGCCGACGGCGACCGCGAGGGTCGAGATCCCGACCGGACCACCCCCGAAGCGGCGGCACAGGGCGTCGAGGACCGCCCGGTCGAGGCGGTCGAGGCCCAGCGCGTCGACCTCGTAGAGGTCGAGGGCGGCATGGGCGATGTGGCGGGTGACGACCCCGTCGGCGCGCACCTGGGCATAGTCACGGACCCGACGGAGCAGGCGGTTGGCGATCCGCGGGGTGCCGCGCGAGCGGGAGGCGATCTCGGCACTGCCCTCGGCCTCGGCCTCGACCCCGAGGAGGCCGGCCGAGCGCCGGATGATGGTGTCGAGCTCGTCGGGCTCGTAGAACTCCAGCTGGGCGGTGAAGCCGAACCGGTCGCGCAGGGGCCCGGGCAGCAGGCCGGCCCGGGTGGTCGCACCGACGAGCGTGAACGGCGGGATCTCCAGCGGGATCGCCGTCGCGCCGGGCCCCTTGCCGATCACGACGTCGACCCGGAAGTCCTCCATCGCGAGGTAGAGCATCTCCTCGGCCGGGCGCGACATCCGGTGGATCTCGTCGACGAACAGCACGTCGCCGTCGTTGAGGCCCGACAGGATCGCGGCGAGGTCGCCGGCATGGGTGATCGCAGGGCCGCTCGTGACGCGCAGCGGCGTGGACATCTCGTGGGCGATGATCATCGCCAGCGTGGTCTTGCCGAGCCCGGGTGGCCCCGACAGCAGGACGTGGTCGGAGGCCCGTCCACGCCGACGCGCCGCCTCGAGCATGAGCCCGAGCTGCTCGCGGACCCGGCCCTGGCCGATCACCTCGCCGAGCGTGCGCGGACGCAGCGCCGCCTCCACGGCGCGCTCGTCACCCTCGGCCTCGGCCGTGGTCAGTGAGGCGAGGTAGGCCTCCTCGTGAGCCTCGAGCTCGTCGCGGGGGGCCATCTCACGCCTTGCTCAGGGACCGGAGGGCCGCCCGAAGCAGGGCGGCCACGTCGGGACGGTCGCCTGCCTGGTCGGCGACGGCTTCGATCGCCTGGTCGGCGTCCTTCGCGGACCATCCGAGGCCGACCAGACCCTGCTGCACCTGGTCGCGCCAGGGCTCGCCGACGCGCGTGCGAGCCGTCGTCGCCCCGGACGACGACGGCGTGCCGATGCGGTCCTTGAGCTCGAGGATGATCCGCTGGGCACCCTTCTGGCCGATGCCGGGAACCGCGGTGAGCGTTCGCACGTCGTCACCGGCGACGGCACGGCGTACGGCGTCGGGCGTGAGGACGGCGAGCATCGCCTGGGCCAGCTTGGGCCCGACCCCGCTCGCGGTCTGCACCAGCTCGAAGACCTGCTTCTCGTCGTCGTCGGCGAAGCCGAACAGGGTCAGGGAGTCCTCGCGCACCACCATCGAGGTGGGCAGCGCCGCGACCTGACCGACCCGCAGCTCGGCGAGCGTGTTGGGCGTGCACATCAGCTCGAGGCCGACGCCGCCGACCTCGAGGACGGCACTGGTGAGCGTGAGGGCGGCGACCTCGCCGCGCACGAACGCGATCACCGGGCAGTCCGCCCGGCCGCGGCGAGGGCGGCGTCGATGCGGGCCTGCGCTCCCCCGCGCCAGATGTGGGTGATGGCCAGGGCCAGCGCGTCGGCAGCGTCCGCCGGCTTGGGTGGCGCGTCGAGCCGCAGGATGCGGGTGACCATCGCCCCGACCTGGGCCTTGTCGGCGCGGCCGCTGCCGGAGACGGCCGCCTTGACCTCGCTCGGGGTGTGGAGCGCGATCGGCAGCCCGCGCCTGGCCGCCGCGACCATCGCGATACCGCTGGCCTGGGCGGTGCCCATGATCGTGCTGGAGTCGGAGCGGGCGAAGACCCGCTCGATCGCGACGGCGTCGGGCTGGTGCTCCTCCAGCCAGGCCTCGATGCCGCGCTCGATGTGGACCAGTCGTAGCGAGACGTGCTGGTCGGCGGAGGTGCGGAGCACGTTGACGTCGATGAGCCGCAGCGGCCGGCCGACGCTGCCCTCGACCACGCCCATGCCGCACCTGGTCAGCCCGGGGTCGATCCCCAGCACGCGCATGTGGTCACCCTCCGCCGGTTCCGTCCGAACACCTGTTCGTACGGTCACGCTAGCCGGAGCCGTCCCCATGGCGGCGTACGACACGCAGGGCAGTGTTCCGCTTGGCGCCTTGCGAGCGAGCTCGCCGCGGCGTTCGCTCGGTTGTTCGCACGGACCTCGTCCGCGCGAACCGTCCTCGCTCAGGCGTCGAGCTCGGCGAGGACCTCGTCGGGGACGTCGACGTTGGTGAACACGTTCTGGACGTCGTCGAGGTCTTCCAGCGCGTCGACGAGGCGGAAGACCTTGCCCGCTGCGTCGGCGTCGACGGGGATGTCCATGCTGGCCACGAACTGCACCTCGGCGGAGTCGTAGTCGATCTCGGACTCCTGGAGCGCACTCCGCACCGCGACCACGTCGGACGCCTCGGAGACCACCTCGATGGAGTCGTCGAGGTCGTTGACGTCCTCGACCCCTGCGTCGAGGGCGGCCTCGAGGACGTCGTCCTCGCTGACCTCCCGCGACTCCTGGGTCTTGGGCACGACCACGACGCCCTTGCGGTTGAAGAGCCGCGAGACCGAGCCAGGGTCGGCCATGGTGCCGCCGTTGCGGGAGACCGCCGTGCGGACCTCCATCGCAGCGCGGTTCTTGTTGTCGGTCAGGCACTCGACGAGGACGGCCACACCCTGGGGGCCGTAGGCCTCGTACATGATCGTGGAGTAGTCCGCTCCCCCGGCCTCGGCGCCGGAGCCACGCTTGACCGCGCGGTCGATGTTGTCGTTGGGGACCGACGACTTCTTGGCCTTCTGGATGGCGTCGTAGAGCGTGGGGTTGCCGGCGAGGTCACCGCCACCCATGCGAGCCGCGACCTCGATGTTCTTGATCAGCTTGGCGAACATCTTGCCGCGGCGGGCGTCGATGACCGCCTTCTTGTGCTTGGTGGTCGCCCATTTGGAGTGGCCGGACATGCTTCCTCTTCTTACCGCGTTGCTCGGGTCAGTCGATCAGGTCCAGGAACAGCCGGTGGATGCGGCCGTCGCCGTCCACCTCCGGGTGGAAGGAGGTCGCCATCAGCGACCCCTGCCGGACCGCGACGATCCTACCGGCGGCCGGCTCCGGGGTGGAGAGGTCGTCGATCCGGGCGAGCACCTCGACCTCGGGGCCGGTGCTCTCGACACAGGGAGCGCGGATGAACACCGCGTGCACCGGCTCGTCCAGTCCGGCGAAGTCCACGTCTGCCTCGAAGGAGTCGACCTGACGACCGAACGCGTTGCGTCGGACCGTGATGTCGAGGCCGCCGAGGGTCTCCTGGTCGGGGGTGCCGTCCTCGATCCGGTCGGCCAGCATGATCATCCCGGCACACGTGCCGAAGACCGGCATGCCCTCCTTGATCCGCTGGCGGATCGGCTCGAACAGGTCGAACGTGCGGGCCAGCTTGAACATCGTGGTCGACTCGCCGCCCGGGATGACGAGCGCGTCGCACTCGTCGAGCTCGGCCACCCGTCGTACGCCGGTCGCGGACGCGCCGAGGGCCGCGAGCACGCGGAGGTGCTCACGGACGTCGCCCTGCAGGGCGAAGACTCCGACGCGAGGGCTCATCCGGACGGGCGGCGCGACTACCAGCCGCGCTCGGCCAGGCGGTGCGGCTGCGGGATCTCGTCGACGTTGATGCCGACCATGGCCTCGCCGAGGCCGCGGCTGACCTTGGCGACCACGTCGGGGTCGTCGTAGAAGGTCGTGGCCTTGACGATGGCCTCGGCGCGCTGCGCGGGGTTGCCGGACTTGAAGATGCCCGAGCCGACGAAGACGCCCTCGGCCCCGAGCTGCATCATCATCGCGGCGTCGGCCGGCGTGGCGATGCCGCCCGCGGTGAACAGCACGACCGGCAGCTTGCCGGCGGCCGCGACCTCGCGGACCAGGTCGTAAGGAGCCTGGAGCTCCTTGGCGGCGACGTACAGCTCGTCCTCACTGAGGCCGTGCAGACGACGCAGCTCGGCGCGGATGGTGCGCATGTGGGTGACCGCGTTGGAGACGTCGCCGGTGCCGGCCTCGCCCTTGGAGCGGATCATCGCCGCGCCCTCGGTGAGGCGTCGCAGGGCCTCGCCGAGGTTGGTGGCGCCGCAGACGAAGGGCACGGTGAACTGCCACTTGTCGATGTGGTTCGCGTAGTCCGCCGGGGTCAGCACCTCGGACTCGTCGATGTAGTCGACTCCGAGGCTCTGGAGGACCTGCGCCTCGGCGAAGTGCCCGATCCGGGCCTTGGCCATCACCGGGATCGAGACGGCCTCGATGATGCCGTCGATCATGTCGGGGTCGCTCATGCGCGAGACCCCGCCCTGGGCCCGGATGTCGGCGGGGACCCGCTCCAGCGCCATGACGGCGACGGCGCCGGCGTCCTCGGCGATCTTCGCCTGCTCGGCGGTGACGACGTCCATGATCACGCCGCCCTTGAGCATCTCGGCCATGCCTCGCTTGACGCGGGTGGTGCCGGTGCCAGGGGTGTGCGGCGCGCTCTCAGTGCTGTTGTCGGTGGTGCTCTGGGCCATGGTCCGATCCTACGGCTGAGGGCCGAGCGGCCACTATTCGGCGGGGGTGCCTAGCGCCAGGGCCTGACGGCGTACGACGAGGATCCGCTGCACCACCGTGATGGTGCTGGCCACGGCCAGGAGTGCGAGCGCGATCGGGATCAGCCACATCACCCGGTCGTCGACCCCCAGCAGGCGCAGCAGGTCGGCGAGCCCGACGGCTGCCAGGATCAGGACGAGCCGGTCGGCCCGCTCGGCGATCCCGACCTTCGCCTGCATCCCGAGCGACTCGGCCCGGGCGCGGGCGTACGACGTGACCGAGCCCATCGACAGGCAGTAGATCGCGAGGGCGGTCCACCAGCGGTTGTCCCCCGGCCCGACGTAGTACATGGCCAGGCCGCCGAAGATCGCCGCGTCGCCGATCCGGTCGAGCGTCGAGTCCAGGAAGGCACCGAACGGCGAGATCTGCCCGCTGGTGCGCGCCATGTAGCCGTCGATCATGTCGCTGAACACGAACGCCACGATCACCAGCACGCCGGCGAGCAGCCAGCCCTGGGGAAAGCACACCAGCGCACCGGCGCAGACGCCGAGCGTGCCGACGAGGGTCACGGTGTTGGGGCTGACGCCGAGGCGCAGCAGGAGGTCGCCGATGGGCGACCAGACCTTGGTCCAGAACTGACGGAAGCGTTCGAGCATGGCGGCAGCAGGTTAGCCGTCCTGGCGCTCCGGGCCGCATTCCGCCCGCGAGGCGATCCCCGCCAGGGCGTACGGTGGGCCTTGCGGAGCCATTCAGGCTCCCGACGATGGAGCCAGGATGAGCGACAAGTCGCCGCGGCAGGGAATGTCCAAGAAGTCCTCGAAGTCGATCAAGGAGAAACGCGCGGAGAAGCGCGCCAAGGGCCACACCGAGACCCTGTCCGAGGCGATCCATCCGACCAAGAAGCGGTGAGCCTGCTCCGACTGGGGATCATCGGCCGGTCGGCCAAGGAGAACGAGCACCGACTGCCGATCCACCCCGACCACCTCGCGCGGATCGAGCCCGACGTGGCCGCCCGGATCACCCTGGAGCAGGGGTACGGCGAGAAGTTCGGCCGCTCCGATGCCGACCTGGCGCCTCTCGTGGGAGATCTGGCGTCACGCGAGGAGATCATCGAGCAGTCAGACGTGGTCCTGCTGCTCAAGCCACAGCACGAGGACGTCGCAGCGCTCCGCGAGGGTCAGACCCTGTGGGGCTGGCCGCACTGCGTCCAGGACACCGAGCTCACCCAGCTCGCGATCGACCGGGGGCTGACCCTGATCGCGTTCGAGGCGATGAACCACTGGACCCGCGATGACACGGTCGGACTGCACGTCTTCCACAAGAACAACGAGCTGGCCGGCTACTGCTCGGTGCTCCACGCCCTCCAGCTCGTCGGCGCCACCGGCGACTACGGGCGCCGGCTCACCGCCGCCGTCATCGGGTTCGGCGCCACCGCACGCGGGGCCGTCACGGCGCTCAGTGCGCAGGGCATCCACGACGTGGCGGTGCTGACGACCCGCGGGGTCGCCGCAGTGGCCTCGCCCATCCATTCGGTGCGCATCGTCCACTTCGACCACGACCCGGACGGCGGCCCCAGCCATGCCATCACCAGCCGGGGCCGGGTCCCCCTCGCGCCGTTCCTGGCCGAGCGCGACATCGTCGTCAACTGCACGCTCCAGGACCCCGCCGCGCCGCTGATCTACCTACGCACCCGTGACCTGGAGTCGTTCCGGCCGGGCAGCCTGATCGTCGACGTCTCCTGTGACGAGGGGATGGGTTTCGACTGGGCCCGCCCCACGACGTTCGACGAGCCCATGTTCGACGTCGGCGACCACGTGCACTACTACGGCGTCGACCACACGCCGTCGTACCTCTGGAACTCCGCGACGTGGGACATCAGCGAGGCGCTGATCCCGTTCCTCCGCCCGGTCCTGGAGGGTGCCGAGGCGTGGGAGATGGACGAGACCCTCAGCCGGGCCATCGAGATCCAGGACGGCCGCGTGAAGAACACCGCGATCCTCGACTTCCAGCACCGCAGCGAGGAGTACCCCTACCCCCTGAGCTGAGCGATCGGTTATTCAGTCTCGAGGGCGGCGCAGACCTCTGCGACAGCCGTCGGCACGCCCGACACCGACCACTCCACTCCACCGGCGGTCGTGCGCCGGGCGACGCCGCCGACGCCACGGACGATGGCGCTACCCGGGTGCCAGTCCCAGGCCGGGACGGTGTGCTGGAAGAGCACGTCCATCTGGCCCTGGGCCACCGCCATCTGGTCCATCGTCCCAGACCCGAGCATGCGCAGCGTGGCGGCACCGGACACCGCCCGCACGAACGCCGAGCCGACTGCTCCGGCGAAGAACGGCGGGTGGAGGTAGGTGGAGGCGCACGACTCGGCCAGCGGGCGATCCAGGAGCTGCGGCAGCGGCGCGCCGTTGCACGTCGACGGCAGGCTCGGGCCACCGACGAACACGGCGTCGTCGTGCGGGTGGTACACCGCACCGACCAGCACGTCGTCGGGCCCACGCAGCGCCAGCGCGGAGCACCACCAGGTGAGCCCCCGGACGAAGTTCCACGTGCCGTCGACCGGGTCGATCACCCACGACCTCCCACTGGTGCCGGGCTGGTCGGTCCCCTCCTCGCCCACGACCGCGTCGTCGGGGCGCTCCACCGCGAGGCGCTCGGTGATCAGCTGCTCGGCCGCTCGGTCGGCGGTGGTGACGATGTCGCTGACCGAGGTCTTGCGCTGGGTCGAGAGACCCTCCGCGCGCATCCGTGCGGCCAACCGGCCGGCATCCACGACGAGGCGCGCGGCGAGCGCGGCCTCCTCCGCCAGGTCCGTCACACCCACGCCCCCGCCAGGAGCTCCCGGGTCTCCTGGAGCAGCTGAGGGAGCGTCTTGGTGCGCCCGATCACCGGCATGAAGTTCTGGTCGCCCACCCACCGCGGTACGACGTGCTGATGGAGGTGCGCGGCGATACCCGCGCCGCCGGCCACCCCCTGGTTCATGCCGATGTTGAAGCCCTCGGCGTTGGACGCCGACCGCAGCACGCGCACCGCGGCCTTGGTCAGGACGCTGATCTCCTCGGCCTCCGCGGCCGTGGTGTCCGTGTAGTCCGCGATGTGCCGGTAGGGGCAGATCATGAGGTGTCCCGGCGCGTACGGATAGAGGTTGAGCACCGCGTAGGACAGCTCGCCCCGTCGTACGACGAGACCAGCGGCGTCGTCACCGAGCGCCGGGATGCGGCAGAAGGGGCACTCCCCCGCCGAGTCGTCCGCCGGCTTGTTCTCGCCACGCAGGTACGCGATCCGGTACGGCGTCCACAGCCGCTCGAGACCGTCCGGTGCGCCGATGCCGTCCTGGTGCAGCGGGTCGTCGGCCATGGCGACACTGTAGGAGGGCGAGGGTCTCGCGATCCCCCTAGGCTCGCGGCGTGAGCGACCCGATCCTGCGCCCGGCGACCGCCCACGACGTCGAGGCCGTCACCGCCGTCTTCCACCAGGGCTGGCACGACGTGCACCCCGGCCGCGTGCCCGACGGGCTGACGGAGCGGCGGACCGTGGACGCGTTCCGCGACCGGGTCAGCCAGCGGATCGCCCAGACCGGCGAGACCACGGTCGCCGAGGTCGACGGCGTAGTCGCGGGCTTCATCATGGTGTCCGACGACGAGGCCGAGCAGGTGTACGTCGACCGTGCCCATCGGGGCACCACGGTCGCGGCCCTGCTGCTGACCGAGGCGGAGCGCCAGATCGCCGCGGCGGGACACGACGTCGCGTTCCTGGTCGTGGTCCGCGGGAACGACCGCGCCCAGGCCTTCTACGCCCGCCAGGGCTGGACGGACGAGGGCGACGTCGACTACCCGGTGACGGCTCTCGGCGAGCATTTCATCTCGCCGTGCCGGAGGTTCACCAAGCGCGTCCGCTGACTCAGACCTGCTCGCGTGAGGCGACCGCCGCTGCCACGCGCTCGATGGCCTCGTCGATCGGGACGCCGTTGTCCTGGTGTCCGTCCCGGTAGCGGAACGAGACCGCTCCCTCCTCGACGTCGCGGTCGCCCGCGATCACCATGAACGGCACCTTCTGCAGCTGCGCGTTGCGGATCTTCTTCTGCATCCGGTCGTCGGACTCGTCGACCTCGACCCGGATCCCGCGCGCCTGCATCCGCTTCGCCACGTCGTACAGGTAGTCGTTGTGACGCTCGGCGATCGGGATGCCCTGCACCTGTACGGGCGAGAGCCACGGCGGGAAGGCGCCGGCGTAGTGCTCCACGAGGACGCCGATGAACCGCTCGATCGACCCGAACTTGGCCGAGTGGATCATCACCGGCTGCTGCCGTGAGCCGTCTGCGGCGGTGTACTCCAGCCCGAAGCCGGCCGGCTGCCCGAAGTCGTACTGCACGGTCGACAGCTGCCACGTGCGGCCGATCGCGTCCTTCGCCTGGACGGAGATCTTCGGGCCGTAGAACGCCGCACCGCCGGGGTCGGGGACGAGATCGAGCTGGGAGTCGACGCCGACCTGCTGCAGGATCGCGGTCGCGGTCTCCCAGTCCTCGTCGGAGCCCTGGAACTTGTCCTTGTTCTTGTCGTCGCGGGTCGACAGCTCGAGGTAGAAGTCGTCGAGCCCGAAGTCGCGGAACAGGCCGAGGCAGAAGTTCAGCAGGTGCTTGACCTCGTCGGCCGCCTGCTCGGGAGTGACGTAGGAGTGGGAGTCGTCCTGGGTCATCCCGCGCACGCGGGTCAGGCCACCCACCACGCCGGACTTCTCGTAGCGGTACACCCCGCCGAACTCGAACAGACGCAGCGGCAGCTCACGGTAGGAGCGTCCACGCGACTGGTAGATGAGGTTGTGCATGGGGCAGCTCATCGCCTTGAGCTGGTACTTCGCGCCGTCGAGCTCCATGGGCGGGTACATGGTGTCGGCGTAGTAGGGCAGGTGGCCGGAGGTGTGGAACAGGCCGTCCTTGGAGATGTGCGGCGTACTCACGTAGGAGAAGCCCTCCTCCATGTGGCGCTGGCGGACGTAGTCCTCCATCACCCGCCTGATCACGCCGCCCTTGGGGTGGAAGACGACGAGGCCGGGCCCGAGCTCCTCGGGGAAGGAGTAGAGGTCGAGGTCGCGTCCGAGCTTGCGGTGGTCGCGCTTCTCGGCCTCCTCGAGTCGGTGGAGGTGCTCCGCCAGCGCTTCCTTGGTCTCCCAGGCGGTGCCGTAGATGCGCTGGAGCTGCTTGTTCTTCTCGTCGCCGCGCCAGTACGCCGCGGCGGTGCGCATGAGCTTGAACGCCGGGATGCGCTTGGTGGTGGGCAGGTGCGGACCCCGACACAGGTCCTTCCACGCCAGCTCGCCGTCGCGCCGCAGGTTGTCGTAGATCGTCAGCTCGCCGGCGCCGACCTCGACGTCGGCGCCCTCGGCCGCACCCTCGCCGTGACCCGAACCCTTGAGACCGACCAGCTCGAGCTTGTAGGGCTCCTCCTGGAGCTCGGTGAGGGCGTCCGCGTCGCTGACGACGCGGCGGGAGAACCGCTGGCCCTCCTTGATGATCTTGCGCATCGCGGTCTCGATCTTGTCGAGGTCCTCGGGGACGAACGGGGTCTCGACGTCGAAGTCGTAGTAGAAGCCGTTCTCGACCGGCGGCCCGATCCCGAGCTTCGCCTCCGGCCACAGCTGCTGCACGGCCTGGGCCATCACGTGCGCGGTGGAGTGCCGCAGGATGTCGTGGCCGTCCTTGCTGTCGATCGCCACGCCCGCGACCTCGTCGCCGTCCTGGAGCTCGTAGGCCAGGTCGCGCAGTTCGCCGTCGACGCGCGCCGCGATCACGGTCGGGTCGTCGGCGTACAGCTCCCAGGCCTTGGTGCCGGCCGTCACCGTCCGCTCGTCACGCGCATCGGCGTGGGTGAGGACGATCTTCAGGTCGGACACGACTGCTCCTGGTGAGGACGACGGTGGGATGCTCCGATGCTATCGAGAGGAAGGCGGCGGCTTCGCCCCGATATCCGCCCGCGATCAGGGCGCACCCTGTTTACTCGTGCCGTGCACCTGCGACCGAACCGGCAGGAGGCGACGCCGCAGGACGTGGGGGACGACGACCGGGGGCCACGTCGCCGTCGTCGGCGCGGGCGGATCATCGCGGTCCTGGCGCTCGTCGTGGTCACCGCCGGGGTGGTCCTGGCCGTGATGGCCCGACCGCTGGTCGACGCCAAGCACGAGGCGGACGCCGCCCAGGCGGACCTCAAGCTGGCCAAGACCCAGCTCTCCCAGCAGCATCTCGCCCAGGCCCGCTCCTCGATCGCCGCTGCGCGGAGTCACGTCGACGCCGCCCACCGGGCCGCCCACGACTTAGGTGCCGACGTGTGGTCCGTCGTACCGGTCGCCGGTGGCGCCGTGGACGACGAGCGCCATCTCGTGGACGCCCTCGACGAGACGACCTCGGTCGCCCAGCTGGGCGCTGAGGTGTACCCGATGGTGTCGGGTCACGGCTCCCACCTGGTCAACGGTCAGGCGATCGACCTGAAGGTCCTGCAGACCGTGGTCGACCGCGTGGGCCAGATCGGCGACCACCTCGACCGGGCGATGGCGGACGTCGACGCGGTCAAGGGGACGACGCCGATCGTGGGCGGCGCCGCGACGCGCGCCAAGGACTCCGCCCTCGGCTACCTCCAGCCGGTGCACGACAGCTATGCCAAGGCCGGGCCGCTCGTGGCGTCGCTGCCCTCGATCGTCGGCGCAGACGGTCCGCGCACCTATCTGATCGCGATGCTGAACCCCGCCGAGCTTCGTTACTCGGGGGGCGGTGCGCTGTCGTTCACGACGATGCGCTTCGACGACGGCAAGGTGACCTTCGGCAAGAGCGTCAATGTCGACGACCTCAGGGCGCGCGGCACCACCCAGCGCTGGAGGCCGGTGCAGGGCAACCCCTTCCATCGCGTCGGTCCCCTGCGTGTCACCAGCGCCACCTTCTCCCCCTGGTGGTCCGTGTCGAGCGAGGAGCTGCTCCGCGGCTACGAGGCGACGTACCCGGGGACGAAGCTGGACGGCGTCATCGGGCTCGACCTCCAGGCCCTCGCGGACGTCTTCCGGATCACCGGGCCTGTCGTCCTGCCCCACTTCGGGACCGTCACAGCCGACAACCTGATCCGAACCCTGGCCGGGAGCTACGGCGACTTCGCCTCGGTCCAGGTCCGCCACCAGCTCAACGCGGAGCTGATCCCGGCCTTCCGGCAGAAGTTCTTCGAGGGCGGCCAGATGGCCGACAAACTCACGGCCCTGGTGGACTCCGCCGACGGGCGCCACTTCTTCACGTACTTCCGGCAAGCCAGCATCCAGCGCCCGTTCGTCCAGGTGGGGTTGTCGGGCGACCTGTCGGACTCCCTCCACGACTACATCGGGGTCTTCACCCAGAACGTCAACGGCAGCAAGGTCGACTACTGGCAGCGCCGCTCCGTCGCGTCCACCGTCCGCCTGCAGGCGGACGGCAGTGCGACGGTGCACCTGAAGGTGGACGTCAAGAACGGCGCCCCCGCCTACACACTGCCGACTCCGGACCCCAAGGTGGGCTACGACACCCGCTACCTCGACACCCTGATCGGGGTCTTCCTCCCGGGCCACGTCCAGGTCGGGACGGCGTCGGCCGACGGAACGCCGTTCACGCCGTACGTCCGCCACCCCCACGCCGCGGGGGTCCTGAACCGGGCGTTCTTCGTGCACCGCGTCTTGCTCAACTCGGGGGAGAGCACCCGCCTGGACGCGGACTACACCGTCCCCTCGGCAGCCGTGGAGAACTCCGACGGGACGCTGACCTACATGCTCGACGTCGACCCGCAGGACCTGGTCTACCCCGAGGCCCTGGAGGTGTCGGTGACGTTCCCGGCCGGCTGGACCTCGACCTCACTGCCCCACGGCTGGCAGCCAACCGCGAACGGTGCCCGATGGAAGGGCCACGTGCCGACGAAGATGCACGTCGAGATCCCGCTGGAGAAGACCTCCGGGTAGAGGTGGACGCGTGCCGCTGAGGGAGAGCCTCAGCAGCTGCCGCCACCGCTCTTGCCGACGCTGTTGCACGTCTTCTGGAAGATGTTCTTGATGACGCCACCGAAGGCGAAGACGACCACCACGATCAACGCAGCGATGCCGGCGATCAACAGGCCGTACTCGACGGCCGAGGCGCCTCGCTCGTCCATCTTGGCCAGGCGGGCGTTGAGCATGATGCGTACGTAGTCGAACACGGGTGCCCCGTTTCATCGAGAGTCTGCTGCCACGTACACAGTGCCGGTTGACCGGGACCCGCCACATCGGGTGGCCGGGTGTCCACCCTTAGTCCGACGGGACTAGGGATCCGACCCGAGCGGCGCCGAGCGCGCCTCGATGCGGGACTCTGGGGTGTCCTGGTGGGCGATACTGGGTTGGAACCAGTCCCTACACGCTGACTGCGATACTGCGGCTGACCTGCCGAAACTGCCTCTGACCTTGGGTTTCACGACACACTAACGCAGGAAGGCACCGGAAGACAACGGCATCCGATAGTCTGTACTGGACCACGTAGGGACCACGAAAGACCACACTGGAGGCCAGACAGTGACCGAGGACCGGCGCTCGTTCGGCACAGTCAGCAAGCTCCCCTCC
>Ga0302322_100000762_pt1 | contig 25209 bp, 22 predicted proteins | sample Fen_T0_2_FD_203757 | JGI IMG/M metagenome (GOLD analysis project Ga0302322, IMG submission 203757) | Peat permafrost microbial communities from Stordalen Mire near Abisko, Sweden - Fen_T0_2 | ecosystem: Environmental > Terrestrial > Soil > Wetlands > Permafrost | place: Sweden: Abisko...
TGCAGACCCTGGTGGACGACGCGCTCGCGGCGTACGCCGAGGTGTGGGCCGCCGCCGGCCACCCGCGGACCGTCTTCCCCACCACTTTCGACGAGCTGGTCCGGATCACCGGGGGAACGCCCGCCACCGTGGCGTGACGGGCCCCGCGGGAAATCCGCTCGGTCATTGAATGATGCATTGACAGACGCCGCCGATGGCCATTCCTGGTCTTGACACTACTTTCCGGGCGCCGTAGCGTCGATCACATCAGGGATCTTCTCGCGACGACCCCGGGAAGCAGAATGGTGCCGAAACAAACATGGCAACGGACGTCCGCGGTCTGCTGGCGAACGCTTCTGGCGGTTCCCGTGGCCCTGGTTCTGCTGCTCACGACGCAGATACCGGCCAGTGCCTCGGTCACCTGGGGCGGCGCCTACGGCAGGCTGACCGTCTCCACCCTCAACTCCTATCAGGCCCGGACCACACGCGTCTCGAGCTACACCATGATCCGAAGCGACATCCAATACCATGCCCCGATCGCGGGCGCCCCGATGACGGCCGCCTACGGCGACTGGTCCCCCTGAACGCAACGAACTCACCGAGCGGCGCAACAAGTATGGTCTACAAGCGCGGCGGCGGCGAAAATTCGGCTCTGATCTCAGAGTTCTCCCCCTGGTACTCCGCATCGTCCTGACGGCCACAGCAGCCCTGTCAACACCCGGCCTGGAGTTCGAATCCCGCCGGCGCGTGAAGGGATACGCCTCATGCTCGCACGGCCCGCTCCGCTTCCCCTCGCGACAGTTCTTCTGGTGGCCACGGCATCCGTCGTAGCGGCCGCACCCGACGCCGAAGCGTCAGTGACGTACGGGACCTGCGGGAAGATGACGATCGCAACGCTGACCACGTATCAGGCACAGACGACCCGAATCAGCTACTACAACCAGATCCGTAGCGACATCGAATACCGCGCCCCCACCGCAGGCGCTCCTCTCACCTATGCCGAGGGAACGTGGAGCAGCGCCAACTCCACCAACTCCCCGACCGGTCTGACCGCACTGGTGTACAAGCGTGGACTCGGAAAGGTGCTCTGCACGGACACCTCCCCGTGGTACTCTTCCTCGTCATGAACCATGGGCGGCTTACTGTCGCGCCGATGCTTGCACTGGTCTGCGTTCTCGGAACGGGGTGCGGCGAGTCGACGCCTCGCAACGGCTTGCAACAGGACCGAGCAGCAGCGATAGAGGGCGCTCGGAAGCAGGCGGCCATCCAAGGCGCCGCCGACGACCAGCTCAAACTCTTCGAGGATGCTGAACATGCTGGCGAGGTGACGCTCGACATACGCGAGCGGGCATTGCAGAACGCTTCGCGCTGCTGGCGGGGCAACTGATTCCAAGTGATGGCCGGAGACCTCGGTGATGTACAAGGTCTCCCCTTGAGAAGATTCACGGTGTCGTTCCCGCCCGGCATACCGGACACCGAGGCGAACAAGCTCCTCGACGACTGCGAGATCAAGCATCTGAGGTTCATCGATGCCTACTACCAGGGGCAGCCCTCCGCTGAGGAGGCTCACACCCGGTACTTCCAGCCCTTCCGGGCCAAGATCGTCACCTGCCTCGAGAAGGTCGCCGGGACCATCCCCGCGACCGCGACACGCATCGACATCCTGAACAAGGCGCACGACGCCGGCACGCCAGGGCAGACCTGCCTGAACGAAGCGGGGTTCGTCGAGGATTGAGCACCGTGCCTGCCACCGAACCCGGCTCGACCCGGACCACGGACCCCGTGCCTGCACGACGTCAGCGACCCGCATGGTGGTGGCGCGGCAGCGTCACCCGGCCCGCATGGGGGAGCACGCTCGCCACGATCGTGATCGTCGGCGTCGTCGCGCCGCTGTTGCTGGCCACCGCCTGGGCCGTCGCCGCCCTGCTGGGCCGCCACACGGACACGCAGCAGGCGGAGCAGCCCGTCGTCGTCGCCGTGCAGGCCGGGACGACGAGGCGCGAGTACCCCGTCACGGTGCTGAGCTCGCCCGTCCCGGACCTGCGGGTGCTCGCCCCCGGTGGTGGCGTGGTGACGGACTCGCAGGTCGCGGTCGGTGCTGCCTTCGGTCCCGGCGACCGGGTCCTGGCCCTGGACGGCGCCGCCTACCTGGCCTTCACGGGGGCGACCCCACTGTGGCGACCGGTCACCGCCGGGACCGGCGGGGCCGACGTCCGGGAGCTCCAGCAGTTCCTCACCGACCTGCACCTCTACTCAGGTCCCCTCTCCGGGACCGCTGACGGGCCCACGATGGCCGCCGTGCGCGGCTTCGTCGTCGGCCACGGGTTGGGCGACGGCTCCACGCTGCCCGTGGACCGGCTGGTCTACACCGGCCCCGCCCGGTCGCCCGTGACCAAGGTGGGCGCCGTCACCGGCCAGCGAGTCTCGCCCGGGACGGACCTGTTCGACGTCCAGTCCGCGGTCCCCGGACTGCGCGTCGCGCCCGTGGGCCAGGACTGGCCGGCCGGTCCTCACGGCACGTACACCCTCACCGTGGGTGGCGTGAACGTCCCCTTCGACCCGACCCGGCGCGCGGTCGGGAACCCCAAGGACGCCGTCCTCGTCTCCCGGGTCCTCGCGAACGCGGCGAGCATCGGCGGCACGGTCAGCGAGGACACGCCCTCCCCCGTCGGGATCGCCCCCGCGAGCGCCGTCGTCGTCCAGGCCGACGGGGGCATGTGCGTCTTTCCCCGACGTCGCGGGGCCGGGCAGCCGGGTGGCCCTGGTGGGGGGATCGCCGTCGTGGGCGGGGCGCCGGATCCTGGCGAACCCGCGGGACACCAGGCGGGACCTGACGTGCACCTGACGCTAGAGGGGGTCACGTTCCGCTACCCCGGAACCGGGCGCCCCGTCCTGGACGCCGTCGACCTGAGCATCGAGGCGGGTGGCGTCACCGCCGTCGTCGGGCCCTCCGGTTCGGGCAAGACCACGCTCCTGGCGGTCCTCGGCGGCCTGCTGACGCCGGACGCCGGACGCGTCGCGCTGCGCCGGCCGGGCGGCGAGCCGTCGCCACCCGGCCCGGACGTCTCCTGGGTGCTGCAGACGGTGAACGTCCTGCCGGACCGCACCGCCCTCGAGAACGTCTCCCTCGGCGCCCACGCCCGCGGGCTCGGCGTCGACGCCTCCCTGACCGAGGCCGGGGTCCGGCTCGACCAGGTGGGTCTGGGCGAGCGCGCTCGCACTCCTGCCCGGTTGCTGTCCGGCGGCGAGGTCCAGCGGGTCGTGATCGCCCGGGCGCTCGCCTCGCACCGGCCGATCGTCCTGGCCGACGAGCCGACCGGGCAGCTCGACCGGGCTACCACGGCGACCGTGATGGACAGCCTCGTCCGCACCGCAGCGGACCGCTGCGTCGTCGTCGTCACCCACGACCCCGAGGTGGCCGGCCGGTGCCGCCGCGTCCTGCGGCTGCAGGACGGCCGGCTGCACGAGGCGGCGGACGCGGGCGGGCACCGATGAGCGGGCCGCTCGGTCCGGCGTCGACCCGGTGGCGCCGGACGACGGCCGCCTGGGAGGGCCTCGCCGCGGCGGCGACCGGGCGGTGGGTCTCCGGGCTCGTCGTCCTGGCGATCTGCTGGACCGGTGCCCTCGTCGGCGGCGTCGACGCGCTCGACGTCCAGCGGGTCGCGGACGGCGAGGCCGCCTGGCTCGCGGCGGGCGGGCTGTCCTTCTCCGTCGTCCGCGGGCAGGGCGGCGGGGAGGGCGGCGCACCCCTCGACGCCCGGGCTTGTGACGCCCTCACCGGCGTCCCGGGGGTGCGGGCCGTCGTCGCGCTGGCGCACCAGGGCGAGCCGGTGACCCTCGACGGCGCGACCGCTGAGGACGTGCCGCTCGTGCTCGCCAGTCCCGGGGTGTGGGGTGCGGTGGGCGCCGGGTCGTCAGCCGTGCGTGACGTGATCGTCCCCCGCCACCTCGCCGAGCCGCTCGGCCTGCGGGACGGGAGCTGGATCACGTTGCGGCCCGCCCCGGGAACCACGACGGTGCGGGTGCCCTCGCATCCCCTGCGCGCGACGGTCGCCGACACCGGCCCGCTCGGGGAGGACTACGACGGCGTCGTCGTGCCGACGACCGACGCCTTCCCCGCCTCCGCCTGCGTCATCACCGCTGACGCCGGGCAACGCGAGGGGCTGCGGCTCGCCGCACCGGGCCTGGTGGGGAGGGCACCCGACGCGCGGGTCGTCGACCAGTTGGCGCGGACGACGTTCACGCGGGACTTCGCGGCGGAACTGGACGGCCGTCCGCTGCGGCAGTCCTGGCTGCCCCTCGGCCTGGCCTGGGGCCTGCTGTGGGCGTTCACCCTCTGGATCCGCCGGTCGCAGGCGGCGCTGCTCGCCAGCCTCGGCCTGGACAGGGCGCGGCACATCCTGCTGCGTGCCACGGAGTGGGGGCTGCTCAGCGGCACGGCCGCCGTCTGCGGACTGTGCCTCGGCGCGCTGGGCGCCGTCGCCGCTGGCGCTGACGTACCACTCGCGACCAGCCAGGTGGCCCGGATCGTCCTGCCCGCCTGGCTGGTCGCGACGGCGCTGGCGCTCGCCGTACCCCCGCCGCGTCACGGCCGGCTACTGGAACATCTCAAGGACCGCTGAGGCTCGGGACGAGGCACTCTCAAGCAGCCGATAAGTCCAGGTCAGGGGCGTCCCGCGGCTGACCGGGGCTGCCTACACTGCCCGCACATGGCACCCCGCCGGGCACCGGGCCGACAGGCCGCGGCCACCCTTCTGACCGCGCTCGCCCTCGCGACCGCCGGCTGCGCGAGCGGCCCCACGGGCGCGCAGGTGCTCCCGACGTCGAGCGCGCCGGCACCCGCCGGGACCAGCCCGGCCGACGCCGGCACCCCGGCGGCGTCCGATCCCACGGGCACCGGCACCCCGACGACGTCGGGGCCCGCCGGCTCCCCGGCCACCTCCCGCGGCCTCGCCGTCGTCACGACGCGCCCCTCGACGCCCCCGGGCGCGACGACCCGGACGGCGACGGCCGCACCGGTGGGCGCCAGCACGCCGGCGGCGAGCCCGGGGAGCCCGGCGAAGGGCACCGTGCGGTCGGCCAAGAAGGGAGCCGCCACCTGGGCGTTCACCGGGGCCTCGGCCGCCTTCGCCGACTCCGGCGCCTCCTGGTACTACACCTGGTCGGCGTCGCCCGGTGCCGCCGCGATCGGCTCGGGACGGTTCGTGCCCATGATCTGGGGCTCCGGCTCGGTGACCCCGGCCGCGCTCGCCCAGGCGAGGAACGCGGGCGGCACGCTGCTCGGGTTCAACGAGCCCGACCTCGGCGGCCAGTCGAACCTGACCGTCGACCAGGCCCTCGCGCTGTGGCCGCAGCTGCAGGGCACCGGGCTGCGCCTGGTCAGCCCGGCCGTCGCGAGCGGCGGGGCGACGGCCGGCGGCTGGCTCGACCGGTTCCTGTCGGGCGCGGCGGCGCGCGGCTACCGGGTCGACGCGATCGCCCTGCACTGGTACGGCGGCGACTTCGACCCGGCCCGGGCCACGGCGCAGCTGCGGCAGTACCTCACCGCCGTCCACGACCGGTACCACAAGCCGATCTGGCTCACCGAGTACGCGCTCATGCGCTTCGGCCCCACGGTGACCCCGTCCGCCGACCAGCAGGCGGCCTTCGTCACCGCTTCGACGGCGATGCTCGAGAGCCTGGCGTTCGTCGAGCGGTACGCCTGGTTCTCCTTCCCCACGCCCAAGGAGGGCGGGCTGGGCACCGGGCTCTACTCCCCCGGCGGCGTCGCGACGGCGATGGGCCGCGCCTACCGCCGTGCCGGAGCCTGACGCCGTCCCCTCCTCGTGATCATGCAATCCGGGATTGCATGATCGTCTCGGATTGCATGATCACGAGGAGGGGGCGGGCGAGGGGTGAGTGGCAGGCGGGATCCTGGGGGGTCTAGGATTTGAACTGACCGGTCAGTTCGAAGACTGTGAGGACCCCGCCGTGCCGGACACCGAACCCGCTTCCCAGGACGCCCCGCCCGTCGCCGTCCGGGCCCGCTCCCTCGGGCTGGACGGTCCTCGCGGGCCCGTCTACGACGACGTCGACCTGAGCGCCCCCGCCGGGACCCTGCTCGTCGTCTCCGGCCCCGCCGGCACCGGTCGCACCAGCCTGCTGCTCACCCTCGCCGGCCGGATGCGCGCCACGCGCGGCGAGGCCGAGGTCGCCGGGCACGCCCTGCCCCGCGAGCGCGGGGCCGTGCAGCGGCAGGTCGTGCTCGCCACCGTGCGCGGCGTCAACGACCTGGACGGCGAGCTGACCGTCGAGGAGCACGTCCTGGAACGCCTCGCCCTCGCCGCCCCCTGGTGGCGGCTGCTGACGCCGTCCCCGCGCGACGTCCCCGCCGTGCTGGCGGCGGTCGACGACGACGAGCACCCGCCCGTCGAGCCCGCGGCGCTCGTGCGCGACGTCAGCGCCTACGACCGCTTCCGGCTCGGGGTCGCGCTCGCCCTGGCCGACCGGGCCCGGCTGCACCCCCGGGTGCTCGTCGCGGACGACGTCGACGACCTGCGCGACCCGCACGCCGTCACCGCCGCCTGGCGGCTGCTCGGCGTGCTCGCGGGCTCGGACGACGGACCCGTGCCCGGCGGCCTCACCGTCCTCGCGTCGTGCAGCGCGCCGTCCAGCCTGCCGGCGGACGTCCGCACCGACCCACGGACGCTCCTGCACCCCCTCACCACCCGGCGCCCCGCCCCCTCGACGGCCACGCCGGCTGCAGACCCGGACGACGCGAAGGACGAGGCGCACCGATGACCCCCCTGATCCACCTCGCGGCGGTGGAGCTGCGCCGCTTCCGCCGGTCCCGGCTCACCCGGGCGGCGCTGCTGGCGCTCGTCCTGGTGCCGCTGCTCTACGGCGCCCTGTACCTGTGGGCGTTCTGGAACCCCTCCGGCGCCCTCGACCAGGTGCCGGCGGCGCTCGTCGACGCCGACCGCCCCGCGGTCGTGTCCGGGCAGCAGGTGCACGCCGGGGCCGACCTGCGCTCCCGGCTGCGCACCGGCGGCGGCTTCGACTGGCACGTCACCGACGCCGCCGACGCCGCCCGCGGCCTGGACGAGGGGCGCTACCACCTCGTCGTGACCGTGCCCGCCGACTTCTCCGCCTCCCTCGCCTCGGTGGCCGGCGACCGGCCGCGCCCGGCCGTGCTCGACGTCCGCACCGACGACGCGAACGGCTACCTGGCGGGGCAGCTCTCGCGCACCGTGCTGTCGGAGATCCGACAGGCCATCTCCACCGGCTCGACGAAGCAGTACGTGCAGAACGTCTTCCTCTCCCTCGCCCAGCTGCACGACCGGCTGACCGAGGCCGCGTCCGGCGCCCGTGACCTGGCCAGCGGGTCCGCCTCGGCCCGCGACGGCGCGGACCGGCTGGCGAGCGGCACCCGCGAGCTGGCGACCGGCACGCACCGCCTCGCGGCGGGCGCGGACGACGCGTCGGCGGGCGCGACCCGGCTCGCGGGCGGCGCGTCGACGCTTGCCGGCGGCCTCGCCACCCTCGACCGGAGCACCGCCGCGCTGCCCGCCCAGGCCCGCACCCTGGCCGACGGCGCCGCCACGGTCGCCGCGGGCACCGACCGGGTCGCCGCGCTCGGTACCCGCCTCACCCAGACCGCGACCCAGCTCGACGCGACCCGCGCCCAGGCCCGCGACGAGCTGCTCGCCGCCGTCACCGCCTACGCCGCCGCGCACCCGGACGACGCCCAGGCCCAGGCGCTGGCCGGCCAGGTGCGCACCGGGCTGACCTCCCTGGACGCCCGGCTCGGCGCCGTCGGCACCGGGCTGCGGTCGGCGTCCACGGACGCCGGGGCCCTGGCCGCCGGGGCGCACCAGGTCGCCCGGGGCGCCGCCACGCTCGCGGACGCCGCCCCGGCCCTGACCTCGGGGCTGCACCGGGCGTCGACCGGCGCGCAGGCCCTGGCCGACGGCTCGGGCGACCTGGCCGCCGGCACCCGCTCCCTGGCCGCCGGCGCCGACCGGCTGGACGCCGGGGCCTCCTCCGCCGCATCGGGGGCCGCCGCCCTGAGCAACGGCCTGGCGACCCTGGACGGCGGCGCCCACCGGCTCGCGGACGGCCTGTCCACCGCGGCGGCCGCCGTCCCCGACCGCACCGGCGACGCCGCCGCGGCCACCGCAGGGGTCGCCGCCGCCCCGGTGAGCCTGCACGGCTCGCCCGTCAACCAGGCGGCCACCTACGGCGAGGGCCTGGCGCCCTACTTCATCCCGCTGGCCCTGTGGGTGGGGGCGCTGGTCACCTCGATGCTGCTGCGCCCGCTCGGCAGCCGGGCCCTGGCCAGCAGCGCGCCGTCGGCCCGGGTCGCGGTCGCGGGCTGGCTGCCCGCCGCGGCGCTCGGGCTGGTGCAGGCAGGGGCACTCGTCGCCGTCCTGCACTTCGGGCTCGGGCTGACGGCGGTGCACCCGTGGGCGCTGCTGGCGTTCCTCGCCGTGGTCGCGGCCAGCTTCGCCGCGCTGCTGCAGTGGATCGGCGCCCGGTTCGGCGGGCCGGGACGGCTGGTGGCGCTCGTGCTGCTCATGCTGCAGCTCACGTCCGCGGGCGGCACCTACCCGATCGAGACGGCCCCCGCGTTCTTCCGCTGGCTGCACCCGCTGCTGCCGATGAGCTACGTCGTCACCGGGCTGCGGCACCTGCTGACCGGCGGCCCGGCGGGCACCGTCTGGCAGTGCACCGCGGTGCTGACCGGGTTCGCCCTCGTGGCGCTGGCCGCCACCGCCCTCGCCGCGCGGCAGCGGCGGATGTGGACGATCGGCCGCCTCCATCCCGAGCTGGCGCTGTGAGCGCCGCGACCCGGGAGCGGGTCTTCACCGCGGCCGTCGAGCTGATCGCCGAGCAGGGGTACGCGGGCACCACCGTCGAGGAGATCGCCGTCCGCGCGGGCGTCGCCAAGGGCACGGTCTTCTACAACTTCGGGTCGAAGGAGAAGCTCTTCGAGGAGTTGCTGCAGGCCGCGGCCGGGCGGCTCCTGGCCGGGTTCGGCGCGGCGATCGAGGGCCGGCACGGGTTCGCCGCGCTGGAGGCGCTCGTGCGCGACGAGCTGGAACGGGCCGCCGCCAACACCGCCCTGGCCCAGGTGCTCCTCGCCGAGCTGTACCGGACGGGCAGGCCGTGGCAGGCGACGCTCACCCGGCTGCGCGCCGACGTCGCCCGGGTCGTCGAGGGGGTGATCCGCGACGCGCAGGGCCGCGGCGAGATGGACGCCGGGGTGGACGCCGGGTTCGCGGCGGGGGCGCTGCTCGGCGCGATCGTCGTCGTCGCGCTCGACTGGCTCACCTACGCGCCCGAGCGCGGCATCGACGAGGTGCACGCCGCGCTCGTGCGCATGGTCCGGGGCAGACTCGGCGGGTGACCAGCCCTCCCCCGCCCCTGGTGACCCTCACGCTGTGGGGCGTCGACCGACCCCGGGTGCCCGCCGCCGTCGCCCGGATGGCCCTGGACCGCCGCCACCTGCGCCGCACCCCCGGGCTGCGGTTCGCCAAGCTGCTCGGCACCGGCGACGGGCGCACCTTCACCGCCCGCGACGCCGACCCGCTGCACTGGGGCCTGCTCGCGACCTGGGACGACGCCGACGCCGCGGCGGCCTTCGCCGCGGGCCCGACGGCGACGGCGTGGGCCCGGCTCGCCCGCGAGAGCCTCACCGTGACGATGACGCCGGTCGCGAGCCGGGGCCGCTGGTCGGGGCGGCAGCCGTTCGGCGACCCGAGCCCGGCGCGACCGGTCGAGGGGCCGATCGCGGCCATCACCCGGGCCAGGCTGCGGATGCGCCGGGCGGCGTCGTTCTGGCGCGCGGTGCCGCCGGTGTCGGCCGACCTGCGCACCTGCCCGGGGCTGCGCCTGGCCGTCGGGATCGGCGAGGCCCCGATCGGGTTGCAGGGCACCTTCAGCCTCTGGGACGACGCCCGCAGCCTCACCGACTTCGCGTTCCGCCGGCCCGAGCACCGCGACGTCGTCGCCCGGACGGCGCGCGAGGGCTGGTACGCCGAGGAGCTGTTCGCCCGGCTGCAGGTGCGGTCCGTGGCGGTCCTGCGGCCGGACACCGGCGGCGCGGCGCACGCGGACTGCGCCGTCGCCGCGGCGGCGACCCTGCCGGGCGTGCCGGGGCTGCCGGGGCTGCCGGGAGTGCCGGGCGGCTCCCCCGCGCCGGGCGCCTGACGGCCCGCGACCTCCCGTTTCGTCCCGGTTCCGGGCCTGCAGCCGGTCACCGTGTGTGGCGTGCCCGACAGGCCCGGCGCCGGTCGCGGCCCTAGACTCGCGGCCGAGAGGAGACGCCCGTGACCAGGTCCCCGGCCACGCCCCGGATCACCGCGTCGCCGCGGCCCGTGCCGCAGGCCCCGCCGTCGCCCGCCGTACCACAGGCCGGTGGCGTGCTCGCCGGGCGCGTTCCCGCCGTCCTGGCGGTCGCCGCGGTGGTGACCCAGATCACCCATCCGCTGCTCGCCGGCGACGCACTGCGGGCCGCGACGGGGGGCGCCGTCCTGCTCTTCGTGGCGGCCTCGCTGGCCCATGCGACGGTCACGCTGGGTGGTCGAGCGGCGGCACGGGTGCTGCTCGTCGCGGGCGGCCTCGGATGGGTGGCGGAGGCGGTCGGGGTGGCCACCGGGGTGCCGTTCGGCACCTACCGGTACGCGGGGACGCTCGGCCCGCAGGTGGCCGGGGTGCCGGTCCTCGTCCCGCTGGCCTGGACGATGATGGCCTACCCGTGCCTGCTGCTCGGCCGCCGCCTGGCCGCGGGGGACGCCCCCCGCGCCCGCGCCGCCGCCGTCGGGCTCGGCGCCCTGACGCTGGCCGCCTGGGACCTCTACCTCGACCCGCAGATGGTCGGCGCCGGTCACTGGACCTGGAGCCGGCCCGAGCCCGCACTTCCGGGCGTGCCGGGGGTGCCGCTCACCAACTACGCCGGGTGGCTGCTGGTGGCGCTCGTCATCGTGGCGGCGCTGGACCGGACCCTGCCCCGCGACGGGTCGCCCGCGGCGGCCGGGCGGAGGCTCCCGGCCGCGCCCGCCCTGCTGCTCGGGTGGACCTGGCTCGGCTCGGGCCTCGGCAACCTGGCCTTCTTCGACCGGCCCGCGGTCGCGGCGTACGGGCTGGTCGGCATGGGTGCGACCGTGCTGCCCTACCTGCGCGCCGCCGCCGCCGACCGGGCCGACCTCGCCGACCGGGCCGACCTCGCCGACCGGACCCCGGGCGGGCCCCGGTGACCCGGCCCTCGACGACCCGGGCCGGGCGGGCGTGGCGGGCCCTCACCTGGGCCGGGACCCTCGGATCGGTGGCCCTGACGGCGCACAGCGTCGCCAACCTGCGCCTCCTGCGCGAACCCGAGATCGAGCCGCCCCCGGTGCCGGAACGGGTGAGCGTGCTGCTGCCCGTCCGCGACGAGGCGCACCAGGTCGGCGCGTGCCTGGCCTCGCTGCTCGACCAGATCTCCCTGCCCGACCTGGAGATCCTCGTCCTGGACGACGGCTCCACCGACGGCACCGCCGACGCCGCCCGCGCCGCCGCGAACGGCGACCCCCGGGTGCGGGTGCTCACCGGTGAACCCCTGCCGCCCGGCTGGCTGGGCAAGCCGCACGCCTGCGCCCAGCTGGCCCGGGCGGCCACCGGCAGCGTGCTGGTCTTCCTCGACGCCGACGTGCGGCTGGCACCCCAGGCGGTCGCCGCGGCCGTCGGCCTGCTGCGGGCCACCCGGCTCGACCTGGTCTCCCCCTATCCCCGCCAGCTCGCCGAGACCACCGGCGAGCGGCTGGTGCAGCCGCTGCTGCAGTGGTCGTGGCTCACCACGCTGCCGCTGCGGGTCGCGGAGCGCAGTCCCCGCCCGTCGCTGGCCGCGGCGAACGGCCAGTTCCTCGCCGTCGACGCCGCCGCGTACGAGCGGGCGGGCGGGCACGCGGGCCTGCGCACCGAGGTGCTGGACGACGTCGCCCTGCTGCGCGCCGTCAAGCGGGCGGGCGGCGCGGGCGGCGTCGTCGACGGCAGCCACCTGGCGGTGTGCCGGATGTACCAGGACTGGCCCTCGCTGCGGGCGGGCTACACCAAGTCGCTGTGGTCGGCGTTCGGCTCGCCGGCCGGGGCGGTGGCCGTCGGGTGCGGGCTCGCCGTGCTGTACGTGGTGCCGCCCGCCGCGGCGCTGCGCGGGTCCGGCGTCGGGCTGCTGGGCTACGGCGCCGCCGTCACCGGGCGCTACCTCGTCGCCGAGCGGACGGGCGGCCGGTCGCTGCCGGACGCGCTGTTCCACCCCGCCTCGATAGCGACCGCCCTGTGGCTGCTCGCGGGCTCGTGGCGTGACCGGCGCGCGGGCCGGCTCAGCTGGAAGGGCCGCCCCCTGTGACGCTCCGGTCGTTCCCCGCCACGGCGGCGCTGCTGGCCGCGGCGGCCGCCCCCGGGCTGCTCGCCGGGTGCGCCTCCACGCCCACGGCGGCCATGGCGGGGCCCGCGGTCCCGGCGGCGTCGGCCGCGGACGTCGCCGTGGGGTCGGCCAGCGCCCTGGCCGGCGGGCTGCTGCCCGGGGTGCCCGGCGTCGTCCCGGTGCCGCCCGCGGCCCGGGTGACCGGGTCGGCGGTCCAGGCCCGGGGCGGGCTGCTCGCCGTGTCGGTCAGCGGCACCAGCACGCTCGCCGTCCGGCCCCTGCTCGACTGGTTCACCGCGCGGCTGCGCTCCGAGGGGTTCACCGCTGCGCCGGGCGGCTCCCCGCCGGCCCCGGGGGCGGGCACGGGCATCGGGACGACGTTCAGCCGACCCGGGGGCCGCGAGATCCTGCTCGTGGCCGTCGCGGACCGTGGCGGGGAACGCTCGTGGAGCGTCGGCGGTACGGTCGCCCCGACGCACGGGGGCTGACGGATGGCGCGGGTCGTGGTGATCGGCGCGGGCCTGGGCGGGCTGGCGGCGGCGGCCCGGCTGGCGGCGTCCGGGCACCGGGTGACGGTGTGCGAGCAGGCACCGGTGATCGGCGGCAAGCTCGGCCGCTACGAGCGCGACGGGTTCGCGTTCGACACCGGGCCCAGCCTGGTGACGCTCCCCGCCGTCTACCGGGACCTGTTCCTCGCCACCGGCGGGTCGCTGGAGGACGCCGTCCCGCTCGAACAGGTCGACCCGGTCTGCCACTACCGCTTCGCCGACGGCCTGGAACTGGACCTGCCCGACGCCTCCCGCTCCCGGATCGCCGCCGCCTGGGACGACGCGCTGGGTGACGGCGCGGGCGCGGACTGGACGTCGTTCCTCGACCGCGCGGGAAGGATCTGGCAGGCGACGCGCGGGCCGTTCCTGGAGAGCCCGCTGGACGGCGCCCGCACCCTCGTCGCGCAGGCCCGCCACCTGGGCGACCTGCGGGCGATCGCGCCGTGGCGGTCGCTGCGGTCGCTCGGCCGGCACTACCTGCGCCACCCGCACCAGCGCACCTTCCTCGACCGGTACGCGACGTACACCGGCTCCGACCCGCGCCGCGCCCCCGCCGCGCTCGCGACCGTCCCCTACGTGGAGCAGACGTTCGGCGCCTGGTACGTCCCCGGCGGGCTGTGGCGACTCGGGGCCGCGCTCGCCGACCGGGCCGCCGGGCTCGGGGTCACCGTGCGGACGGGCGCCGACGTCGTCGCCGTCGACCTCGCGGGCGGGCGGGCGTGCGGGGTGCGGCTGGCGGACGGCGAGCGGCTCGCGGCGGACGTCGTCGTCGCGGCGGGCGACGCCCGGCACCTCTACCGCGACCTGGTGCCGCCGGGGGCCGCGGCCCGGCCGGTGGCGCACCTCGGCCGGACGACGGCGTCCCTGTCGGGGTTCGTGCTGCTGCTCGCGCTGCGCGGGCGCACCCCCGGGCTGCGCCACCACACGGTGCTCTTCGGCCAGGACTACGACGACGAGTTCGACTCGGTGTTCGGCACCGGGCCGCACCAGGGCGCCGGGCCCCGGCCGGTACCCGACCCGACCGTCTACATCAGCGCCCCCGACGACCCGGCCCTGCGCCCGGACGACGGCCACGAGGCGTGGTTCGTGCTGGTCAACGCGCCGCGGCACCGGGCCGCCCCGGACGGTCCCGTCGCGCCAGGTGCACCCGGCGATCGGGTCGGCGGGATCGACTGGACGGCGCCCGGCCTGGCCGACACCTACGCCGACCGGGTGCTCGACGTCCTGGCGGGCCGCGGCCTCGACGTCCGCGACCGGGTGCTGTGGCGCGTCGTGCGCACGCCCGCCGACCTGGAGCGGGACACGCGCAGCGTCGGTGGGTCCATCTACGGCACGAGCAGCAACGGCGCGCGGTCGGCGTTCCTGCGCCCGGCGAACCGCTCGCCGGTGCCCGGGCTGTTCCTGGTGGGCGGGTCGGCACACCCCGGCGGCGGGATCCCGCTGGTGGGCCTGTCCGCGGCGATCGTCGCCCGCCTGATCGGACCGGCCTGACCCGGCCGGGGAGGTGATCTCCGACGTACACTGGCACGGTAGGCGCCGATCGGGGGACGGGGCCGACCCTCCCCCTCCCGTGGACGGCTCGACACCGGAAGGGGCGCGGCATGGCTCGTGACGCCGTCGTGACGCCGCTGCTCAGGACCGTCCTGCGGTGGGCCGCCGTCCTCGGGTTGTTGGTGCTGGTCCTCGCCGGATGCTCCGGCCCCCCGAAGGTCGACGGGATCGGCGCGCGGTCGTCGGCGCCGGCCCGTTCCGTGGCGCTCACCGGACCGGCCACCGGCGCCGGCTGCGACCGGACGGTGGGGTCGCAGCTGCGGGAACGGACCACGGTCGACGCCGCCGGCGCGGTGACCGTCCTCCCCGGCGCGCTGGCCTGCCCGGGCGTCGGGGTCTGGGTGAGCACCTTCGCGCTCGACGAGGACGCCGCGGCCGACCCGGCGCCCCGGTTCGTGGGCGCCTACACCGGGTCCGGCGTCCTGTCGGCCCGGCTGCCGGAGACGCGGGCGCGGTGCACGGCGTCCGCCGTCTGGTTCGACGTCGCCGCGACCACCGCCTCCCCCGCGCCCGGCGGGGCCGCCGACGTCCGGGGCGACCTGGCCGCCTGGCCCGCGGACCGGCCGCCGACGGTCCCCGCCGCGACCATCCTGCGCGGGCGCCCCTCACCGGTGCTCGCCGCGCGGGTCAGCGGCGACCCCGCCACGTGCTCGCCGGGGCAGAACGTGGCGACGCCGGTGGCGGCCGTCGGCGACTGCTGGTCGACGACGGGCTCGCCGTCCGTCACGCCGTCCGCCTCCTCGCCGTCCGCCTCCTCGCCGTCCGCCTCGTCGATCAGCGGGCCGTCGGCCACGACCTCCGACGTCCAGGCCACCGGCTTCCGGGCGACCGCCTGCGGCGCACCCCACACCCACGAGGTGTTCTGGGCCGAGGACCTCGACCCGAGGGCGTACCAGCAGCAGTCCGCGACCCGCCCCCAACCGGCGGCGGCGTGGGCCCGCGGCCGGGCGCAGCAGGTCTGCCAGGACCGACGCGGCTCGCTGCGGCTGGCCGCGGGGAACCGGCCCGGCGACGTGCAGCTGGAGGTCGTCTGGCCCGCGGAACTGCAGGCGCCCACCGCCGCGGGATGGCCGAAGGCCCAGGTGGTCTGCCTGGCCCGCTGGCGCGACGGCCGGACCACCGCCACCCGTCTCCTGGCCCCGAACCCGTGAGGGCCACGGTGATCATGCCGTCCGAGGACCGGGGGGTCGTCGCCGTCCGGCCCGTTCCCGGATTGCATGATCGTCCCGGATTGCATGATCACGGCGGGTGGGGGTCTCAGGAGGCGCAGGGGCGGTCCGTGCCGGGCGCCTGACCCGGGATCGCGGGCGGCGCGACCCCCGACGTCGGGCGCCGGGCCGCGAGCCAGCCCGGCAGGTGCGCCCCCGGCATGGGCGGGGCGACATGGAAGCCCTGGATGCAGTCGCAGCGCATGCGGCGCAGCTGCTCCAGCGCGGACTGGTCCTCCACCCCCTCCGCGACGGTGTCCAGGTGCAGGTTGCGGGCCAGGTCGACGACCGACCGCGCGATGGTCGCGGCGCTGGGGTCGGCGGCGAGCGACAGCACGAACGACTTGTCGATCTTCAACTCGCTCACCGGCAGCTGCTGCAGGTACGCCAGCGAGGAGTAGCCCGTCCCGAAGTCGTCCACGGCGAAACGCACCCCGTGCCCGGACAGCTCGCGCAGCGCCGAGATCATGCTCTGCGGGTCCGACATGATCCCGGTCTCGGTGATCTCGAAGGTGAGCCGGTCGGGGGCCACCCCGTGCTCGCGCAGCAACCCCAGCGCGGTCGTGGGCCAGTCGGTGTCGAGCAGGATCTGGACCGACAGGTTGACCGCGAGCCGCGGGTTGACGCCCACCTCCCGCCAGGCCACGAGCTGGCGCAGCGACCGGGTGAGGACCGTCTGGGTGAGCGGGCGGATCAGCCCGGCCCGCTCGGCGACGGGGATGAACTGCTCGGGGCTCAGCGGTCCCAGCTCCGGGTGCTGCCACCGGCACAGGGCCTCGACGGCGACGACGCGCAGGTCCTCGGCGCGGGAGATCGGCTGGTAGCACACCGACAGCCCGTCCCCGGCGAGGGCCGCGCGCAGGTCGGTCGCCAGGCGCAGCCGCAGCGGGCTGCTCCAGTCGGCCCGCGGGTCGTAGAGCGTCGTCTGCGCGCGGGCCTCCTTCGCCGCGTACATCGCGACGTCGGCGCGCTGCAGGAGCAGCTCGCCGTCGGTGCCGTGCTCGGGATGCAGCGCGACGCCGATGCTGGCGCCCACCTCGAGGCGCAGCCCGGCCAGCCCGATCGGCTCGGTCGCCCGGTCGTGCAGGTGCCGGGCGAGGCGCAGGGCGGGGTCGGGGCCGTCACAGCCGGGCAGCAGGACGGCGAACTCGTCGCCGCCGAGCCGGGCCACCAGGGCGTGCGCGGGCACCGACTCGCGCAGCCGCTGCGCGATCTGCTGCAGCAGCAGGTCGCCCGTGTGGTGACCGAGGGTGTCGTTGACCTCCTTGAACTGGTCCAGGTCCATGAGCAGCACCGCGATCTGGCGCCCGCCCCCGGGGCCGTGGTCTGCCGCGTGGCCGCCCGCCCGATCCCCCGCCCGGTCGAGGGCGACGGCGAGCTCGCGGCCGAACATGGCCCGGTTCGGCAGGCCGGTCAGCGAGTCGTGGAGCGCCTCGTGCTCGCGGGCGCCCACCTGGTCGCTCAGCTCCTGGATGAGCCGGCCCTTCTCCAACGCGACGACGGCCTGCGCGGTGAGCGCCGTCAGCAGCCGGGCGTCCTGGGCGCCGAACCCGCCGCTCTCGCCCACCCGGTCGGCGACCCGGTCGGCGAGGAGCAGGGCCCCCACGACCCCGCCCCGGTCGACGAGGGGGGCGACGACGGCGTCGCGGACGCCGAGCAGCTGCAACGCCTGGTGCAGCGGCGCGTCGGAGCCGTCCGCCCGCAGGACGACGGCCCGCCGTCCGGCCGCCAGCCGGTCGCTGACCTGGACCGGCAGGCGGTCGCAGCCGAGCGCGTCGGTGACGGCGGCCCACGGCCAGGCGACGTCCGGGCGCTCCGGGCGCAGCGCGATCGCCGCAGTGGTGGCCTGGAGCACCTGACGGGCCGAGTGGAGGATGACGTCCATGGCCTGGGCGGTGCTCGTGACGCCGACCGTCTGGGAGGTGAAGGTGTACAGCGCGTCGAGCCCGACGTAGCGGCGCGAGAGCCGGGTATAGCTGCGGTACCCCAGGACCACGACGGCCACCAGGATCGCCAGCGGCAGGAAGGCCCAGCGGTCGCGGTCGAGGAACACCGACGCGAGCCCCGCCAGGCTGGCGTTGCCGAGCGCGGTCCCGGTGGCGATGAGCAGGAGCGACCGCCGGTCACTGCTGCCGCCGTGCCAGCTGATCACCAGGCCGACGACGAGCACGCTCAGGGCCGAGTACAGGCACACGGCCACCAGCGCGGCGGTCCAGCCGGGGGCGTCCACCCGGCCCGCCACACCGCCGAGCACCCGGAAGGTGGCCAGCGCCAGGCAGGTCTCGGCGCAGAAGAGGCTGACGTTGAGTGCCAGCTTGATCCCCCACTGGCGCTCCAGCACCAGCAGCACGATCACCTCACCCACGACCCGCGCGACGAGCAGGTCCGCGGGCGGGGCGAACAACAGGGCGAGGACGACGGGCAGCTCGCTCAACGTGAAGGTGTGCGCGTCCCGGCTCACCTCGACGTGGACGACGAGCACCTCGGCGAGGGCGAAGAGCGGGATCAGCTCCCACCAGTGCAGCGTCACCGGTCCGGGCGGCGACGGGCCGCCGACCGCGAACGGGCCGAGCGCCGCGGCGAGCACCAGCAGGCCGCCGATGAGCACGCAGGTGCGCAGCCGTGGCGTCAGGGCGACGCGTCCCCGCGCCGGGGACGCAGTCAACTCCAGGCTGCCGTGGACCAGTTCGCACCGGTCCAGCGCGAGCTGGTCCAGCGGCTGCTGCCCCAGCCGGAGCCGGTCCACCGGCTGCTGTCCCAGGTCATCCCGGTCCAGCGGCTGCTCGTCCAGGCGTTGCCGGCCCAGTCGACGCCGGTCCAGCGTGAACTGGTCCACCGGCTGCTCGACCAGCCGTCACCCGTCCAGCGGCTGCTGTTCCACAGGCCGCCGGTCCACGCCCGGCCCTGCGCCTGGAGGGCGGCCGTGCCCGCGGCGTCGAACGGCCTGCCGAAGATGTCCTGGTCACCGCGCAGGTCCGTCGTCCCGTCGGTGACGTACTCCTTGGCCCGGGACTTGTCCAGGCTTCCCGCGCCGGTGCTCGCGTCCCAGGTCTGGGTGCCCGCCGCCGGGGTGGCCGACAGCGCCGCCGCGACGTCGATCAGGCCGCTGCCGGCGTACAGCTCGGTCGTGTTGTCGTTGTTCTTGACCTTGGCCATGGGGCGCGCGGTCGTCGTCAGCAGCGCCTTGAGGGTGTCGGGCGTGGCGGCGGGGTACTTCTGGGCGAGCAGCGCGACGGCGCCGGCCACCACGGCCGTGGCCTGCGAGGTGCCCGAGCCGCGCTGGAAGCGGGTACCGAGGCGGCCGGTGTTGCCCGCCTGGGTGTCGACCCAGCCGCCGGGCACGCTCAGCCCGATGGCGTGCGCGCCCGGCGCGACGACGTCCACGGGCCGGGTGCGGGTGCCGTGCTGGGCCCAGTCGGGCACCCGGTCGTCGTCGACGGCGAGCGTCGCCATCGGGTCGTCGGCGCCCACGGCGATCAGGTAGGGGTCGTACGCGGGGTCGGCGACCTTGCCGGGACCGCGCCCGTCGTTGCCGGCCGCCGCGACGACGGTGACGCCGTGCTTCCACGCCTGCTCGGCGGCCTGCGCGAGCGGGTCGCGGTCGTACTGCTGCACCGAGTCGGTGCCGTAGCTGAGGCTGATGACCTTGATGTTGAACCCGGGGTCGTGGGCGTGCTGCACGGTCCAGTCGATCGCCGCGATCACCTGCGAGACGTCGACGGCGCCGTCGGCCGCCCCCACCTTGACGTCGACGACGCGCGCCTCGGGAGCCACGCCCACGTACCGGTCGACGTCGCTGAACGGCGAGGAGGTGAGGCAGCGCGGGCAGGCCCCTGCCCCGGTGGCGGCGTCCCGGCCGGCGATGAGGCCCGCCATGAACGTGCCGTGGCCGTAGGCGTCCAGGCCGGGGGTCGGCGCGTCCGGGGAGTCGAACGACAGGTCGGGACCGGTGACCACCTGGCCCGGCGCGTCCAGGCCGCGTACCGGCGCGACTCCGGTGTCGATCACCGCGACGTCGACGCCGCTGCCGGTCCAGCCCTGGGTCCAGGCCTGCTGCGCGCCGACGATCCGGGTGATCGCCTGCGGCGCCCCGGTGTCGTCCGGGTCGAACCCGAGCGCCGACGTCGAGCCGGAGCCGGACGGGGACGACGACGGCGAGGACGACGGCGAGGCCGACGGGGTCGGGTGGGCCGCCCAGCCCGCCGGGGCGAGGGCCGCGGCCGTCCCGCCGGCGGCGAGCGTGCCCGCCAGCGCGGCCACGGCCCACCGCCGTCCCAGGAGCGGCACCGCCGAACCTCTGCGGTGGCGCCTTCTCGGCCTGCGTGACATCGGCTGCGACCCTCCTGCGGTGCCCGCGGAACCGTCGGGCGACGAGCGTGCCGGCCGCCCCCGATGACGACCGGCGGGGTGAGGCCCCGTGGCGTCCAGGATGGCATTCACTCGGATGGGCTACCTGGCGAACGGTGAGTAATGGCAGCATCTCCTCCGGATGACCGATGACCGACATGACCACCGGATGTCATCCATCTGTTGCTGTCAGCACTCACTCACCGCAGCGGCCCGGGACGAGCGGTCACCCCAGGCGGCGACGCACCGTGACGGCGAGCTGCAGCAGCCCGGCCCCCCCGACGACCGTCGCGGCGGCGGCGCCCGCGGTCGCCCACCCGCCCGCCGAGGCGGGGAACAGTCCCGCACCCAGCAGGAACATGACGGTGACGATCACCCGGGTGGGTCGCTCCGAGACCGTGACCACCCCGACGTCGGGCATGCCCGCGACGGCGGCCCGCGCCCGGACGTACTCGTGCAGCCAGGCGACCGCGACCCCGGTGACGGCGAGCGGGCCCGGCGCCCCGGCGCACCACAGGGCCACCCCGTACGCGGCGTCCGCGACCCGGTCGCAGGCCGAGTCCAGCACGAAGCCGCGCGCGCTCGCCCGCCCGGTGAGGAGGGCGACGGCGCCGTCCAGGTTGTCCATGATCCCCGAGACGGCGGCGAGCGCGGCGGCGAGCAGCAGCCACCGCCCGCCCCCGGCGGCGGCGTCGGCGAGCGCGGCGACGCCGGGGACCGCCAGGGCCACGGCGAGGCCGAGCAGGGTGACGGCGTCGGGTCCGGCCCCGATCCGGGCCAGCGGCCGCGCGACCCGGTAGGCGCCGCCGAGCCACCGGCCGACGAGGCCGCCGGTGTCCGCGTCACCGTGCAGGCGCGACCAGGCGCGCAGGTACTCCTGCCGGCTCGTGGGGAGCCCGGGCGAGGGCAGGGGCGGGGTGGCCGGGTCGGGTCGGGCGTTCAGGCCAGCTCCCACTCCACGGCGAGGGTGACCTGCACCTCCACGTCCCCGGCCCGCACGTCGAGCGGCGCGCCCCCGAGCGAGGCGCTCATCGGGAAGGCCCTCCCCTGCGGGCGCGGCAGCCCCGGGTGGGGGCCGTCCTCGACGATCGAGACCACCGGCCCGAGCCCGCGGCCCGCCAGCCCGGCGAGCTGGGCGGCCCGGTCGGCGGCGTCCGCCCAGGCCAGGGCGCGGGCCCGCGCGCGCAGCGGCGCCGGGTCGCGCACGCCCGGCTCGACGCCCGTCACCGCGACGGCGTCCCCGCCCGCGGTGAGGACGTCGGTGAGCAGCGGCCCCAGCGCGGCGACGTCGCCCAGGACGGCGTGGATCCGATGCTCGCACCGGTACCGCGTCTCGCCGGTGGGCCCGCCCATCCCGTTGTGGACCGGCTCGCCCCGGACGGTGAACGTCGCCGAGGCCGCCTCCGCGCCGGAGATCCCGTACCGCTCCAGCACCGCCCGGACGGCGACGGACGCCGCCTCGGCCACCGAGACCGCCTCGGCGGCCGTGGGCCGCACCCCGGTCGCCGTCAGCCCGACCCGGACGACGTCCGGCGTCCCCGCGGCGTGCCCGGCACCGGAGACCGAGATCATGCGCCGGTCCCCGAGGCGGCCGGGACGGCTGCGGGAGGGGCGACCGCCAGGTCGGCGAACACCTCCAGCGTCGCCGTCGACCGGTTGAGCGTGTAGAAGTGCAGCCCCGGCGCGCCGCCGTCGAGGAGGGTCTGCGACATCTCGGTGGCGATCTCGACGCCGACGCGGCGGACGGCGTCCGGGTCGTCGCGCACGGCGTCGAGCCGGTCGACGACGGCGGCCGGCAGGTCGGCGCCGGACAGCTGGGCGAAACGCCGGATCTGGGAGTAGTTCGTGACCGGCATGATCCCGGGGATCACCGGCAGGTCGCAGCCGAGCGCGGCCAGCCGCTCCACGAGCCGGAAGTAGGCGGCGGGGTCGAAGAAGAACTGGGTGACGGCGAAGGCCGCCCCGGCGTCCGCCTTCTCGGCGAGCACCCGCGCGTCGTGGTCCAGGTCGGGGCTCTCCGGGTGGCCGTCGGGGAACGCGGCGACGCCGACGGTGAAGCGGGACAGGCCGCGCACCAGGCGGACCAGGTCTGCGGCGTGGTCGAGGCCCTCCGGGTGCGCCGTCCACTCCTCCCCCGGGCCGCCCGGCGGGTCGCCGCGCAGGGCGAGCACCGTGCGCACACCGGCGTCCGCGTAGCCGCCGATCACCGAGCGCAGCTCGGCCCGGGAGGCGCCCACGCAGGTGAGGTGCGCCACCGGCGTCAGGGTGGTCTGCCGGGCGATGGCGGCGGTGATCCGGGTGGTCCGGTCGCGGGTCGTCCCGCCGGCGCCGTAGGTGACGGACACGAAGGTCGGGTTCAGGGGCTCCAGGCGACGGATCGCCTCCCACAGGACCGCCTCACCCGCGTCGTCGCGGGGCGGGAAGAACTCGAAGGAGAAGGACCGCTCGCCGGACGCCAGCCGTTCCGCGATCGTGGAATCCACCATGCCGTCAGCGTAGGGCGTGGACCGCCGGGCGGGCCTGCGCTCGGGCCACTCTCCCGGCCGTCCACGAACGGCGCACGACCCGCGCACGAGTGGCGCACGACCCGCGCACGAGTGGCGCACGACCCGCGCACGACCCGGCCTCCGATGTGCCGTCGGAGGCCCGGCGCCCTACGCTCGACGCAGATCCCTCAGCCGGCTGATCGACGCCCCTCCGCGCCGTCCGCCGCGGGGGGAAGCCCCGCCCCGGCCGCCGCCCCCGCCCCCGGCCGTCGCCCCCGAGGAGCCGCCGTGAACCCGCTGGACGTCGAGGACCTGCGCAGCCGCGTGCACAAGGTGCTGGACGGCTTCCTGGCCCGGCAGCTGGAGGTCCTGGAGTCCGTCAGCCCCGACTGCGCGCCCATGGTCGAGTCGGTCGCCGACCTGATGCGCGGCGGCAAGCGGCTGCGGCCCGGCTTCTGCTACTGGGGCTGGCGCGGCGCGGGCGGCCCGGACGACGAGGAGATCGTCACGGCGTCGACCGCCCTGGAGTTCTTCCAGGCGGCGGCCCTGATCCACGACGACGTCATGGACGGCTCCGACACCCGCCGCGGGATGCCCGCCGTGCACCGCCGGTTCGCGGCCCTGCACGCCGGCTCGGGCTGGGCCGGCGACGGGGAGCGCTTCGGGCTGGCGGGGGCCGTGCTCGTGGGCGACCTGTGCCTGTCGTGGAGCGACGAGCTGTACAGCACGAGCGGCCTGCCCGCCGCGATGCTGGCCCGCGGGCGGTCGGTGTTCGACCGGATGCGCACCGAGCTGATGGGCGGGCAGTACCTCGACATGCTGGAGCAGGCCGTCGCCGCGCAGCGCCGCGAGGGGGCCGTCGAGCGGGCCCGGCAGGTGATCCGCTACAAGAGCGCCAAGTACAGCATCGAGCACCCGATCCTGATCGGCGGCCTGCTCGCCGGCGCCGACGACGACCTGCTGGCGGCCTACTCGGCGTTCGGCCTGCCGCTCGGCGAGGCGTTCCAGCTGCGCGACGACATCCTGGGGGTGTTCGGCGACCCGGCCCGGACCGGCAAGCCCGCGGGCGACGACCTGCGCGAGGGCAAGCGGACCGTGCTCGTGGCCAAGGCGCTGGAGCGGGCCACCCCGGCGCAGGCCGCGCTCGTGCAGCGCCTGCTCGGCGACCCGGCCCTCGACCCGGCGGGTGTCGACGAGCTGCGCGACGTCCTCGTGACGACCGGCGCCCTGCGCGCCGTCGAGGAGCTCATCGACGAGCTGGTCGACCGGTCGCGCGCCGCGCTCGCCGGGGCGCGGGTCGCCGAGCCGGCCCGCGCCGTCCTCGCGGAGCTGGTGGACGCCGCCACCGCCCGCACCTGCTGACGCCTACCTGCACTACTGAAGGGCCGGCTCCCGATGATCTCCCTCCCCACGGCCGTGCGCCGTCCCGGGGCGCTCGCCTCCCGCGCGGCGGGCCTGCTGCCCGGACGCCTGCGCACCGTCACCGGACCGACCGAGCACGTCGTCGTCGTGGGCGCCGGGCTGGCGGGCCTGTCCGCGGCCCTGCGCCTCGCCGGGGCCGGCCGCCGGGTCACCCTGCTGGAGCGCGAGGCCGTCCCCGGCGGGCGCGCGGGCGTCGTCGTCACCCCGACGGCGACGGGCAGCTACCGGTTCGATCCCGGACCCACCGTGCTCACCATGCCGGACCTCATCGCCGACTGCTTCGACGCCGTCGGCGAGCGGATGGAGGAATGGCTCGACCTGCGGCCGGTGCAGCCGCTCTACCGCGCGACGTACGCCGACGGGTCCCGGCTCGACGTGCACGCCGACGTCGACGCGATGGCCGAGGAGATCTCCCGGGTGATCGGTCCCGGCGAGGCGGCCGGGTTCCGGCAGTACGTCGAGTTCGTCTCCCGTCTCTACCGGTACGAGATGCGCGACTTCATCGACCGGAACATCGACACCCCGCTCGACCTGCTGTCGGTGAACCTGGCCCGGCTGGTCGCCCTCGGCGGCTTCCGCAGGCTGGCGCCGAAGGTCGAGCAGTACCTGCGCGACCCGCGGACGCAGCGGCTGTACAGCTTCCAGGCGATGTACGCGGGACTGTCGCCGTACCAGGCGCTGGCGATCTACGCCGTGATCGCCTACATGGACTCGGTGGCGGGCGTCTACTTCCCCGTCGGCGGGATGCACGCCGTCCCGACGGCGATGGCGGCGGCGGCCGAGAAGCACGGCGTCGACATCCGGTACTCCACGACGGTCACCCGGGTCGAGCACGCGGGTGGGCGGGCCGCCGCGGTGCACACGTCGGACGGCGAGCGGATCGCCTGCGACGTCGTCGTCCTCAACCCCGACCTGCCGGTCGCCCACCGCGACCTGCTCGGTGCCACGCCGTGGCGGGTGCGGCGGCTGCGCTACTCGCCGTCCTGCTACCTGCTGCTCGCCGGGTCGACCCGGCGGTACGAGGGGATCGCCCACCACAACATCCACTTCGGCCACTCCTGGCGCGGGGTGTTCGACGAGCTGCTCGGCGGCCGGTTGATGAGCGACCCCTCGGTGCTCGTGACCAACCCGACGCGCACGGACCCGGGGCTGGCCCCCGACGGGCGGGAGATCTACTACGTGCTCTTCCCGACGCCGAACCTGGACGCGCCGATCGACTGGCGGCGCACGGCGCCCGCCTACCGCGAGCACGTCCTGGCGACGCTCGCGGAGCGCGGCTACCCCGA
>Ga0302322_100000763_pt1 | contig 25197 bp, 24 predicted proteins | sample Fen_T0_2_FD_203757 | JGI IMG/M metagenome (GOLD analysis project Ga0302322, IMG submission 203757) | Peat permafrost microbial communities from Stordalen Mire near Abisko, Sweden - Fen_T0_2 | ecosystem: Environmental > Terrestrial > Soil > Wetlands > Permafrost | place: Sweden: Abisko...
AATATCTTCAAGAATAGGCATCATTCCGCCACAGGTATGATATGAAATTTTCTGTCCTGCTTTGTGTGCAGCTTCAATCAGAGGAGCATCATATGGGGCGACAAAAGTATTAAAAATATCAGGAGATATAACGGTCGTAGAAGCATCACCACCCCCAAGTTCAAGAATGTCATATTTAGCCCCTTTGAGTGATTCGACAAAGATCATTTTTCTCTCCTGCAACAGACTTAGGAAAGTATGTACCCATTGAGGATCCATAAAGGTCTCCATAATCAGATTCTCAATCCCAAACATGCAGGAAGCATCCTGCCAGCAGCCGGGTTGCCCAAAACCGTCAAAACAGGGAATATGTCCACGAAGTAGACCCCTATCACCAAATTCTTTTGCTGATTTATTAATCGCATTTACATCGCATTTCGGTGCAGGCATGTATTTTGCCAGAATATCGATGTCAGACTTTTCTTTTATAACATGTTCTGTAAGCCAGGTAGTGTGTTCGTCTGACTGAAGAACCATCGACAGCGTTTTTACAGGTGTAATTATATTTAATCTTTTGGTTGGATAAGCCTTTCCGTGAATCTCTCCGGAAGAAAATCTCCAGCTGTCAGTGCAAATTCTGCGGGCTTCCAGAAATCCGATCTCGGTATGTGTGGGATCAAAATACTCACCTTTGTTTGTGTCACAGGTGTGAGCAATAGTCCACCTGACAGGATCTAAACCGAAAAATTCAAAAAAATCCTGATCTGATATTCCATTCATATAATTTTTAAGGAAAGAGGGCATCAGATGATGAGTTGTAACCGGAAGCCGGTCGGTCTTCTTCCTTTCCAGCGCATTCAGAAGTCTTTGCTTGGAGTTCATTTTTGAATTTATTTATAAAGTATTGCTCCTTTTCTGCCCCTTAGGAAGAACATTAATCAAACTCTGCTCATCTGGGTAAGTAAGGGGAATTAAGTTAATATCTTATTCCAGAAAGATATCAAAATTACGCGATTTTAGGAAGTGAGCAAAAATAAAAGGTTGCCCCGTATTGAGCAACCTTGATACGTATATTGAGTTTTCAATAGATTGATATTTATCATCCGAATTATTCCAGCTACTCTCTGATCTCCCGGACAATTACTATTTAATTTAAATTCATTCTAAATAGTAAACAGTTTCAGATAAAAAGTGTTCGCCCATATGAAAAAAAAAAAATTTCTAACTCAGTCTTACGGTTAGTTTTTCTAGCTTTGGTAAAGAAATAGCATAGATACAAAACTACATTCCATGAAAAAAACCATCTTTCTGGCATTTGCTTTAAGCATAATAGGTTCATTTGCATATCCGACTGACTTGCCTCAGGGAAAACTTCCTTCTCCCTTTGCGATTATTCCTCAACCTCAGAGTGTCACACTGCTCGATGGACCAGGACTTGTATCCGGCTCGCTGCATCATTTAGTTATAAAAGGAGATATCGTTCGCCCCGAGATGGGAGATATTCTTTCGCAACTGACAAACGAAGAATCAGCAAAAAATGGAACCCTTTCCCTCATACTTGATACAGGATTAATATCTGTGACTAATGAAGAAGGATATATCCTGACTATTATGAAAGACGGAGCAGAAATCATATCAAAAGGAGAAGCAGGATTATTTTACGGATGCCAGACACTTGAGCAGCTTCTCGAAGACGCCAGGGATTTCAATGTACCAGTCCCATCATGTAAAATTGCCGATTATCCGGTACTCTCTTACAGAGCAGTTCATTTTGATCTCAAGCATCACCTCGACCACATGAACTATTATTATGAGAGTATCAACAGGCTGGCTCGTTATAAGATAAATGCCGTGGTTATTGAATTTGAAGATAAGCTTCGTTATCGCCGGCAGCCTCTTGTCGGTGCCCCGCAATCAATCAGCATAGATGAAATGGCAGCATTAACCCGGTACGCGCGTAAAAGGCATATTGAAATCACGCCACTCGTCCAGGGATTGGGTCATGCCACTTTTATTCTTAAGCATCAGGAGTACGCCGGGTTACGTGAATTGCCATGGAACACCTGGGCATTTTGTCCGTTGAATGAAGGCACATATCAGGTTTTGTTTGACATGTACCGTGATGCCATAGATGCAACTCCTGGTTCTAAATATCTTCATATTGGAGGTGATGAAATTGGTAATATAGGTTTGTGTACACGGTGTAAACCAATGGCGGATAAGGAAGGAATGCTAAGCCTAAGTCTTTACTGGCTTAAACGGGTATGTGAGTTCGCTCACGATAATGGAAGGATTCCTATTTTCTGGGATGATATGCCTCTGAAACATGGCGGAGTATATGAAAGTACATGGAGCGATGAAGTTTCTGATTCTGCAGCAACAAAGGCATGGGAGGAGGGTATACCAAAACTCGATAACCTGTTATCTGATTTTCCCAAAAACTGTGTTTATATGCGCTGGAATTACTCTATGGCCAGACAGCCTGGCAATCTCCGTGCCCTTGATTGGTATAAAAGTCACGGTCTGAAAGCTATGGTAGCTACTGCAACAAATTCTGAGGGAGGTATGTTGTTCCAGGGGGATGAAAGGGACAAAGGTATGAGTTCTTCCGGAATCATTTCTATCAGAAGCTTTCTGCAGCTGGCTGCAGAAAAAGGTATTCCGGGAATGCTATGCACCGCCTGGGATGATAAATCTCCTCATATGGAAAATTACTGGCGTGGATTTATTGCAGCAGCAGAGTACAGTTGGTCACCTGAAGGACGATCTCTTAAAGAATTTGATAACGCATGGCTGCAGAGAGAATTCGGCGTTTCTATTCCGGATTATTTATCGTTTAACAATGAGCTTAGAAGTGGGACTGTTTTGTTCTATGATGCTCTGTTCAGGCATGGAAACCTTATGGATGAAGGGAACACCTTACAGAGTCTTCAGCAGGTAGAACACTGGCTGCCTCCGGTAGCAGGAAGAGAAAAAATACAATTTGATTATTCATCCAAGCTGATTGAGTTGCCAGACCGGAATTCTCCTGGTGTCTGGAGTAAAAAATATGAAAAACTGATCAGCAGGGCACTGATTGAGAAGAACAATTTTAAATCACTTTCAGGGAGGCTGGAAGACCTGGGTAATAAAGCGAAAAGAAACAGGTATTACTGGAGGCTTTCATTATCACTATACAGGCTTCAGAGTACAATCCCTGATTTATTGCTTGCCCTTCAAGAGTGTGATGGTAATGAAAGAGGTCTGCAAAGAAAAGGCTTTACTGATTTAAAAATTGCAATGGATGAATTTCAGGAGAGCTGGAAGAAGGTAGAAACCGTTTATGGAGAAACTCGTTTTATTTCTTATCCTCCGGATTATATCCCCGATCGGTATTTCCATCTGGCAAGCCAGAAAGAAGATCTCACCTGGATGATACAGCCTGAAGAACTGTTTCTTGATATGATTCAAAAATGGCTTAAGTAGTTTGATTGTTCTTAACAAAATGGTATTTGAGGAGATTCTCATTCTGCCTTTTAATCCCTGCACGACTAAAGGGAGTTCAATAAAGCCCCCTTTAGGGGGTTTGGGGGTAAAAAAGGGAGAGGATTTATAAATACACATTTATTTGTTAATTCTCATTTTTGGATAGTATTAAAGAATTTTCTAAATTTATACCTGTCTGCGAATAAGGTATTTTTTATGACTTTAAATTTAGAATTTTCCGGAAAGTCTTTGGTTAAAATGTTGGATTAAGTATTAAAACCTTAAACATCATGTGTAAGAACCACTTCACCCCAATTCATTGCATCATTCCGCCATATATGCTTAAGAAACTGATGGAATCAGGCAATAAAAAAATTGCTGATCTTGCTATGAATACCGACTTCAGAAGCTATCGCTTCCGAAATGACAGAATCTATTTTCAGAATGCCAGTCTCAGGGAGAAAACCCTTTTTGGAATGATCACAAAAAAGGCAGGTAAGGAGGCAATGCAAATGGAGGTTTACGACTGTAAACAGAAAACTGACCTGGCTGGTGCCACATTACTGTGGGATACTAAGAATAATCAGAAAATTACATCCCTGGCAGGGAAAAATGTTATAAAAGGCGGTAAAGCCTCCTGGGATTTCTACTGGCAGCTATTCAGCAGAAATTCAATTGACAATAAGGGACTTCTTATAAAACAGTATGTTCATTATGACAAAGGGATGGATAATGCGTATTGGGATGGAAGACGAATGGTCTATGGCGATGGAGACGGAACAGTCTTTACCAGCTTTACAAGCGATATTGACGTTATAGGACATGAGCTTACCCATGGGGTGATGGAAAATGAGGCCAATCTTAACTATGAAAAGCAGGCCGGCGCATTGAATGAATCATTTTCAGATGTGTTTGGAATCATGATAAAGCAAAGGGCTAACAATCAGGATGTTAAGAAGTCAAACTGGCTGATTGGCGAGAAAGTTATGATAGGTCCCAAATATGCTTTGCGAAGCATGAAAGCGCCAGGCACAGCATATTTAAATCATCCTGATCTGGGAGATGATCCGCAGCCTGCGACCATGGATAAGTACCAGAACCTGACTGACACATCTGCTGGCGATTGGGGGGGAGTCCATATTAATTCGGGAATTCCTAATTTTGCATTTTATGTTTCTGCATTCAATATGGGAGGTTATTCATGGGATAAAGCCGGTCGTATCTGGTATGCTGTGATGACTGATACCAACCTGGCTCAGGATGCAAAATTTGCCGACATAAAAAACCTCACCATCGTTCACGCCGGGAAAATGTTTGGCGTTAACAGTCCCGAGGAAAAAGCTGTGAAACAGGGTTGGGATGAAGCAAAAGTATAGAAGGAACAATGAAAATAAAACTTATTCGTACCGGAGGATTTATTCCGGTGACTAAAGTGGCTGAAACCGACATTAACCTTTCCAACAGGGAACTGCTATCACTTCTTGAGGTTATCCGAACCGATCCTGCCGCGTATAAAGTCAAAGATGGCCATTGTTATGAACTTAAAGTAGGAGAGAGCAGTACCCCAGTTGACCTTGATAAAGTCCCGGAAAAATTTAATTCACTTTTCACAAAATTGAAAAGTGAAATGAAAATAATAAAATAGTAAAAAGCTGAAGAAAAGCAAAGATCCGCTCAATAACAATAATTAAGCTGATCTCGCAAAACCGAAGTAAGGCTTCAATAAGTATTGTCATTTAAACAACTGGCTTTCCAGCTCCAATATTTTTGCTTCTTTCAATAGACTGAAGTGCAAGATAGTTGTCTCCGAATTTTGTAAGATTTTCCATCTCCTTATCGTATTGATCATAATGACGCTCTTCATCATCAACTAACAGCTCAAATATTTTCTTAGTGGCAGAATCGGCATTTTTTGAGCACTCATTTGCCCATTCGTTGTAATCTCTGACGCTTCCTGTTTCCATCCCTGCTGCCATTTCCAGCATCTTTTTAACATCATGTATTTTCTTTACTTCTGCCGAGGCTTTCATCTCAACTTCGCCTTTCAGAAAAAGGACACGTTCGGCCAGTTTTTCGACATGCATCATTTCTTCAATGGCGGTTCGCCTGAAAAGATTCGACAATAAGTCATAACCCAGATCGTCGCAATGGAAATGAAAATACATGTACTGGTGAACAGCACTTAACTCATCGGCTATTGCCTTGTTTAATAATTCAATACTTTTTTCTTTCATGTTTATTTATGATTTATTGTTAAAATTTAATCCAGATCAAAGCGATCGAGGTTCATTACTTTGATCCATGCGGCAACAAAATCATTAACAAATTTTTCCTTGGCATCAGCACTCCCGTAAACTTCTGCAAGTGCTCTAAGCTCTGAGTTTGAACCAAAGATAAGATCTACCCGGGTTCCTTTCCATTTTAGTGCACCCGTTTTGCGATCACGTCCATCAAATGTCTCTATGGTCTCTGTTGTTGGCATCCAGACTGTACTCATGTCGAGCAGGTTTACAAAGAAATCGTTAGTAAGAACTTCAGGACGTTTCGTGAAAACACCATGTTCAGAGTTGTCAAAGTTTGCATTCAACACTCGCATACCACCCACAAGAACTGTCATTTCAGGAGCAGTTAGTGTCAGCAATTCGGCTTTATCCACCAGTAATTCTTCGGTTGATATGGTGTATTTAGTTTTTAAATAGTTGCGAAAGCCATCTGCTGCCGGCTCAAGCACTGCGAAAGATTCCACGTCGGTTTGTTCCTGTGATGCATCCATCCGACCAGGAGTGAATGGAACGATTACATCAGAACCTGCATCTCTTGCAGCTTTTTCAACACCTGCACAACCTGCCATTATAATAAGGTCCGCAAGAGAAACCTTTTTACCGGTCGATTGAGTACTGTTGAATTCTTTTTGTATACTTTCCATCTTCTCCAACACCATCTTTAGTTGAACAGGATTGTTAACAACCCAGTCTTTTTGCGGAGCAAGACAAATTCGTGCACCGTTGGCTCCGCCACGTTTATCGGATCCGCGAAAAGTTGAGGCAGAAGCCCACGCGGCTGATACCAAGTGAGAGACTGAAATTCCGGAATTTAATACTTTAGCTTTTAATCCTGCAATATCTTTCTCATCAACCAGAGTATGATTCACGGCAGGTATTGGATCCTGCCATATCAATTCTTCTGCAGGCACTTCAGGACCTAAGTAGAGTGTCCGTGGTCCCATATCCCTGTGAGTCAATTTAAACCATGCACGGGCAAAGGCATCGGCAAATTCAAGAGGATGTTCATAAAAACGTATTGAAATCTTTTCATAAACGGGATCAAAACGTAAAGAAAGATCCGTAGTAAGCATTGTTGGCGCATGTTTTTTAGACGGATCGTGGGCATCAGGAATGACACCATCGGCATTTTTTGCTACCCATTGATGCGCACCGGCGGGGCTTTTTGTCAGTTCCCATTCGCATTTAAACAGGTTTTCGAAGAAGTAAAAACTCCATTTTGAGGGAGTCTGCGTCCATGTAACTTCCAACCCACTGGAAATCGTGTCGCCGCCTTTTCCTGAGTTAAATCTGCTTATCCAGCCCAGGCCTTGCTCTTCAATGCCGGCAGCTTCAGGTACAGGTCCAACATGTACAACATCTCCTGCTCCGTGGGTTTTGCCAAAGGTATGTCCCCCGGCAATAAGCGCAACGGTCTCTTCATCATTCATGGCCATACGGGCAAACGTTTCGCGGATATCTTTAGCCGCTGCAATCGGATCCGGATTTCCGTTTGGTCCTTCCGGATTCACATAGATTAACCCCATTTGCACTGCTGCAAGAGGATTGTCAAGGTCACGTTCGCCGGAGTAGCAATTGTCACTTTCTAACCACTTTGATTCAGAACCCCAGAAAATATCCTCTTCCGGCTCCCAGACATCTTCACGCCCACCGCCAAATCCAAAGGTTTTGAATCCCATTGATTCCAGGGCTACATTACCGGTAAGGATCATAAGGTCAGCCCAGGATATTTTCCGGCCATACTTTTGCTTGATCGGCCAAAGCAGTCTTCGTGCCTTGTCGAGGTTGACATTATCGGGCCAACTGTTAAGCGGGGCAAAACGCTGCTGTCCGCCTCCGGCCCCTCCACGGCCGTCGCCTGTGCGGTATGTGCCTGCACTGTGCCATGCCATACGGATGAAAAATGGTCCATAGTGGCCGAAATCTGCAGGCCACCAATCCTGAGAGTCGGTCATTAGTTTGTGAAGGTCTTCTTTTATAGTCCCATAATCCAGGCTCTTAAATTCTTCAGCATAGTTAAAATCTTCACCCATAGGGTTAGATAAAGATGAGTTTTGTCGCAGTATGTTCAATTTTAACTGATTAGGCCACCAGTCACGGTTTTTTGTACCGCTTGCTCCAACATTGTGTTTGCTGACAGCTCCGGTAACCGGGCATTTGCTGCCATTGTCTGAGTTATTTTCCATAATTGTAATATTATTTTGTACTGGACTTATCTGTAAACTTTCCAATAATCTGAAGCTTTATATCTTCAATTTTAAATCCGGGTATGCCTTTTTTTTCAAAATGCCTGCTAAGCATTTCATTTAATTCATCGTCGAGATAATCTTCTATTCTGTCTGACTCAGAGCTGTACAGATGATGATGTTTTTCCAGAAATGCATCATATCTCATAATATCTCTTTCTGTTTGCACTTTTTTTATTAATCCGTTTTCCACAAGAGCCTCAAGTACTTTGTAGACTGTTGCTGTAGCAATATTCGGATGGGTTTTCCTGATATAATCTAGAATAAGCTCCGCTGTTGGATGATTATTGAGCTTAATTATGGCTTCCAGAATAGCTATCCTCTGGGGAGTTATCTTAAGTCCTTTCTCAATCAGTTTCTTTCTTATTTCGTCTATTTTCATTCTGTATTATCAATAAAGGAGAATGATTCTCTTTTGATAATTATCAAATTTAGCCATTTATTCTATGAAAGTCAAGTCTGAGCAATAAATATTTTCAGGTGAGGGTTTAAGAAATGATTTTTATCTTTGTGTTCACCTATCGCGGATACGCAAATTACAGAATACAAATTTCTTATGCCTTGATCTGTAAAACAGGAATCCTGGTACTATGCCTAAGATCTGACGCAACAGAACCAAGAATTATATCGCTTAAACCACGATGTCCGTGGGTAGCCATGGCAATAAGATCAAACTTATCTTTTTCAGCTAATGCCAGAATTTCTTTTGATGGTTCACCGAAAAGCAGCACTGCCTTAACATCAAATCCCTCGTTATGAAGTTCAAGTTCACGGCGCTTCAGGTACTGATAGTCATCACGCATCTCTTCAGATTCTCCCAGATCCTTTTGGTTCCTAGCCATGAAACCGTCAGCAACATGGACTAAAGTTAGCCGGGCATTAGTTAGCTTTGCCAGAGGGCGAATATGTTTAAGAATTACTTCATCAAAGCAGCTGTTCTCAAGGGGTATAAGAATGTTTTTATACATTGGTAATCTATTAATGAATTCCTGATCTATTTGAATATTCCAACAATTATCTGGTAGAGTAGAAAGCCATTGAGCGACATTATGATTATTGCAACTCCCCATGAAGTAATCCTTAGCCAGCCAGGGTTAACATACGAACCCATTTTCGCCTTGTCGCTGGTAAACAATATAAGAGGTACAACTGCAAAGCTGAGCTGAACTGAGAGTATCACCTGCGAAAGGATAAGCAGGCTTCCAATGCCCTTGGCACCGTACAAACTTGCGACTATTACCGCGGGAATTATAGCGACAAGACGGGTCAGCAATCTTCGTACCCAAGGACGCAGTCTTATATTCAGAAATCCTTCCATTACAATCTGACCTGCCATAGTGCCTGTCAAGGTAGCATTTTGTCCTGATGCAAGAAGGGCAATTGCAAAGAGAATGCTTGCAAGTGGCGCTCCAAGAAGAGGGCTTAACAGCTTATACGCATCATTTATATCTGCAACATCTTCATGCCCGTTGCCATGAAAAGCTGCAGCACTGAGAATTAAAATTGCAGCGTTAATGAATAGTGCGAGCATCAGTGCAAAAGTTGAATCTATGGTAGCGAACTTGATTGCCATTCTTTTTCCTTCAATATTCCGGGTATACTTACGGGTCTGGACAATACTGGAATGTAAATAAAGGTTGTGTGGCATGACAGTAGCCCCTAGAATTCCAATGGCAATAAATAGCATGCTAGGATTAACAACTATCTGCGCATTGGGAATAAAACCTCTTAAAACACCCCTGACAGAAGGATTGGATACAATTAATTCATAAAGAAAACTAATTCCAATAACTGCTATCAAACCAACTACGAGGGCTTCGATATAGCGGAAACCTTTTTTTTGAAGGTATAGTACAACAAGAACATCCAAAGCAGTGAGGACAACACCGACCACTAAAGGAATTTTAAATAATAAGTTAAGAGCTACAGCCGAACCTATTACCTCAGCCAAATCACATGCCGCTATTGCTATTTCGCAAAGGATCCATAAGAATATTGAGAAACGTTTTGAATAACTGTCGCGACATGCCTGTGCCAAATCACGGCCTGACACAATACCAAGCTTCAAAGAAAGATGCTGTAAGAGAATAGCCATAAAGTTGGAGATCATAATGACTGATAAAAGCATATAGCCAAATTGTGCACCACCGGCCAGGTCAGTTGCCCAATTTCCAGGATCCATATATCCTACAGCTATTAAAAACCCAGGTCCCGAAAAGGCAAAAAGCTTACGCCAAAAATTTGCAGATGCATCAACGGGTATTGATGCATTTACTTCTGGCATTGAAAGTGATGAAGCTTTGGACTTCCAACCATCATCACCTTGGTTCGGATTTGAACTTATTGATGCTTCTTCAGTATGGTCATCCGATTCTTTAATAATATTCAGAAATTTCATTTATTCCATCAATGATTGTTTTTTAGATCCTACTTTGTTTGTAGCTTTAATAATTCAATTGTTAACTAATATTCCAAATCATAACAATATTTAAACATATATGTTTTAACATGATCTCACAAAAAAATTTCTTAAAATGCCATTCTATCTGGAGTTTAAGCAGATATGAAATACTTATTCAAAAGGGAAATACTGGTAATTATAACACAATTGCCATTCAACATAGAAAAATTCGAAAACTTTGAAGAACATATCTATTTAAAATCCAGAGGAACTGTAATCTTAAAACTTATATTCCTTCCCAGATTATAAATGCCGCTTCAGGCTGTTAGGTACTGTGCATTTATTTTCTTTAACTTCTCAACGTTTTATATCCTTAAAAAATAATTGCAATTCTCGTGCTATCAATTCTGGCTTTCCATTATTAGCTGGCGCTGAATGTCCAAGCCCTGATAATTCAATCCTGCTAACATTTGGCAATACCAAACTTAATCTATTTATAGCAGTTTTTATGTCCGTATCACATTTACTGCCGCTAAGCAAAAGTACTTGAGCTTGCAAAGCTTTATAACTTTCTAATTGTCCTTCAGTTTCTATCTCCAATTTTGAATCGTACCGTATGGTTGGAATGAGCGCTAAAATTGGAACATCATCCCCTTTGATTTTTTTAGCCTGAGCCTTTATCGCAAATGTCATAAATGGCTCCAATATAAATCTGGGTAATTTATCAATTATTGCTGATTCCCCTGACGCTTTCAATAATCTCACCAATGCTTTAACCAATTTACCTTGCTCTATTAATTTGTCTATCTCATTATCAAACTCCCTATCAGGAAGGTAGGAAGTGCTGCTGACATCCGAAAGGGGTGGTTCGTAGAGAGAAACTTTGAGAATGTTAGGTGTTATTAAAGCAGCATGAAGGGCAACATTTGCACCTGAACTTAAACCAAAAATATTTTTTGAGTCAGTTTTATCAACTAGTGCCTTTATATCTTCAGATTCTTTAATCAAACTGTAATTATCCCCATGTGGAACACTTAATCCTCGTCCCCGACGGTCTGGAATAGACACGGTAAAGTCATTTGACAATAAGCCTGCAAGTCTCATTAAGTCTTGTGAGACCATCATTGAGCCATGAACAAGAATGATTCCAGGCCCTTGTCCGACTTTTCTAAATCCAATGGTAGTGCCATCTTTTGAAATAGTGGTATCAGTTTTATATGGGTTTATCTCCATTGAAATATTTCACATTTTAAAATTCATTCTCATCTCGCTCGTAGTGCTGCCTTTGCATAGCATCCAAATAAATAGTATTATATACAGTCTATTACAACTCGCCTATTAAAGGTAGACAAAAATATTAAAGGATAAGGTTGATTGGTGTTAATAGGATTGTGTAAAAACTGAGTTGAAATGGAAGAGCAAGTTGCCCTACCCAGAGAGGGCCTGTTCAAATTGCCCACCTTTAGCCAGAGCTATATTCCTATTGTTAAGTTATCTATGGCAATAGTATTTATGTGGTCGAGCCCCAGCTTTTGCTCTGGCAAGCCTGAAAGTACTTTATACATAGATCTAAACAAGTAATTGATTCTATCGTTTGCAGGTTTTTTATACCGGTCACTTTGTTTCAACATTTTCTTATTTTATAAGTTTAAGTTTAACTTAGGTGAAATTTCTTTAAAACAGGAATTTGATAACTTTCGGAAACCGTAACATAAACAGAACTAGAGAGAAGGATAACTACAACTTAATACTGAATTCTTTTAAAATTAGTTTCAATATTTATGCTTTATATCAACGCGCGCATCGTAATTTTCTTTATAATATTATTACTAATCGATCTATATGCCTTCCAAGCATTCCGATTTGCAAGCAGACACTACTCGCGAACCGCTATTCGCTGGATACAAATTATCTACTGGTTTGTTTCATTCTTTTGTTATGGATTAATTATTCTTACACGATTTACTGACTGGCATAGCTGGAATATTTATATCAGAACATATAGTATCGCTCTTCTGATAATTCTCATACCATCAAAAATAATTCTGGTCCTTTTCGTTCTTTTTGATGATTTAGTCAGATTCTTACGCTGGTTATTAATAAAAATTTCATCCTGGTTTAAACAGCCTGAATCAATTGAAACTATCCATAAGGTTAAAACACTGAGTCGCTCTGATTTTATTATCAAGACAGGGTTGCTTATTGGCTCTATCCCTTTCTTCAGCTTGATTTATGGAATGGCATTCAATCCATATAATTATAAGGTAAGAAAGTTGAGACTCATTTTATCTGACCTGCCAGTTTCATTTGATGGTTTCAAAATAGTTCAGGTTTCCGATATTCACACAGGCAGCTTTTTAAGTACGGAACCACTTACCCGCGCTGTTAATCTGATTAATGAGCAAAAACCTGACGTAGTATTTTTTACGGGTGACCTTGTTAACTCCTATCATAAAGAAGCTTTGAGCTACATAGATACTCTTAAAATAAATCAGGCAAAATTTGGAGTAATGTCCATTTTCGGAAACCATGATTACGGTGATTATTATAAATGGGATAATTTGGAAGCAAAAGAGAATGACATTCAGGAGCTAAAAAAAATTCATGGCCAGCTGGGATGGAAGCTGCTTTGGGATGAACACCATCATATTGAACAAAATGGAGAAAAAATTACTGTTATCGGGGTTCAGAATATCAGCGGCCATGGTTTTACCAGTTATGGCAGTATGGAAAGAGCCACAAAAAATATCAACTACAGCCCTGTTAACATTTTACTGTCACACGACCCTTCTCATTGGAGGAAAGAAGTAATTAGTAAGTATCCCAATATTAACCTAACCCTATCAGGACACACACACGGAATGCAATTTGGAGTGGAAATACCTGGTTTCAAATGGAGCCCGATCCAGTATATCAATAAGGAGTGGGCCGGTATGAACCTGGAAAAGAATCAGTATTTATATGTAAACAGAGGGTTGGGTTTTATAGGTTACCCGGGGAGGGTTGGAATTTTGCCTGAGATTACAGTAATTGAATTAAAAAAGAAAGAAATTTTTTAAATGTGTTTTATAGAAATCAGGATTGCGCTAAATTGTTACAACCAGGCGTTCTCCATCAGGAATATCTAAGTTCCAAAGTTCGGCGATATCCTCCAGTTTAACGATAATCTTTTTACTTTGAGTTTCCCTTCGGCCGCTAATTGAAACATTTCAGGAAGGATCTCGGTAAAAAGCTGGCTAAGTTGCTGCCTTGACCAGGCACCAAGACCCGATCCTGCAAGCTGAAGGTCTACGCTTCTCAGATTGGCGGCAGATAAATGGATAAGGTCACCTGTTACACTGCCAACCGATACATATCTTACCTGGTTTGTAAATGAACCATCTCCCTTTAGGCAGGATAATATCATTTCCGCCGTGTGTCCCCACAGGTAATCAATGATGATATCAATAGGTGTTTGTGAATGAATTGTTTTAATCTGTGCTTTAAATTGTTCATCATCCTGAACAATGGAAACGATTTCATCCGCACCCAGCATCAACAGGTCATCGAGCGACTTTTTGTTTCTACCAGTTACGATCACTTTCTTTGCACCATAGTGTTTTGCAATTTGTACAGCTACCCGTCCGGTAAAACCGGTGGCGCCATTTACCAGCACTATATCGTCCGGCTGAATGTCTGCTTTGAATCGTAAACCCATCGCAGCGCCTATGACCGCGTTGGGTAGTGCGGCAGCAGTGGCGTCATCTAATTCAGTGGGGAGTTTTACAATCCGGTCTTTATGGATGGTTACTTTTTCGGCCAGCGTACCACTTACACCCATGCCGTAAACCCTTGTCCCATCTTCAAGCACACAAACGCCATCGCCACCAATCACCCTGCCGCTCTCTTTCGGTGTATCGCCTGAGTAGTGTTTACCTGTTGCAAGTCCTTTATCAAAGTGCTTTATTGCAACCGCTTTTACCCTTGCTAATACTTCGTTATTATTCTGAGCCGTTGGCTCGGGAAAAACAACATATTGGGGCAATTCCCCTTTTTGGTATATTACAGCTGCTTTCATCATTTTTCTTCTTTTAAAGACAAAAATAGACCAGAAAGCAGCCCTGAAACGATAACATATGTTATCAAATTCAAAAATGTACTTTGCCTTTTGCCAACTTGCTTTTGATACGGCTTAAATGTACCGAGGACACGCCCAGGTAAAAGGCAATATAATGTTGGGGTACCCGCTTTATAATATACTGCCTTTTGTTCAAAAGTTTATGGTAACGCTCTTCAGGCGTATCTCGGATAAAGGAAACAAACTCATTGATATAATGAGTTTGCCTGGCGCCCGATACCTGCAGAATCAATTGCGCGAAATAAGGCTCATGGCTCAACTCATCTATCAATTCGATAACATATTGCTTAGGTAATAAAAAGATAACAGATGGCTCAATCGTTTCAATAGCAAATAGGCTCGGAGTGTTATTGATGAAACTTTCGAACGAAGTCAAACCTTCATTTTCAAAAAAGAACTGTACCGTTTTATCCCTCCCGTTGTTATTAAAAAAAACTCTGACACAACCTTTCTCTATAAAGATATAGTTCTGTGATATTTTCCCTTCTTCCAGCAAAATTGTTTTTGCCGGGACCTCCATCCGCTTCTGAAATTCCAAATATTTCTCCCAGAAAGGATTTAATTGAGGAAATTTATTTCTAAAATGGAAAAGCATAACCTGTTTAGTTGATATCCTAAGATAAGCTTAATTAAAAGAAAGAGGCACAGTTAACTTAAAACTTATGTTCCTGCCCATGTTGTAAATGCCGCTTCTTCCTGAAGGGTTATTTGGGTACTCTTCAAAATATTTTAACCTGCTCATATGAGATTGATATGCAACATCAGTAATATTATTACACAGAATATTAATGCTAACCAGTACTTTTCCATGACTGTTTGTAATATCTGCACCTATTCCTGCATTATAAAGGAGATATCCTGGTGTAGGAGTTTCTGTATTATCTGCAGAATATACTCTGTCCTGTTTCGCATAATATTCCAGCCCTATCTTTAAGTACAAGGAACTAATATGTTTCGCCATACTTTTTATGTTCGCCCTTAATTCTGTATTTGTATGAAGAGGTGGAATAAATGGCAGGTATTTGGAACTATCAGTAACATGGATTCCATTTCCACCTTTGTTTAAAGCATAAGTTACAGATATGGAATTTTCAAAATGAAGCCAGTCATAAGGATGAATATCAAGATTTGCTTCCCATCCATATAATTGAGCTTTAGCCTGTTGAAATTTAAAAGTCTGATTACCTTTAATGATTACTGAATCTTGTCCAAGATGGTTTAATAGTTTCTGATTAAATATGTAGTTGGTAATATTGTTATTGAACATTTCCAGATTACCACTAACATGATCTGACCTGTAAGAAAGCCCAAAATCTTCCTGGAGACTGAATTCGGGTTTAAAAGCAGTATTGCCGATCTGGTAGATCAAAGTCCCCGGATGAACCCCATTAGCTGATATTTCTGCAATATTTGGGGCTCGGAATCCACGGGCAATATTCGCTTTTACCAAAAACTGATTTGTAATTTTATAAGTTGCGCCAACACTTGCTGATATGCCTGAAAAGGTATGTTTGAAACTGTAGAAGGGATGATCTGCCAGGGCCGTGTCCGGCAAACTTACCTGCATGTCAAAACCTGTCTGTGGGTTGGAACGGGTATACATTGCGTCATTTCTAAAAATACGGGTGTCATATCTGGCCCCTGCACTCAAGTCCAGTTTACCTATGGTCTTTGTTGTCAAAAAAAATGGCCCAATCTCAAACTGATTATAATCTGGTATTACAAATTCGGTACCCTTGTTAGTATTTTGCTGATACATCCCATTTATACCAATAGTTGTTTCCCATCCTCTATATTCAGGAATGATATATTTTATATCGTAAGTAAGAGTTTTCAGATCAAGGTAAAGGCCTGCAATATCAGGGTATTCCGGATGGCTAAACTCCCTTCTTATGCTTTGTTGATATCCCAGTATCAGCCCTAGTTTACTTTCCCCGATGATAAAATTATTTGTTGAGTATATACGGTAATGCTGGACATGTTGATGTAAAGTAGTAATTTTATACGAATTTAATTCAGCATCCGAAACAATTGGTCTGAATGTGTCGTCTTCAGTAATTTGCTTTGTGAATTTTCTGGTACCGAATCACGGCTGCCATCAGGGATCTCCTGTAAGTCATCAAATAAAGAAAAATTAAGATCCGAATAACCCCATTTTTTATGGAGTCCGACATACCCGCTTAAGTCAGTTTCATTGAATGCTGTGCCATACACACGTCCGTCGAATCTGTTTTGATAATTAGTGGCTTGTTTATGTGATGCCACTCCTTCCCATATAAAACCGTTTTTATTTCCTGCCAAAGCCGCATGAGCGCCAAAGAGACCATTGTTTGTCTGGTAATTTGTTTCTACATGACCTTTTAATGTTCCATCCGGAACCGGTTGGGCAGGAAGCAGATTGACTACCCCGGCTAATGCATCAGAGCCATAGGTTAAACTTGCTGGACCCTTCACGATTTCAATCCGGTCAACCGCATTTTCATCAATTTCAATTCCATGTTCATCACCCCATTGCTGTCCTTCCTGTCTCACCCCATCAAATAATGTCAGTACACGGTTAAACCCTAGTCCGTGAATAAATGGTTTTGACACATTTGGCCCGGTCGTAACAGCGCTAACCCCGGGAAGTTTTGCAATTGCATCAATTATATTCGTGTTTAAATTCTGTTGTAATTCCCGACTGCTGACAGTAATCATCGGAACAGGAGTTCTGTTTATTTCGGTCGCTCTTGAAGAACCTGTAACGACAACTTCGTTCATTTCTGTAATGGCTTGTTCCATAATAAAATCTCTGGATGTTGTTGTTGCAAAGTCTATATTTTCAACCACTGACTTATATCCCAGGAAACTGACTTGAATAATAACTTTTGCTTTAGGAAGATTCTCAATTTTATAAACACCGTTTATATCAGCAATTGTTCCTGTTTTAAGTTCAGGTATATAAACAGTTGCACCTGGAATGGCGTCTCCTGTTATATTGTCAGTAATTTTCCCGGTTATTTTATTTTGTGCGTTTATGATATGATACGACAAAATCATTATCAAGATGATCACTATTCTTTTCATTATATTACGTCTTAAATGTTAACAAATTTTCAAAGGCAGCCTGAATCAGGTTGTATTTCAACTTTGTATAACAGGTGGCCCACGTAATAAAAATGAAAATAGAGAGAGATTAGAATAATATCGGGAGTTGTAATTATTAAAGTAATTGTCTAAAGGATTTTCCTTTTGGAAATCAATATTTTCAGACCCTGAAAGAAAAACAGAAAAGTCGAAATTACATATAACGCACCTTTCATGGAGAGCATGATAATGTTTTTCATTTTTGGCTTTGCATTCAAAGTGCTCATGATGGTGTTCAACTTTAACTATTGAAGGCAATAGAAAAACCAGTAACAACAGTAAAGAAGTAATATTTTTGAATCTTCTGATCATGAATAGTTTACTCTGTTATTTAGAAGTGTGGTTTTTTAGACAAACAAAGGCAAAACCTAATTGTTCCGTATTGATTAAAAATTAATTGAATTCAGTAGATCCCAAATTGGAAACTTACTTGATCAGAAAGAGCAAGGGCATTTACCTCTCGTATGTTCGGACAGAAGATAATTCAGAATTATTCAATTGTAAATGTGAGCATCCGCTGTACTAAATTCCCATCCACATCAACTATGGTGAAATAATATTTCTCGGTGCTTGCTTGGTTTCGGACAGTAAAACTCACATCTTTATCATAATGTGTATTTTCATCAGAAGCTATTGTAAAATTTTGAACAGTAATCGTATTTGATGCTCCGTCATATGAAACTGAAACATTGTATGCTTTAAGATTATTTTCTGCTTTATCGGCTACAATGCCTACAGTTACAGATGATCCTTTGGAAATAGTTGCATCCCGGGAAGTATAACCTGTACTTGTTTTAAATTCGATAGAAGCCGCTGGTTCTTGTTCATTTTCACAACTGACACAGAATAAAACAAAAAGAAGCAGAGTAATCCAACTTTTCATAAAAGTAATTTTTAGTTAAAGATTGATTTATGTTTTTAAATTTCCGGATAATTAAAATTGCCATCCTACATTCAACACTATATTTCTTCCCATATCGTTAAGACCGTAATATTTGAGCCTCGACAGAAAATCATAATATTTTTGGTCAGCCAGATTCCGGCATGAAAGCAGGATTCGGACTGATTTGAAGCTTACCCCGGCGCCGGCATTAATGAGCCAGTAACCCGGGACGGGAATTTCGTAAATGTCTGTATGATCCTGGTTTTGAGTATAGTTTACTCCGAAAGATATAAAGGCATTTTGGTATTTGGAGCTTCTTGCTGGCAGGAAATATTTGCTGTCAAATAAAAAGCGATTGGCAGGAGTAAAGGGTAGCCATGAATCGTCATCCCGTTTTGCATTAAGATAAGAGTAATCAAATGATAAACTGAAATACTTTTTATTTTCTATGCTTGCTCCTGCTTCAAATCCCTGCAGTGTAGCATTTGTTTGCTCATAACGAAATAGATTAAACCCAAACAATTCGTCATCTGTAGGACGCAGGTAAATAAAATTATGAAATCTGTTCCTGAAAACCGATCCCCTTAAAGTAAGCCATTTGTATTGCCAGGATGCAGAAATATCAGCATTGAGACATTGTTCAACTTTCATATCCGGATTACCTATGTACCAGTTTGGAGTACCCTCATGTAAACCATTGGCTGACAATTCAGCCAGGTTGCCTGTACGAAATCCTGAACTAAGATTGAATTTCAGAACGAGACTTTTAAAATTAAGACTTTCACCCAGAGAGCCGTTCATATTATTGAATCCTCTGTTAAATGGAGTAAGTTCAATTGCCGGCGATATTTGTGATCCGGTTTGTTGAGTGATTACTTGCCTGTGGTCGTATCTGAGTCCGGCTTCAAAATTTCCATTCAGGTTCCCTGATTGTTGCCGGCGGTTTACATAACTGTATACCGAACCTTCAGCTATGGATGCATCTGGTACAATTATCCGGCTGGCGTAGTTTTTATTGGTCTGAATCATCCCTGCTATTCCATTAGTTATAGCCCATTTCTGACTCAGCTGTTTCCGTATTGACGTATTCAATGAAAAAGTATTCAATAATAAACTCAGATCAACTTCATCTGCACGTTCCTGTTCCTGGCGCAGATTATTCTGAATTCCCATTGTGACATTTAATTCAGTTGTTTCATTCAGTTGAATGGAATTTTTACTGGATAACAGCAGAAATAGTACCGTATGATGAGCTTCTTCAAATTCTCTGCTCAGACGTGGTTCATTCGCATCTTCATGCAGATCAGCGGAATCGGCGATGAACCCAAATTCGTTGAAAGATGCCAGTATCCGGTTTTCAGATTTAAAATGCTCACGCTGAATAATATAGCCAAGATTGAGATTATAAAGGGCAAAACGGGTATTGGGAACACGATTCCCTGCGCCATCAGAATAATCAGCATGACTTTCGATGCCGGTTCTCAGCAGAAATGTATTTTTTCCGGATTTTTTAAAACCATAATCTATGCCTGCACCATAAGTGTTACTGAATAATTTGAAATTAAGATTTTGTTTTGTAGTTCCGGGTTCAGGAAGATTCTCTTCTACAACATTCACCACTCCTCCCAAAGCTCCTGAGCCAAACATCAGGGATGCCGGACCTTTAATGAGCTCTATACGCTCAACTCCTACGTCGGAGAGACCCAGACCATGTTCGTCTTCCCACTGCTGATCCTCGACTTTCAGCCCGGCTACATTGATCTGAATTCGATCGCCATATAATCCCCGGATTACAGGTTTGGAAATGGCTCCTGTTGTGATCTGGCTTACTCCCGGAAGAGTGGCTATGGCCTGAGACAGAGTTTGTGCTCCTTTTTCTTTCATTTCAGTGTTGGTGAGGGCGACAACTTCTCTGCTGGTAGTATTAAATGCCGGTTTCTTTTCTGTTATATAGACGGAATTTAATACGATCGTCTTCAACGAATCTGTTTGGGCACACAAGCCCAGGGTCCTGAAGATTAATATTGCAAAAAATAAACTTACTTTAACTGAATTACTTCTCATTGTCTTAAATCAATATCATTAACATGTTTATAATAAGGAGATATATTTCTATCTTCTCTAACTTTCTTTATTTCTTAAAGCTGATTCTGTCCGTCACAGCTTCTGTTATGTTTTGTCATAAACCTCCAATGCAGTTGGTAGACAACTTGCAACACCTTTCAAGCCGTAGACTGAAAGTGTTATAAGAATTGTATCTTTTACCTCTTCCCTGGTGGCACCAAGCTTTTTAGCCATCTGGACATGGAAGAATACTGCGGTTGTATCACCCATTGCAGACTTAATCCCGATATAAACCAGCTGTTTTGTTTTGGGATCCAGTCCTGTAGTGCTTTTTTATGCTTCGATCAATCCGTCGAAAGCCTTTGCAACATCGGGTGCTTCTTTCTGGAAAATTTCTAAAGGATTCATGCTTTCTGTTTATTAATGGTTTGGAATATCAATAGTTATTGACTCACGGTATATGCAAAGCTTCTGTTTACTCCTGAAATTTAAATTATACATTTTTTTCTAACACAACCGATCTGCTTAAAAATACTTTAAGTTCCTCAACAATTTTATATCCTGTCTTTTCCATGATCATTTTTGAACTGTCGAAATCATTTTTTGTAACATGGAATTTTGGCTCAACTATTAAAACTCTTCCTCGTGGCTTCAACAAGTAAAACACCTCGTTCAGAAATGCAGATTGATCAGGTACCTCATGAAGCATGTAAAAAATAAGAATAAAATCGAAGGATTCCGTAAGTTCTATTTTATCGGCATGGCATTTGTGAAATATTATTATATTCTGAAGGTCAGAATTGGATACTTTTTTCCTGACTATATCAAGCATTCCATCCTGTAAATCAACCGCTGTTACTTTCCCTGTTTTCCCAACCATCTTTGCCATTTCAATTGTAAAGAATCCCGGACCACAACCTAAATCCGCGACCGCCATTCCTTCTCTGATGAATGGTTTTAAGATTTTCCGGGGATCCTGGAACAATTTTCTTAAACTTATATCCAGGGCTCCTGCACGTTCGACACCACAAACTCTATTTCTTTCTGTTGATTCCATCATTAATATGTTTTTGAGTACTTTATTCTTCTTTTCTGAAGTTTATGGTAAAATTCCTGCATGTCCCAAAGATCCTATCTGTTTTAAATCCCGAACCATTAAACAGCCATTCAATTTCTGCTATTTCCATTTTATCGGGATCTCCTGCCTGTTCGGAAACTGAAACAATGCCATTATTCTTTAAAACACGCCGGAACTCTTCAATATATTCTTTTTTATTTTCAATCTCACCCAAAACTGTAACCATAAAAATCACATCGAACAAGTTATTTTCAAATGGCAGTTCTGTTCCATTACAGAGACGATAATCAACATTATTTATTTTATTTCTTTGTAACCTTTTTACTGCATAGTAGAGCATCTCCTTTTGAATATCCGTCAGGTACAGTCTACCCTGAGAGAGGAACTTGGCGATCTTTAAACTAAAATATCCCGGACCGGGTCCAACTTTATTTTTTTCGCGCAACAACCAGGTAAGCAAGACCCTCATACACCTCATTTTCCTTGATATCATAAACCGAATCAGGAACGGCAGGACGGGGTTTTGCAAAACCGGGATTGATTTTCAGCATCATTTTCTTTCTTCGTTCATGCTTATAGTTGTCCGAGAATCCTTCATCACCCCAACTGACGATACCATCTTTTCTAGTAACTCGGATGAACTCACTTATAGCTTTCTGCGGATCGTTAAACAGATTCACCCCACCAAAGTGAAACAGTGCGTCAAAACTATTATCGGCAAAAGGCAGAAATTGAGCATTTCCGTGAATCAACTGGACATTCAGATATTTATTTCTTTTCTGACATTGCCTTAACATCCCCATTGACAGATCAAGCGCTACAAGTTCGCCTGATTCTCCGATGTTTTCTCTCAGGTACTTCTGGAAAACCCCAGGCCCTGGCGAAACCTCCAGGATTTTCATATCCGGTTTCAGACCGAGCAACCAAACAATTTGTTTCCTCCCCTTCACCATATCAACACCTGTGAGTAGTTTGCCCATTACCCTTTCATTAATATCATAAAGTGGTGCCAGTATGTTATAGATATTATTATATCTCTTATCAGTACCTTCTATCTGATCGGGAAATACAACCGAAAGAATCCCATTCGTTTTATGATACACTTTCACATCTGATTCATAAGTTTCTCTTTTGATCTTCAGTGGTTTAAGTGTTTCCGGACATCTTAGTATGTCGCTTAGCCAGTTTGTGTACATTGTAATTACCTTTAACAGCTGAATTAGCATTAATCAAAAGTAGCTTACTATCAGGTAATTTCTTTTCAATATTCGGCAAATTCCGGAATTCTGCCGATAAAAGGAGATAAATCTTCAGTCAGTGTCAACGCATAAGACTGAAGAGTGTGATAAAATAATAATATAGCTGATTTATTTAGGTTTCCACAACGGATGTTCAAAGGAAAGATATACAAACAGTCCTGATGTTCCTTTTGATGCGCCAAGACCCACAGGCACAGCTAATCCCGGTACAATTTGCAGGCCCGATTTGAAGTTTATAGCATATCTGAATCCCGGATTTAACAAAAATGTACCGGAATTACTGCTCCCTAGATTGCTTCCTTTTATATTAGTCCTGGTACCAACTGCTTCCAGCATCAGGTTGAAATTTTTGTAAAGCAGCAATATAATACTAAGTCCATAATTGTAAGTAGTCATGTCAACTTTAGAACCATCAGCATTTTTTGCACCAGGGGTGTAAGTTACACCAAGATTATAATGTGTAACAATCTTTGTTGAGAGAAGAAAACTAAATGGAAAGCTGAGCTGATAACCTATTGTTCCTGACCCAAGTCCTTTTCTGTAATTACCAGTAGGAAAGATAAGTGAAAACCTGGGAGAAAAAGCAAACCTGTTCATTAAGATAGCCTGATAACGATAATTTAATAACACATCACCAAAACCCGTTGCGCCGGGACCAAGTACAGGAATTGTTGCAGATAACTGATGTTTCTTTCGGGGAACAGGCCATTCATCAGTAAAAGTATAGAACCAGGTATGATTATTCATATACTGAAATGATGAAATATGCTGAATAATTCCGGGATCCTGGTTGTAAGCTTCCTCAATTAAAAAAGAATTGTCTTCAATGCGCTCAAACTCAAATTTATTTGTGGTTTGTCCCGATACAATATTGAAGAATGATAATGCCAGGCAAAGGCTTAAGATTAAGTACTTTAAGCTTCTTGTCATATAGGAGTTTTTAAAAAGCTCAGAATATGCAGCCTCATTTTACCAAAACCTCCACTTCAGCCGGAATAATAAGTAACATTTCACAACCCGATTCAGATTTGACATCATGCTTAAATCCGGGTGGAGTATATAAATAATCGCCTTCTGAGAGAAGAGATTCATTTATCATACAACTTCCTTTCAGCAGTAATATTTCTTCTCCTGCAGGATGATTATGATAAGGATATTTAGCTCCAGGTTCAAATTTCAGAAGGATTGCAGGAGAACGCTGCTTTTGCTCATCAAACCTTAAAGATTTTACAAATAAACCCGAAGTGTCCACGCCTTTTTCTGTTAAGGGTTTCCATTCCATTGCTGCTGTTCTTGCAATATAATTTTCCATTCCTGATGACATACTTGATTTTTTTTGATTTGTGAAATATAATAAATCAACTATACTACTAAAACCAATAGCGTTAACATTTTCGTTAGCATCTATCTGATCATGCCATAATAACCGTCATTTTATTCTTTTGTTCAACTCAGGGGCACTTTATATTACACACCGTTTCCTATTTCATCCCGAAAATAAAAGGTAATATAAATACAACAAATGATGTCCAGATAATATAAACCGGCAGGTATTTGGAGATCGTCAGCTCAACACTTTCGAGTTCCGATTGTTTGAAATTAATTTTGCACAGGTCAATTGTGATAAGGATCAGATTAATAAAAATCAGAATGTTTGAACCCAGTACAGCCATCCTGTTGGGCGTAAATCCAAACTCACCCAAACGGTAAAAAATAGCTGAGAGTGCAACAAGGTTTATGATAATAGTCACAATAGAGAGAATAAATAATACCAGTTCATTGAATTTCTGCCTCCTTATTAATGAAGTTTCAGAGACAGAAAAGACTATAATAGCCATAACACCAATAAGCATAATATTGAAGATCAGAAGAAAATCCCTGTCATTGTAAGGATCCTTTCCTGTGACAGTCATCGTAATCAGAAATATTATAAGGGTAACTGTCACCAGCGGACTGAAAAGATTTGCAATAATCGAAGCAATCCTATTCGTAAGTGCAGGATAATATTTAAGGATGAAGGTTGAAACCACGGGCGCAGATACAAAACCTATCTGTACAATATAAGTGGTATAAAATTTTCCTATTGGAATACCAATTGCATCGAATAACGCCACTGAAACTGCCATTAGTATTCCGCCTGCTATAATGATCAGACCCGCTACGATTGCCAGATCCCCATTGTGTTTGATATAATCTGTCCGCCTGCTGTAATCAGTTAAGTCGAAGCCGATATAAACTAAGCCGTATAGACACCATAAAAGCAGAGGCATATGAATTAACACCAGTTTAACCGAAGA
>Ga0302322_100000764_pt1 | contig 25192 bp, 19 predicted proteins | sample Fen_T0_2_FD_203757 | JGI IMG/M metagenome (GOLD analysis project Ga0302322, IMG submission 203757) | Peat permafrost microbial communities from Stordalen Mire near Abisko, Sweden - Fen_T0_2 | ecosystem: Environmental > Terrestrial > Soil > Wetlands > Permafrost | place: Sweden: Abisko...
CGCCGCGTCCCGTGTCGGGCTCCCCCGGCGCGACCCGCACGCGGGCGCCGCCGACCCGCTGCTCGACGCCGTCCTCCGCGGCGACCTCGATCCCTCGGACGAGGCGGCCGTGGACCGCGCCGCCGCAGTCCCGGTCGACCGGCGCCCATTGATCGTGGGCGGCACGGTGATAACCTCCGCCGCGATCTCCATCGTCGGCGTGGCCATCATGGCCTGGCGCGCGTCCCGGCCGACCGGCCGGTCCGGCGCCGGCGTCATGGGCCGCGCCGCCCGCTCCGCCCACGCCCGTTCCGCACCCGCGCGCCGCGTCGCGGCGCTTGCGGGCCTCGACCTCCTGGGACCTGCCTGATGCCCGTCAAGTTCCCCCAGTTCCGCTCCCGGCGCGACGCCTTCCCCGAGAAGATGTGGACGCGCTGCCCCTCGTGCGAGGAGCAGCTGTTCAACAAGCAGCTCGACAAGGCGCTCAACGTGTGTCCGTCGTGCGGGCACCACTTCCGTCTCTCCGCGCCGGTCCGGCTGGGCCAGCTGCTGGACGAGGGGACGTTCGACGAGCTCGATGCGGGCCTCATCAGCGTGGACACCCTCTCGTTCGTGGACCAGAAGGCGTACCCGGACCGGCTCGTCGCCGCGCAGGTGGCGTCCGGCCTCCGTGACGCGGCCGTCTGGGGCTACGGGCGGATCGAGGGCCAGCGGATCGCGATCCTGGTCATGGACTTCGGGTTCATGGGCGGATCGATGGGCGCCGTCGTGGGCGAGAAGGTCGCCCGGGCCGCGGAGGGCGCCCTCGCCGAGCGCGTCCCGCTGGTCATCGTGTCCGCGTCCGGCGGGGCACGGATGCAGGAAGGGACCATGGCCCTCATGCAGCTCGCCAAGACGATGGCGGCGCTCGAGCGCCTGAAGGCAGCCCGCGTGCCCTACGTGTCGGTGATGGCCGACCCCACGACGGGCGGGGTGTTCGCCTCGTACGCGGTGATGGGCGATGTCAACCTCGCCGAGCCCAACGCGCTGATCGGCTTCGCCGGCGCCCGCGTGGGCGCCGGGACGATCGGCCAGGAGCTGCCGCCGGGCTTCCAGCGGGCCGAGTTCCTGTTCCGGCACGGGTTCGTCGACCGGATCGTGGCCCGGGCAGATCTCCGCCGCGAGCTCGCCCAGGTCCTGCGCTACCTGGCGCCGAAGGCCGTGGAGACGAGCCGTGGTTGACCGCTTCCTGGGCCGCAAGGACGCCGCGCCCATCGAGCCCGCCGTGGCGGTCGAGCCGCCGACCCCCGCCGAGCAGAAGGCCCTCGTCTGGACCCGCGTCCAGCTTGCCCGGAACCTGCGCCGCCCGCGCATCCTGGAGCTCCTCGCCGTCATGGCGGACGAGTTCGTTGAGCTCCACGGCGACCGCCTGTTCGGCGACGACGAGGCGATCGTCGCCGGCTTCGCGACCATCGGCGGACACCGGGTCGCCGTCGTGGGCCAGCAGAAAGGCGCGGACACGGAGGAGAACGTCCGGCGCAGCTTCGGCATGCCGCATCCCGAGGGCTACCGCAAGTCGATGCGGGTCATGGAGCTCGCCGAGCGCTCGGGCCTGCCCGTGGTCACGTTCGTGGACGTCCCCGGCGCCCACCCCGGCCCGGAGTCGGAGGAGCGCGGCATCGCCGACGCGATCGCCCGGTCCGTGGGCCTGATGACCCGCCTCCGGACGCCGATCGTGACCGTCATCACCGGCGAGGGAGGGTCCGGCGGCGCGCTGGCGATCGCCGTCGGCGACGTGGTGCTCGCCCTGGAGAACGCCGTGTACGCGGTCATCAGCCCCGAGGGGTGCGCCAGCATCCTGTGGCGTACCACCGACGAGGCCCCGACCGCGGCCTTCGCGATGAGGATGACCGCGCAGGACCAGCTGGCCCTGGGGGTGGTGGACGAGGTCATCGCGGAGCCACCCGACGGGGCCCACACGGACCCGGCGGAGACCGCCCGGCGCCTGAAGACCGTCATCGTGCGCGAGCTGGACCGCCTGACGGCGATCCCGGTCGACGCGCTGGTGGAGCAGCGCTACCGACGGTACCGTGCACTCGGGCCGTACGGTGAGATCGCCGCGCCGGCTCCCACCCCGCCCGTGCCCCCCCGGCAAGGCCTCGCGGACCGCCTCCGCGGGATCCTGGAGGCCGGGCAGCGTGCGATCCCGGCGCCCCTCCCCGTCGGGCGCCGCCAGGAACCCCCCGCTCGCGAGGACGTGTAGCCGATGCCCGAACCGCACCGCCCGAGCGACCGTACCGCCGCGGACCGGCAGGCCGACCACGCCGGCCTCGCCCGCCTGTCCGAGACGCTGGTGCCCGCCCTCGTCTCCAAGCTGAACGGCTCCGGCCTCGGTGAGCTCGAGGTCCGCGAGGGTGACTGGAAGGTCCGCCTCCGCCGGGCTCCGGGCGCACCGGTCCCGGGCCGCCGCGAGCGCTCTCGGGCCGCCGCCCACGCGCCCGCCCACGCCCCTGGCCGGCCCATCGGCGCGTCGGCGCCCACCCCGGCGGAGCCCCGCGACTCGCATCGCGTCTCCGCGCTGTCCCCGGCCGTGGGCGTCTTCCGGTCCATCGCCGCGGTGGGCACCCGGGTGCGCTCCGGTGACCGGATCGCCGTCGTGGACCTGCTGGGCATCCCCCAGGACGTCCCGGCGCCCATCGACGGGATCCTCGTCCAGGTCTTCGTGGAGACCGGCCAGGCCGTGGAGTACGGCGAGGAGGTCGCCGCTGTCGCCGAGCCCGTCGAGGTGGCCTCCGACGCCGCCGACGCGGACGGGGAGGACCCGGCGTGATCACGCGCGTCCTCATCGCCAATCGCGGCGAGATCGCGCTCCGGATCCTGCGCGCCTGCCGCACGCTGGGCATCGAGGCCGTCGTCGCCTACTCCGAGGCGGACCGCGAGTCGCTGCCCGTCATGCTCGCCGACGAGGCGATCTGCATCGGCCCGGCCGACGCGCGCCGCTCGTACCTCTCGGCCCCCGCGATCATCTCCGCGGCCATGGTCACGGGCTGCGACGCCATCCACCCGGGGTACGGGTTCCTGTCCGAGGACGACGCCTTCGCGGACGCCGTCCGCGCCCACGGGCTCACGTTCATCGGCCCGTCCGCGCACGTCCTGGAGCGCTTCGCGTCGAAGGAGGAGACCCGCCGCCTGCTCTCGGCGCACGGCCTGCCGACCATCCCGGGCTCCGGCCTGCTCGTGGACGAGCAGCAGGCCCTCGACGAGGCGGGGCGCATCGGCTACCCGGTCCTGCTCAAGCCCTCCGCGGGCGGGGGCGGCAAGGGGATGCGGATGGTCCGCTCGCCACGCGAGCTGGCCGCGGTCCTGCCGATCTGCCGGTCCGAGGCCAAGGCCGCCTTCGGCGACGACTCGCTGTACCTCGAGAAGTGGCTCGAGGAGAACCGCCACGTGGAGATCCAGGTGGCGGTGGACCGCTTCGGGCACGGCGTCCACCTCTGGGAGCGGGACTGCTCCGTCCAGCGCCGCCACCAGAAGATCCTGGAGGAGTCGCCGTCCCCGGCCATGACCCCGGCCGGCCGCCGGGAGCTCGCCGAGCGCGCGATCAAGGCCGCGGTTGCGGCCGGCTACGAGAACGTCGGCACGCTCGAGTTCCTCGTCGACGCCGACGGCAACGCCTACTTCATCGAGATCAACTGCCGGATCCAGGTGGAGCACCCGGTCACCGAGATGCTCACGGGCATCGACATGGTCGCCATGCAGATCCGGATCGCCGCCGGCGAGCCCCTCGGCCTCAACCAGGCCGACGTCCCGCAGCGCGGCCACGCGATCGAGTTCCGGATCAACGCCGAGGACGCGGCCCACGAGTTCCGTCCCGGCGCCGGCACCATCGAGCGCTTCAACGCCCCGGGCGGCCCCGGGGTGCGCTTCGACTCGCACGCCTACGCAGGCTACGAGGTCCCGCCGTACTACGACTCCCTCCTGGGCAAGCTCGTGGTCTGGGGCAGCACCCGCGAGGCCGCCATCGCCCGTGGGCGTGCGGCCCTCGCCGAGCTGGTCGTGGAGGGCGTCGTGGTCAACACGCCGATCCACCGCGCCCTGCTGGATTCCGAGCCGTTCCTGGAGGGCCGGTTCACGACGAACCTGCTCGACCGGGTCGGCAGCGCCGCCTTCCTGGCGGCCGCGGAGCGCAAGGCATGAGCCGCGCATGCACCCCTGCATGGACCCGCGTGCGCGCGGCGGTCCGCGCCGCCCACACTTCCCGCTGATCCTGAGCCTGGAGCCTCCCGTGACCGACCCCACCACCACGACCGACCCCACGCCCGCCAAGGCGGGCATCGTGCACACCGTCCGCGAGATCGAGGCCCTGATCCCGCATCGCTGGCCGATGCTCCTCGTCGACCGGATCGTCGAGTACGACCTCGACGCGAAGCGCATCGTCGGCCTCAAGGCCGTCACCGCCACCGAGTGGTACTTCCAGGGCCACTTCCCCGGGCTGCCCGTGATGCCCGGCGTCCTCCAGGTGGAGGCGCTGGCGCAGACGATGGGGATCTACGTCGCCAAGCAGCCGGGCTTCGGCGACCGGATCGGGCTGTTCGCGGGCATCGACGAGGTCCGCTTCAAGCGGGTCGTGATGCCGGGTGACACGCTCCGCCTCGAGATCACCATGGAGAAGCTCGGCAGCCGGTTCGGCAAGGGCCGGGGCGTGGCCACGGTCGACGGCGAGATCGCCTGCGAGGGCCTCCTCTCGTTCGTGATCCCCCCGGCCGGGGTGCTGCGTTGACCCGGATCGCGGTCCTGTCGGACATCCACGGCAACAGCGTCGCCCTCGAGGCGGTGCAGAAGGAGCTCAAGCGCGAGAAGCCGGACTTCGTGCTGGTCGCCGGGGACCTCGTCCTCAACGGGCCCGACCCGAACGGCGCGATCGATGCGCTGCGCGCCCTCGAGAGCGACGGCGGGTTCATCGTCTCGGGCAACACGGACATCGCCGTCGCGGACTTCGACTACGGTGCTGCGTTCCCGCAGTACCAGGACGGCGTGCCGGAGGCCATCACCGCCGCGGCCGAGTGGGCGCACGACGAGCTGGGCGACGACCAGCTGGCCTGGCTCCGCCGCCTCCCGGCCGAGCGCCGCATCCGGGCCGGCGACGACCAGCTGATCCTGGTGGTCCACGCCTCGCCCGGGTCCCAGACCCGCGGCTTCGACCAGGCGCTGGACGCGAACGTCATCTTCGAGCGGGCGGCCGCGACCGACGCGCGGGTGATCTGCGTGGGTCACACGCACCTGCCCGAGGTCCGCGACCTCGGCTGGAAGGTGATCGTCAACGGCGGGTCCGCCGGCTACGTGTTCGACGGCGACCCCACCGCCAGCTGGGCGATGGTGACCGTGGACGGGGCCGAGGTGAGCGCGCAGATCCGCCGGACGGAGTTCGACGTGCTGTCCGTGGCCAACGCCATCAGCGCCCGCGGCCTGCCGGGCGACGTGTACCGTGCGGCGACGGTGCGCACCGGGAAGCTCGTCCGGTGAGCTGGAGCTGGCCCGAGCGGCCGCGCCGTGTCGTCGTCACCGGCATGGGTGCCGTCACGGCGCTCGGCCAGGACGTGACCACCACCTGGGAGGGCCTCGTCGCCGGGCGGTCCGGCATCCGGCCGATCACCCAGTTCGACCCCGCCCGCGTGACCGCGCGGATCGCCGCCGAGGTCCAGGGCTTCGACCCGTCCGGCGTGCTCGACCGCAAGGACATGCGGCGCACCGACCGCTACATCCAGTTCGCCCTCGTGACGGCGCGCCAGGCGCTGGACCAGGCCGGCCTGCCCGGGCGCCTCGACGGCGACCTGGCCGCCCGCACCGGCGTCATCTTCGGCTCCGGGCTGGGCGGCGTGCACACGCTGTTCGACAACGTGCTGCTGATGGGGGAGCGCGGGCCGGACAGGATCTCGCCGTTCTTCATCCCCATGGGGATCGCCAACGTGGCCGCCGGGCAGATCGCCATCGCCTCGGGCGCCATCGGGCCCAACTTCGCCACCGTGTCCGCCTGTGCCACCGGCGGGCACGCGCTGGGCGAGGCGTGGGAGACGATCCGCCGCGGCGACGCGGACGTGATGATCGCCGGCGGCGTGGAGGCCGGCGTCCACGAGGCGACCGTCGGCGGCTTCGCGTCGATGAAGGCCCTCTCGACACGGAACGACGAGCCGGAGCGCGCCTCCCGCCCGTTCGACAAGGGCCGCGACGGCTTCGTGATCGGCGAGGGCGGCGGCGCGGTGATCCTCGAGGCCCTGGAGCACGCGGAGGCCCGCGGCGCGACGCCGCTCGCCGAGCTCGTGGGCTACGGCGCCACGGCGGACGCCTCGCACATCACGCTCCCGGCGCCGGGCGGCGTGGGCGCGGTCCGCGCGGCCCGCCGCGCGCTGGAGAAGGCGGGCATGGAGCCGTCCGGGATCGGGCACGTCAACGCGCACGCCACCTCGACGCCCGAGGGCGACAAGGCGGAGCTGCAGGCGATCCGGACGATCTTCGGCGAGGGCGCCGGCAGCGTCGCGGTCACCGCCAACAAGTCGATGATCGGGCACACGCTCGGGGCGGCCGGCGCGATCGAGGCGATCGCCACGATCATGGCGCTGCGCGAGGGCTGCGTCCCGCCGACGCTGAACCTCGAGGACCCGGACGACCATGCCGCCGGCCTCGACCTGACCCCGGGCGTCGCCACGCGCCGCCCGATCGCCGCCGCGATGTCCAACTCGTTCGGCTTCGGGGGCCAGAACACGGCCCTCATCTTCCGGCGGTGGGAGGGATGAGCCGGCACGAGTCCAGCCCCCAGGAGCCCGCGGAGGACCAGCCGATGCCCGAGCCCCGCCTCGCCGACCGCGACCTGGTGGACCCGGTCGCGGTGGGTCCCGGTGACCCGCCCCGGACCCCTGCGTCCGGCACCCCGTCCGGCGCCCAGCCCACCAACGGCGAGGCGCCGGCCATGGACGGCGCGGATGCCTCGCTGCTCGCCCTCGTGGACCGGCTGACCGCCATCCTCGAGAAGAGCGAGCTCGGGGAGCTCGAGGTCTCCACCGGCGGCACGACCATCGTCCTCCGCTCCCCCTCGGCGATCGAGCGGAGCGTGGCGGTGACTGCCGCTCCGGCGCTGGAGGTGGGCGTCCTGCCCGCCGAAGCGCCGGCCGGTGGCCCGGGTGCGACGCAGGCCGCCGTGGCGGCGGCCCCCGCCAAGCCGGCGGTCAGGGCGCCCCTCACCGGGATCTTCTACGGCGCGCCCTCGCCGGGCGCCACGTCCTATGTGAAGGTGGGCGACCACGTCTCGGTCGGCCAGATCATCGGCCTCATCGAGGCCATGAAGCTGTTCAACGAGATCAAGAGCGACCTCGCGGGGCGGGTGGTCCGCATCTGTGCGGACAACGGCGCGCTGGTGAAGGCCAAGCAGCCGCTGATCGAGGTCGAGCCCGCATGACGGCCGAAGGCACGCGCTCCGTCCGCCTGACCGGGTGGGGCCGGTATGCCCCCGCCCAGGTGCTCACCAACGCGGATCTCGAGCGGATGGTGGACACCTCCGACGAGTGGATCGTGACCCGCACGGGCATCCGGGAGCGCCGTGTCGCGGCCGCCCACGAGACGACGGCGTCCATGGCCGCCGTCGCCGGGCTCCGCGCCATCCACACGGCCGGCCTCGAGCCGGGCGACATCGACCTGATCATCGTTGCCACGCTGACACCCGACTACTGGATGCCGTCGACGGCGGCGCTCGTGAAGGAGGCCATCGGCAACACGAGGGCCCCGGCCTTCGATGTCGCCGCCGCCTGCTCCGGGTTCGTGTTCGCCTACGCGACGGCGAGCGCCTACCTGGCCGCGGGGATGGCGAACCACGTCCTCGTCATCGGCGCGGAGCTGCTGACCCGGTTCCTGGACTACTCGGACCGGGGCACCTGCATCCTGTTCGGGGATGGCGCCGGGGCGGTCGTGCTGTCGGCGAGCAGCGAGCCCGGCACGCCGGTCGGCATCGAGATGACCACCGATCCCCAGGGCGCCTACATGATCTGGCTGCCGGCGGGCGGCTCGAAGAGCCCGCCCTCGGACGCAACCGTCGCCCGCGGCGAGCACCACATCCGCATGGAGGGCAAGGAGACCTACCGCTTCGCGACGCGGACCCTGGCGTCCACGTCGCTCGCGGCCGTGGCCAAGGCCGGCTGGACCCAGGACGACGTCGACCTGATCATCCCGCACCAGGCCAATGTCCGGATCATCGAAGCGGTGGCCAAGGGCCTGGACCTCCCGATGGACCGGATCTACGTGAACCTGGATCGCTACGGCAACACGTCGGCCGCATCGGTGCCGATCGCGCTGGCGGAGGCCGTCAACGAGGGCCGGGTCAAGGTCGGCGACAAGCTCGTGTTCGTGGCGTTCGGGGCGGGCTTCACGTCCGGCGCCGTCGCCATGGAATGGACCGCGGACCCGGCCCGGGGCCGGACCGCCGACGAGGCCGTCCGTGCCGAGGACGTCTCGGTCCGCCTGCCGGTGGACTGGGACTCCGTGGACCCGATCCCGGCGGCCCTCGCCGAGATCCTCGCCCGCCCGCTGCCCGGGCACATGGACCTCTCCGACGTCGTGCCCGGCGAGCCCGAGCACGCCCACTCGTCAACCCGCTGACCAACGCCCCTGGCGGCGCGCCGGGGTCATCCCGCAGGAGGGACCACCAATGCTCGATCTCACCGGCAAGGTCGCCATCGTCACCGGTGGCTCGCGCGGCATCGGCCGCTCCGTGTCGCTGATGCTGGGCCGGCAGGGCGCCGACGTGGCCTTCATCGATCGGGCGGCCTGCCTCATCGACGACCACACCAAGGGTGACGTCGAGGCGCTCGGCCGGCGCTCCATCTGCGTGGGCGGCGACGTGACCTCCCCCGAGTCCTGCGCGGAGACCGTCGCGGAGACGCTCAAGGCGTTCGGCCGGATCGACATCCTCGTCAACAACGCCGGCATCACCCGTGACGACCTCGCGATGCGGATGACCGACCAGGCGTGGGCCGACGTCCTCAACGTGAACCTGACCGGCTCGTTCTACATGGCGCGCGCGGTCCTGCGCCCGATGCTCAAGCAGCGCTCGGGCCGGATCATCAACATGTCCAGCGTCTCGGGCCAGATGGGCAACGCCGGACAGGCGAACTACTCGGCGTCCAAGGCGGGCCTGATCGGCCTCACCAAGGCGCTCGCCCGCGAGGTTGCCTCCCGGGGCATCACCGTGAACGCCGTGGCGCCGGGCTTCGTCGTGACCGAGCTCACCAACGGCCTCCCGGACCCCGTCAAGGACGCGATCAAGGGCGCGACGCCGCTCGGGCGGTTCGCCACGCCGGACGAGATCGCGGCCGCCGTCACCTTCCTCGCCTCCGACGAGGCCGCCTACATCACGGGCCAGGTGCTCGGGGTCGACGGCGGCCTCGCGATGATGTAGCGGTGGCGTTCGACATCGAGCCCACCGCCATCCCGGAGGTCAGGATCGTCCGGCCCCGGCTGTTCGGCGACGAACGCGGGTGGTTCACGGAGGTGTTCCAGGCCGGGGTCTTCGCGGAGCTCGGCCTGCCGACGGGGTTCCTCCAGGTCAACCAGTCGCGTTCCGCTCGCGGCGTGGTGCGCGGGCTGCACTTCCAGTGGGGCCCGCCGCAGGGCAAGCTCATGCGCGTGGTCCGCGGCCGGGCCTTCATGGTCGCGGCGGACATCCGGCCGGGCTCGCCCACGCTGGGCCGGGTCGTGTCGCTCGAGGCATCCGAGGACGAGCCGGTCCTGTTCTGGGCCCCGGCGACCTTCGCCCGCGGGTTCTGCGCGCTGGCGGACGTGACCGAGATCGAGTACTTCTGCACCAACCTCTACAACCCGGCGGCCGAGTCCGGCATCCGTTTCGACGACCCGGACCTCGGCATCGCGTGGCCGGTGGCCGAGCCCGCGCTCTCGCCCAAGGATGCCGCCGCCGGGACCCTTGCGGACTGGCTGGCCCGCCCGGAGGCAGAGGTCTTCCGCCACCGCGAGTAGGACTGGCCGCGGCCGGTCGCGCCCGGTCGCGCCGGCGCCGTCCGGGCGTCCTCCGGGTTGGCTCGTAGGCGGCGGGTGACCTCGGGCAACGGGGCGCGGTACCTTCGGTCGGTGCCCGGTCGCACCCCCGACTGGCAGCATCGGCAGCGTGCAAGGCTTCCGCGTCGCGCATCGCCGTCCCGGTGTCCGCCCGCGCTCGCGTCCCGCGTCGGGCCGGCTCCATGCGCTCGCCTTCGGGGGCGGGCTGCTGATCCTGGCCGCCGGCATCGTGGCCTGGGTCGACCGCGGCGGCCCCGAGACATTCATGGACCTGCTCGTGGTCCTCGACCTCACCATCGGCGGCACCGTCCTGTGCACCGGTGCCCTCGTGGGCCGTGCCCGCGCGACCGAGGCCCGGCGCACCGCCCAGCTCGTCGTCCTCCAGCACGCCGCCCACCGCATGAGCGCCTCCATGACCAGCGACGACGTCGGCCGCGCCGTCGTCGAGGAGGCGCGCCGGGTCATCGACTACCACAACGCCCGGGTCTACCTCCTCGAGCCACCCGACGACCTGGTCCCGGTCGCGTTCGAAGGCAGCGTCGGCGCGTACGAGCAGGTCGACATGGCGATCCTGCGCACCAGCGTGGGCCGCGGGTTCACCGGCTGGGTCGCGGAGCACCGCCTTCCGCTGCGCGTCCCGGACGCCCAGGCGGACCCGCGGGGGATCACGATCCCGGGCACGGACGCCGTGGACGAGTCCATGCTCGTGGTCCCGATGCAGCACGACGACCGGCTCGTCGGCGTGGTCACGCTGTCCAAGCTCGGGCTCAGCCAGTTCGACACGGAGGACGAGCGGCTGCTGTCCATCCTCGCCGACCAGGCCGCGACGGCGTTCAGCGGCGCACGGCACCTCGCCGAGACGCGGCGCCTCGCCGCCGAGCTCCGCCAGCTCCTCGACATGAGCAGCGCGCTCTCCGGGTCACTGGACCCCGTCGCCGTGGCCGACCTGATGGCCGAGCACCTGGCGCGGGCCGTGGGGGCGGAGCGGGCCCAGATCAGCGCGTGGGACGCGGCCGGCGACCGGCTCCGCTCGCTGGGCTGCTCCCCTGCAGCCATGCGGCCGACCATGGAGGAGTACTACGACCTCGCCGGCTTCCCGCTCACGCGGCGCGTGCTGGAGGAGCGGATCATCGCCGTCGTGGACGTGGACGATCCCAACGCCGACCCTGCCGAGGTGGCCATCCTGCTCGAGCAGGGCACCAGCGGCCTGCTGATGCTGCCGCTCGTCGTGAAGGACGAGGGGGTGGGCCTCGTGGAGCTGACCTTCGCCGGCTCGCCCACGCGCGACCCCGGCCTCATCCGGCTCGCGCGGACGATGACCCACGAGGCGGCGATGGCCCTCGAGAACGCCACGCTCTACGAGACGGCGCGCAAGCTCGCGGACCGCGACCCCCTCACCGGCTTCTACAACCACCGCTACCTGCACGAGCGCCTGTCCGAGGAGGTCGTGCGCGCGGTCCGGACGCGGCGGCCGCTCTCGGTCGTGATGCTCGACCTGGACGACTTCAAGCTCGTCAACGACTCGTTCGGGCACCTCTACGGCGACCGGGTGCTGGTCCACGTCGCCGACCTCATCCGCGGCTCGCTGCGGGCGTCCGACGTCGCGGCCCGTTACGGCGGCGACGAGTTCGCGATCATCCTCCCCGAGACCGGTCCGAAGGACGCGGCGACCGTGGCGGTGCGCGTCCTGGACGCCTTCCGCCGCTCGCCGTTCGCGGCGGAGGGCCGGCAACCGTTCCCCGTCGGTGCGTCCATCGGCATCGCGACGCACCCCGGCGACGGCCGCTCCGCCACCGAGCTCATCGCCGCCGCCGACAGGGCGCTGTACGTCGCGAAGAACGCGGGCGGCAACCTTGCCCAGGCGTCCGACGGGCGCCCGGATGCGCCGAGGCTCGTGACCCACGTCACCCGGCGGACCCGCGGCGGGCCGGCCGCGGCCGGCGATGCCGAGGCGGTCGCGGGCGGTGGGGTGGGGTCCGCCGACCGGTAGGCCAGTACGGAAGTACCAGGACCGAGCCGCCGACAGTACGGGGCGCCCGGCTTGCCCCAAGCACGCGCGACCGCCATCCTACGGACTCAGGGTGAGACTCAGGGGAGACTCCAGGGCTGCGGACGGGCTGCGCAGGGATGTGCGAGCCCTGACGCGCCGACCCCTCCTCCTGTCCCTCCTGGTCCTCGGCGTGGTCGAGCTCATCCGCGTCGCCCTCGACCCGGGCCTCCTTGACGTCGTGGTGCTGGCGCTCGTCGCGCTGGTCGCCGTCGCGGCGGTCCGCGAGCGCGACCACGTCGTGGACGCCGAGGGCACCCGCCGAACCGAGGCCGAGTCCTTCTCCCGGATCCTGCGCGGGCTCTCGCGCTCCGTGTCGCCCGACGCCATCGTGGACGCGATCGTGGAGGAGCTGGGCGTGGGCACCGGGGCCGATCACGTGGCCGTCGTCCGGCGACGCCCCGAGACGCACAACCTCGAGTGCATCCTGTCGCCGACCCGTGCGGGCGCCCCAGCGTCGCGGACCACCCTGCCGCTGCGCGAGCTCGACGACCCGGCCGTGGAGCAGGCCGTCGCGGAGCTCGCGATCGCCGCGTCGCGCGGCCGGCGTCTCACCGCCATCCCCATCGAGCCCGACCTCGACGGCGACCCCGACCTCGTGCCGCTCGGCCTCTCGCCCCGGCGGAGCGCGCGGCGCATCGGGTCGCTCGACGGCCTGGCGCTCGCGGTGGAGGCCGACGGCGCACCTGTGGCGACGCTCGCGCCTCGCGCGCGCCGGACGCCCCACGCCACGTCCACCCGCGAAGGGGCCGACCAGCGCATCGCCGACCGCATCGCCGACCGCCTCCGCGACGCCTACGGCCTGCGCAACCTGCTCGCCGCGCCGCTCCGCGTCGACGGGCGCGTGGAGGGCGCCCTCATCCTTTCGATGCGCGTCAACGCGGCGTGGCCGGATAGCACGCACCGGTTCCTGGAGGCCGCGGCCGTCGAGGCGTCCGCCGCCCTCGCGCGGGTCTACTCGTTGCGCGACGCCGAGGCCCGGGCCACGACCGACGCGCTCACCGGGCTGCCCAACCGCCGCTACTTCGACGAGTACCTCACCCTCCTGGCCCGGCGCCGGCGGGCCGAGGACCGGGTCGGCGTGCTCATGATCGACATCGACCGGTTCAAGAAGCTCAACGACACGTTCGGGCACGCCGTGGGCGACCACGTGCTGCGCGAGGTGGCCCAGGCGATCGCCGGGGCCGTGCGCGAGGATGACGTCCCGGCGCGGTTCGGGGGCGAGGAGTTCGCCGTCCTGCTCAAGAACCCGTCGCCCGAGGTGGCGGTCGAGGTGGGCGAGCGCGTGCGGCGCGCCGTCTCCGCCCTGGACCTGAGCCGGATGGGCGTTCCGGGCGTGTCGGTCTCCGTGGGCGTCTCCGTGGCCGATGAGCCCGACGAGCCGCTCGACCTGGTGATCGACGAGGCGGACCAGGCGCTCTACCGCGCGAAGCGCGCCGGGCGCGACAGGGTGGTCGCCGCGTAGGTCGGGGGCCCGGGGGTCGTCGCTCCCGGCCCGCTCCGGGCCCGTGCCGCTGGTCCCGGCCGCACGCCGGTCCTCGAGCCGCCCACCGGCTCGAACGTGCACCGCCCGCATCGTTGGGCCACTGGCGGGCTCGATCGTGCGCTGGGGCGTCTCGTCAGCGCACCGGTGAGCCGCTGGGCGGCTGGCACGTGGTGGCACCGCATGCCTGACGCGCTGGGCGGCTCGAGGGTCGGCGCTCGACGCCGTTGCGCGCCTCGTACCATGGCCTCATGCCGCGCCGTGACGATCCGCCGCCCCAGGACGACCAGGACGATGAGGACGACGCCGACCTCGCCGAGCCCCCCGGCGACGGGGGCGAGGGACCGCGGCGCCCGGTGGCCAACGGCGACCTCGCGAGGATCTTCCACGAGATCGGCGACATCCTCGAGGTCAAGGGCGAGATCCCGTTCAAGACGGTCGCCTACCACCGGGCCGCGGACGCCATCGCCCGGGCCCCCTTCGATGTCGGGGCCGCCTACGCCTCCGGCGACCGCCGGCCCATCCCCGGCGTTGGCGCGGCGATCGGCGACAAGATCACCGAGCTCGCCACGACCGGCCGGATGGACGCCCACGATCGTCTCCGCGCGGAGATCCCGCCGACCCTCGTCGACCTCCTGCGGATCCCGGGTGTCGGCCCCAAGACCGTCCGGGGGGTCTGGGAGGGCCTGGGGATCGCGACCCTGGACGACCTGCGGCGGGCCGCCGAGGCCGGTGAGCTGCGTGGCCTCAAGGGGATCAGCGCCACGACCGAGCAGCGGATCCTCGAGGGGATCGCCCAGCTGGCGTCGCGCCCGACGCGTCTCCTCCTGCACCGCGCGCAGGCCACCTCCGACGACCTGGTCGCGCAGCTCGAGGGCACGGAAGGCGTGATCCGCATCGTGCAGGCCGGTTCGCTGCGCCGGCGGCGCGAGACCATCGGGGACCTCGACCTGCTCGTGGAGACCGATCGGCCGGAGACCGTCGTGGAGCGCTTCACCCACCTCGGCACCGTGGACCGGGTCCTGGGCGCGGGCAGGGCCAAGGCGGCGGTCTCGCTCCAGCGTGGTCCGCAGGTGGACCTGATGGTGATGCCACCGGGCGAGGCGGGCACGTACCTCGTCCACTTCACCGGCTCGGCTGCTCACAACGTCCACCTCAGGGGCATCGCCCGCGACCGCGGCTGGAGCCTGTCCGAGAAGGGCTTCCTGCGCGTCGGCGAGGATGGTGAGCCGCTGGCGGGGGACGCCGCCGAGCTGCGCACGTTCGAAGACGAGGAGGGGGTCTACCGCTTCCTGGACCTCGCCTGGGTCCCGCCCGAGCTGCGCGAGGACCGTGGCGAGATCGAGGCCGCCCGCGACGGGCGGCTGCCGGACCTCGTCACGCTGGCCGACCTGCGGGGCGACCTCCACAGCCACTCCGACTGGAGCGACGGCGTCGACTCGATCGAGGCCATGGCCGAGGCCGCGCGTGCCCGCGGGTACGGCTACCAGGTGCTCACGGACCACAGCCAGGGCCTCGGCATCGCGAACGGCCTCCTCCCGGAGCGCGTGGAGCAGCAACGGACGATCATCGCGGCGCTCAACGCGCGGTTCGCGGCCGAGGAGGCCGCTGGCGCGCTCCCAGCGGGCGCACACCCGGGCGGCTTCCGGCTCCTCCACGGTTGTGAGCTGGAGGTCCGCGCGGACGCGACCCTGGACTACGAGGACGACCTCCTCGCCCGCTTCGACCTCGTGGTGGCCTCGGTCCACGTGGCCCGCAAGCAGCCCCGCGAGCAGCTCACGAAACGGACGCTGGCGGCGATCCGGAGCCCGCACGTCGACGTCATCGCGCATCCGTCCGGCCGGATGATCCAGGCCCGCGACGACCTGGACCTCGACTGGGACGCCGTGTTCGAGGCGGCCGCGGCCAGCGGCACGGTCCTTGAGGTCAACGGTTCGCCGCACCGCCTCGACCTCGCGCCCGATCGCGCCCGCCGGGCGGTCGAGATGGGCTGCACGGTGTCGATCGACTCCGACGCCCATCGGACGGAGGAGCTCGACTCCGTACGGTGGGGCGTGGACCAGGCCCGGCGCGCCTGGGTGGGGCCCCGCCAGGTGCTCAACGCGCGGCCCCTCGACGCGCTGCTGGCCTGGGTCGCCGGGAAGCCCGGCCGCGTCTGAGTCCTCTCACGTACCATCGCCCGCGATGACCCCGCTCGACCCCAAGGTCACCCTCGCCCGCCGCGAGCTCGTGCTGGTGGCGACCATCCTCGTGGTGGTCACCCGCCTCGTGGAGCGCCCCGACGCGTTCCTCGTCGCCGGGCTCCTGCCGGTGGTCATCCTCCTGGCCGGCTCCTCGGTCCTGCGCCCGGGCGACCTCCCGGGCCGGCCCTTCGAGTCGCTGCTGATCCCCGCGGTCCTCACGGGCGGGGCTGCCGCGGCGCTGCACCTCGTCCCGGCCGGCCTGGGGCTGGTGCCGGCGGTCGCCGCGTTCGCCTTCGGGCTGGACCGGGTCCTGATGCTGGAGCTGCGGCTGCTGACCCAGGCGTCGGGCACCACCGACGCCGACCGCGCCCGGATCCTCGCCGCGGCGGTCATCACGGCGTTCGTCGCCTTCACCGGCATGGCGGCCCTCGTGCCCGGCGGCCTGCCCGAGCCCGGGACCACCCCGGCGGACCTCGGCCTCTCCGAGGCGTGGCTGCTGGTGCTGGCGCTGGACGATGCGCTGATCGCCCTGATCCTCGGGTACCGCGTCGCGTCCGTGCGGTACGGCAGCGCCCGCGACGCGATCCGCTCAGCGGTGACCTACGCCATCGTGATCGCGGTGGCAGCGGGCGCGCTGCGGGCCTTGGACGTGCCGCGCCTCGTGGGCCCGGCGGCGCTCACCCTCGTGTTCTACCTGTGGGACGCGCTCCACGCCACCGCGCCGGCCCGTCGGCGAGAGCCGCGCTTCCTGTGGGAGACGATCCTGCTCGCGGCGCTGGCCATCGTGGTGGTCGCCTGGAACCTCCGCCTGCGCGCCTGACGCCCCGCCGGTTTGACGGCCGGGGCGGGGGGTGCTAGAAACACGTGCCCGCGAACGTTCGCCGGTTCGGTGTGCCATGCCTTCGGCGCGCCCCGGCGCGACGCTCCCGATGGACCGAAAGGACGACCTCCACGTGACCTTCCCCGAGATCGACGCCGCCGCCCAGACGCCCGCAGGCCAGACGCGCCTGAAGCGGCAGCTGGCCGAGCAGGCGATCGCGCATGCGACCGCCGCCCGCTGGGCGGACGCGGCCGAGACCAACCGGCGCCTCATCGAGCTGGGCCCGGACTCCGAGGCCGAGAACCGCCTGGCCAAGGCCTTGTGGGAGCTGGGCGACCTCGGCCTCGCCCGCGAGCACTACCAGAAGGCCCTCGCGCTCGACCCCACCAACCGCATCGCCGAGCGCAACATCGACCGCCTCAAGGTCCTGCTCGTGGAGGCCGGCTCCAAGACCGTGCCGGCCAAGCCCGGGTCCAAGGCCCCGGTGAGCATCTTCGTGGAGGAGACCGGCAAGACCGGGTTCGCCCACCTCACCAACCTGGCCCGCCCCGCGGAGCTCGCCCAGGTCAACCCGGGCGACGCGGTGGAGCTGGTCCCGGACGGCAACCGCCTGATCGCGTACAGCAACGGGATCCGGATCGGGGTCGTGGAGCCCCGCGTCGCGGCCCGGCTGCTCAAGCTCATGGCCGACGGCAACAAGTACCTCGCCGGCGTCACCTCGCTCGGCGACAAGGACGTCCGCCTGATCATCCGCGAGGTCTTCCAGGACCCGCGCAACTACGGCAAGGTCAGCTTCCCGACCGCCGCCAAGTCCACGGACCTGCGCCCGTACACCAAGGGCACGCTGGTCCGGGAGGACGAGGAGCTCGAGGACGACCTCGAGGACGACATCGAGGACGAGGAGATCGAGAACCTCGACCGCGTGCTGCCCCCCGAGGAGACCACGGACGAGGCGTTCGTCGAGGAGACGGACGAGCTCGAGGAGCCGTAGGCCGCCAGCGCACCACGATCGAGGACGCCCGGGCCCTGCCCGGGCGTTCCGATTCCCGGAGCCGGAGCGGCGGCGCGGTCTCGTCGTGTGGTTCCACCGTCCAGGATGCCGCTGGCGCACGGTCGGCGCGGGCCGCATCGAGGGCCGATCCGCGCGACTCCGCGGTCCACGGGCCCGACATCCCTCCCGGGCCCGACCCTGCGCGACCCCCGGTCGGAACTCGGGCCCGCCTCCCGGCGCCGTGTCTGCGACAATCTGGCCCCATGGCTGGTCGCGCCCTGCTCCTCCGCGCCGAACCTGGCTTCAGCCTGCCCGCGTACGAGCGGTTCGCGCCGCCCCCGCCGCCGGCGCTCGTGGCCGCGCGCCTCGAGGCCGCCTCTGCCCCCGGCGACATCATCCTCGACATGTTCGGGCGCGGCGGCTGGGTGGCCCGCGCCGCCATCGACAGCCAGCGCAAGGCCGTCAGCCTGGAGAGCTCGGCGCTGGACCGGCTCCTGGCCGAGATCGTCCTGCGCCCCCCGGACCTGCGACATCTCGACGCCGCGATCCAGTCCCTGGCCGCGTCCGCGCGCCGTGAGTCCAGCCTCAAGGCGTCCATCACGGATCGCTACGCCAGCCGGTGCGCCACCTGCGACCGGCAGGTGATCCTGGACGAGGTGACCTGGTCCGCCGAGTCCACCGACGAGGACGGCCGCCCGGGCGGCCCGCGCCCGCTCCGCAAGCACTACCGCTGCCCGGTCTGCCGTGACCAGCTGGGCGGCGGGGAGCACCGGCACGCCCCGTTGGACGCCGCGGACATCGAGCGGGCCATGGACCCCGAGGGCGCCGAGGTCCGCCACCAGCTGCGCGACCGCTTCCCGACGCTCGATGGCGGCGAGGCCCTCGCCGACGAGCTCCTGGACCTCCACACGACCCGCCAGCTGGTGGCCCTGTCTGCGATCCTGGACCGGGTGGAGGGCGACCTGCGCGCCGCCCCCATCGCCGCCGCCCTGCGGCTGGCCCTCCTCCACGCGGTGGCCCCCGCGAGCCGCCTCTCCACCTCGCCGGGCCGCGTGGCGCCCCTCAAGATCAGTGGCGGACACGTCAAGCTGCCGGGCAACGCCCAGTGGCGCGAGCGCAACCCGTGGCTGGCGTTCGAGGACGGCGTCCGCGTCGTCCGGGGGTTCATCCAGCGGCTCGAGAGCGGCGTCTGGGGACCCGTGGCGGCACGCATGGGCGACGACATGCGCAGCCTCGCGGAGGGCGCCGCCACGGCCGTCGTGAAGCAGGGAACGCCCGCGGCACTCGACGCGCTGGGCCTCGAGGCGCGCCACCAGGCCGGCGTCGGGGTCCGCCCGCGCGTGCGCCTGGCGGTGGGGACGCCGCCACTTCGCCCGGTCGCCGAGCGCCTCGCCTGGGCCTACCACGGCACCGCCTGGGCCCTCGGGCGCGAGGCCGCCTCCACGCTGCCGCTGGAGCCCCTGTTCGGGCCTGCCGTGCGCCCCACCTGGGGCTGGCAGGCGACGGCGATCAGCCGCTCGCTGCGGGCCGTGGAGCCGATCATGGGGCGGGATGCCCGGGTCGTGTTCCTGCTCGAGGGCGACGGACCGGAGAGCCTCGTCGCATGCGCGCTGGGCGGCGTGACGGCCGGCTACCGCATGGCCGGCGCACGACTCCCCGAGGCGGGCCGCGACACCGGCGGCATGGTCGAGCTGGTCCCGCCCGGCTCGGGTGCCGTCCCGCGGGGCCCGCGGACGCGCGCCAACCAGGCGCTGGCGCCGCTGCCGGGCGGCGCCGGCGACCCGGACTACACCCCCAACGAACGGCTGTTCGCCCCCGCCGAGCGGGGCGCCAACGCCCCGTTCTCCCCGGAGGACGCCGAACGGGCCGTGGTGGACGCAGCGGTGGACGTCCTCAAGCTCCGTGGCGAGCCTGTGACCTTCGAGGGGCTCCTCGGGGAGATCCTCGTGGGCCTCGACCGGACCGGGCACCTGCGGCGCCTTGTGCGCCCGCCGGCCCTGGCCGAGCCCGCCGCCGGTGCCCCGTCCCCGGGCCCCGATGCCGCCGCGGAGGCCCAGCCGGTTCCGAGGCCCGTTCCCGCGGCCGACCACGTCGACCGCCTCCTGCTCCTCGTCCGGGCTGCCCTGGCCGGCGCCGAGGGCAAGCGCCTGGTCAAGGTGGGCGACGACCGCTGGTGGCTGGGCGACAAGGCGGACCGTGAGCTCGCCGCCGTCCCCCTCGCGGACCGGGTGGAGTGGGCCGTCTACAGCCTCCTGTCCACGGCCGGCCCGCTGTCCGAGGCCGCGTTCCTGGACCGGGTCGCCGGCCTGTTCACCGGCCCGGACCTGCCGGACGAGGCCCTGGTCCGCGCATGCCTGGATTCCTACCGGAGCATCGCCTCCACGCCAGAGCGGCTGGCGACCGGCGATGACCTCGTCCGCCGCAGCGAAGAGCACAGCCGGCTCATCGCGGACCTCGTGGGCCTTGGACACCGTCTCGGCTTCTCGTGCTGGGTGGGGGAGCGCCAGCAGCCGCGGAGGATCGACGGCTACACGCTCGCCGACCACCTCGAGGTCCGCGAGCTCTCGGGGCCGCCCAGCCTGGGCCGGATCGCCGCCCGCGACCTGGAGGACGTCGACGTCATCTGGTACGTCCGCGGACGGGCCGCGCTGGCCTGGGAGGTCGAGTGGACGGCGATGCTGTCCGACACGGTGCTCCGACGCCACGCCCGCATCCCCAACGACGACCGCCTGGTCCGGTTCCTGGTCGTGCTCCCCGAGCGCACCGAGCTCGTCCGCCACAAGCTGGACCGCTCGCCGCTGTTGCGCGATGGCCTCGATGCCGGGGGCTGGCACCTCGTCAAGGCGAACCACGTCCGCGACTGGGCAGCCCGTGAGCAGGTGGACCTCGGGGACCTGGAGCCCCTGCTGGGCCTGGATCCCGCGGTGGAGCGCACGGGCGACCAGCTCTCGCTGTTCGGGGGCGGCGGATCCTGACCCGGCGCCACGCCCGCTCCTGGCTCACGGGCCACGGCCCGGCGCCGCACCGGCGCACGGCAGCGATTCTCCCGGCGGCGGTACGCTAGCCCCACCGAGCGCTCCCATCCGCTGCCCAGGGCCGCCTCGGCCCAGGGCCGCCTCGTGCCCGTGCCCGCCAACAGGTGTTCCATCCGTGACCGAGCCCATCTCCAGGATCGACGAGATCGCCGTCGCCTTCTGGGAGGACCTCCTCCCGCTCCAGCCGGCCACCGCCACCGTCTACGGCGACGACCGCTACGACGACCGCCTCGAGGACCCGGGTCCCGCTGGTCGGGCCGCCTCGCGCGCCCTCGCCGAGCGCGTCCGGCGCGAGATCGCCGGGGTGCCGGACGACGGCCTGTCGGTCGAGGAGCGCATCACCAAGGACATGGTCCGGATCGTCGTCGACCTGGGCATCGAGGGGGACGACCTCGCGTTCCACGAGCTGCGCGCCGTGGACCACATGGAGGGCATCCAGCTCCAGATCAGCCAGATCAGCCAGTTCCAGCGCGCGGATACCCCCGAGCGCCTGGAGACGTTCCTCGCCCGGCTCCACGCCTACGGGGACGCGATCGACGCGACCATCGGGGTCCTCGACGAGGGTCGCGCGTCGGGCCGGACCGCCGCCCGCGTCGTCGCCGAGCGGACCATCGACCAGCTGGACCGGCTCCTGGCCATCCCGGTGGAGACGTCGCCGATCGCCATGACCGCGCGCGTCGCGAGCGAGGCGGACCGCGACACCGTCCGCGAGGCCCTGCGCGGGTCGGTGTACCCGGCCAACCGCCGGTTCCGCGACGCCCTCGCCGGCCCGTATCTCGCGGCGACGCGCGAGCTGCCGGGCCTCTGCTCGGCGCCGGACGGCGAGGCGCTCTACCGCCACGCGATCCGGGCCTGGACCACGCTCGACCTGGACCCGCGGGACGTCCACCAGGTGGGCCTCGACGAGCTGGCGACGATCGACGAGGAGCGCCGCGCCATCGCCGCCGCCGAGGGTTACGGCGACGACGTCGACGCCTACCGCCGCGCGCTGGCCGACGACCCTGCGAACCGCGCCTCGACCAGCGACGAGCTTGTCGCCCGGGCGACCGAGGACATCGGCCGTGCCCTGGCGATCGCACCCCGGATCTTCGGGCGGCTCCCGGTCTCGGGCTGCGAGGTCAGGCCGGTCGAGGCGTACAAGGAGAAGGACGTCGCCTTCGCCTACTACTACCCGCCGACGCTCGACCGCACGCGGCCCGGCACCTACTACGTCAACACCTACGACCTGCCGAGCCGCACCTTCTCCAAGCTCGCGTCCACGACCTACCACGAGGCCATCCCGGGCCATCACTTCCAGATCGCGCTGGAGATGGAGCACCCGAGCCTCAACATCTTCCGGCGCCTCGGGTCGCGGCTGGTCGGCGGCGCCTACGTCGAGGGCTGGGGCCTGTATGCCGAGCGGCTCGCCGACGAGTACGGCCTGTACCGCAATGCCGGCGAGCGCCTGGGGATGCTCGACGCGCAGGCGTGGCGCGCCTCCCGGCTGGTCGTGGACTCCGGGATGCACGGCCTGGGCTGGACCCGCCAGCAGTCGATCGACCAGCTGCTCCGCACCGGCCTGTCCGGGACGGACGCGGTCATCGAGACGGACCGCTACATCGGCTGGCCCGGTCAGGCGCTGTGCTACATGACCGGGATGCGCGTCATCCGGCAGCTCCGTGCCGACCTCACGGAGCGCGATGGCGCCGCGTTCGACCTGCGCCGGTTCCACGACGAGCTCATCGGGCACGGCTCGCTGCCGCTGGCGACCCTCGCCAAGGAGCTGCCGGGCTGGGTGCTGCCGAAGGGCTGATTCCCGCCGGCTTCGCCGCCCTGCCGCGCCGCGCCGCGCCGTGTGGCACGAGCACGCCCGCCTGGTGCGCCGGGTCCCCGGCGCACCCGAGCCGCGCCTCAGCTGTCGAAGCCGATCCCCAGCGCGTCCATCGCCCGCAGGAACAAGCCGGGCCGTCCCTCGTTGCGGTCCGCGTCGATGACCGCCCGGCGCATGAGCTCCACGGCCGGCGTCCGGACCGGCTCGGGCGGGATGGGGAACGGCCTCGACCGCACGAACCGCAGCCGCAGCCGCGGGGAGTCGAGCGCCAGGACCTTGTCCCGCAGGATCCCGGCCGCCCATCGCGAGGAGCCCACGCCGAGGCCCGTGTAGCCCAGGGCGTAGTGCACCCGCCCGCCCAGCGCCTCGCCGAACGTCACGTGGAACCGCGTCGTCGTGTCGATGGCGCCGCCCCAGCGGTGCGTGAAGCGGATCCCCGCGAGCATCGGGAAGGTGGCCAGGAAGTTCCGCTCCAGCGTCGCGAAGGTCGCCGGCCGGCGGTCGTGCGCCGGGACGACCCTGTTGCCCGGGTGGTAGATGGCGTCGTAGCCGCCCCACAGGACCCGGTCGTCCGCGGTCAGCCGGAAGTAGTGGAACTGCTTGCCCGCGTCGCCCAGGCCCTCGCGTCCGCGCCAGCCGATGGACGCGCGCTGCGCGGGGGTGAGGGGCTCGGTCGTGAGCACGTAGTCGTAGACCGGCACGAACTGCGGAACCAGCCGCCGGAGCCAGCCGCTGTAGGCGGACGTGCCCACGATGACCTCGGACGCCTCCACGACGCCTCCGCCGTCGACCACCAGATCGACGCCACCCGCACGACGCCGCACCCCGGTGACGCGCGATCCCTCGAAGACCGTCCCTCCGCGCCGCTCCACGGCCGCCGCCAGGCCCCACGCGAGCCTGGCCGGGTTGACCATCACGGTCCGGTCCCCGCCAGCCCGCACCCCGGCCAGGAACCGGGGCGAGGGGACCTCGGCCTGGATCTCGTCGCGGTCCAGGAAGCGCAGCGGGTTCCCGTGCCGGTTCGCCAGCTCCACGTGCTCGAGCAGCTCGTCCACGTGGTGGGGCTCGGTGGCAACGTCGAGCGTGCCGGTCTCCTCGAGCTCGCAGTCGAAGCCCTCGGACCGCACGAATGCCACGAGCCCGGCAAGGTTGTCCAGGCCCTCGCGCTCGAGGATGTCGATCTCGTCGGGGAAGTGGAGGAGCCCGTTGGCCAGGCCGTGGGTCAGCGACGCGGCGCAGAACCCGCCATTGCGCCCGCTGGCACCCCAGCCCACCCGCTCCGCCTCCAGGACGGCGACGCGCAGGGTGGGATCGGCATCGAGCAGCGCGATCGCCGACCACAGCCCGGTGAACCCGCCTCCGATCACGGCGACGTCCACGCGACAGCGTCCTGCCGCCGGGATCCGGCGCGGTCCGGGGTCGCCCGTGGTGAACCAGAACGAGCCGCCGGCGGCGGGGGAGGTGGTTGGCATCGTCGGCCCAATGTACGCGGATTGGCGACCAGATCGCCAGTCAAGGTTCGATATTCGTGGCTCAGGTGCCACATTGGGACGATATCCGCGTTGACGGGCCCAATCCACCTGTGGCACGATCCCCGTCACCTGTTGCATAGCCTGCAACGCCTGTCCCGGTCCGTGCGCCGGGGGCGTGGCGGGCGCCCCGCACGTCGCGTCGTCCCGCGACGGGTGCCCGACCGGGCCGCGCGGGTTGGAGCCTGGAGGCATGTATGACGGCCGAACCCGCTGCCCGCCCGACCCCCGCCCTTCGCCGGGAGAAGCAGTCCGCGCTCTACAGGCGGGCCTGCGACGTCCTTCCGGGCGGCACCAACTCCAACTTCCGCGCGTGGGGCGAGGACACCGTCTACATCGACGGTGGCAAGGGCGGCCGGATCTGGGACCAGGACGGCAACGGGTACATCGACCTGCGCATGGGCTACGGCCCCGTGATCCTGGGCCACGCCGACGACCGCGTGGACGACTACGTGAACGAGCGGATGCGCAAGGGCGTCAGCTTCTCGCTCACCAGCGAGGACGAGATCCGGGCGATGGAGCTCCTCAGGGAGCTCAACCCCTGGATCGGCAAGGCGCGCATGACGGTCTCGGGCACCGAGGCCACGATGCATGCGATGCGCGTCGCGCGGGCCTACACGGGCCGCACCAAGATCGTGAAGTTCGAGGGCCAGTACCACGGCGTCCACGACTACGCGCTGATCAGCGTCGCGCCCAACAACATGGCCGACCTGGGCGACGAGGACAACCCCGTCGGCCTCGCCTGGGGCCGCGGCATCCCGGCGGAGGTCGCCCAGACGATCGTCCCGGCCCGGTACAACAACATCGAGCGTCTGCGCGCCCTGTTCGAGCGCCAGGGCGAGGAGATCGCCGCCGTCATCGTGGAGCCGGTGCTGGGCAACGCCCAGGGCATCATGCCCAAGCCGGGCTTCCACCAGGCGATGCGGGCCCTGACCGAGGAGTTCGGCATCCTCCTGATCTTCGACGAGGTCAAGACGGGCTTCCGCTTCGCCAGGGGCGGCGCGGCCGAGTTCTTCGGGATCACGCCGGACATCGCGACGTACGCCAAGGCGATGGGCAACGGCTACCCCGCGGCGGCGTTCGGCGGTCGCGAGGAGGTCATGTCCGTGCTCCCCGACAAGGTGAGCCACGGCGGCACCTACGCGGGCAACCGGGTCGCGGCCGCGGCGGCGACCAAGACGCTCGAGATCCTGCGCGACACCGATGCCCTGGCCACGATCCACCGCACCGGCGAGGCGATCCAGGCCGGGATCCGGCAGCTGCTCGACCCCAAGGGCCTC